>Ga0184625_10001138_pt1 | contig 10949 bp, 10 predicted proteins | sample PLM3_30_b1_FD_133151 | JGI IMG/M metagenome (GOLD analysis project Ga0184625, IMG submission 133151) | Groundwater sediment microbial communities from an aquifer in East River, Colorado, USA - PLM3_30_b1 | ecosystem: Environmental > Terrestrial > Soil > Riparian zone | place: USA: East River... | reverse complement strand
CCGTAGTCAATAGCAAATGGCCGATGCTGAGCCGGCCGTGCGCGGGCGAGAGATTCGGCGGCGCATCACTGGGACCAGCCATCAAGCCGCAGCCTTAATCCAGAAACTCGCCCTCCTCCAGCCGCTGCGGGACGTATTCCTCCGTGACGTAGCTGATGTCCTTGCTGATCAGCGATTCGACTTCGAGCTTGAAGCCGTTGTCGAGCATCTTGTCGATTTCCTTTTGCCAGGCTTTCTTATTCTCGAACCACGGATAGGCAGCGATTTGCTTGGCCCGCTTGATGTCCTGGTCGTTGAGCTTGATCTGGACGCTGGGGGTCAGCTCGCAGCGCTCGTAATCGTTGCTCCGCAGGCCGAGGAAGCGGACGGCGGGAATCGCCATCCGTTTCGATTCGTAGGCGAGGTTGATCGAGCCTTGCTTGATGACGCTGTAGATGTAGTAGCCCCAGGGATCGTTGTCGAGCACGCAGTAGATCGGCAGATCGAGCTCGTCGTTCAGGCGATAGAGCATCCGCCGCACGCCCCGCGGCGGCTGGCCGGCGCCGTGGGTCAGGATGCAGTTGTGCTTGAGCCAGAATTTGTCCTCGTTGAACCGCTGCCAGACGGTGTCTTTTTCGACGTGCAGGACGAACTTGGCTTTGCAGTTTTTGAACTGAATGCGGTCGGCCTCGACGATCGACGGGATGCCGTAGCCGCCGCTGCCCATGCGGGTGCAGTCGATTTCGTCGCCGCTATCGACGATGGTGATCGGCCCGACCATCTCGCCGCGCTTCTGGGCATACAGGTGCAGCTCCTCGCGGAGAGCTTCGAGCAGCACCTCGACGTCCTCGATCATCGAGTCCGATTCGCTCTGCTCCTCGAACGTCTCCTCTTTGGTGCCGTCGATCGTGTGCTTGAGCATGTAGTACAGACCGCGGAGGCTCGTGGTCTTGCCCTGCTCGATCAGCCGCTTGGCCCCGCTGCCGACGAGCAGCGTCTGCATGTAGGCCTTGGCCTGCGAGAGGTTGAACAGCTCGCGGCGGTTCGTGCCGCTGCCCATTTCGATGATCTTGCGGCTCTGATTGAACCGCACGTTCGAGAGCGAGCGGCTGGGCACCTCCAAATGCGGCGGCCGGCTCCGCTCGGCAAACCCGGCCACTTCCTGCGCCAGCTCGCGCAGGTTGCCGAGGGTTTTCTTGTCTTTGTCGGTGAGCTTGACGGGGGCCGCTGCTGCGGCTGATTTGGTTGCCTTCTTGGCCATTGCATTCCTTGCGAGGAGAGTTTCAGGATTTGATTCGCGACCGGGCGACCAGTTGCGCCTTGGCAGCGGCTCGGACGAGTCGGCAGTGCGGTACGTGCGTAACCTGCGATAGCTCGCTGAGCAGCCACTCCGGTGTATGAGGGTTTCCAGCGATGGCGCGAAGCACGCCCGGTTCGCGCAACTCGGCCAATTGCATGATTTGAGCGGGATCAGTCTCGATCGCCGCTTGCTTGATGCGGTGGAGCTTCGCCAGCAGTTCCAGCAAGTCCGCTTCAAACTCGGTACCCCGCATCTGCGCTAGGACAACCGCCAGCCGTGGATCATCCAAGTCGGCTTCGTAAATCAGCGTCGCGAATACGTCGTAGCACCAGCGATGCCGCTGAAGAAACGCTGCCAATTGCGTCGTCGATTCCGTTGCTTCGCGATAGTAGAGTTGACCAAGCGTTTGCACAGGATCCGAGTATTCGCGCTGCTCGGCCAGGCGATGGAGCAGCGACAGCGGGCCACTCCGGTGAGCGAGTGCGCAGCGCAGCTCAGGATATTGACACATTTCCAAGAGGAACGGCTCCGGCAGGTCCGCTTCCCGGCAGCACATCCAATACAGGTCATCGAAATTGCCGGCCTGCAGCAGCGCCCTGGCCTGCGCCTCCAAGGCTGCCGTGGACTCATCTTGAGCAATGGCTTTCACGCTGTCTGGAATCATGGCTCGTCGGTAGGAAGTGCGAGTTGATCCATGACTGAAGTATCTAGAGAGTCTCCGACTCATCCGCCATTCCGTACTTCTTGGCTAAGGCAGGGTCGCTGGTAACCAGCCTGGCATCGGCGGCGTGGGCATCGCCCTCCAAAACAACGCCCGCCGCGAGCATCTCATCGAGACTCGCTCCGGCGTTCTTAACATCCAAAACAAATCTCTGCTTACCGACTTTGGCCTGCTTCCATAGTTCGGCGAATCGATCTTGGACGTAAGGGTTCAAACGCTCGCCAAACGACGCCGGCAATTGCAATGCAATGACGACCTCTCGTACATCGACGAAGTCCTTCTCGCGATTCTCGCCGGTCATACCAGAGGCCAGCTTCAATTCGATAAACGCCGGCAGGCTGAGATACTTGATGCCGGCGATCTCGACGGCAACGCTGGCCGGATCGGGAAACTGAACGGGTTTTGGCTTGCCGTCGCCTGGGAAGCCGCCCGACACCAAAAACTCGATTCGCACTCCGGTCTGAGCATCGCGGAGGTTTTTGCTCGTGGAAAACGGACGCGTCCAGCCCCGCCCGTCCAACTCTTCGTGCATCCGGTTCAGACCATCGCGAGTCATAAGAATATCGACATCGTCGGTAAAGCGATGAAAGCCATGTGCATACAAAGCCATTCCACCGGCGACGGCATAAGGGATTCCCAACTCGTCTAACGTGCGCGCGATTCGCTGCAAGGTCTTTTGAACCCGGCCTTCTCCTTCAAAGAACAGGCTCCCTTCGCTCATGGCCCACCTCAAATTGGCTGACAGCGCGTGCTCGAACGGAACCGCCGCGGGCGAATCCACAGCGCCGCTGGCGGGCAAGCCAGAATTGGATTGAAGGTCAATGGACGACATATCCCAATGATACATCCATGCGAGCAATGAGGACAAACGCCGGCAGCCTATTGCGTTTCCTCCGCTGGCTCCACAATCAGCACGTTCTCGCCAAAATCTTCGTCACCCGCCTCGATCTTCTTGCCGCGGTCGTCGAGTTTGGTGTCGGCTTCAACCGTTTTGCGTTTGGCGACGTGGAGGAGCATTTCGTAGAGGGATTTGGTCTTCTTGTCGTCGAGATCCTGGATGACGCCGATCGCGCCGGCGACTTCGCCCAGGTAGCGCAGGAAGATGCTGCGGCGCTCGCCTTCTTGCTTCACTTTTTGGCGGCGATTCAGGTACATGCCGAGCTTGCGGCCGACGGCTTGCAGGCCGAGGCGCAGCTCCTTTTGGATTTCGGGGTAGCCGGCGATGGCTTCTTTCGACTCGCTGGTGAAGGGCACCCACACGCTGGCCATGTGGACCATCACGGTGACGGGGCCTTGGGGCAGGTTGCCGCGCGATTGTGACAGGCCATAGGACCGCCAGTTATTGCCGAGAACCGATTGCGTGATCGCGCAAGCCGCCGGCTGAAACTGCAGCGGCACGCGGTTGGCGTAACGGAAGACTTGCATCGACTGGCCGTCGGTGAGGTTCACGTTTCGCATCGCGGCGTGGAGCTGGGCGATCTCGTCCTTCTTCAGCTTGGCCGGGCTTTGCCGCGTGCCCATCTTGGCTTCGGTCAGGATCTTGTCGCTGGCCTCGTTGCCGATGCCGTCGAAGCTGTTCATCAAAAACTGCCGCAGCGTCCGGGCGTCGGTTTCGCCCAGCATTTCGGTGAGCGCTTCCAGCGAGACTTTCTGAGCCTGCGAGACGCCGCCGTAGGCCAGGCCGACCTCGATCAAGAACGGATTTCCGCGATAGACGGCCGGAGGGCGCGTTGCGGCGCAATAAAACTCGCCGGGCACGACCTGGTGCAGACCCTTCAAGATCAGTTGCTCGCCGATCGGCACGAGGCAGTCGGTGGCGGGCGAACTGATCCGCGTGTTCTGGATCGCCTGGTAGAGCGAGTCGGCTTCTTGCCGGCCAATCCGCGTGGGACGGGCACGCGTCGTGATCTTCGCCTCTTCGCAGATCTTTCGCGCGACGCCCGAGCTGACCCGCGAAAACGAATCGGTCAGAAACGCCGACATCGTCCCCGCGGGCGTGTCCTTGAGCATCGTCACCAGCCGGCCGAGCTCGATGCCGTACGGGTGCGGCTTGATCTCCTTCGGCTCCGGCGGGAGCTGCGTCGTCGAGCGCTGGTAGCTCGATTCACTGCCTTCGGCGTCTTTGTAGTGCAGCGTGACGTGCGGGTTGGCGATCGCCGTCTGCTCCAGGTATTCATCCACGGAGCCGCGTCCGCGAATAAAGCGGCCTTCCAACTCGATCGTTACGCGCGTGCCGCTTTTGACCTCCTGCGGATCCTTACCCTCGGCGGCCGGATAATGGCTGCTCCAGTCGATACCCTGATCGACCAGCATCTTATGTCCCTTATCGCCGGCCGGAATGTCGATTCCTTCGCCCTTGCCGTTGATGATCTCCGGGTGGTTGCGCTTGGTGTCGATCTGCAGCTCGAAATAGTGGGCTGGCTTTTTTGGCGAGAGTTTGCTGATGATCTTCACGGGCTTGCCCGTCGTAAGCATGCCGTACATGCCCGCGGCCGAGATGCCGATGCCTTGCTGCCCGCGGCTCATTCGCAGGCGGTGGAACTTGCTGCCATAGAGCAGCTTGCCGAAGATCAGCGGGATTTGTTTCTTGACGATGCCGGGGCCGTTGTCCTGGACGCTGACCTTGAAGCGGTTGTTGCCGGTCGCTTCGATCGTGACCCAGATTTCCGGAACAATGCCGGCCTCTTCGCAGGCGTCGAGCGAATTATCGACGGCTTCTTTGACGGTCGTCAGGAGGGCCTTGCGCGGGTTGTCGAAGCCCAGCAGGTGGCGGTTTTTGGCAAAGAACTCGCTGACCGAGATGTCGCGCTGTTTGGCCGCCATCGACTCGGCCGTCGCCCGCCGCTTGCCGCGGCCGTGATCGACTTCGTCGTTGTGGGACAGAGGATTGCTCTGTCCCACTTCTTCGTGCGGCTGGCCATTGCCGTCGCCGTTGGATTTCGCGCCGTTGGTTGCGGCAGCATCGAGCGGCAGCGACTTTTGACCGGGAGAGGGACGAGCGGTCTTAGCGGAACTCAACGGCGCACTCCTTTTTCCACCTGCTGGCGACTTCCTGACCGGGCTGCGGTCCGCTTCAAGCGACCCACAGCCACCCCATTCCAACTGGGCCGGCCAGAGGCCCGCCCCACGCTGTAAAACCTTGCGTTTTATACTGCTTTTTCCGCTCTGGTCCCAGTCGGGTTTGCCGTTGCTAACGCTGCTGCCGGCACGCCCGTAGCAACTGTCGCGGCAGGCGCATAAAGACTCACCCGCACGCCAGGCGCTTTCCGATGGCTCCATTGTCATTGGTCATTTGTCTTTGGCCAGTGGTCGCTCGACCGGAAGCTCAGGGAGGAGCTGGTTCATGCTGCGCACTTTCATTGGCTCGTCGCTCGCCGTGTTGCTGCTCGCCGGTGCGGCCAGCGCTCAGAAGATCGACTCGCCCGCCAATTCCGAGTACTACGCCGGGGCGAGCGTGCTGTCGGACGGCAGTTTCGACGGCAGCTCTTGTCCCGATGGCTCCTACGGCGGCCACGGCTACGGCGGGCACGGCTTTGGCCTGCACGGCCACAACGGCCTCAAGCCCGCCCCGCTGTCCATCATGAGCGGCTACCCCGACGGCGTGCGGAACTATGACGACCGCGTCTATCCCCGCCAGTGGGCCGGCCCCGGCGGCTGCCGCACGTGCAACAACGGCAACTGCGAATATCGCTTCTACGGCCAGCCGGACCTGTTCTACAACTTCTACGCCTGGCCGAGTTGCACCGGCCTGGGCGCCGAGCTGTACATCTCGCCCCGTCCGGTGCCGGCGCACGTCGGCCACACGTATTACACCTATCAGCCGCTGTATCCGCACGAGTTCCTGTACCCGCACCACCGCACCTACCACCACTACTACAACGGCGGCCAAGGCCTGAACCGGACCAGCGTGCACTGGAAATGGTCGCCGTTCGGGCAGATCGGCTTCTAGCGGCGCTGTAGGGAACGGCCTCTGTGCTGTTCCGCTGCGTCACTCGCCGAGGCACGGAACGCCACGGAGGGCGTTCCCTACAGATCACCCCTGAATCTTGGAGTTCCCCCCGTGAAACCCCGCCTCACTCTCTCGCTGCTCGTCGCCAGTCTGCTGCTGGCGTCGGCCGCGACTCCTGCTTTCGCGATTCATCCCAAGCACGGCTACCATGCGCGGCACGCTGACATCGTCGGCCGCTACTATGCCTCCCAGCGTCCATGGCACGGGCCGTATGCCTACACGCCCTACGGCACGCCGGTCGCGTTGGTGGTGCCGCCGAACTCGAAGATGCAGACGAGCTATGCTTGGGGCGTCTCGCAGTCGGAGATGATTCCGATCTATCACCAATTCCACCGCGACTATCCCGGCGAGATGGCTGGTGGTGGCGGCTTTGGCGGCGGCATCTACTCCACCCCCTATTGGCCCAGCCACACGGATCAGTTTGGCGTCTATCCAGTCCGCGGACCTTGGTAGCAGCCAGCCAAGAACGTCACGTGATTACCATCGCCACGCCGGGCAAGGCGGCCTGCCCCTCCGCCGCTTGCCCGGCTTTTTTCGCTCCTCTTTGGGCGAATCACAACTGCAACGCAAGCGAAATCAATCTGAATACAGCAGGAGAGACAGCGGGCGGCGAAGGTTGTTAGAACAACGGTCGAAACCGCGTTTTCGCGGCTCTTGGAACGATTGGCACGGCTCTTGCGTCACTGTTGTAGCAGAATGCTTTCCTCCCCGCTTGGAAAGGATGCCCGCCGATGTTCGCCAACCTGCTGATGTTTGTTTTGGCCCTGGGAACCCTGATCGTTCCGTTGGTTTGGATGACGCGGCCCTTGCGAATGGTTAATCCCTATTCGCAGTGTGGACGCCGGCTCACGTATTACCCGGCCCTGACCGAAGCAACCATGTAGGCGAGCGGAAAAGGATGCGGAAGGAGTCAGCCATGCCCGACGGACGACGCAAACGCCGCTTCAGCCAGAACAAAGCTCGCCGCAGCTGGTATGCCCTGCACCGCAGCCGCCGCTTCAGCCGCAGGTTTGGACTCTAATCTTCCGCCGCCCCCTTGGGATGGGGCTCCTGCAGCCAGAAGCTGGCGATGAACCCGATCGCCGCGATGGCCGTTCCGACGATGGCCGCGGCAGTCGAAAACTGCAACGGCCCGCCTTTGTAGGGCAGCAGGCCCGCCAGCGACCAGGTGACGAGAGCCGCGAACGTCCCGATCAAACGGCCGCCGATATTGGCGGCAAAGCTCTCGCCAGTCCCGCGAAGGTGGATCGGATAGACGTGCGGCAGGTAGTTGCCCCAAAAGCTGAGCTGGGCGACGACGAACATGCCCACCAGGAACATGCCGATGGACATCGTCGTCACGGGCACCGTGCCCAGATAGACCGCCTCCAGCGGGATCTCGAAGAACGTCCGGTTCGGTGCACGGAGGAAGAACCAGAACAGCAGGGGAATCATGATCAGGCCGGGAAGCTGGAACATCCGCAACGTGTTTCCCCAGCGGAGCATGCCTCCGGCGAGGACCAGCGCAATCAAGAACCGGCCGATCAACCCGCCCACTTCCTGCATCTTCGTGTATTCCGAGGCGACCTTCTGACCATAGGCGCCGCCGGCGGCTCGGGCGGCCGCGGCCAGCTTGTCGGCATTCGTCTCGCCCTTCTGCTTGGCCTTCGCAACGGCGGCGTCGCTCGCCTTCTTAGCGCCGGCTTGCACCTCCGGCAGGCCGGGGACGATCTGCGGCATTTGCTGAATCGCGCCGAAGGCGATGCCCAGCGTGCAGGCAAAGCCGATCGCCGTGACGATCGACGTGCGGGCCAACTGTGGTGAGAAGAGCGCCAAGATGGTGGGTCGCTTGAGCGTGCCTGCCTTGCGTTTCTCGGCCCACACGGGCGACTCGGGCAAGAATGGCCGAATGATGATCAGCGGAATGGCCGGAATCAGGCCCGAGATCAGCGTGTACCGCCAAGGCTCGTGCTGGTGCGCCAGCTCGATCGTCCCAAACACTCCCGTCAGCGCTTCGGGAATGAAGATCGGCGGAAGCTGGTTGGCGAACTGGATGCACAGGCCGTTGGCGATCGCGATCATGAGACCACCGAGCGACGAAAACGCTTGCGTATAGCCGAGGGCCTTTTCGCGTTGCTTGGGATCGGGGAACAGTTCGGCGACCCAGGCCACAGCCGCGACGAACTCAACGCACACGCCCACGAAGGCGGTCGAGCGCAGGATCAACAGAACCCAAATGCTCGTCGAGAAGCCGGCGAAGAACTTGGAGAAGGCAAACAGCAGAATGCTCCAAGTGAGCACGCGGCGACGCCCCAAACGATCCGTCAAATAGCCGCCCATCAAGCCAAAAATGCCGCCGGCCACGGCCGGCACATAAAACAGCATGCCGCCCCAGTAATTGAAAGTCGGCGTGCCAGGCGTCGCGCCGGTCAGCTCCAGCAGGCTCGGCCGGATAATCAGCGGCAGCATCAACAGCTCGTAGATGTCGAACGCAAAGCCGATCGCGGCCATCGTGCAGATCATCCACTGCGTAAAAGTGAGCGGTTTCGCAGTGGACAAGGGGCTGGACATCAGCGGCTCCGGCGGGCTGAGAGGTGGAGAGTTTGGGCAGGGCCACCATACTAACACGCACCCGCCGCGGCGTGAACGAGCACCAGGGCGAGGGTTCGGGGTTCGGGGTTCAGGGTTCAGAATTCAGAGGTCGGCGGTCACAGGTCGGACAACGGATGTCCGAAGTTCTCGGAGCACCGGCTGACAAATCGTCGTATCCATCCCAAAATGGACGTTGGTCCACTGCTCCCATTACCTGAACCCTGAACCCCGAAACCTGAACCCTCCCACGTGCTCACCCGGATCGAGCTCACGAACTTCATGTCCCACGCGCACACGGTCATCGAACCGGCCGCGGGGCTGACCGTGCTCGTCGGTCCGAATAACTGCGGCAAGAGCGCGGTCGTCGCGGCGCTGCAGATTCTCTGCCACAACGACAACTCGACCTATGTCCTGCGGCACGGCGCAAAGGAATGCTCGGTTCACATCACGACGGACGACGGCCACGCCGTTACGTGGAAGCGAAAGAACTCGCCCAGCTACGAAATCGACGGCCAAAAATTCGATCGCCTCAAGGGCGGTGGGGCGCCCGAACCGTTGCAGCCCGCCCTGCGACTGCCGCTGGTTGAAGGCAGCGGCGACGACGATTTTGACGTTCACTTCGGCGCTCAGAAGTCGCCAATCTTTCTGCTCAACAACTCTGCGGCCACGGCCGCCCGCTTTTTTGCTTCGTCGTCCGACGCCAGCCGCCTGGTGGCGATGCAGAAGAAGCACAAGGACAAGCTAGCCGAGCGGCAAAAAGAAAAGAACCGGCTCGAAGCCGAGTCCAAACAGCTCACCGCCGAATTGGAGTCGTTGCAGCCGGCGGTCGAATTGGACCGGCAATTGAAACTGGTCGAGCAAGAGCACAGTGAGCTGCTGCGCCGGAGCGAGCAACTGGAGCAGGCCCGCCAGGCCGCGGCGGCGCTGGAAACTCAGCTCGCAACGGCCAATCGCTGCACCGCGCTGGCGACGAGCCTTTCGCCGCTTGTGCCGCCGCCTGCACTGCCGCCGACTGAACCATGGGCCCAACTGATCGGCGCGATCGAGCGTGGCCAAACCGCACTGGAGTTGGCCGCCGCTCGGGCAGCAAGCCTCACCGCCTTGAGCGGACCGCCGGCGCTGTTCGACGTGGCCGCACTGTCGCGCACGACCGAGCAACTGGTGACGCTGAACCGAGCGGCCGAGCGGGCCGAGGCAGAAGGGCGAGAGTTGGCAACGTTGTCAGCGCCGCCGCAACTCGCCGAGACCGCGCCGCTCGCGAAGCTGATCGAGCAACTGTCGGCTGCGGACAGGCAGGTGAATCGCTGGCAATCTGCCCTGCAAACGGCCGCGCACATCGTTCCGCCGCCGCAACCCGGCGACATCGTTCCGCTGCGCGACGTCGGCACCAGGCTCGAAGCCGCGGCCAGTCAGGTTGCCACCTGCACGCAAGCTCAGGAAACTGCCCTGGCCGAGCTGAGCGCCGCCGCCGAGGCCCTGCGAACGGCTGCCGAGGGTCAGGTCTGTCCCACGTGTGGGGCTCCGCTCGACGCCGAGCGGCTGCTGGCGGGTGCGCCCTCCGGTTTGGGAGGGCACGTGCATGCCTGACGTGAACTACGCCGGTTTGCTGCTGATCGGCGATCCGCACCTGGAAGGCCGGCAGCCGGGCATTCGCAAGGACGACTATCCCAACGTCATCTTGGAGAAGCTCGCCTGGAGCCTCGACTACGCCGCGGCCAATTGCCTGCTGCCGTGCATTCTGGGCGACCTGTTTGACAAGCCGCGCGACAACCCCAATTGGATGCTCGTCAAGCTGCTCGACTTGCTGCAGGGCGAAGTCATCGGCCTGTACGGCAACCACGACTGCGCCGACCCCGAGCTCAACGACAACGATTCGCTCAGCCTGTTGGTAAAGTCCGGCCGATTGCGGTTGATCGACGCCGAGCACCCCTGGATCGGCCAGCTCGGCGGCCGGTCCGCGGTCGTCGGCGGCTCGTCGTATCGCCATAAGATTCCCGCCCGATACGATGCGCCGGCGGCATGCGGCGATTCGCCGCTCGTCGTCTGGCTCACGCATCACGACGTGCTCATTCCTGGCTACGACGAAGGCCGCGTCAAGCCTGTCGCAATTCCCGGCGTGGAGCTGCTCATCAACGGCCACATTCACCGGCGGCTGGAAGAAGTCCGCGTCGGCGCGACCCGCTGGCTCACTCCGGGCAACATCAGCCGCCGCTCGCGGAACGATGCCAGCCGGGCGCACGTTCCGGCGGTGCTGCGGATCGACGTTTCGCCGGCGAGCTACGAGCTGTCGTACGTCGAGGTGCCGCATCGGCCGTTCGACGACGTGTTTCACGAAGCACTGAACGAAGTCCCAACGGCGACCGGCGGCT
>Ga0184625_10001137_pt1 | contig 10950 bp, 11 predicted proteins | sample PLM3_30_b1_FD_133151 | JGI IMG/M metagenome (GOLD analysis project Ga0184625, IMG submission 133151) | Groundwater sediment microbial communities from an aquifer in East River, Colorado, USA - PLM3_30_b1 | ecosystem: Environmental > Terrestrial > Soil > Riparian zone | place: USA: East River... | reverse complement strand
GCCGACTGGCCTGACGCGGAGGGGACCACGACGGTCGCGGCCAAAGCGCTGACCAGAGCGACGAGACAGGGAACACGCATGGCGAATCCTCCTCCGATCACTGTGCGATGGCTCGTGTCACGGTAGCCGACCTCAGCGTCGTGTCGCAAGGCCTCGCTGTCGGGCGCCGGGGAAACGGCTGTTGAGCCCTGCGAACCGGCGACCCCTATGTTGAGGACGACGCCGCGTGTGGTACCCAAGCCCGCGAACCTGCAACAGGTAAACAGAACGCGACTACTCAGGAGTAACCTGTGCTGCGGACAAACTGGCCGTTTCGGCGCTGGACCCGACGCCGCCGGGATCGTTGAAGCGGGGCTCGCCGCAATCTCCTGTAGAGTCCGACGAATATGGTGTCCAAGACTTCCATGCTACCGCTCGTGAGGGCGTTCGACTGGAAGGCCGTCGATGCAGGACTAAAAGAGAAGCCGCAGCTCGTCAAGCATCGGGATGAGCGTGGGCGCAATTGGCTGCATGTCTGCTGTGCGACATCGCTCGATGGCCGCGATCCCAAGTCGAGCATTCGCACGGCTGACGTGCTGCTGGCGCACGGAATCGATTTGCGGGATCACGCATTCACGGAAGGACGTTGGCGCGCCACGCCAGTGTGGTACTGCGTGGCCTTTGGGCGGAATCTCAACTTGGCCGAGCACCTCATAAAGCTTGGCGCGAGCCCGCAGTATTCGCTCTACGCGGCGGCGTACAACCGCGACACCGATGCCATCCGCTTGCTCGTGCGCTCTGGCGCCGACATCGAGGAGCCGTCGGGCCCGGGCGACACACCGTTTCTCGGGGCGATCGGCTGGAGTCACTTCGAAGCTGCCGCGGCGATGCTAGCGTGTGGCGCCAACGTCAATGCGCAGAACGATCGAGGCATGACCGCAGCGCACATGATGCTGAAGAAGGGGTCGGATTACGAGCACTTCGAGCTGCTTGCTCGACACGGTGCCCGGTTTGATCTGCCCAACAAGGACGGCGTCACAGCTGCGGAGATCATGTCGCGCAAACGTGACCCGAAATTCCGCGGCTTGACGTCCATCACTGGAAAGAAGCGCCGCGGTATGAACTGAGCATCGAGAGTTCGAGGCACTCAGCGCTCAGCGACAGGCCCTGCCCGGCAACCCCTGAACTTCGTAATCGAAGCGGTGCCCAGATCTGGGCAGCAGCTGTAAGTCGCGATCAACGGCGAAGTGGCGATCGATCACCGGTCTCTACCCTTCGCGACCGCACAGGAGTAATCCTCAAGGTCTGCTATGCAGTGCCTCTGGCGGTTCGATTCCTGTCCGGCTCACCCGTTTCTCGACGACAATGCGCAACGACAGTCGAGAAAGCACGCCCGAGGAGGCGACCATGATGCGTTCGACGACAACCAGCGTTTGCCTGGCAACGGTGCTGTTCACTGGCGCAGTGATCGGCCAGACACGTTCCGTCGGGGGCGGCGCAGACGTCACAAGCGGAACGCCCCGCAGTGTCTATGCCGATTTCGGCGTCAGAACGATTATCAACGTCGCCGGCAGTGCGACGAGAGTCGGTGGCGCACAGATGCCGCCGGAGGTCGTGCAGACGATGGCCGCTGCGGCGCTGGAATCGGTGTCGATGCTGGAGCTTCAGGCAGCCGCCAGCCGCCGCATCGCCGCGGCCACCGGCGCCGAGGCGGGGTTCGTGACGTCAGGAGCGTCCGCCGGACTGACCCTGGGAACGGCCGCGATACTCGCCGGATTCGATCTCGCGAAGATGGAGCGGCTGCCCGACACGACCGGCATGAAGAACGAGTTCATCATCTCGCGAGAACATCGGAACGGGTATGACCACGCGATCCGTGTGGCCGGCGCGAAGCTGGTCGAAGTCGGTATGAACGAGCAATTGGCCGGTGCGGGCGTCCGGCGCACCGAAGCGTGGGAGTACGAGGCGGCTATCACCGACAGGACCGCGGGCATCGCGTACGTGATCACCGGGAACAGCCAGCCGCCGTTCGAACAGGTGGTGGCGGTCGCACGGAAGCATGGGCTGCCGGTGCTGGTGGATGCCGCGGGCCAGCTTCCCTCCGGCCTTCGCCGGCTCATCGCGTCTGGCGCGGCTCTCGTCAGCTCCAGCGGCGGCAAAGGGCTCAGGGGTCCGCAGTCCACTGGGATCCTCTGCGGACGACAGGACTACATCGCGTCGGTGGCGTTGCAGAGCCTCGACATGGACGAGTACTTCGACATCTGGGATCCGCCGGAGGATTTCATCCCGAAGTCGCGCCTGCCAGGCCTCCCGCGACACGGCATCGGACGCGGGTTCAAGGTAGGCAAGGAGGAAGTCATCGGCCTGCTGACCGCGTTGAAGCTGTCTGAACGAGACGCGAGCGAGGATGCCGCCGATGCGGCACGCCGGCATCTTGAATCCATCGTGCGCGGTCTGAAGGGTCTGCCCGTCGAGCCTCGCCTGAACGTGCCGCGAGAGAGAACGGCAATGCCGTCCCTGCAACTTGTTCTCGACCGGCAGGTCCTCGGCCGATCGGCGTTCGAGATCGCGCGCGAACTGAAGCACGGCGATCCGGGCGTGTTCGTCAACGAGCGCTTGCTCGAGCAGGAAACGCTGGTCATCAACCCCATGCACCTCGACGGGGCTCGGACCGACGCACTTACGCGGCGCTTGCGGGCCGTCCTGTCTTCGGGAACAAAGTAGCCGAATGTTTGTATTGCTGCCCTCGGGGATTGCAATCCTTGCGGCGGCAGGTTGCAGGCTTCAAACTCGCCTGCTGACGGATCTCGCCTCATCGACGAGCGGTTCGAAGTCTCCCTGCACTGAGAGGGTTGCGGTTAGGGTCGTGCAGGAACTCCTGGTATTCGCGCTTCAGGTCCTGTTCGAGGATGCACCGCCCAGAGCATCTGTCGCCCAATCGGATTGCTCGACGCTCACTTTTCTGGCCACAACCGAGCCAATGACCTCGTAACTGACAAGGTATACATATTCACTTGGATGTATCGATATGCGGAAGGGCCGGATGCGCGCGTGTATCGCGCCTCTGAAAATCGCAGGTTGCCGGGCGGGCGCGAACGTACGCCTTTTACGCACGGGGTGGGGCGGCCCGCTCGGACTTCTCGATGTAGGCGTCGACGCGCGGATCTTTCCTCCCCATGGGTCACCTCTTACGGCTGCGCGCAGGTCTCGACGCGCGACCCAAAGTACTCGGGCGGGCCGGCCGCCAAAAACTGCACCGTCGGCGGCACGGTTGGCGCCAGCGTGATCGCGACCCTCACGTTGCCGCGCTCGCACGTCATCGTCCAGTCGCCACGCAGCGCGTTTTCGACCCGATCGAAACGCGTCGGCTCCGTGCACGCGCCGACGCGCGCGCGCAACTCCTCCAGCCCGGCCCGCCGTCGCTCTTTCGATTGATCGAGGAATAGATTCTCGGCGGCAATGCGATCGGCGAGGCCGTCGTCCCACTTGATGACGAGCCGCGACACGGCGTCGCGGGCCTGCACCAGCTCCGGCGATGGTTGCACGGCGCGCGGCTCGAGGCCGCCGGTCTTCGCCAGCCGACCGAGGACGTCGCTCGTCACCGATCCCAAGCCCGTGTAGGTGAGGTTGCCGAACGCGATGATGCCGACGCCGTAGTCCGGCAGCCAGCGCATGATCGAGCCGAAGCCGGGCAGGCCGCCGCTATGGGCGACAATCGCGCGGAAGTCGCAGGTCTGCGTGACGCCGAGGCCGAAAGCGTAGCTGCTGGCCGCCAGACGCGGCGCCCCGGTCGCCGCGTCGCGCGTGACGCGCATGCCCGACGGCCGCCACGCCTGCTGCATCTCGCGCAGCGACGCGCGCCGGATCGGTCCTGTTTCGGCGCCGTCACGCGGCGGCCATGCCGACAAGAATGCGCCGACGTATCGGCTAAAGTCGCGGACTGACGTCAGCATGCCGCCCATCGCGCCGAACGATCCGTGCGGCAGGAGCGGCTCGTCTTTCCAGCGATCGCCCTCCCACCGGTACCCCAGCGCGATGCGGTTGGCCGGCACCTTCGACGGGTGCAGCGTCGTCGACGTCATGCCGAGCGGGCGCAGGATGTTGTCGAAGACGTACTCGTCGTACGGTCGTCCCGAGACGCGCGACACGATTCGTCCGAGGATCGCGAAACCGTAGTTCGAGTACTCGAAGGCGATGCCGGGCGCGTTCGAGAACGGAATTCCCCTGCGCAGCATCTGCAACATCTGCTCGTCGGTGTCGGCCAGCTGGCGGTCGCCCCACGGGTTGTCCTCGGGAAACCCTTCGGAGTGCGACAGCAGATGCCTGATCGTGATGCGCGGCGAGTCCGTCGTCGGGTACTTGAGATCCTTGAGCTCGGGCACGTACTTTTCGGCGGCGTCGTCCAGCGACAGCCTGCCTTCGTCGCGAAGCTTGAGGATGGACATTGCCGTAAAGCTCTTCGTCATCGAGGCGATGCGGAAGACGGTGTCGGCATCAACGGGCGCCTTCGCGGCGACGTCGCGAACGCCGAACGCTCCGGCGTGCGCCAGGTCGCCGTCGATGACGATGCCCCATGCGGCACCGGGGACGTGCGAGCGCTCGGCGAGCTCGCGGAACAGGCGATCGACGTCGGCGAAGCCGCTCTCGAGCTTCGCGCGGCGCTGCGGATCGGCGAACTGCGGCGCCGACTCGACTGCCGCGCCAACAACCGCCACCAGGACGAGGAGCAGCAAGCAACACGTGCGCATAACGGGCACATGCTAGCATCTCCGCGATGCCGCTCATCGACGAAGGAAAGAAGGCGCCGGCGTCCTCCTTGAACGATCAGGACGGCAATCCGAGGCCACGTCATTTGCCGATGAACTGGAGAAGCAGGGTTCACAGGAGAGTCGCGCTTACGCGAAAATCATCAAAGGGGAGATCAACCACCAACGGCACGACATCGTGAAAGCCGTCCAATCTTTTCAGGCGTCGCAAACGGTGATGGATTTGTAGCTCGCTCAGTATGATCTCGGTGTCGCCTATGTTGAGAACGGCGACTACCCGGCGGTGACTTTGCGCGCATGCGCGAGCGTGGGCCACTGCCGACACTTGTCCTATCGCCCTCTACCCGAAAATGATGCCGTTCGAGCCAGTCGTGAGTAGCAGACCTGCCACGCGCCCTGCCACGCGAACGGCCTGCCACGCGGAATTTGAAGGTCTCCGAAGGCCGGTGATGGTTTGGGACGGAAGACCTGACAGGCGATTTCTCGAATGATTCAGCGAATCTAAACGCGCCCGGCAATCACGGTTCTTGTACTTGTTACTGATGTTCGAGTATGTGCGGTCGATGCTGAAGCGTGCAGCCTAGTTGGATGTAAGGGAGCGGTGGCATCCAGCCGCAACGAACAGTTTCGTGATTCGAAGATTTGTATGGCTTGTCGGCCTGTGCAGAGCGACTTCAGCATTGACCGCCGATCCTGCCGGATCGAACTGAAGGCGGGCAGAGGCGGCGGCTGTCGCGCAACCGCCCAACTCGACTACTCAACCTTAAACACTATCGCTGCCGATCTGCCTTGCCACGACGGGTTCGGCTGCGTGGATGATGTGAATCCACCATTCGTCACGCGATAGGTCTTGCTGTCGGTCTGCTCAACCGTCTCGCCGTAGAAGTAGAGAGGGGTGACTGCTTGTACAGCGAAGACGCCATAGGCACGGACAAAAGTGCCGAACTGCGTCTTCACATCGAAAGTGGCACCTTCTGAATTGATTTTGTTCCCGCCCTGGCTAAATACCACCTTACCTGTCGCGACAAGAACATCCCGATCCGTAAAGAAGGTCACGTCATCAGCGACAACGGTAGTGTCACCACGCTGCATGGTGATACCTCCGCTGAACTTCATCTCGACGTCACTGATCCTTTGTTGGCTGGCACTTGAAATGTCAAAACCACCGACTGACTGCTGACCGACGGCTGTCTTGGCTGACATTGCCAGGAATGCCGCAAAGATTGCGGTCGCACAGTGTCGTCTCGACGTCAATGCGCTCGCATCCATACGAATGTCCTCCAAGTCACGCTTGCCGCGGCGGGATCAATGTCAGATTCGGACCAAAAGTTCAACGATTTCCTCAATCGACCAGGCTTGATCCGCGAATGCCCGCTCCATCGCTGACGTCACGCCGAGCGTTGATGCACGCGAGCGACCATTCGTCGGACAATCTGAATCCGTCGCGTACGTAGACGCCGTGCGAGGTTAAGCCTATACGATCCAAAAACACCAGTCGTGCGCTGCATTGGTAGTGGGTCAGTTTGATTTCCTGACCATCTGAACAGCACGCGTCGCCACCAACCACATCAGTCGCATCGGCAGGAATAATTCGACGTATATAAAACCCACCACTCGCGTCACTTCATCGCTCGGATGCTCGCTGACGGGGTTGTAGTACCGGCCATGATAGTCCCACGCGGTTAGGATCAGGGCAAGAGCGAGACACCCAAGAAAGTAACCCATCTCACGAACCCATACGACTGATGGCTTCATCGAACGGTCTCCAGGAGGCCGACGATTTCCTCGATGGCTAGACGTGAACCCACGATGCCCGCTCCATCGCTGACGTCAGGTGCCGTCAGATCGCAAGCCTTAACGACAAGCTACATACGACACCGCCTAGAATCCAAAAGAGTGTCCGGATACCGATCTCGCGATAGTCGGCCTGTGCCCCAGGCTGATAGACGTAGTTCGGATCCCATCGTTTGCGATCAAATCCAACCACAAACAGAACCGCAGGAACTACCCAAAGGATCAGCACAGCTGCAAGATGGACGACTGGGCTGACTTGAGGACTCATGTAGCGGTTGCGTTCCCAGACATCGAACAGAGTGAAACTGAGAGCCGTCCCCGCTCCCGCTGCCAGGGCCGTCGTCCGGGTCGCGAGGATCTTCATGCTGCCTCCGAAAGCGGGGGCTTCACTGTGCCGCGCGGTGATGGCAGTGCCTTCAGTGTGTAAACAAGAAGTTCCAAAACAAGACACCTGCGACGACGAGCAAGATCCAAAACAGCAGCGCCAGCCACGGGTTTATTATCGGGCGCATTTGCTCAGGCCGTTACCGCGCTGTGCTGGGCAAGAAGCCGATCAATTCTTCGATGCTCCAGACATGATGCACCGTGCCCGTTTCCATCGCTGGCGTCACGCACGCGGTTGATGCACCTGAGCGACCGTCGTCGGACAACGTGAATCCGTCGCGTACGTAGACACGCTGCGAGGTTGAACCTACGCGATCCAATTACATCCGAGGGGCCCACTGACCCATTTGCCTTCTCGAATCTCCATGAATTGAATGAATCCGCGGTCCCGAAAGCTCACAGACACGATCGCCTTCGTCTTGGCCGCATTGAAACCCACAGCAGACACCGCCGCATACTCCATCGGCGCGGGCCGACGCTGCGTGGTGCCCGGATACATCAGTGCCCGACGTGCATCGTCAGCCAGGATTTCAGCACGGGGCACCAGCCGATACGGAATGTCGATAGGCAGCAGCCACTCCAGCGCTCGTACGCGCGCATTTTCCTGTTGGTAGACGATGGCGATTGCGCCCCACTCCGCACCGGCAGCTGTCATCGATGAAAAGCAGGCGGACGTGTCTTTGATCCCTTCAGTCTCTTGCTGAAGCAATAACACTCACTTGGAGACCTGTGCCCAGGCTTGTGGAATCACCGCGGCGTACACAGCGTAGGCGTCCAGATCGGTGATGGGGTCCGGCTGCTGCTGCGCCGCATTCGGCAACTGGCAGAGCACAACAGCGACGACTGTGATTACAGAAATGTTTACGAAGCGCAGACCCATTATCAGATTAGACACCTTTTGATGCGAAGCGGCCGAACATTCGGCGGGTCGGGGAACCATCCCGCTGACGCCGTACGGGAGAAAGCATCGCGTGTCCAACGCAAACACACATCCATCGACAACAATCTCCCGCTTCGAGGACAGCAGAGTGCTCCGTGCTAGACTCGGGTTCTCTCCCCCCAAGCCTGTAACAGGAGGGCTCGCGCCAATGACGTTCCGCACCGTTGGCATCCGATTCGCCCTGGCCGTCGGTTCGCTTCTAGCGGCATCGTCCACACACGCGGAATGCATCACCCCGGGCGAATGGTGGCTGCGGGAGCCGACCGTTGAACTTGTATTCAGTGGCACAGCAGTTGAAGTCACTCGAACCGCGGACCTTGGGTATCGCGCGACGTTCGACGTGGAGCGAGTGTGGAAGGGCACCGTGCCCCGGCGGTTGGATCTGTATGTCTGGGAACTTCAGGTTGAAATGAACGAAATCGTGCGTGGGCGTAAGTACCTGGTAGGCGCGACGCGTCTGATTGAGGCTCGCGAACGGAAGGGCGTCGGACTTGCGGAGACAGGCACGGTGGCGTACACCGAGATTCGGTGCGGTGCGACGGAATACCGGGAGGCTGAGGAGACTGGCATTCTTCGAGCGATGGGTGTTGGTGCGCCGCCCGACCAACCTCCCGCCGACTTCGCGTTCAAGTTCGATTTCAAGCCTTGCGTGACGAACACCCTCGATACGTTCAGAAACGTCTACACGCGTGAAATGGGACTGGGCGATCCGCCCGTTTCGATTCCTTTGACCTTGAGTACCGAGCAAATGGCCGCGGTGTATGACGCAATCGGTAGCATCGGGTTCTTCAACTACCCGTCAAAGTTTCTGGGTGTCAAACCCACGGCAACAGACGAGACCATCGCAAGACATCCGTTTACGACCTATCGCTTGGAGGTGCGCAGTTCAGGCCTGATGCACATAGTTTCGTGGGACGATCAATTCTCCCCCCATACCGAGGAAGCCATTCGCTTGTTGAAGGTGTTCGACTTGATCAACGGCATTGTCAACGACCGTCCGGAAGTGAAGCGCCTTCCTGTGTCCAGGGCGGGGTGCTTGTAAGCCGACGCGTGGAGATCACATGACGTTTTTGCTTCTGGCTTTCGCACTGTCGATCGGTCAAGCGGTGCCACAAGGAGATAGCATTGTCGACGCGGCGCGACGACAGGGCGGAGCGGTGACTATTGGTATTCACATACATGCCGGGGTAGGCACGGTGGAGGAAATGGCGAATCTGTCTTCGCTAATACTGCGGGGAACAGTTGTCTCTATTGTGACCAGGCTCTCCAAGGACGAGCGAATTGTTGTCACCGAATACGAGATCGCGCCTGAGACTTTCTACAAAGGCTCTTTCGCTGCTCGGTCACGGCCAGGGCTGGCCACGATACTGATCGTCCAACGGCCCGGTGGGACTATGAGTCTTGACGGACTCCGATTGCATACGAGTGTCGATGATTTTCCTGAATACGAAGCGCCGAGCGTTGGTGAGGACATGATCCTGTTTCTGGCGCGAAGCGAGACTGAACCAGACAGATTCCGCTTGACTGGACTTGCCTCTGGTGCCTTCAGAATTGTCGAAGGCAAGGTGACTGCGCTCACGGCAGCAGTGGCAAGAACACGCGGGGACTCGCCGCAGACGGTGCAAGAGTTTGAACGAGATCTCAGGCGCGCGGTGGCCAGATGATCGACAGGTGTTTTCGGCGACCGCCCAGAGTCATGCCGATCGGGGCTGCGAAGTTGCCGCGTATCGACCGCGGCGAAAACGATGGAGACGTGCGTAGACACTGCCCCGAGTCGTACCGAACAGATCCGCGATCTCCTGCCCTGAGAGACGACTGACCTTCATCGCAAGCATGGCGACAGCCCTCCGCCGTCCGAGTTTCCGTCTCGCCTGATTCGCCGCGTTCCAGCTGTGATGTGATGAAACGTGATCACGGTGTCGCATTCATAAGTGAAGCGACACACCCCTCGAGCGCCGGCCTCTCGCACATCTTCGAACTTTTTTGGGGAGGGTAGTTGGCGCAGTCTTTATGCGGGTGAACTCGAGGTGCCCACCAGGTGCGCCCACCATTGGCCGTTTTGTCGCGTTCACGGCTGAGTTATTGTCAAGTTGGACGCTCCAATGACAATCGACGTGGCGGAGGAACCGATGGCTGCCCTTGCGGAGTACGCGCTCCTGCCCATCGCCTTCCCTGTCGATCAGGTGTTGGACGTGACGGCTCGCGCGGAGGGCGGCTTCGCCCTGTCCGCACGAAGACTCGAAGTCCCATACGTCAAGGACTACGACGCCGTCGAGGGCGAAGGACCGTTGCATTGGTCACGTCGCTTCGACGTTTCGAATTGGACGCTGTTCACGGCTCGCGTGGCAGGCAGCCGAGTCGGCGGGGCCACCGTTGCTTTCGACACGCCGGGGTTGACGATGCTCGAAGGCCGTCGTGACCTCTCAGTGCTGTGGGACATTCGGGTTGCCCCGAACGCCCGGGGCAAGGGCATTGGTTCTGCACTCTTCGAGAAGGTCGAAGCGTGCGCCCGTGCGCACCGTTGTCGTCAGCTCAAGGTCGAGACGCAGAACATCAATGTGCCCGCGTGCGGGTTTTATGCACGACACGGGTGCGAGCTCCGAGCGGTCCACCATGCCGCGTATCCTGAACTGCCGGAGGAAATCCAACTGCTCTGGTACAAAGACCTGCGAATCGAGCGGTAAACAGCAACGTGGCGACTCGTGCGATTCTCTTCGATCTCGGAAACACACTGGTCGGCTATTACACGTCGACCGAGTTTCCGTTGGTGCTGCGCCGATGTTTACGGGAGTGTGCACGGGCGCTGGGCCAATCGGAGGACCCTGCTCGGGACGAGGACCTATTTGAGCGTGCGCTCCTTCTCAATCGGGAGCAATCCGATTACGCCGTTCGGCCGCTAGCGGCCCGCCTTCAGGAATTGTTCGGCGCGTACGAGTCGCTCGACGAGGTGTCAGCGAGGGCGCTCGGCGCAGCGTTCCTGAAACCGATCTTCGCCACGGCGAGGCTGGATCCGCAAGCCGTTCCTCTTCTGGAAGCGCTGCGCGGCCGGGGCATCAAGACCGCCATCGTCTCGAACACACCCTGGGG
>Ga0184625_10001136_pt1 | contig 10969 bp, 10 predicted proteins | sample PLM3_30_b1_FD_133151 | JGI IMG/M metagenome (GOLD analysis project Ga0184625, IMG submission 133151) | Groundwater sediment microbial communities from an aquifer in East River, Colorado, USA - PLM3_30_b1 | ecosystem: Environmental > Terrestrial > Soil > Riparian zone | place: USA: East River... | reverse complement strand
GATTGCGGCGGCATTCTCAAGAGTGCGACGATCTCCTTCGGACAGCAGCTCGTGCCCGACGTGATCGATCGCGCCATGGTGGCGGCCGGCGAAGCTGATTTGTTACTGGCTGTGGGCAGCACGCTGCAGGTCTATCCGGTGGCAGCCGCAGTCCCTCGAGCGAAAGCGGCTGGCGCCCGCATTGTCATCGTCAATGCCGAACCGACGCACTTCGACGACCTCGCCGACACCGTTATTCAGCAGCGCATCGGCGACGTGTTGCCGGCTATTTGCGCCTGACAGGCGTGGCGGCGCCGGAATCAGCAGGCGCCACAGCGAAGATCTCCCATTCTCCACCAACGCCACAAACGTCCGACGCACTGCCAGGGTGCGGTGTCGGTCACGGTCGACAGCCCGGAAAAACAACGCGGCGACGTCATCTGTTACTGCCATGGCGCGGCCGACCAGGCACTTTCTACTTTTCACTTTCTACTTTTTACTTTTTACTTTTTACTTTCCTCTTCCCCCTCGCAGTTGATCAGCCACGGAATGCCGAAGCGATCGACCACCATCCCGAAGCGCTCGGCCCAGAAGGTCTTCTCGAGCGGCATGACGACCGTACCGTCCGTGCTGAGTTCGCGGAAAATACGCTCGGCCTCACTGGTGCTCTTGAGCTCGATCGAGAGCGAGAAGCCTTTGGGCGTCTCGTAAGCGTCCGGCGCGACGTCGGCGCCCATCAACACCCTATCGCCGACCGTCACACTGCCGTGCATCACCTTATCTTCCCAGCCGGGTGGAGCCTGAGCGGCCATCGGCGAGCCGGCGTAACGGAAGATCGAGCCTGGCTGGCCGCCGAGACAGCGCTCATACAATTTGAACGCGGCTTCGCAGTCTCCCTTAAAGCTCAGATAAGGGTTTATCTTCATGGTTTCTCCTCGCTGCACACCTGGCGGCCAGGCTGTGAAGATCGCGCCATCCATATGCCCCGTGAAACTCTCCGCCCTTGTCGTGGAGCCGCTCGGCCCCGAACCTCTCATAGAAACCGTTGGACGGATTCGATGCCTCTCCGAAGAGCAGCATGCTCGTGACACCTCTCTCGATGAAACGCCGAGCGACGTCGCACAACAAGAGACAGCCGAGACCTTGCCGATGGTAGCTGCGCAGCACGTAGATTTTGTTCAGCTCGCCCGAAAATCCTGTCACGCTTCCATCGTGAGGCGTGCCTTTCGCAAATCCGATCAACTTTCCTGCCTCGTCTTCGATGAGCAAGCAAAACCAGCTGCCGTCGTCGGTGGCGAACGCATCGCGCCATTGGTGCTCCCGCAGTTCGTACGACGGACCACCGGGGCGTCCGCCACGATGCGTTTCTTTGAATGTCTCCACGTGCAGCGCCGCGAGGGCGGGCACATCGGCTTCTGTCGCCTTCCGGAGGCGAAACGGCATTGTCCCCTCCGCTATGCCGGAGTCGCGCCTATCTTAGAGGCGGGCGTCCGGCAGCCCGCAAAGAAAACCAGGTTTAGCTTGGAGGCACGGCATGCCCTCGTGATTCGTTCGACCGGCACTGCATTCGCTCGCAACCGCGCCGGAGAACAGCCGTCTTTGAGGGGGTAATCGCCCGGCAGCAGGTAGACACTGCGGTTCGATTCGATACCGTGACCCGTGGCGTAGATGAGCGCGACGTCGTGACCGGCGGCAACGCGGCTGAAGCTGGCAAGCGCCTCAATCAACGAGGCGCGATCGGGTGCAACGCCTTGCACGACCGAAAATCCGTTCGCACTCAACATCGCCGAGATGCGCCGTTCGTCATGCGCTGCGCCGCCGAGCGGCGCGAGTTCCGCGCCCGCGTAATCTGACACGATCAGCACCAGCGCACACCGGCGTTCCTGACGCGAACCTGGCTCAAGCTGAAAGCTCCAACGGAGCCGTTCGGGCCACTTCGTCCACTGAGGAACCTGGTGCCGCTGACTCCCCAGAACTGTCAGCGCCCGCAACCGCCCCGGAAATCGCCGAAACGGGATCGCGTGCTCGCCTGCGACCTGAATCAGCGCCGTTGCGAACGGATTACCGCCGAAGGCGTCCCGATCGATGGTGGTTCCACCCGAGCGAGTGGCAAAGACGAGTGCCGGAGAACGGCGTCGCGGCATGTCGGAGAAAAATCATACTCCTCGATGCAGCGTCAGGAAGTTCGCCATTTCCAGAGATGAGGGCGTTGCCTCGCGTGTAAGGCCCGGCCATGGTTCCGGCGGTCGTCGGCCGAGCGATTCTGTCCCAGCTTGAACTTGGCCTCGCATCGGACTACCGGCATCTCGATGGCGACGATCGCGGCGAGAAGCTTCTAGTAGGCGCCCGAGCCCCGCCGGCCCGGTCGTCACAAGAGCGACAAAGTCGAATTGCCGCATGAAGCTCGCAATGAGCTTGCGATCGTCGACTCGAAAATGTGCCGGAATGTATATGGGCTTCTACTTTCCACTTTCTACTTTCTACTTCCCACTTTCTACTTTCATAATACGCCCGTGTCTCGACAAGACCTCGGCTCGTTCGACTACATCATCGTCGGCGCCGGGAGCGCCGGCTGCGTCCTCGCCAACCGACTCTCGGCAGATCCCGCGACTAAGGTGCTGCTGCTCGAAGCGGGCGGACGGGACAACTGGTTCTGGATCGATATCCCCGTCGGCTACCTCTACACGATTGCGAATCCACGCACGGACTGGTGTTACAAGACCCAGCCGGACGAGCACCTGGCCAATCGATCGATTCACTACGCGCGAGGCAAGGTACTCGGGGGCTGCTCAACCATCAACGCCATGATCTACATGCGCGGCCAGAAAGAGGACTACGACTACTGGGCATCGCTCGGCAACGAGGGATGGTCATGGCGCGATGTGCTGCCGCTGTTCAAAAAGGTCGAGGACTATCAGCATGGCGCAGATGACATGCACGGCGCCGGCGGCGAGCTTCGCGTGGAAGAGTCGCGGTTGCGTTGGGAGATTCTCGAGGCCTGGCGCGACGCCGCCGAAGAATGCGGCATCCCGAAAATTCGCGAATTCAACCGCGGCGACAACGCCGGCAGCGCGTTCTTCCAGATGAACCAGAAGCGCGGCGTGCGTTGGCACGCCACCAAAGCCTTCCTCCGGCCCGCGCTGTCGCGTCCGAACCTCACGGTGATGACGCACGCGCTCGTCGAGCGCGTCAGGATCGGCGGCGGCACGGGTCCGCTGCGCGCCGAAGGGATCGAGTTCTCGCACCCCCGCCAGGGACGATGCTTCGCTCAGGCGACCACCGAGACCATTCTTGCGGCAGGCAGCATCGGATCGCCGCAACTACTGCAGCTCTCAGGCGTCGGGCCCTCCGCACTTCTCGCAGAGCACGGCGTGACGCCGATCCACGATCTCGCCGGCGTCGGCGCCAACCTCCACGATCACCTGCAGATTCGCATGCAATACAAGGTCAAGAACACCTCGACGCTCAACGAGCGCGCGAACAGTCTGGTGGGCAAGGCGGCGATGGCGCTGGAGTACGCGCTGTTCAAGACCGGGCCTCTCACGATGCCCCCGTCCCAACTCGGCGCGTTCGGTAAAAGCGATCCGAGCCAACCGACCGCAAACATCGAATGGCACGTGCAGCCGCTCTCGCTCGACAAGTTCGGCGATCCGTTACATGCGTTTCCCGCAATCACGCCGAGCGTCTGTAACTTAAGACCCGCGTCGCGCGGGTGGGTCCGCATCGTATCGCCCGATCCAGCGGAGTATCCCCACATCAAGCTGAACTATCTCTCCGATCCCGACGATCGACGCATCGCGGTCGACGCCATGCGGTACACACGGCGCATCATGGCGGCCAGGGCGCTCGCGCGATTCGAGCCACAGGAGTTCCGCCCCGGCGCTGACGCCGAAACAGACGACGAGATGGCGAAAGCCGCGGGCGAGCTAGGGACGACCATCTTTCATCCGGTGGGAACGTGCAAGATGGGGAACGACGAGATGGCAGTCGTCGACGAACGGCTTCGCGTCCGCGGCGTGTCCGGCCTGAGGGTGGTCGACGCGTCGATTATGCCGAGGATTACCTCGGGCAACACCAACGCGCCGGCCTACATGATTGCGGAAAAGGGCGCCGCGATGATCCTGGCCGACCGCAAGACACGCTGAGCAACCCTAAACCGGGGCATCGTCTTCGAGACGGAAACTGCCTTGTTCCGCCGAGGCAAGCAGCGCCCGCGCGCGTTCTTCATCGTCGCTCGACACCATGACCTCGACCAACCCCAGGCCGTCGATGGTGAGCCCGTGCGTCTTTCGCAGCGATTCGCCTTTCAACTCGCTCGAGATGCCGGCGGCTTCCAGAAATCCTTGAATCTGCTGCGCATGAATCTCACCGCTCGCCGCGAACACACTTCTCTTGTCTGTCATCGCGAGCCTCGCAATCTGTCATTCACCAGAAATAGCACAGCTCCTGCCGTCAGCCCTGCCGCGCCGCCGAGCAGTTGCGCGCTTGTCGCGCCGGCGAGTATCAGCAGTGACACGGCAATCGCCAGCAGCGGAACGGTCGGTCCCAATGGAATCACGAACGTCGCCGGCCTGACAGTCCCTTCGAACCGCCTGGATCGCAGCCGGAGCGTCGCCGCGCACGCGCCGGTGTAGGTGATAAGCCGGGCGACCGCGCTGGCCACGGCCAGCAGGACGAACGATCCAGACAACGCAAGGGCCAGCGCCACCAGCGTCGTGAAGATGACAGCATTGGACGGCGTGCGGTAGCGAGGGTGAATCTTTGCAAAGAAGCGCGGCAGCTCGCCGTTCTCGGCAAGCGCGAAGAGCATGCGCGAACCGGTCAGCACGCCGCCGAGGTTGTTGCCCGTCATCGACGCGACCGATCCCGCGCTGATGATCAGCGCGCCGGCGGCGCCGACGAAAAGCATCGACGCATCGGCAAGCGGCGTCTTCGACGACAGCAGATTCGGCAGCGTGCCGAGCGTCACGATTTGCGCCATCGTCATGATCGCGGTCACGGTGAGAATCGTGGCAACGAACGCGAAAGGCAGGTGCTTGCGCGGATCGGCGGCCTCACCTGCCGGTACGCCGATGACGTCGTAGCCGCCAAACGCGAAGATCAAGAGGAGCGCCGCCGTTGAGATTTGCGTCAACGAGACCGCGCCCGGCGGCGAGAGGCGGCTGGCGTCGACGAACCAGAGCCCGACGAGGATGAAGAGCGTGAGCGGCAGCAGTTTGGCAATCGTGAAGAAGTCAATCACAAATGCGCTGAGGCGGATACCGCGCAGGTTAATCCATCCCATCGTGAGAGTAATGGCCGTAAGCGTGATCGCACGGCCGGCGCCCGTCGTAAAGGCCGGCCAGTAGAAACCCAGGGCGAGCACGATGCCATTCGCGACGCCGGCCTGGCTGGTCACGCGTGTCACCCACTGCATCCATCCGACCTCGAATCCGACGAAGCGGCCGAAGGCGGCGCGGGTATAGAGATACGGTCCGCCGGTCCTTTCGAACCGGCTGCCGACTTCGGCGAAGCAGAGGGCGACCAGCAGCGACGCGAGCCCGATCGCCACAAATGCGAACGGGCTCCAGTTTCCGATCTGCGCGGCGACCTGCGACGGCAGAATGAAAATGGCGCTGCCGATCGTCTGGTTGACGCCGATGGCGGTGAGATCCCACTTCCCGAGCTCGCGTCGGAGCGTGAGCGTCGGCTCAGGAACCGGCTCCATTCGGCTACTTTTCCACCGGCGCCGGCTTGCTCAGGTATTCCTTCGACTGCGGCTCGCCCTTGAGCGGCGTCACCTCATCAGGATCCACGCGGATCATCAGATAGTTGATGTGATCGTCAATTTTCGTAAACCAGTGACCTGTGCCGGCCGGGATCACGACCACATCCCCGGCCTTGAGTGAGTGTGCGACTCCATTGCGAATCTCCGATCCGTTGTTGCCCGGTCCGTTGTACTCGATGACGGTGCGGAGCGTCGCCGGCCGCCGCTGCCGATTGACGATGTCCGGTCCGAGGACGAGCGTCGCCGATCCCGAGATGATGTGGTAGACCTCGCTCACCAGATCGTGTTCCGCCACCGAGTTCGGCAACGGCTTATCGAGCTTGCCACGATAGACCATCCCAATACCCACATGGGCTTTGCCGATGTCGATGTCTCGCATCTGCTGGTCGGTGATTTTCTCGGCCATCGCCTTCTTCGTATAGGCGTCGAGCTCGGACAATGGGATGTAGGTGCCCGGGCACATATTGCAGCTCGGTTGCGGGTCGGTGGGATTCACTTTGGCCTGCGCCAGCAGCGCGGTTGTCACGCACACGGCCGCGGCCAACACAAATGCGATGCGCATACGCGATCTCCTCTTCAATGGCGTTACACCGGATGTGCCCGGACGACCTTGTCATTCAGCTCGACGCCGAAGCCAGGGCGATCGGGAACGGCGATCGATCCCTTGACGAACAGCTCATGCGGCTGGAGGACCTCCGATCTCCAGTCCACCTCTCCCCACTGCAGCTCGAGCAGGCGGAAATTCTTCAGCACCGCGCAGACCTGAACGCTCGCGGCCGTCGACACCGGACCGCTCGGATTGTGCGGCGCCACTTCGATGCCGTCCGCTTCGGCCATTGCAGCGATACGCGTGAGCTCCAGCAGGCCGCCGCAGTGTTTGACGTCGGGCATGATCACGTTGACGGCACGCGTGCGGCAGAGCGGAGCGAAACCCGCCACACCGAAGAGAATCTCGCCGCCCGCCATGGGCTGTTGTATGCGCTTGCGAATCTCGAGCGTCTCCTGGACACGCTCCGGTGGCACCGGCTCTTCGTACCACGACAGCTTTTGCGGCTCGAGCCTGTGCGCGACGCGCTCGGCCAGCGGCACGTCGAAGAAGCTGTGGCAATCGACCATCAGCTCGATCTCCGGTCCAATAGCCTCGCGCATGGCCACGACACTCGCGATGCCGGTCTCGACGGCCGCTTCTATTGCCGCCGCCGGAGAAGTAGGTGGTGGGAAGCCGTCCCACGGCGCGGCCTTCACCGCACGGAAACCCTCTTTCACGGCCGCAACTGCAGTGGCCGCAAATCCTTCTGGTGTGCGCGGCCTGGTCGCGCGGTTCACGTTGGCGTACACGGGCAGGCTGTCCCGGAGCTTCCCTCCAAACAGGCTGTAGGCCGGCACGTCGAGCGCCTTGCCTGAGAGATCCCACAACGCCTGCTCGATCGCGCTGTACGCCGTCGCTGGAATCAGACCGCGGCCAGCCGCGAGCCGCTCTCCGTCGCGCCGGTATGCGGCAATCTCGAGCGGCGACTTCCCTTCGGCGAGACGGAAAAATGCGCGAAGCTCCGCCTCCATCTGTGCGGCGTTCTTCTGCGACGTGTTCGCGAAGCCGAACGCATCCGACGCTTCACCAAGCCCGGTCAGTCCAGCGTCTGTGCCAAGACGGACGAAAAGCCAGACGGTTCGCTCGGTCGCCCTCATCGGCAGCAGCTCGAGCGTGGTCACGCGCAATTTCGGCGCGGCTTCGAGGACTCGCGGACACAACACCGCGGCCGCGGCAGCCTTCGCGCCAATCGCCAACAGCGATCGTCGGTTCATGCCGTTCACCCTCGCGCCACCAGGTTGGTCACGCGAAATGGCTCGAGCGTATCCAGGGCGGCCTCGGGCTGGCCGAGTGCCCAGCGAAAGTAGCGCAACGTCACGCGCTCTGGTGTGAAGTCAGCAATCGTGAACCCGTTTTCCTCAAGCGTGGGCAGCCCCTCCTCCACCTCGAGGCCCGCGGGCGGAATGGGGCGCAGACCTCGCACGAGGGATGCCCATCCCGGCCGTCCTGTTCCAACCGGACCAGGCAACACAGTGACGACCGGATTCGATCGCAGGTCGATGCCGGAGGTTTCAAGAATGCGCGCTTCACCCAGGGCGTGAAGGTCGCCGCTGATGAACAGCGGGATTCGGCCATGCATCTCGGATGCCGCGCGCAGCAACCGATCGTGCTGAAGCCGCCAGCCTGATTGCCAGTACGCCTTGGGAATCTTGGTCGTCAATCCCTGTTTGCCGTCGTCCATGTCGACATACCATTCGCCCCACTTGCCGGCGCTCCAGCCAGGCGGCGTCGATGGCATGTTGACGACGTGCGTCGCGTCGGACCCGGCCATCCGATCCTTGAGCCACTGCTCGACGACCGGCGGGATGAAGGTCGCACCGGACCCGGTCAAGGTCAGGTGGCGCCGGCAGTCGTACATCAGCAACTCGAGCAGCTTGCCGTACCTCAGCGTGCCGAAGCTCTCGGAAATGCCGGCAGGGCGATCTGCCGCGGCCACGGATGGCAGCTTCTGAGTGCGATGGGCGTCCGGCAGGAACTCCGGGTAGTACAGCAGTTGCGAGGCGCGGGCCAGATCGAGCATGAACCGGTCCGGCGGGAAGGTCACCAGCTTGTCATCGGCCTCGTCGTTCTCGAAATAGTCGTGATCGTCCTGCAGAAAAAACACAGGCGTCGACCGCATCATCGTCCCGTACAACTCCGCGACCTGCGGCCCGACCGCTTTCTTCAGAACCTGCTCGTTGGCCGTACCCAACACGCGCTCCGCGCGATTGAAGACGCCGGCGTAGGCCTTTGCGGACGGCGACGCACCAAGCAGATCGGCGCGCTCGGTGCGCAGGTCCCAATAGATGTGGTCGCCGTTCGCGACCACGGCATCGGGAGCAAATGACATGGCGCGCTCGAGCATGCGCCGCCTGACCGCCAGCGTAAGGAACCTGTGCGTGCTGACGTCAGTCGGCCTGTGGTCAGGCAGCACGTCGTGCCCGCCCGCGCAGGAATAGATCAGCAGCCGGACGCTCTTCGGGCTGTCACCGGGCGATGGAAGCGTGGACAACTGCCACGGAGCGCAGAGCGGTCGTCCTCGCGGCTCGAAGATCTGCAGCGTGTAAGGGCGCCCCGGCTCGAGTCCGGAAACATCGAACGTCCAGAAGAATCCGAGCGTGTCGCCGGCGCGCCCCGGAATTTTTCGGGAGCCTGCAAGCAGAACCGGCGGCGCCTGATGGGGTCCGCTGAACGATGCTTTAATCAGGAACCGTTCATGGGATGCGGCCGGCAGCAGATGCACGACTTCCCCGCTGTCCCACGTCTGGCCGGAAGGACGTTGGGCAGCCGAGACCTTGTCCGTCATGGCGGCGGTTGCCAGCGACGCGGCGCCGATGAGAAAGTCGCGTCTCGTCGGCATCACTTGATCGGCCAGCGTGCGGATTCGGTTCTCGCGGTTTTCAGATACTCCTCGATTCGGACCACGATCTTCGGATTGCTGGCTGCGACGTCACGCTGCTCGCCTGGATCGGCCGCCAGGTTGTAGAGCTCGAGCGGCACGTCCTTTTTCAGGCGAATCGCTTTCCACTGTCCCATCCGCACCGCCTGCTGAAATCCGCGCTCGTGAAATTCCCAGTACAGGAATTCGTGTGCCGGTTGATTCGTGCCATGCAGCGCGCGCGCCATCGACAGCCCGTCGAGGCCTGATGGTGTTCCAGCGCCCGCGATATCGGCCAACGTCGGCAGCATATCCCAATGCGCCCACGGATGATTGCTGACACGAGCCGGAGGGATGGTGCCCGGCCAGCTGGCGATCATCGGCACACGGATGCCGCCCTCGTAGAGGTCGCGCTTGATGCCGCGCAGCGGCCCGGCGCTCTTGAAAAACACGGGGTCGCCGCCTCCCTCTTCATGCGGGCCGTTGTCGCTGATGAACATCATCAAGGTGTTGCGCTCGATCCCTCGCGAGCGGAGAAGATCGGCGAGCCGCCCGATGTCGCGATCCATACGCGTGATCATCGCGGCGAACGCGGCATGCGGTTCCGGCTGCGACCGGTAGCCAAGCGTGGGTAATTCAGGGCTGGCGCCGACAGGCCTGGCATCGGCCTGGGGATTCTCAAACGGTTTCTCGGAAAATCGGCCGCGCACGGCGGTCATCGAGTCCTCGGGCGCGCGCAACTCGGCGTGCGGAACGGTGTAGTTGAGGTAGACGAAAAACGGACGTGCGTCGCTGCGCTGGATGAACTCCGTCGTCTCTTTCGTGAACAGGTCGTTGACGTAGTCGCGCTCGAGATCGGTAGCGGCGCGCTCGCCATTGCGCCACAGGTGATCGGTGTACTGCCGGTGGGCGTGGCGGTGATCGAGAAAGCCGAAGGCGTAGTCGAACCCCTGCCGATCGGGCATTCCGGTGGTGCCCGGAGAGCCGAGCCCCCACTTCCCGATCACGGCGGTGCGGTAGCCGGCGCCTCGCAATACTTCGGCGATGGTGACGTCTTCCGTGCGCAACGGGATGTCGCCGTTTCCGCGAATCCACGCATGACCGGTGTGCAATCCGGTCATCAGCGTCGTCCGTGACGGCGCGCAGACTGTCGTGCCGGCGTAATAGTCGGTGAAGCGGATGCCTTCGCGCGCGAGTCGATCGAGTGAAGGCGTGGCAAATCGCGCCTGCCCGTATGCGCTGAGATCGCCGTATCCGAGGTCGTCGGCCTGAATGAGCAGCACATTCGGCGGTGACGGCTTCTGCTGGCGGCTACCCACGCTTATCTGGCTAACGACAACAGCGGCGAGAAGCACGAGTGCACCACCAGGGATTGCTCTCTTCATACACCTTCCTGCCGCGCTATTGATTTTGTCATGCGAGCCAACGGGACAGTGACACCCTTCGACGTAGGAACATCGAATCGATCGACGAGGACATACCCGCACGCGAGATACAGCGGCTCGCCCGCCACGGTGGCAACCAGTTCGAGCGATCGGAACCCTTCTCGAGCGGCAGCGGCTTCGCACAGCGACAGCACGAGTCGTCCGACGCCGCGCCGTGCGAAATCAGGGTGCGTGTACATCGCGCGCACGCGCGCCGGATCGACCGTCGGATCGAGCAGGTTGCTGTCACGACCGGGCGTCTGGTTGCCGCCGTAGAGGGTCGCCCGTCGACTCCAACCACCGCAGCCGGCGATGTCGCCGTCCGACTCGACGACGAAGTACGTGCCGTCGTC
>Ga0184625_10001135_pt1 | contig 10972 bp, 11 predicted proteins | sample PLM3_30_b1_FD_133151 | JGI IMG/M metagenome (GOLD analysis project Ga0184625, IMG submission 133151) | Groundwater sediment microbial communities from an aquifer in East River, Colorado, USA - PLM3_30_b1 | ecosystem: Environmental > Terrestrial > Soil > Riparian zone | place: USA: East River... | reverse complement strand
AGCCTGGAAGGCGACGAGAACTTCGTCGAGGCGATGAAAAAGCTGTCCGAGGTCTGCCGCGAGGTGATCGACGGCTACGTCATCGAAAACGTACTGCGTCCGCTGCAGCAGGCGATTGCGATTTCGTAGGGTGCAAAAGCGAAGCGCATTGCACCTGTAGGGCGTGGTGCAATGCGCTCCGCTTTTGCACCCTACTTACTGGAAAGCCTGCCCCACGCTACGCGCTCGCCGACTGTTCGTTTTCGGCAGGCTCCATCTCTTCCGTCGGCCGGCTCAGCTCCATCGCCCCGCGGGCACAGCGGGCGGCGGCCCGGTTGAAATTGGTGGCCATGTCCCGCCAGAAATCGTCGTCGCGGAAATTCAGCGGCTGGGCCGGACGGTTTTCGGCGAGGTCCTGCAAGGCGGTCCGCAGGCGGACGACCGGTCCGACGAAGCGATTGCTCATCCGCAGCACGTCGATCAGCACGGCCGGCAACATCAGGACCGACGCGATCATGGCCGGGCCAAAGCGGAGGTACACGTCCGACGCCAGGTCCACCAACCGCCGCGGCGGCCCCGTGACGGCGTTCCAGCAGAGCAGCATCAGGCTGATGGAAATCAGGCAGAACAGCCAGTACACGGCCGCCCGCAGCAACATCGCCCCTTGAACTTCCCGATCGACAAAAACGAACGATCGCCGATTGCCGTTCATCACTCGCTCCCCAGTGTTCGGCACACCACTGCTGGTGTCCCGTGGCTAAAACCTCTAGGAGAACGTAGCTCACGCTTGGCGCGCGGTGCGACGCTGCGCGCATGGCTCTACGGGTTTTGCGGCTCGCCGCTATCGCTGCTGGGCGAAGCCGCGGCCGGTTGTTCCGTTTGGGGCGCCGCAGCCGGAGCAGGCGTTACAACCTTCTGGCTCGGCTCGTCAAGATAGACCTCGTCCATCTCCTTCTCGTCCACGTCATACCGCAGCAGCAGGTAGATGGCCGAAGCGCTGACGAAGAAATAGGAATAGCGGAAGGCGGCGACGACCGAATGTAAGACGGCAAGGACCAGGCCCATCAGCGTCGTGCCGATTCGAAAGGGCAGTCCTCGATCGGGCGGCTCTGGCGGATGAAGGCTGGACTGCGAATTAGCAACCACCATCGCTGGCCGCCCCTCCGCGATTCGCACGGCCTCTTCTCGAATCGGCGCCACTTCGGCCACCGAGCCGCCGCGGGCCAGCGCCCAAAAGCCGAACTCCTGCACGATCGTTCCGGCTCCGGCGACGACCGCCCAGCACAGCGCCCCAAACAGCGCCGCGACGACGACATAGAAGAAATAGTGCAGCGGCTTGCCATAGACGTAGGAAAATGAACGGGCGAAGGCCTCGAACGCGTCGCCGTCGCGCTCGGCGCTGATCGTCGGCCACATCAGGGGAAAGCCGAACATCAGGCCTGCCAGCAGCCACAACACGCCCAGGCTGACGAGCACAACGAAGATCCAGGCCAGCCCCGCCAGCACGCTGCCGGGCCCCGGCCAAAAGTAAATCGGCACGCCGAGCAACGCGATGAAAACCCCGATGACCAGCACCGGGATCAGCGGATACAGCGGCGCCTGCAGATACCACAACCAGCGGCGGCCGGCGAATGCCGCCGTCTCGCGCAGACCCGGCGGCGCATCGGCTGCGAGCTGCACGACCGCCCGCCGCGTGATCGCCGCGCCGGGGAACGACCACAGCAGCAGCGTCCACAAAACCCCAAACGTGTAGTAGGCCGTTTCGCGAAGCGTCGTCCGCATCTGGAACAGCCGGGCCAGCGGCTCCGCCAGGTCATAGTAGCCTTCGAGGACGGCCGACGGAGCGCCCGGCAGGTAGCCGCGAACCGCGGGCGGCGTCCACTGCGGCAGCGTCTCGCCGCGGGGCACAAATGGCGGCCGGGGCGGCGGCACTGCGCGAAACTCCGGCTGAAAGACGACCGCAGCAAGCCGCCAACCGACCGGCGAGATCAGCACCGCGGCCGTCGCCAGCGCGAGCACCGGCGGCGAAATCGCAATCCGAAAAGTCCGCAGCAGGATCAGCCACGGAAACAGGTCGCCCCAGGAAATGCGGCGGATGGTTTGTGAATCGGACATGCCGGGAGCGGAGGTCGGAGGTCGCCAACCAAGCACGCGGCGCACAGGATTCTGTACGCAGTACCTGGTACTCAGTACTCGGTACTTGGTACTTCGTACGCCATTTCGAGTCCACCCCAGACATCAACTCCGCCTATTCCCCAGCTTGCGGCGGCGACTCGGCCTCTTCTTCCGGATCACGCTCCACCGGCACCGAATAGACCTCCCGCAGCCAGCGGCCGAGGTCAATCTGCCGGCACCGCTCGCTGCAAAAGGGCAGCGCTTTGCTGGCGGCCGGGTCGAATCGCTTCTCGCAGATCGGACAGCGGATCAGGGACATGGGACGAGTCTAACATCGCTGGCGTGGCGACCAGCCATACACTTTGACGCAAAGACGCGGAGGCGCAAAGGCGCAAAGAAATCAAGGAGATAGTAAATAGTCCTTCATTAACTCTTCCGCCCTCGCTGCGCCATTGTGCCTTTGCGTCAATCAACCCAGTCGCTATTCGCCGCGCTTGGATTCTTTCGTGGACGGCTTCGGCTCGCTCTTGGCCGGCTTACTTTCCGCCGCCGGCTTGCTTTCTGACTTGGAACTGCCGTTGTCGCCCGACGAGCTGGACGAAGTCTCCGCCGGCTTATCGGCCGTGGCGGCCTTCTTGTACGACTCGCTGCGGTAGTCGGTCTGGTAGAAGCCCGAGCCCTTGAAGATCAGCCCGGCGCCCGCGCCGAACAGCCGGCGGAGCTTGTTCTTCTTGCACTTGGGGCACTTCTTCTGCGGATCGACCGAGATCGACTCGAAGACCTCGAACTCGTGCTTACAAGCGTCGCAACTATAGTCGTAAGTAGGCATAACAATTCTTGGAATTCAGGCCGTCAGCGACTGACATTCGTCATTAGTGCTTAGGTCTTAGTCATTTACCCCGCCGCCGGTCCGGTGGAAACAAAAACCTGCGCCGGCCGGATCACGCGGTCGTGTAGTTTGTAGCCCGACTGCGCCGCGCGGGTTACGGTGCCGGCGGGGTACTGGTCGCTGGGTTCCTGGGCGATGGCCTGGTGCTGGTTCGGGTCGAAGGCGGCGCCGACCGTTTCGATCCGCACGCACTGGTGCTGCTTGAGAATCGACTCGAGCAGCGTGGCGACCATTTTCACGCCGTCGAGCAAGCCCTGGCCCGCGGATCCCTCGCTCGCGCTACGGGCTTGTGAGACCTCGATCGCCCGCTCCAGGTTATCGACCACGGCGAGCAGGTCGCGGACGAGCGGCACGACGGCGTACTTCCGCTCGTCGGCCAGGTCGCGCTGCGCCCGCTTGCGGAAATTCTCGAGCTCGGCGGTCGCCCGCAGGGCCTTTTCGTTGGCCTCGCGCAGCTCCGCCTCCAGCTTGCCGATCTTTGCGTCGGCGCTGTTTGGCCCGGTGCCGCTGCCCATCGGGATGGTGCCCTCGGCTGCTTCAAACGCGGCATCGGCCGCGGCGGTATTGGCATTCTCTGGCATCGGCATTACTCCTTCGACGCGGCCTCCGTGGTGGTGTCGATCGGCTTGAAGTACTCGCGGAGGCGCTCCAAAAACGACTTGCGGTGCGGCGAGACTTCGCTCTGTTCGAGCTCGGCCAGCTCGCGGAGCAACTGCTCCTGCTTGGCGCCGAGCTTTTTGGGGACCTCGATCGTTGTCTGAACGTGCAAATCTCCTGCCGAACCGCCCCGCGGATCGGCTACGCCTCGCCCGCGGATGCGAAATACTTCGCCGGATTGCGTCCCGGGGGGAACGGTCAGCTCATACGGCCCGTTCAGCGTCGGCACTTCGATCGACGCCCCGAGGGCCGCCTGGCTGTAGCTGATCGGCATCCGCAGGATCAGGTGCGAGCCTTCGCGCTCGAACAGCTTGTGCTTGCGGACGGCGACGAAGCAGTAGCAATCGCCGGGCGGGCCGCCGTCCGGGCTGGGCTCGCCGTACCCGGCCAGCCGCACGCGCATGCCGTTGTCGATCCCCGCGGGAATGTTCACGTCGAGCCGGGCCCGCTCCTGCAAGTAGCCCCGCCCGCGGCAATCGCCGCAGGGGTCGGTGATGATCGAGCCCGCCCCGTGGCAACTGGGGCAGGTGGTCTGCACCCGCAGGATGCCCATCGACTGAGCAATCTGGCCGTGGCCGTTGCAGCGGCGGCAGGGAGTTCGCTGCGAGCCGGGCCTGCTGCCCGAGCCTTTGCACGTGCCGCAGGCTTTGCTCCGCGGAAACTCGACCGACTTAGTCACGCCGCGGGCGGCCTCTTCCAGGTCGAGCGTCACATCGACCCGCACGTCGCCGCCGCGCCGCTGCCGCCGTCCGCCGCCGCGCCGGCCGCCGAACATCTCGCTGAACATGTCGCCGAAGGCTTCCATGATGTCTTCGACATCGTGGAAATGATGGGCGAACTGGTCGGTCCCGGCGTGGCCGAATTGATCGTAGCGGGAGCGTTTCTCGCTCTCGCTGAGAATCTCGTAGGCCTCGGCACATTCCTTGAATTTCTCGACGGCGTCGGCGTCGCCGGGGTTGCTGTCGGGGTGATACTTGACCGCCAGCTTGCGATACGCGGCCGCGATCTGCTGCTGCGTGGCGTCCCGCTTCACGCCCAGCACTTCGTAGTAGTCGCGTTTGGAAGCCATCGTCGCCATCGCCGTTCGCCGCGGTCAGCCCCGAAAATCTAGGTCGGTGACAGGTTCTATTCGCTCGCCGGGAAAGTTTTTTGAAACCTTATAATTCGCTGCAACTTATTACGACATAGCAAGTTGCGTTGTTCTTCGGAAGAGTTGCATTAAAAGGGTTAGAGAAACTCCCGGGCGTAACAAAACAGGCCACCTCGACTGTTGCGAGGCGGCCTGGAGAGGTTGATCCGTTCATTCTACGAACTGCGCGACCAATCGTCGCGGCTTTTGGCAGGCCCGAGGCCCGCCCCACGTTTACCGCACGGCTCCCTCGACGGACCGCTTGTTCTTGTCGTCCTTGTCGAAGTTGGTGACGAGGGCTTCGGTCGTGAGCAGCAGGGCGGCGATGCTGGCCGCGTTGCTCAGGGCGGTCCGCACGACCTTGACCGGGTCGATGATGCCGGCCTTGAGCATATCGACGTACTCGCCGCTGTTGGCGTCGTAGCCCTGGTTGCCCGACTTCTGCATGACCTCGTCGGCCACGACCGAGCCATCCTTGCCGCCGTTATTCACGATCGTCTTGAGCGGCCAGGACAAAGCGTTCAGCACGATCTCGACGCCAACCCGCTCGTCGCCCCTGGCCTTTTCGGCGGCCTTCTCGACGACTTCGGTGCAACGGAGCAGGGCCACGCCGCCGCCGGGCAGGATGCCCTCTTCGACGGCTGCACGGGTCGCGTGCAGGGCGTCCTCGACGCGGGCCTTTTTCTGCTTCATGTCGGCTTCGGTCTCGGCCCCGACGCTGATCACCGCGACGCCGCCGGCGATCTTGGCCAGCCGCTCTTGATACTTCTCTTTATCGTATTCGCTCTCGGTCTGCGCGATCTGGTTCTTGATCTGCTGAATCCGTTTGTCGATGTCGCCCCGCTTGCCGGCGCCTTCGACGATCGTCGTGTTGTTCTTATCGACGGTCACCTTCTTGGCGCGGCCCAGGTGCTCTAGCTGCAGGTTTTCGAGCTGAATGCCCAGGTCCTCGCTGATCAGCGTGCCGCCGGTGAGCACGGCAATGTCGCCGAGCATCGCCTTGCGACGGTCGCCGAAGCCAGGGGCCTTCACCGCACAGACGTTGAGCACGCCGCGGAGCTTGTTCACGACGAGCAGCGTCAGCGCCTCGGCATCGACGTCTTCGGCGATGATTAAGAGCGGCTTGCCACTCGAGGCCGACTTTTCGAGGATCGGCACGAGGTCGCGGATGTTGCTGATTTTCTTTTCGTGGATCAGGATCAGCGGATCCTCGATCAGGCAGTCCATCGTGGCCGGGCGGTTGATGAAATAGGGCGAGATATAGCCCTTGTCGAACTGCATGCCATCGACGTACTCGACCTTGGTCTCGGTCGTCTTGCCTTCTTCGACGGTGATCACGCCGTCCTTGCCGACCCGCTGGAGCGCTTCGGCCAGGAGCTCGCCGATCGCCTTGTCGTTGTTGGCGCTAATCGCCCCAACGGCGGCGACCTCGTCCTTGCTGGTGACCTTCTTGGCCATTTCGATCAGCTTGGCGGTCGCCGCATCGACGGCCTTGTCGATCCCGCGGCGGATGGCCGTGGGGTTGCAGCCGGCGACGACGCTCTTCAGGCCTTCCTTGAAGATCGCGTGGGCCAGCACCGTGGCCGTCGTCGTACCGTCGCCGGCCAGGTCCGAAGTTTTCTGGGCCACTTCGACCACGAGCTTGGCGCCCATGTTCTCGAAGCGGTCTTCCAGATCGACTTCCTTGGCCACGGTCACGCCGTCCTTCGTGACGGTCGGACCGCCGAAGGACTTGTCGATGATCACATTCTTGCCAGTCGGACCCATCGTGATCGCGACTGCGTGGGCCAGCTTCTCGACGCCCTGCAGCATTTTCGCGCGGGCCAGATCGTCAAACAGCAGTTGTTTAGGCACGTTCAAACCTCGTTGTGCGTTGTGTTCGGTTGTTCCTAGTCCAGGACCTTCGCCAGAATGTCGCTCTCCCGCAAAATCTTCACCTCGTCGCCGCCGACTTCGATGTCGGTGCCGCCGTATTTCCCGTAAATCACCTGGTCGCCGACCGTGACCGACAGCTCGCCGCGCTTGCCGCTGTCCAGCAGCTTGCCGGGGCCGACCGCCACGACCGTGCCTCGCTGCGGCTTCTCTTTCGCCGAATCCGGCAGCACGATGCCGCCCGCCGTCCGCGATTCGGCTTCCAGGGGCGTAACCACCACACGATCATCCAGCGGGCGAATCTTTATCTTGGCCATTGGCAGGTCCTAGTTTGAGGTGAGTGATTTATGCAGGTTTGAACTTTTTTTCGAGCGGACTGTCTTGCCGACTTGCCGCTGTTAAGTTGTTTTACATCAACCAGTTATGATCATTCACACTGGCCGAAATCGTTATTCACTTTATTCACATTGTGAATAACCGACGGCTACATCATCCCTTCCATGCCACCCATCCCGCCCATGCCACCCATTCCGCCCATGCCACCGCCCATGCCGTGGTCGTGGTGGTCGTGGCCGCCTTCGTCTTCCTTGTCCTTGGGAATCTCGGCGACGAGGGCTTCGGTGGTGAGCAGCAGCGAGGCGACGCTGGCGGCGTTCTGCAGGGCGACGGTGACGACCTTGGCCGGGTCGATCACGCCGAACTTCAGCATGTCGCCGTACTGGTCCTTGTCCGCGTCGTAGCCTTCGGTCTTGCTCTTGAGCTGGCGAACGCGGTTGACGACGACGGCCCCATCGACGCCGGCGTTGTTGGCGATCGCCCGTAGCGGCTGATCGAGGACGTTCTTGATGATCCGCGCGCCGGCCGCTTCGTCGCCTTCAAGCTTGAGCTTATCGACGGCCTTTTCGGCCCGGATCAGGGCCACGCCGCCGCCGGGAACGATGCCGCTCTCCAAGGCCGCCTGCACGGCGTTCTTGGCGTCTTCGAGCAGCCACTTGCGTTCCTTCATCTCCGTCTCAGTCGCCGCGCCGCAGTTGATCTGGGCCACGCCGCCGGCCAGCTTGGCCAGCCGCTCTTGCAGCTTCTCGCGGTCGTACTCGCTGTCGGTGCGGCCGATCTCGTCGCGAATCTGCTGGGCCCGGCCGGCGATCTCGTCCTTGCTGCCGGCGCCTTCGATGATGATCGTGTCTTCCGACGTGACCTTGACCTTCTTGGCCCGACCCAAGTCGGACATCTTCACGCTTTCCAGCTCGATGCCCAGATCCTTGAAGATCGGCGTAGCTTTCGTCAGCACGCCGATGTCGCCCATGATCGCCTTGCGGCGGTCGCCGTAGCCGGGGGCTTTCACCGCACAGACCTGCAAGATGCCCCGCATCTTATTGACGACGAGCGTCGCCAGGGCCTCGCCCTCGACGTCTTCAGCGACGATGAGCAACGGCTTATTGGCCTTGCTGATCGCTTCCAACAGCGGAATCAGCTTCTTATTAGACGAAATCTTCTCTTCATAGAGCAGGATGTAGCAGTTCTCGTATTCGACGCAGACTTCGTCCTGGTTCGTGACGAAGTGCGGCGAAAGGAAGCCGCGATCGAACTGCATGCCTTCGACGACCTCGACGGTCGTCTCGTTGCCCTTGCCCTCTTCGAGCGTGATCACGCCGTCCTTGCCGACCTTCAGGAACGCATCGGCCAACACCGCGCCGATCGACGGATCATTGTTGCCCGCGATCGTGGCGATCTGCTCCAGCTCCTTCTTATTCTTCTCGCTGATCGGCGTCGCCAGCTTGTTGACTTCTTCGCAGACCGCTTCGGTCGCCTTGGCAATGCCGCGGCTGAGAGCCATCGGGTCGTAACCCGCGGCAATCATCTTCAGGCCTTCGCGGAAAATCGCCTCGGCCAGGACCGTAGCCGTGGTCGTGCCGTCGCCGGCGACTTCGTTGGTCTTGCTGGCGGCTTCTTTGACGAGCTGAGCGCCCAGGTTTTCGTACGGATCGTCGAGCTCGATATCTTCGGCGACCGTCACGCCGTCCTTCGTCACCTTGGGCGAGCCCCAGCCCTTGTCGAGCACCGCGTTGCGACCGCGGGGGCCGAGCGTGCTGCGAACCGCCCGGGCCAGCTTCGACGCGCCAGCCAATAGCGGCTGCCGGCAGTCGTCGTCAAAGACCATTTGCTTTGCCATGCTTGAAAATCCTCCTGGAACCTATGAGATGCAGATGTATCGAGGTGGGGTGCTGTGTTGCTAGGCGCCTGTGTTGCTAGGCAGCTGTGTCACTAGGCAGCCGTACCGCGCCGGACGATGTCTAGTCCGCGAGCGACCAAACTGGCAGTCTGGGTGTTAGCGGCCCACAGAAATGCAAGCACTGTGCCAACCGCCCGCCAGAATCCATAAGTCCATTAACAGCAATGGGTTGCGGATTCTTGCTTGCCGCCCAATTAGGTTGTCGGCAGGGGCTGTGCCAGAATGGCAGCCCGCTCTTACTCCGTGATCGCTTCCTTGACCTTCATCACGAAATGCGGATTCTTGCCGCCGGAAGTGAGCTCGGCCGCTTTGGCCTCGGCGGCCTTTTTCTGGGTGTGATCGAACAGCGCGACCCGCTTCAGCGACTGGTTGAAGACGCCCCAAAACAGCTTGCGGCGCTCCGGCTCCGCCGTCTTGCTGCGGCTTTTTCGCTTGACCGGGGCCTTCTTTTCGCCTTTGGCCTTGGCCTTTTTGCCAGCAGCTTCGCCACCTTCGGCAGCCGCCGTTTTCCCGAGCGCCTCGGCGGCGTCGTGCTCGGCTCGTAACTCTTTCCGATTGACAACTTTGCGCGCCATAGTCGCTATGCCCAGAGGTGCGGGAACTGCCTTTTGCTGTCAGGACGCGGCAATCTTAACGAATCGCGCTTGCCGTTGCCAGTTGGCAGATGCCGGCTTGCGGGCAGGACTGGAACTGCCATTCGTCACTTTGGGCCACCTGCTTACAATCCCGCGCATGATTTCCATCGCCGATTTAGCAGGGCTGCAAGCCGACTGTGTCCGCCGCTGGCACGTGCAGCCGATCGGGAACCCGCACGAGGGCTTTGCGGCAATTGTCGTCGAGCAGCTCGCGTACAACTTTCGCCTGTGGCACGAAGAGGACAAGGCCCGCTCGCCTTCGGCCAGCGACGCGGAGATCTCGGCCGTCAAGCGGGCCATCGACAAGCTCAACCAGCAGCGCAACGACTGGATCGAAAAGCTCGACGACTGGATCACCGCCGAGCTAAGCCGACGCGGAATCGTCGCCGCGCCGACGGCGCCGCAAAACACCGAGACGCTCGGCAGCACGCTCGACCGGCTGGCAATCCTGGCTCTGCGAATCTATCACCTGGCCGAACAACGTGACCGCGCCGGCGCAACTGCCGAGCACCGCGAGACGGTCGGCCGGAAACTGGCGGTCGCCCTGTCGCAGCACGAAGATCTCTCGCGCTCGGCCCAGCAACTGGCTGACGACCTCTTCGCCGGCCGCAAGCGGCACAAGACCTACCGCCAGCTCAAGATGTACAACGACGCGGCGCTTAACCCGTATCTCTACGAACCGCGCAAGGCGGCGTGATTATTGCGGCAGCTTCTTCAGAGCTTCCGCCGCTGCACCCGTCTTGTCGGCGGCGACGTCGCGAGTGAGGGCCGCTTTGATCTTTGGCGAAAGGTTTGTATTCAGCCGACCAGCCAGCAAGCTGTTGGCCAGTGTTACGGCAGTTTCGGGTTTGGCCAGTAGCCGGTCGGCCAGCTTGTCGATGGCGGCGGGCTTGGTGACGCCGACGAGCGACATCGTTTCCAGGGCGGCGACTTCCACTTCGACGGGACTGCCGGGGTTCTTCTCGAGCCACTCGGCCACGGCATCGGCGGTGATCGCCGGCTCGACGAGCACGTTGCGGTAGCAGGCGAGCAGCCGGGCGGCGGTGGGCGCTTCCAGGCGGAGGAACAGATTCTCTTCGCCACGCAGCAGAGCATCGAGAAAGTCGATCAGCTCGCGGGTCCGCATGGCTTCGGCCGTGAGCGTAACAAACTGCTTGATCCGCTGACGCTCCACGGGATCCGCTTCGGGCAGGTTGATCGCCACGTCGAGGTTGCCCAGCATCAGCTCCTTCGCCGCGCCAGGCACCAGCTCCAGCGCCCGCACGTGGCCGTCGAACACATACGGGCTCATCTTCGGCCCGTGCGTGACCGAGGTCCCCTCGAAATTCCGCTCGGCCAGATCGATGCTCTTGGCCGCCGCGGCCAGCTTGCCCAGCGCCAGTTGCAGCGGTCGTTGCAGGGCCAGATCGGACGAAGTGCTCAGCGCGCCCTCGATGTTCTCGGCCACTCCCTTCAGCTCCTCT
>Ga0184625_10001134_pt1 | contig 10972 bp, 10 predicted proteins | sample PLM3_30_b1_FD_133151 | JGI IMG/M metagenome (GOLD analysis project Ga0184625, IMG submission 133151) | Groundwater sediment microbial communities from an aquifer in East River, Colorado, USA - PLM3_30_b1 | ecosystem: Environmental > Terrestrial > Soil > Riparian zone | place: USA: East River... | reverse complement strand
CATGGTCCACACGAGCAAGACGACGAGACGGACGAACCGCATGTGACCTCCACTGGTGCGCGGTACGGATCTTGCTCCTGGGATTGAGGATCACCGTGCGACGGGTCCTACCATCGGCATCGGTCGCGGCGCCGCCCCCGACACAATCACCTGGAGCCTGGGGGATAGTAGCCGACCGGCCACCGACGTCCATCACGACGCCCGCCCAGCATCGCCGAGGCCAGCCTGATTGCCGCCGACGCGGCGGCAATCAGCGACTCATCGGCAAACTGGTCGGTGCGGTCGCTCACGCCCCCTCTGATGCCTGCGTCCGACAGCGGCATGTGAAAGGCCGTCGACCGGGCGTATACGGGGTCCGCGGTCGACCGCCTTCCCCTGTGGACGTGCGCCGATGTGCGCCGAGTCGGCGTGTAGACGGCGCTTGCGCGGGTCAGCGGCCCACGTGTCTAGATGTCGAAGTAGAGCTCGAACTCTCACCAGGGCGTTTGCTGGCGTTGGTAATCGACGGTGTAGCTCTCTGACCAGCGCAAACGCATGAGCAATCGGTGGCCCGTGCGACCCAGCACAACAACCGCAGCAGACAAGTAACCCCATCTGCGGGCGACCCGGTCGTCGTCCGACTTGGTGCCCATTGTGCCCGCGCCGGCTGAGACGAACCTGAGAACCCGACCGCACCCTGCCGCCGTCGGAGGTGTTAGGCAGGATCAGGGACCACTTCAGGTCATAGGACGAAGGCGGCATCGCATAAGGGGGCAAAAAGCCGCTTAAAAGCTGTGTCATCCACTACCCGCATGGCGCTGCTGGCCATTCTGGGCGCGAGCGTCGGCCCAGTTGACGGGAGGTGTAACAAAATGGCGCGTTGCGTCGATTACTACCTAGGAAGGCCAGTCCGGTGCGATAGTGCCGCAGCGCAGAGGGGCGGTTGCGGCACCATCGCGGGGACCCAACGCGGCAGGCGCCCTGCCGCGACGGAGAATCCGGGACGCGTTCGCCGACTACGACCACGAGGGGCGTCAGTGAGTGAGGGACTGACCCGCGAGCACGCGGGCCGGTGAGGCAGCGTCACGGCCAGCACACAGCCGCAGGTAGGACCACACCCAGCGAGGCGGCCCCGGACGCGAAAAAGATCACCGCTCCGGCCGGGGCCTCGACGGGGGGAGACCGCCGCCGTGGAACGTGGAACCCACCGTAACAACGGACATCACACGGGCGGAACCTGCCTTGCGCCTGGTCGGTGCCGTGCGCCACCAAGGAGCGTCCTAGTCCGTCTCAGCAACAGCGGCACCCTGGGCGTTCGGCCCGGGCGCCGCTGGGCTATCCCCAGCTAACTCTTGTGCGACCGCCAACGTGGCGTAGATACGCGCGGTGGCCAGCTTCTGATCGGGCGTCATCGAGATGCCCAGTTTGTTGATGTCGTCTCGTGCCTCGGTGGCCAGGTCCAATGCCATGCGCCAGAGATCCATGATGGTTAGCTCAGCAACGCGCAAAGTTGCGCGTAGTCCTCCTCGAAGAAGGCGTGATGACGGCCGGCCAGGAAGACTAGGCCCTCGTCGAAGTCGATGATGAACTTACCGACGTCGAAAAACACGACGCCCAGGCCGGGCACGGTGATTCGCCCGATAGTTCCGTTCTCGGTTACGGTGCCGTCGACGAGGTCGACGGTCTCGCCGGCGTTGATGGTGCCTGTGACCGACTCGCCGGTCACCGAGTTGTAGAACGTGTCCGTTCCGCTCACTTGCTCAACGATCCGCACCGGGTTTCCCGCGTCGTCGAGGAAGACCTTGCCGTGGATTTCGAAAGTGAAGTGGTCGCGGAGGTCGAAGTCGCCACAGTCGGTTAAGAACTCGTCGCCCTCGGCGCTCTCCTCAACTGTGAGAGGGACCCCCGCGTGGGCGCCGGTTGCACCGGCGATCACCATCGGCAGGGCCGCGGCCAACCCGGCCGCGAGCCGAAACGTTCGTGCAAGCCTCATGTTCCCCCCTCAAGACAGGGGGATCGGGTCATCCCCCGAAACCGTCTGGCCATTCCGCCCCAGCGGCCCCCGCACCGTATCAACGCTTTCGAACTGCTGAACGTCAATTGCCCAAATTGCCCAAACCCTGCTGCACCGTTCGCCCGATGCCACAGGCGCCGGGCCGGATGGTTTCGTGGTGATGCCGCCGCCGCTGGCGAGGATTACGACAGGGGAGCCATCCTCGCCAGCGGGCCAGCGTCGGGTTCCCACGATCGTCAGCGCCGACGGCGGCAGCGCGGACACTACTCCCCAGTAGATTCTGACCGCAGCGAAACTCGGACATTCATTTGTCGGCTCAACAAGAAGCGGGACCCCTGGACTCGACCACCTGGGATCCCGCTCTCACCTGGATGCTGCCCGACAGGCGTCAGACGCCTGTTCCCCCGGTCCCCCCGGCCCCGCGGGTCACATCCGGGTATCTGGAGTGTGGTACGGCTCGGAATAGTAGCCGCCAAGCCAGCCCCGATAGGTGGCATCGTCGGCATGCTCGTCGAACTCCGGCGAATTCTTGATCTGGTCCATGGTCCGGTCGACGTAGATCTTCTTCTCGGCGGTGTCGATCCGCTCGACCACACCGGCCGGCAGCATCACCATGCGGCCGAACACCGGCCCGGTATCCACCAGCAGATACGACCCGCCGAGCAACTCGTTGACCCCCTCGTCCACGTGACCGATGTCGCCGTCCACCGCGGCGACCGAGTAGCCGGCCAGGTCAACCTCGTAACCGGCGGACCCTGCCTCGGTCCGGTACTCCCAGGGCCGGAAAGCCATCCCGTTCATCCATCTCACCTGCTGCGAGGACTGCGCAGGCGGCTCTACGACCCTCCGCGGTGCGATCTACACAGCATGTTGATATGCGTGGCGACCTGCCACGCGGCCGGCACAATACCCGCCTAAGCCGCCGAAGGGGCTGCAGGACTGCGTCGCAGGTTGCTGGCGGGCTAGAACGGTCTCCAGCCGAACCCGACCGGGTACGCAACCAGGCTTGCCACGATTGCGTACAGCGTGGAGGCGTAGACCACGCCGAACACCGAACCCGGCTTCGGCAGGTCGGTGCCTTGGACGTGTTCGGCCTCTGGAAAGCCGCACATCTGGTCGCCGCCGTCCACGTAACCGCATCGCGTGTCGTCCCAGAAGTATGGGTCGAATGCGTGGTCGGTAATCATCAGCCCATCAGCCCCCCGGCTTCGCTACGACCGCAGGTTAGTCGCAGCGGCAGCGACTGTCAGGACTCTGCTAAGGGGTTCCGTCACGCGAACATGTGTTCGACACTGGATTTGTGGGAGTACGTCAAGCCGCCACCGCCGTGGGAGGCCGGCCGCCAGGGCATCCTCAACGCCCTCGAGGCGCAGATGCCCGAGCACATATTCAAAACGCCGGTGCCGATCGTCGCCCGCATCGAGTGGGCAGACGACGGCGAGGAACACCTCGAAACAGTCGCGCTGGGCTGGACCGGCCAACACGCCTACATTCGCCTACCGGACCCGCGCTGCCGCTTCACCGCCGTGTGGCTGGACGCGGCGGATGTCACCCGGCGCTAGTGGTGTCGACAGTGGCCGGTCCTAAGCGGAGAGGATGGCGCCGCCAGGCTCGGGGGGCCGGAAGCGGCACCATCGCTAACCGCGCAGCAGGGGACCCTGCCACCCGGGCCGGCACGATACTCGCCGAACGGCCTTCCGTCACGCGGCGGGATTCCTCGATAAGCACATCCTCCAGGGTCGGCCCGTTGTCGAGTTCACCCCAGATACGCGCAACCCCCGACGGTGGGTCGCCGGCTGGCGTTCGACCGCACCCTGCCGGCGTCGGAGGCGCTGGGCAGGATCAGGGACGCATACCGCGACTTCGACCAGCGAGGGGGTATGCAGCGACGGTCGTTTTAGCCACCGACAGCGGCCCCCAGCACCGGAAGTGCCTGGGGGCCGTCTTCATGCACTCTGTGAGGCCCTAGGGGTTCACCACCTCGCCGGTTGTTTCCGGAGGCCTAATGATGAGCGGGGGTGGTGGGGGGCGAGCGTGCCGCGTGTGGGGTCGTCAGCATTGGCCCAAACGGGCCACCCGTTCGGCCACGTCCGACACGCCATAGGGCCGCGCTGGTTTAGGACCGGGTCATCGAGGTTCAACACGTGTGCCCCGACCAAATTGGCTGGCCGGCTCAAGGTCCCCCCCTGTGAACTAGGCGCCGCCGGTGAATTTCGCCCCCGTGAACCAGGCGCCGCCGGTGAAAGTCACTGCCGTGAACACGGCGTTGCCGGTGAAGGTCGCCGCCCTGAACGTTGCCCCTGTGTTGGCTCCGGTGCGGTTGCTCGATGATCTCAGCGCAGAGATCGAGCACTCGTTGCAAATCGAAACAATGCTGTATTTGGAGCGCTGTGCAGCCGAACAGGCCGCATGCGGTGAGGCGTCAGGCTCCTGACTCGCAGCGCACGGTTGGCACGTCGAAGCCGTTGAACGAGGACGCGTACGCCGTTGTGTAGGCGCCCGCGGACCCGATGTAGACATGGTCGCCGCATGCCAGCCCGGTCGACAGTGGCGCGTCGTACATGATGGTGTCCTGGCTATCGCAGCTCGGCCCGGTCAGATGTGCGCGGCCGTCGGCGGAGTGCCGTGAGTCGGTGAGCGGGTAGGCCAGTGTGTTACCGGTCTCCAGCGCTTCCATCAGCCCGTTGAACGCGCCGACGTCGAGGTGCACCCAGGTGCGGCCGCCGCGCTGCGCGGTGCCGATCACCGTGGTGATCAGCACACCGGCCTCGGCGACGAGCGCCCGGCCGGGCTCGGCGACGACCCGCGGGCGGTACGGCAGCCGGTCCAGCGCCTCGCGGATCACCGACCGGAACGCAGACGCGTGCGGCACCGGGTCGGTGTAGCGGGCAGGGAAGCCGCCGCCGATGTCGAGCATCTCCAGCCGGATGCCCGCGACCGCAAGCTTGTCCATCAGCACGCCGGCCTCATCGATCGCGTCCGTCCACGCCGACGGCGTGGTCATCTGCGAACCGACGTGGAACATGAGCCCGTACGGGCGCAGGCCGCGCTCGGCGGCCGCAATCAGCAGCGCGTACGCGGCTTCCACGTCGACGCCGAACTTGCCCTCGCTGGGCACGCCGCTCGCCGCCGATGGGGCCTGTAGCCGCACGTACACGGCGGATCCCGGCGCGTATGCGGCGAGCTTGTCCAGCTCGGCCGGCGCGTCGGCGGCGAACCGCCAGCAGCCCGCGCGGTGCGCGTCGGCGACGTGCCCCGGCGGCTTGACCGGGTTGCTGAACAGGACGTCGGCCGGCTTGACGCCAGTCGACATGAGCACCGCCAGTTCCGGGAACGACGCCACCTCGAAGCGGCAGCCCTGCGCGTGCAGAGCCGCAAGTACGCGACGGTCGGAGTTGCACTTGACCGCGTAGTGGATCGCGTCAACAGGTAGCGCATCCGCGAGCGTCCGGTAGGCCGCCGACACCCGGCCGAGGTCCATGAGCAGGTATGGCGTGCGATGCCGCAGCTGGTCGAGCACGTCGGGCGCGAACGGGTCGTCGCGGTGGGCGGTAGCGGCCTTGAACAGTTCGTAGCCGACGATGGCCAACGCGTAGAACACGATGTCGGCGGCGAGCTTGCCGGCCAAGATACCCGCCGCCAGATGCCCGATCAGGAGCGGCCCAAGGTACATGGCGAGTGGGCGCACAGCGAACGTGTCGGCTATCTCCGCCGGGCCGAACTCGACGAGCAAGCCGGTGAGCATCTGCCGCCGCGATGTTCCGCTCCGGCGCAGATCGCGGAACAGGATAACCGCGTAGAAGGCGAGCGTCTCACCGAGCGCGCCGGCGAACGCGGTGGCAGCCGGCATGCCGAGCGCCCCAGTCGCGGATGCCGCGGCGAGGGCGCCCACCGTGGCCGCCGCTTCCGCCGGGCCGTAGCGCCACAGCCATTCCCGGACCGCCAAGATGGCTCCCTCCGCCATACCTCACGTACTTAGAGGCAAGCCGTGCCGTCTACGTACATCGGCACACCTGCGAGAACGGGGCGTGACGGCGCGTGACGGCGCTCTAGCCCGCCAACTGTGGTGCCGACCTGCTGGTCGCCGAGGCCGAGTGGGCGGAGCTCTCGAAGCCGGCGCCTGAGCCCCGCGGCTTCCTGCGCAAGCACATCCAGCTCCCGGGACTGAAGTGGCACCAGGTCGACCTCCAGTCGACCGCTGCGAGTCCGCTGTGCTCGTGCTCTCGCCCGGCCCGGTTCCCTCGCCGACCGGCCGGCACTCGGGAGGTCTCCTCCGCCGCGGCGCCGCGGGCCGCGCCGTCCGGCTAACGCCTTGCCGCGGTCACCGATCGCGGCACTTGCCGTTCGAGGAGATTGTGTTCATCGTGCACATCGATGACCATAATCTGGGTAGCAGGGTCCACCGGAACCCCTCAGCAAGGTCCCTATGCGCGTGGCCACCGGAGCGGGTCACCACCGCGCTGGTCGAGCCCCCGGCGCAGATCGGCCGAGAGCGTGGCGTGGGAGAGAGGCGAAACAAGGAGGATGAGCGATGACACGACGATGGTTCGGCATCGCACTCGCCGCCGTACTACCCACGATCGCATTGACCGGAGGTACGGCATTCGCAGCACCGGACCAACCGGGCGGAGTCTCGGTGGTCCTCACCGATCTCGGTGCCCAGACCTACCTGGCCCAACAGCCGGGCCTGTCGTGGCAGCGCGGACCGGCACCGGACGGACCGGCCATCACCGTCGACACGGCACGCCGGTATCAGGAGATCACCGGTTTCGGGGCGTCGTTCACCGACTCGTCGGCCTGGCTCGTCGGCACCAAATTGGACGCGGGCCAGCGCGACGCGGTGATGCGTGACCTGTTCAGTGATCAGGGCATCGGGCTGAGCTTCCTGCGCCAGCCGATGGGCGCCAGCGATTTCGCAGTGAAGGGGAACTACTCGTACGACGACATGCCGCCGGGCAAGACCGACCCCACCCTGGCGCACTTTTCCATCGACCACGACCGGTCGTACATCATCCCGCTGCTGCGCCAGGCGCGGCAGCTCAACCCGGGTCTCACCGTGATGGCATCGCCGTGGAGCCCGCCGGGATGGATGAAGACCAGCGGCTCGATGATCGGCGGCACCCTGCGCTCGGACGCCTACCAGCCGCTCGCCGACTACTTCACCAGGTTCCTGGAGGCCTACACGGCGGCCGGGGTGCCCATCCGCTACATCACGCCGCAGAACGAGCCGCTGTTCATACCGGGCGGATATCCCGGCATGTTTCTCAGCGCAGCGCAGCAGAATGACCTGATCAAGAACTACCTCGGCCCCGCGCTGCGCGCCCGGCACCTGCCGACCGGGATCCTGGGCTACGACCACAACTGGGACGTCATCAGCTACCCGGAGACCATGTACGCCGACCCCGCCGCGACCGGCTACACCGCCGGCACGGCCTGGCACTGCTATGGGGGCGACGTGATCACGCAGGCCGTGTCGCACAACAACTACCCCGCCAAGCCGGCCTTCCACACGGAGTGCTCGGGCGGCGAATGGGAGGGCGACGCCCAGGCGGGCTTCGCCGCCTCGCTGGGCCTGGTCATCGATGCCACCCGCAACTGGGCCCAGGGGGTCATCCGGTGGAACATCGCGCTGGATGAGGAGAACGGTCCGACCAACGGTGGCTGCCTGACCTGTCGCGGTGTGGTGACGGTGGCCAAGGACGCCAAGGGCCGATGGACGTACAGCAAGACGGTGGATTACTGGGGTCTGGGCCAGGTGAGCAAGTACGTGCACCCGGGCGCCCGGCGTGTCGCGTCCAACACCCTCGGCCGCGGCGACGTGCAGGACGTCGCGTTCGTCAACCCGGACGGGAGCAACGTGCTGGTCGCCTTCAACACCGGAACCAGCGCCCGGACCTTCCAAGTGCATTGGGGTAACCGCTGGCTGCGGTACACCCTCGCCGGCGGCGCTGCGGTCACCTTCACCTGGGCGGGAACCCAGCAGGGCAGCGTCGACCCAGCCGCGATCGGGTCGGTGGACGTCCCGTTCACCAACCCGGACGGCAGCCAGGCACTGATCACCTACGACGCCAGCATGCTGGCCGGGCAGGCCCAGGTACGCGTCGGCGACCAGTGGCTCGGATACACCCTGCCCACCGGCGGATCGCTGACCCCGGGTACCACCGAGGTCCCGCTGCCTCGTACCGGGTGGACGGTGTCTGCGTCGGCGAGCAGCGCGGACGACCCGCCCGGCAACGCGATCGACGGCGACGCGGCGACACGGTGGAGCACCGGCCACGGCATGCAGCCGGGCGACTGGTTCCAGCTCGACCTCGGGTCGCGGCAGACGTTCGACCGGATCGTGCTGGACACCACCGGAAGCCCTGGCGACGGCGTGGTCCGGTATGAGGTTCAGGTCTCCGACGACGGGACGACGTGGAGCGCGCCGATCGCCACCGGACCGGGCTCGACCGTGACGAGCATCCTCGTGCCGCCAGTCACCGGCCGCTTCATCCGGGTGATCAACCAGGGCAATTCGGGCAGCTGGTGGTCTATCCACGAGCTGACCCTGCAGGCGCCCGGCGCGCCGGTCCCGGCCACCGGCCAGACCGGAGACGTGCAGCGCCGTACGGCACAGCTGCCCGACGGCACCCAGCTGAACGTCGTGTACAACTCGGGGCGCGAGACGGCGACGTTCGACGTGGTCTGGGGCACTGCGACCTACGCGTACCGGCTGCCGATCGGCGCGGCCGCGATCTTCACCACTCGTTCAGCGGTCCAGCAGGGAGGATGAGTCGCGCTACCTGCTGGAGGTCGAGGGCGCCGCGCACGGTACTCGGCGGGAAGTCACGCATTATGTGAAGCCGACCTGCAGATCATGAATGCGGAGTCGGACACCTAGAGCGTGCCGCCAGTTGTTGCGGAGTACTGGCGTCGTGAGCCCAGCCACATGCCCGCTGATGACGCAGTGTATTGAGAGTCCGGGTCGGGCATTGATGCTCCGTGGTGCCGACGGTGAACGAGTGCTGCGTGATGCTCGCCGGCCACCAGACGTCCTCACCGAACCCGCTCATGGCGCGCGCACGACTCCCGAGTGACGACGGGATGTGAGTAATGCCACGTTTACGATGCCGCGATCAGCGGCCAACACCGCCACCATTGTCCGGGCTTGGCTGGCTGGCCTTATCCCTAGATCGCACCGCGCATCTGTTCAGATCAGGTCCGCGTGAGCGGCGACACGACTTCGGGTAGATATGTGGCGTGCCAGCTGTGACGATCTCACGGCGTCGGGCTCTCCGTGTGCTGCTGTTAGTGCTGTCGGTGGTGGTCGCTGGCTGCGCTACCGGGCCGTCGTCGGGGGCTGGTGACGGTACATCGGCCGCCGCTCCCACTACGCCGACACCGGCGTCCAGCCCGACCACGGCGGCGCCTCAGCCGGCCGAGCAGTGCGGGGCACCGACAACGCAGGCAGAGGCGTTCTGGCTCTCCGGCCAGGACGGGGTGTGGTGGCAGGCTGCTGTGGTGGGGACCGGGCCGGACACCGCGGTGTTTATCCATGAGTCGGGGATGCAGGGGTTGTGCGGCTTCTGGCCTTACGCCGACTGGTTGGCCGGCGCCGAGGGTGTGCGCTCGGTGCTGTTCAATCAGTGCACCTATGGCGCCTCCCAATGCGCGGCGATCGACGAGGCCGGGGAATGGATCGCGGCAACCGAGGCCGCGGTGGCTTGGGCACGCGATCACGGCGCCGGACGGGTCACCATCGTCGGCGCATCCGTGGGCGGCGTCGTCGCCTTGCATGCGGCGACCTCGATTACGCCTCGGGTCGATGCTGTGGTGAACCTGTCCGGGGAGCTGAGCTGGTCGGGCCTCAATTCGGTGGCGGCTGCGGAACGCCTCGACATCGCGGCGCTGTTTGCCATCGCGCCCGGCGACCCATACGTCACCGTCGATGAGATGCAGTCTGTGTATCAGGCCGCGTCGGCCGCCACCAAACAGTTGGTCGTGCTGCCCGACGGGGCGGGCCACGGCTGGCAGATGCTCACCGACGCCACCGGTTCCGGCTGGTCACCGCTGGCGACGACCATCGCCAACTGGATACACGGTTCCCGCAAGCTCGTCTGACACCGCTAGGTGCGCCCCCCGCACAGAGGGGTAGGACCACGGCCGCTGGCTACGGCTGGGCGCACCAGCAGCAGGTACGCGCTTGCTCGGGGTCCCCTCGTGGCGACCGGCAAGGTACGCTGCGCCCCCTGCAGCGAACCCACAACCTCGCCAACGCTGGAACCTCGGTGACCTCGACGGCACCGGCAAGCTGGCGTACAGCGGACCCGAACACCGCGCCTGCAAGCGCGCGACGGCAGGACGACAACCAGTAGACCCCGCACCCCCACCACGCACACCGTGATGACAGCACAGGAGGAACAGCCATGACCATCACTGCCGAGGTACTGCTCTACGCCATCGCTGTCATCCTGCTCGTAATCGGGGCACTAGGCATTGGCAAGCGCGTCACATTGGGATGGCTAGGTCTAGCCCTCGCAGTGTTCACATTCGGTGTGCTGCCTGCATTCTGACCATCCAAACCGAACAAGCCGGTCGATTCTCCCTAACCGGCCCCGGTAGACATCCCCTGTCCTGTGTCGGGGTACGTCGATTCAGCCGCCCGAGCTCAGGAGCTTCCGCCGGTGCCGCTGGTTCCCATGGCCTACTCACTTCGGCGAGCGCTTCATCCAACGCACAGCCACACTCGCCGTCTGAGCATCTCGGCAGCTGATTCAGCAGGGATCGGCCGGCGCCCCTGCGCCGTGATCACCGGCCTTACCGCGGAAAGGGACTGACTTTCTGCGGCAGGACGCGCATCGTGTGGACCGCGGACGGCGAGGAGCACATCGAAACAGTGGCGCTGGGCTCGACCGGCCGACACGCCTACATTCGCCTACCCGACCCCCGCTACCGCTTCACCGCCGTTTGGCTCGACGCCGCAGATGTCACCCCGCGCAT
>Ga0184625_10001133_pt1 | contig 10974 bp, 10 predicted proteins | sample PLM3_30_b1_FD_133151 | JGI IMG/M metagenome (GOLD analysis project Ga0184625, IMG submission 133151) | Groundwater sediment microbial communities from an aquifer in East River, Colorado, USA - PLM3_30_b1 | ecosystem: Environmental > Terrestrial > Soil > Riparian zone | place: USA: East River... | reverse complement strand
GCACTGTCTCTGAGCACCACAATGTTGCGCGTAAAGTAGGGGCCATGCGCCCCGCTCAGATTGAGCAACATGCTGTCGTGGCCCGCGACGGGAATCACCTGCATCTCGACGACGGCCGGCGTGTGGTCGCCCTGGACCGATGCAGATGGCGTACGCATGCGTTGTCTCCAAAAACGAGGCGTGCGGCGACAGCCGCCCGGTTGCGAGCTCCGTTTTTAGCCCGAAAGCAGGCAAGTTGCCCAAATGAATTGTCTGCAGAGGGCCAAGAGAGGATTTACAGCGCTGGCGGCTCACTTGGTCTTCGGCCGCCCATTTCCAGGTCGTCCTCGAACGCGCGTTTCTTTTCGGCCACCCAACGTCGGTAGCCCTCAGGAGGCCAAATCGGACCCGCATGTTCTATTGAGACAAGCCTTCAGGCCGACACCGCTGGGCTCGCGCGCCTTCATTTATTCCGCATTGAGATGTGATGCCCGAATGATTTTCGCCCACTTTGCAACGTCAGTTTGTATGCGCGCAGTAAATTCATCCGGAGTACTGGCGATGGTTTCGAATCCCAATGTCGCCAACTTCTCTGCGACATCCGGCTGACTCATCGCATTGCGAATTTCCTGATAGAGCAACGTGACGATCGGCTGCGGCGTGTGCGCCGGCGCAAGAACTCCCAATATCGTGTCCGACTCTTGATCGGACAAACCCGATTCCGCCAATGTCGGAATGTCAGGCAGTGCTGGCGAGCGCTTCGAAGTCGTAATCGCCAAAGCTCGTAGCTTACCCTCCTTCACCTGCGGAACTGCCGGTGTGAGCACGGTAAAAGCAATTGGTGTATGACCGGCGAGCGCAGATTGTATGGCAGGACCTGAACCGCCAAATGGCACCGGCACAATATCGAGGTCTTGCGAGCGCTTGAACATTTCGCCAGAGAGGTGCGGCGTGGTGCCAACTCCGGTATGAGCGAAGCTGTATTTGCCTGGGTGCGCCTTGAGAAACGCAATCAGTTCCTTGACCGTGTTTGCGGGAATCGATGGGTGGACGACCAGCACATTGGGAGAGACCGCCGCCAAAGTGATCGGGACAAAATCCTTATAAGGGTCATAGGGAATTTTAGCGTAAAGATTAGGGTTGACGACGTAACTCGTGCTGACGACGGTGATCGTATATCCGTCGGGTAACGCCCGCGCGCCCGCACCCATGCCAAGATTTCCGCCGGCGCCCGCTTGATTTTCGACAAAGAACTGCTGACCGAGCCTTCGCGACAGATCCAGCGTGATCAGCCGCGCAAGCACGTCTGTCGGCCCGCCGGGCGCAAATGGCACGATCACGCGTACGGGCCGCACTGGATATGTTTGGGCTCTCGCAATTGCCGGAGCGATAAAGGCCGCGCTACCAACTGCAAAGAGAAATTGACGCCGGGGAAGGTTCATGGGGCACCTGAGTCTTTTCGAGCCAGTGATCAGCTGTATCGCCGAAGCGGATTGGGAATGGTGCGATCCGCGTGCGGCTACTCTGCTTGATCATTGGCGAAAAAGCGCAGGCGACAGACATCTGTCGCCCGCGCAGGAGGAAGTAGTGGCACCTTAGCGATAGCTGCCTACCCGGGGGCAAGCTTGGAGAGAGTCTGGATTTTTAGTTGAGGCGAACCTGATTTTTCGTTGAAGCACAACGACAGGCATTCCATTGGTGGCTTCGCCGAAGGATTCCTCTGTTTTTTAGAGCGGCGCGGGGTCAAACCGATCTCCGAAAAATCAATAGAGAAGCTCAGCAACACCAGCAGCCTAACTCCAAGCACGTCACAGCGGACACGGGTAAATGTTTGGTCGGTGTGTACGTGCCCGTCGGCGTTCCCGAAGTTCTCCAAGGATGCTTGGTCATGGAAATCTTTAAATATGATACCAGGGTTGGTTTTTCTGAAACGAACGGAGTGCCATCATTCATCGCGCTCCATTATTCCGGAGCATTTCACTGGGAGTGGCGGCAACTCGTATTGTGGCTGCCTCGGTTTCGTTCCCGGCTATTATGGTACGTTTTGCCACTCTCGTATTCACGTCATTCTCTACCGCCGGGCATGCTCAGCCGAAGTTCTTGCCCTCGGAGGAATATCCCGGTCCCTGGCGGGAAGTTACGCAAGAGATCAGGGATTTCCTCACGCTTCAACAGATCGCCGCCTGCGGCCAGGCTGCCGGACGTGAGTCGTCGCGAAATCCAGGCGAGTATAGAAGATCTGGACAAGCTGGCGCATAAAACCCGTAGCGAACAAGGTACGCGGGCCCGGGAAGCTCCTCGAGGGCATCGCGCCACCCGATGGCTACTGAAGTGCAGTGGGTTGCTGCGTTTGGATCATAAGCGAACGCTGACTTCGCTGCATTCTTCGGGACGCACATTTCCAGGCCGACAATTGCACTGCGATCAATCAACTGCTTGATGGCCCGCTTGAGCGTTTCCAAATCCAATAGGCCAGGAGCACGACAAGAGAGCCAAGGAACGCGGCCACGACGTCGCGCAGGGACACCGAGATTCGTTCGAGGCCGGGAAGCAGACCGAAAATTCTGAAAATAAGCCCACCAACGAGCGCACCAATCAGCCCTAAGCCGAAATTTCGCCATAGCCCGAAGCCCTCGCGACTCCAGGTGATAATCAGGCTCGCAATGCTGCCGCCGAGAAGGCCGACGACGGCCCAGACGATTAATTGATCAACCGTGGGCATTGTTGCTCCTCCGCCGGACGCACAGTTGCAATTGACTATTCTGCAGCCGACCCGCGCCGCAGAGAATTGGACTGTGGTCCAACGTGGCGCACGCACCTGATTGTTAAGGACATTAGGTCGCACAAACGCCAAGTTCTGCTTAAGGGACAGAAACGGACGTTTGCCGATATGCTCTTGCAATTCGCCGCCGTGGGACCAAGGTCATTCGTAAGGAAACCCCCTATGTCGAATAGCAGCGTTCTGAAGGGAAAACATTCTTCGCCTGGTGAGGGCAATATCTACGCGAAGGCAAACGAGGTAATCGTCAAGATAACCGGCGCAGACACGAACAATACTTTCGAGGTCGTGGAAGAAAACTGCAAGCCCGGTTTTCAGTCGCGCTTGCACTATCACATCAAGGCCTATGAGACGTTCTATGTGTTCGACGGAAGTGCCGATTTTCAAGTGGGTGACGAAATGTTCCACGCTGGTAAGGGTTCCTGCGTGCACATTCCGCCCGGCGTTCCGCACCAGGTCACATCGCAAGACGGAGTGCGGATGTTGATGATCTACAGCCCCGCGGGCACTGAAGGCATGTTCGCCGACATGCATGCCCTTACGCAGGGTCAACTGATGAACGCCGAATTGACGAAGCAGATTGCACTCAAACACGACACAGTCATGCTTGAACACGGCAAGGATGGTCGCGGCAAAGGCACAATCCTAGGCTGACATCGCCATTTCCGGTGCCAGGATGAAAAAAAGCGCGGGCGACTAGATATCTGTCGCCCGCGATGGAGGAAACATGGAGGCTTTCGAGATAGCACCGTCGCAGGCGGCAAGCTTGCAGACAAACCGGATTTATCTTTGAGGGGGGTTTGATTTTTCGTTGAGAGCAACACTATGGGACCGTGGTCCAATGGCACAAAGGCCGGATGTCCGCTTTGAGTTATGGGCGGACATTTGCCCGCCAAAAGCGATCTGGGGGTGACTCATGCGAAATTTTTGCCTCTCCCGCCGCCTGTTCGTGGCGGGTTCACTAGCTTCTCCGCTGCTCGCATTTCCAAGCGCCATCGCGCAGGACAAGCCGGTGGATCCTGCAACGCTGAAGGCCGGGGAATTTCAATGGCATCCTGATCGTTCGCCGCACGGCCCGGTCGTCGTATTGGTGTCGATCCCCAAGCAATGGGTCGTGGTCTATCGCGGCGGGGTGCGCATCGCCGCATCGACCTGCTCCACCGGTCGACCGGGACATTCAACTCCGGCCGGTGTCTTCGTCATCCTGCAGAAAGATCAGCATCATCATTCATCGACCTATAACAACGCGCCCATGCCTTACATGGAACGGCTGACATGGCAGGGGGTTGCGCTGCACGCCGGAAACCTTCCGGGCTATCCGGCCAGCCATGGCTGCGTGCGGCTGCCGCTCGACTTCGCCAAGCTTCTGTTCGGTGTGACGACGCTGGGCACCCCGGTTATCATCGCCGACGGCGAGCCGGCATACAGCGACATGCAACATCCGGGTCTGTTGATCGCCAATCATGCCGAAGAAATGGCGCGGGATGCCGTTAAGCAGGTTTCCGCCAAGGTTGCGCATTCAACGACCGCCACCATGCAAACTCACGAAGCATCCGCATTTGTCATCTCGACTGCCGATCGCAAGCTCACTGCATTCGTGAACGGCAAAGAAAGCTTCGTGGCCCCGATCGGGATTCAAGACCCCGAAAAACCTTTCGGCACCCACGCTTTTACCTTGACGGGGCCGGATTCAGATCTGCGTCATCTCAAGTGGCTTGCTGTCGGGTTGCCGGCCGGGACAAATGTCGTCGCGGTTTCGGCTCTTCTCGCCTCGGAAACCATGAACCGGATCAATCTGGTTCCCGAAACGGCCCAGCGCATGACTGCGCTGATGCATCCGGGTTCGACTCTGGTGATCACTGACCAGCCGGCGCATCCGGGCACGCGAACCGAGCCGGGCTTTACGATTATCACTCACGACACGTAGTACTCAGGCCGCAACGGAGCTCTGCAAACGAAAAATGAAATGTGGGCGTCTATTAATGGGCCTGAGCCAGCTCAGCCGACGCGCTTGTACGCCGGGTAGCGTGGCGACCACATCTTGTCCTCTATCGCGGCGGCGACCATTTCATCCGGCATGGGCCGAGTGAGGCCTTCCCGCTGCGCCTGTTTGCCGACGGCGACCGCAACGTGAAAAGTGAGGTCGCGGATCTTGCTCAACGGCGGAAGCAGATTGCCCCGAGGATCGTCTTTGGTTGGACTGTTTGCCGCGACAGCATGAGCGGCCGCGATAAACATGCCATCCGATATACGTCGCGAGCCGGTCGCGATCGCGCCGAGCCCTATGCCGGGGTAGACGTAGGCATTGTTCGTCTGATCGGCGCGAAAGACCTTGCCGTTGCGTTTCAGCGGGGGGAAAGGGCTGCCGGTGCCAATGACAGCGCGACCCTCGGTCCAGCTATCGAGCTCTGCCGGCGTTGCCTCGCTGCGCTCAGTCGGATTTGAGAGCGGGAAAATAATCGGCTGGCGCACATGGCGAGCCATGTTACGAACCACCCCTTCGGTGAAAGCGTTCGATTGCCCCGACGTCCCAATCAAAGCGGTCGGACGTGCATTATTTATTACGTCCTCAAGGCCGGTACGGGTTGGTGTCTCAAGTTTCCAGTCGGCGAGGCGATCGCGCCGCTGGGCAAACGGCATTTGAAAAGACCGCAATCCGGACATGCCGTCGACGAGCAGCCCGTCTCGATCGACGAGATAAAAGCGGCTACGCGCTTCCGCCTCGCTCAAACCGCCATCGATCATTGCTTTTGCCAAGAGCGCAGCTATTCCACTCCCGGCAGAGCCTGCGCCGAAAACAGCGATGCGTTGCTCGGCGAGGGGAACGCCGGTGACATTTATGGCGCTAAGCAGCGTACCAACTGCGATAGCGGCCGTTCCCTGTATGTCGTCGTTGAAGGTGCATAATTGATCGCGGTACTTTGAAAGTAGCCGGTTGGCATTATCGATTGCGAAATCCTCCCAGTGCAGCAGGACATGCGGCCATCGCTCGCGTACCGCGTCGACGAAACTCTGAACAAAATCATCGTACTCATTCCCGCGCACCCGTTTGTGCTGCCAACCGATATATAGCGGATCGGCAAGGTGTTTCTCGTTGTCGGTGCCAACATCCAGCATTATCGGGAGCGTCGTCGCCGGATGCAGACCGGCGCAAGCGGTGTACAGCGACAGTTTTCCGATCGGAATCCCCATCCCGCCGGCGCCCTGATCACCAAGGCCGAGGATGCGCTCGCCATCACTGACGACGATGGCTTCAATGTGATCATACCGAGGATGGCTAATGATTCGCCGGATGTCGTGTTTGTGCGGCACGCTGAGAAACAGACCGCGCGGCTTCCGGAAAATGTGGCTGAAGTACTGGCAGCCCAACCCGACCGTCGGCGTATAGACGATCGGCATCATCTCTTCGATGTTGCGCGTCAGCAGTGCGTAAAACAGAATTTCGTTTGAATCCTGTAATCCGCGCAAAAACGTATATTTTTGCATGTCGGTATGAAGACCGCGGAAAGCGTCAAGCCGGCGCTTCACCTGATCATCAAGCTGCGCAACATGCGGCGGCAGCAGCCCCTGCAAGCCGAACTCGTCTCTTTCAGCTTCAGTGAAGGCCGTGCCTTTATTGAGCAGCGGATCATTGAGCAGCTCATAACCGCTCAATGACGTTTCCACCTTGTAAAGAGTTTCATTCATCGGGTTTCGGCGCGTAGCTTGCGTTTGCCGCAAAAGGTCCAGTCAACAAACATTCCGAGGCGGGGCGCTTCTCCCTAGACCGGGGAATGGCTATCATTTTGGTTTATGGTCGGACTTGCAATGACCAAAACGCACCGCCCGTGGTATACCGTACTCTACATACAGGTTCCGATTGCGATTGCGTTTGGCATTTTAATTGCCCATTTCTGGCCCGATCTGGGCAAAGCTCTTAAGCCTCTCGGCGACGGAGAAGAGCTTGAAGCGCGGCCGGCGTGAAGGTTCGGTTAACGCACTCGGCGCAGGGCAAAGCGGACATTCCGACCGCTGATTGCAATGGCCGCATTACCCCCGAAAGCGGACATTTGTCGGTGCGGGCTGCATGCAAAGTTGGTCGTGTGTCTTATTCGATGACTTCGTCGGCGATTGCGAGTACGCCTGACGGAATAGCGAGCCCCAGGGCTTTGGCCGTCTTAAGGTTAAGCACGAACTGGAATTTCGTCGGCTGAAGGACTGGTAGATCTGCGGGTTTTTCGCCCCTAACAATTCGAGCGGCGTAAGTGCCAATGAGCCGGTACGTATCCGGCAAATCATTTCCGTAGCTCATTAGACCGCCCGAGATAGCGGCTTCACGGAGCGAATATATCGCGGGGACGGCATTTCGCGCGGCCAGTTCGGCAAGCTTATCGCGAGAAGCTGCAAAAAAAGCATCTGCGGGCACCAGAAGGGCAGGGATCCGTTCTTCAACAATAGATTTAAAGGCTGCCTCGATCTCAGCGTCGTTTCTGGCTTTCAAAAACTGGATGCGGAGGCCGATCGTTCGTGCAGCTTGCTCGAGATCCTTTTGCTGGCTCGTAGCGGTCAGGCTATCGGGATTTATGAGCGCGCCCACGATGGTTATCCCGGGTTTAATCTCCCGCAAGAGTCCGAGGCGCTTTGCCTCGATTACAGCATTCAAATTGCTGACCCCTGTAACGTTGCCGCCGGGTCGGCTCAGACTTGCAACAAACCCTCCGACTACCGGGTCTCCGATGAACACCGCAACGATTGGCGTAGTGCGAGTGGCCGAGAAAGCGGCCTTTGCTGTCATGTCTCCGCCGACCGATACGAGCACCGCCGGCTGCCGTTTTACGAGGTCGGTCGCTTGTCCCGCCAAGCGCTCATAATGACTATCTGCCCAACTGTACTTGATCGTCGCATTCTGGCCCTCGAATACACCGTACTCGGCTAAACCTTTGCGAAACGCATCTACCAGATGTGCGCTTTCCTTTGCAGATCGCGCACTCAGAAATCCAATGACTGGTTTGTCAGAAGGCTGCGCCCGCACATTAGCCGGCAATATGCCTACGATCGCCGTGCTGCCAAAAAGAGTGATGAACTCGCGCCGCTTCATGTTCCCGTCCTGCAATGCGGCCGGTATGTTAACATTCGCCAGCGGTTTCGCAGATACTCTTTCACGCGCTCATCCGACACTTTGGCATAGGTGCTACGCCGGCTAACGACCGATCTCCGTGAGGCGGTGGAGGCCGACGGCCATCTCTGCGGCTTTCGCTACGACAGCGATGCAGTTGAGCACGAGCGGGCCGTCGATCACGAAGGGGCATTCGCAGGCGAATAGCAACATCGGCAGACCGCCTGCGAGGATGATGACTTCCGCGCCCGCGGCGACTAGTGGGCGTACCTGCTTCACGAAATCGTCGCAAACTTTCGCGTAGGTTGTTTCGTCAGTGAAGACCCGCATGAAAGCGGGCAGATCCACTTGGATTGCACGCACGCCTGCCACGCGGTGGTCGAGGCCGTGAGCTCTCACCTGGCGGTCGTGCCAATCGATGAAGACCTCCGTCGACTAGGGCACTTTGTCGCAAACGGTCGCATACCGGGTGCTTTCCCCTGCCAGATCGCTATCCCCATGTGCGCTCACTGGATTCTGGCCCGGTGTCACCGCGATCCGACTTTCGTACAGTAGAACTATTCTAAGCTATTGATGATCCAGCAGAAAATGTGTTGACCAACGGGCGGCGTGCCGCGCAAATCTAGCGCTCCGGACCCATAACGCAGTTCCGCCCGACGCGCGGTGCGGAACGGTTTTTCCATAAGGAGAGGGGAGACCTCGCATGTTCTGTTCGTTCAACAGTGTCGCAAGGTTTGCGATTGCCATCGCCGCGACGGTGACAGCTGGCGCTGCACTCGCCCAGTCGAGTGAGGTCAACGTCTATACGTACCGTGAGAGCAAGCTCATCCAGCCGCTGTTCGATGCCTTCACCAAGGACACCGGGCTCAGGGTCAATGTGATCTCGGCCAGCTCCGGGCTTGAACAACGGATCGGCACGGAGGGCGTGCACAGTCCCGCCGATGTCTTGCTCACCGTCGATATTGGGCGGCTGGAGGACGCGGTAAAGGCCGGCATCAGTCAGCCGATCGTCTCCCCCGTGCTCGATAAGGTGGTGGCGCCGCAATATCGCGATCCGGAAGGTCATTGGTATGCCATCTCGATGCGCGCGCGCGTCATCTACGCTTCGAAGGAACGCGTAACACAGAGTGCCATCACATATGACGAACTCGCCGATCCAAAATGGAAAGGCAAGATATGCATCCGTTCCGGCCAACACATCTACAACAATGCACTGTTTGCCGCCTATATCGCCAAGTACGGCGAAGCCAAGGCTGAGCAGTGGCTGCGAGGGTTAAAGGCAAATCTGGCGCAGAAGCCGTCCGGCGGTGACCGTGAGACCGCGCGCGATGTTGCCGCGGGCAAGTGCGATCTGGGTATCGGCAACACCTACTATTGGGCGTTGATGATGGACAAGGAAGCCGATCGGAAGCCTTGGGCCGAGGCCACCAAGGTGATCTTGCCGACCTTCGCGGATGGCGGCACGCATGTAAACGTATCAGGCGTGGTACTCGCCAAGCACGCGCCGAACAAGGCCAATGCCATGAAACTGATCGAATGGCTGGTTGGTGAGAAAGCCCAGCACATGCACGCCGATTTGAATTACGAGTATCCGTTGCGCGCGGGCATTGCGATCAATCCGACGATCTCCGGCTATGGTACACTGAAGCCGGACCCGCTGTCGCTCGCGAAGATCGCCGACAGCAAGAAGGCGGCGGCGGCGCTGGTCGACAAGGTCGGCTTCGACAATTGAGTCTGTCTCGGTCACATACCTACGGCCCCGCCTTGCGCGGGGCCGTAGCGTCATTATCGGCGGTTAAGATACTGGCATTTGCAATCGCCGTTTCGGTCGCAACGCTGGTAGCGTTTCCGCTCGCAAGTCTGGCGCGTCTCGCGGCAATTGGTGACGCGGATCTCTGGCCGCACCTCGCCGCCTATGTGCTGCCCGTGGCGTTGCTGCAGACGGCGCTTTTGCTGCTCGGCGTTGCCGCGGTCACCGCCGTCGCCGGCGTTTCGACCGCCTGGCTGGTGAGCACGTTTCAGTTTCCTGGCCGCGATACTCTATTGTGGATGTTGCCACTGCCGCTCGCTATCCCGACCTACATCGCGGCCTATGTCTACGTGGACATCCTCGATGCAGCCGGCCCGCTGCAAACGGCGCTGCGCGACCTGTTCGGCTGGCGCGCCGGCGGCGACTACTGGTTTCCGCCGATCCGTTCCCTCGGCGGCGCAGTTTTTGTGATCGGCTTCGTGCTGTATCCCTACGTCTATCTGGCCGCGCGGGCGATGTTTCAGACGCAATGCGCGATTTTCACCGACGCGGCCCGCACCCTCGGCGCGCGGCCGTGGCGTCTGATGCGCGACATCAGCCTACCGCTGGCACGACCCGCGCTCGCGGTCGGAGTTGCGCTCGCCCTTCTGGAGACGCTCAATGATATAGGTGCCAGCGAATATCTGGGCGTGCAGACTCTCACGTTGTCGGTGTTCACCACCTGGCTCAATCGCGGGAGCCTTGCCGGCGCCGCGCAGATCGCACTCTCCATGCTTGCGCTCGTCGCAGGACTGATCGCGCTCGAACGCTACGGCCGGCGGCGGCGGGACCATCAATCAGGTGCGCAGGACCCACGCATGGCCGAGCGCGTCGTTCTCGGTGGTGGATGGGGCTGGCTTGCGACGCTGACCTGCCTTGCGCCGGTGACCTTAGGCTTTCTGGTTCCGGCAGGATTTCTGCTGCGCGAAGCGATACTGCGCGGGCTTGTCGCCGGTTTTGATCATGATCTGCTGCGCCACACCGCGACCACGGTCGCTTTGGCGGTGTGCGCCACTGTAGTAGTGCTGATGCTCGGCATTGCTGCCGCGCTGCCGCTGCGGGCGGTGCCCCGTCCCTTCGTGCTGGCGTGCTTGGCCGTTGCCACCATGGGTTACGCCATTCCCGGAACCGTGCTAGCGCTCGGTCTGTTGTCGCCGCTGGTCGCCGTAGACGAGGCGGTCAATTGGTTAAGCATGCGAGTAGGTGGGACGCATGTCGGTTTGCTGCTGGCCGGCTCAAGCGCAGCGCTGGTTGTCGCTTATGCCGAGCGGTTTCTTTCCATCTCCATCGGATTCGTGCAAGCCGGACTGACGCGGGTGTCGACCGAATTCG
>Ga0184625_10001132_pt1 | contig 10985 bp, 9 predicted proteins | sample PLM3_30_b1_FD_133151 | JGI IMG/M metagenome (GOLD analysis project Ga0184625, IMG submission 133151) | Groundwater sediment microbial communities from an aquifer in East River, Colorado, USA - PLM3_30_b1 | ecosystem: Environmental > Terrestrial > Soil > Riparian zone | place: USA: East River... | reverse complement strand
TGCTGGAGCTGCTGGCCGGCCTGACCGCCGAACACCGCGGCGAGCACGTGGCCGCGGCCGAGCGGTTTCGCGCGGCGGCCGAGCGGGCCAGCGATCCCGACGAGCGACTGGGCTATTTTCACCAATATCTTTCGGCCCTGGCGCGAGCCGGCCGCGCCGCCGAGGGTTATGCGGCGGCGCCCGATGCCTGCCAGGCGCTGGCCTTTTTGACGGCCGGCCTGGAGTATGACGATGCCGTGCTGACGCTCAAGGACTTACCGCCGGTCTTGGCCCTGCACCGTCAGCGTGTGCCCGAGGATCCGCGCCTCTTCTATCTCGACGCGCTCCTGGCGAGTCAGCAAGGCGATTATGTCGCAGCCGAGACGCTGCTGAAGAAGGCTTTGGCGAAACAGATGCCGGGCGCGGCTGCGAATCAGGGGGAGGGCGAAGACCTCGCGGGGCTGTGCCGCTCGAAGCTCGTCGAAGTGCTCTATCGACAGCAGCGCCTGCCGCAAGCCTTTGCCGAGGCGGCGAAGGGCGCCGATGCGAATGCGTTTCGGCAATTGGCCTGGCTCTGCCATCAGGACCAAAATTGGACGGCGCTCGATAAGCTGATCGACATGCACCGGGCCAAGCGGCCTGCCGATCCGTGGATCGACTATTTCCTCGCGCTGCGGGCCCAGGATCAGGGCGACATGCAGGCGGCGCTGGATGCCGTGAAGCGGGCCGAGAATAGCGCAGATGAGGCCCTCAGTCCGACCTTGGCCTGGCTCAAAAACCAGTTGCTCATCCAGAGCGGCGGCATCACCCAGGCCTATCAGGGGAGCAGCGATCAGCGCGAAGCCTTTCGCCGGCTGGTCGCGCACCTGGCCGCTCAGGAGGATTGGGCCGGCGTCCTGGAGCTGTCGAACCTGCACGCTTCGCTCGCCCCGCGGCGGAGTGCGACCTTGTACTGGTCGGTCGCGGCTCACTGGCACCTCGGCCACTATCAGGAAATCGTCGATTTGCTCTCGCCCTGGCCCGACGACCGCGTCAACCGGCTGGAGCCGGGCCAACTTGCCGAGCTGTGCGATTTGCTCGTGCGGAGCCACTTGCGGCTGAACAAGCTGGCCGAGGCCCAGGCGGCGGCCGATCGGGCCCGCGACGATTACGGCATCGAGCCGCCGCTGGTGGCACTGGCCCTGGCGACGAGCGACCGGCCCGGGCTGATCGAATTGCTCGAGCAGCCGCGGATTGCCCGGGCCTTGTTCGAGCAGCAGCTCTATCGCGACCGCGATCTGGCGCGGTTGCTGACCGACCCCGCCGTGGCCGACATCCGGCGGCGGCAAGCGCCGCCCCTGCCGAACGATCGCGGCACGCGGAATGTGTCGCTCGTGCTCTTTTTCAAGGAGCCTCTCTCGGCCGGGCAGTTGCAGCAGTGCGTGTCGCAGGCAGGGGAAAGCGCGACGACGCTTGGCGATTGGCAGGACCGCCGCTCGCTGTTGTGGGAACAGGGCCTGGAAGCGGTTGTGTTCACATCGGCGGCCAGCCCCTATTGCACGGCCAATCTGATCCCCGGCTCGCTGCCGGAGACCGATGCGCGCCGCGGCATCCTGGAAAAACACGGCGGCTGGGTCGCGATCGACCTGCTGCCGGCCGAAGAGCGCGTCGCGGATAGCGCGCTGCCCGGCCTGGCCGCCAGGTTGGCCGTCGCCCTGGCCGATTTCCAGCCCCAAGCGCTCTACCTCTCGAGCCCGCGGTCGCACCGGCTGGACTTGTTCGACGCCGCCGCGCGGCAGCGGCTGGAGTCGGCCTGGTCTTTCGCGGCGGGCGGCGGCCAACCCGCCACGGCGGGCGCGTCGCAGCGTCAGCGCGACAACCTGGTGCTGTTTGCCAACGGCCCGCAGCGCGACCTGGCCGAGTGGTCCAACCGCAGCCGAGCGCTGCGGCAACTGGCCGATGGCGCCCGCGTAGCCAATCCGGCGGGCCACGCGCAGGTCCGCGTCGCCTTGCGGCGGGGCCACGCCGTCGAAGAGCAGTGGCTGAAGGTGATCCGCTCGCGGCGGCTGAAGTACGGCGACGACGAGTTCATCGCCGAACAGACGGCCGATAGCAGGCTCTGGCCGTTCCTCCGCACCGGCGAACGCGTCCGCCTGGCGAGCTACGAGCCGCTGGAAGTCACGCCGATCGCCGCATCCACGGCCGCGGCAACAACGGCGGCGGAATCTCCCGCCGCCACGCCGTCCAAGTAGATTCGCTGGCCGGTGTCGAAGCTCTGCCGGGCGGCCAGCACGGTGGCGAGCGCCCGATAGGCGTCTTCCAGATCGTCGGTCCGCCGCACCAGGCTCGTCACCGCGCGATAGAAGTGCATCAGCAGCCGCTCGCCCACGGGCCGCTCGCTGTCGAGCGATTCCATGTGGCGGCCGGCGGCGTCGAACCAGACCAGGGTCGCCGGCAGGTCGATGAAGGCGATGCCCCGCTCGCAGCAGACCTGCAGGGCGGCGGGCGGGCGGAACGAAGCGGCCTCGGGCCAGCTGCCCGGCATGTAGCGGCCGCAACTGATTTGCGCGACGGCTCCCTCGCCGAGCTTGCCCACGGCGGAGAAGTCGAGGCTCATCATGCGGTAGTCGTCGCCGTCGGTCGTGTCGAGGTTGCCGTGCTCGATGCCCACGACCGACGTGGGATCGCCGCCGATCACGTAGCGGCACCAATCGACTTGCTCGATCATCTCGCGGAGCATCGTCGGGCAGTTGCGGCCCCGCCGCAGTGCTGGCGCCCCAGGGTCGATGGAAGAACGGCGGTGACAGAACAGCAGCTTCGGCGCCCCCAGCCGCGTGGCGATCAGCTCCTTCAGCCGGATCGTCGCCGGGGCCAGGCGGCGGGGAAACTCGGCCATGAACGCCGTGCCGGCCCGCTCGACCCGCTCGCGGAGCTGGCGGGCCTGGCCGGGGTCGTCGAAGTCGAGGGCCGCCCCGCAATAGACGCTCTTGCCGAAGTCGCAGGCCGCCATCACCGGCAACGCCCCATACCACTCGGGGGCCAGGATCATGATCACATCGACGTCGTCGCGGGCACACAGGGCCCGGAAGCCATCGACCTCGGCTGCCCCGAACTCGCGAGCCGCCTGCTGAGCCAGGTGGGCCACTTCACAGCAGACCGCACGCACCTCGAAGCGGTCCGAAAGCGTCCGCAAAGCCGGCCGGTGCCGCGTATCCCAGGCTTCGCCCAAGCCGATAATGCCAACGCGCAGTTTCATGCCCAGCTCGAAAGAGACTTGTTGAGGAGCGCCAAATTATATCCATTCCAGCGGGGGCCGTGTGTCGTGCAAATCTCCGTCATCATTCCCGCGCTAAATGAAGTCGGCTATGTGGCCCGCGCCGTCGCCTCGGCCTGGCGGGCCGGGGCGCATAAAGTGCTCGTCGCCGACGGCGGCAGCAACGATGCGACGCAGCGGCTCGCCGCTGCAGCAGGCGCCATCGTCGTCAACTCGCCGCCGGGACGAGCCATCCAGCAGAATGCCGCCGCCCGCCTCGCGACCGGCGACGTGCTGCTGTTTCTGCACGCCGACAACTGGCTCGCGCCTGAGGCCGGCGAGCAGGTTCGCGCGGCGCTGGCCGGCAGCGGCCGCGTCCACGGTGCGTTCCGTCAGCGGATCGAAGCCGAGGACTGCATCTATCGCTGGTTGGAGCGCGGCAACGCCGAGCGCGTCCGCTGGCGCGGCCTGCCCTACGGCGACCAGGCCATCTTCATTCGCCGCGCCGCCTTCGAAGCAGCCGGCGGCTGGCCCGAAGTGCCGCTGATGGAAGACGTGATCCTGATGCGCAAGCTCCGGCGGCAAACCTGGCCGCTGCTCTTGCCCGGCCCGGTGCACGTCAGCCCTCGCCGCTGGCAACGCCACGGCGTCATCCGCCAAACACTCCGCAATTGGCGCTTGCTGTTGGCTTTCAACGTCGGCGCCAGCCCCGAGAGCCTCGCCGCCCAATACCGCCGGCACGATGCCTGATCGTGGGGCGGGCCTCTGGCCGGCCCTGAAACGGGATATGATAGCGCCGTCTCCACTTTCGAGGTCACTATGCCCGACGACCAAATGACCCGCCGCACGCTCCTGGCCGCCAGCACCACCGGCGCTGTGGCCGGCCTGCTCTCTCCGCCCGCCGAAGCTGCCGAGCCGCTGCCCAACGTCTATGAGCAGCTCGGCGTGAAGCCGCTAGTCAACGCGGCCGGCACGATTACCACGCTGGGCGGCTCGCTGATGCCGCCGGAAGTGATCGCAGCTTGGAATGCCGCGGCCCAACAATTCGTGCCGCTCGAAGAGCTGCAGAATAAGGTTGGCGAGCGGATCGCCAAATTGCTGGGCGTCGAGGCGGCCCTGGTCACAACCGGCGCGGCCGGGGCGATGCTCGTCGGCACGGCTGCCGCGATCACCTACAAGGACCGCAGCCTCGTCGGGCAATTGCCGCTGCCGGAGTCGAAAGGCCTGGAAGTCATCCGGCAAAAGTCGCACCGCGATTGCTACGACCAGCAAGTCACGGCCTGCGGTGTGAAGCTGGTCGATGTCGAAACGCTCGCCGACCTGGAGAAAGCCGTCAGTCCGCGGACCGCCATGCTGCTGGCCTACAACTTCCAGGAGCCGCACGGCCAGATTCGCCACGCCGAGTGGGTAACCGCGGCGAAGCGGCACGGCATTCCCACGCTGCTGGACGCCGCCGCCGACACACCGCCCCGCGAGCGGCTCTGGCAATACAACAAGCTGGGCTACGACCTGGTGGCCTTTAGCGGCGGCAAGGCGCTCCGCGGTCCGCAGAACGCCGGCCTGCTCCTGGGCCGCAAAGACCTGATCGAAGCCGCCAAACAGAACATTTCGCCCCGCTGCACGCTCGGCCGCGGCCTGAAAGTCAGCAAGGAAGACATGGTTGCGATGTGGGCTGCCGTCGAACGCTTCATGAAGCTCGACATGGACACCGAAGTCCGCGAATGGAATCGCCGCATTGGCGTCATCGCTGCCGCACTAAAAGACGTCCCGACCATCAAAGCGGAAACAATCGTCCCCGAAATCGCGAACCAGGTCCCGCACTTGCTGCTGCACTGGGACGAAGCGAAACTCAAGGTCACGCCCCAGCAACTCAAAACCAAACTCGCCGCCGGCAGCCCCTCCATCGCCACCGCCCGCGTCCACGGCACAGGTGATACGGGCTTCCTCATCTCCGTCTTCATGCTCCAGCCGGGCGAAGAACAAATCGTCGGCGAGCGCGTGCGGGCGGTCCTCGTGGGGTAGGCCTCTGGCCTGCCCATCGATCACTGCGAGTCGGCAATGTCCAACAATAGCTGTCTTACGATTCCGTTCTGCGTTCCGCCCGGCTACCAATTCCTAATTGCCGAGCTGCACTACGAGGGCGAACACTTCGGCGAGTTGAACACGGAGAACGGCCGACTCGAACTGGTGCAATTTCCACGCCCGTCGGGCAAACCGTGGACGATCCCGCTCAAGCACGCAATCGACGGTTTGCGGGAGGCAGAGGAACAGTTGATCTCGCGATCGACGTTCTTCAGCTCGTAGCAGCCCGTGCTGCTCAGGGCCGGCCAGAGGCCCGCCCCACGGCTACAGCACCGCGGCGATGGCCGTGCAGAGCGGGTCCATGTTGTCCTTTGTCATGCCGGCGACGTTGATTCGGCCGCCGCTGCCGACGACATAGACGGCGTGCTTCGTCCGCAGCTCATCGACTTGCACATTCGTGAGGCCGGAGAACGAGAACATGCCTTTCTGATCGGCCAGAAACGAAAAGTCGTGCTGCGGGGCCTTTTGCTTCATTGTCGCGACGAACAGTTTTCGCATCGCGTGGATTCGCTGGCGCATCGCGGCCAGTTCTTCTTCCCACTGCTTTTTTAGCGCCGTGTCGCCAAGAACCTCCGCCACGATCGCCGCGCCGTGCGTTGGCGGGTTGCTGTAGTTGGTGCGGATCGTCACGCGAACTTGCGACAGCGCCCGCTGGGCCGCCGCGCTGTCGGCGGCCACGACCGTCAGCGCCCCGACCCGCTCGCCGTACAGACCGAAGTTCTTGGAGAACGAGCTGCAGACTAGCGCTTCCTGTCCCGGCTGCACGATCGCCAAAAGTCCCGCGGCGTCCTCGGCCAGGCCATCGCCGAAGCCCTGGTAGGCAAAATCGACCAGCGGCAACAGGCCGCGCTCGCGGATGACGGCCGCGATTTCCCGCCACTGCTCCGGAGTCGGATCGATGCCGGTCGGATTGTGGCAGCAAGCGTGCAAGAGCACGATGTCGCCGGCCGGAATCTGCTTGAGGGCGGCGAGCATGGCTGCAAAATCCAGCCGGCGGCCGGTCTTGTCGATATAGGCGTAGCTTTCGACCGTCTGGCCAGCCGCTTTGAAGATCGCCGCATGATTGGCCCAGGTCGGCGTGCTGACCCAGACCTTCGACTGCGGAAAGTGCTTCTTTAGAAAGTCGGCCGCCACCCGTAGCGAGCCGGTGCCGCCGGGCGTCTGGGCCGTGACCGCTCGCTGGCCCTTCAGCACTTCGTGGCCGAGGCCGAAGAGCAGCTCCTGCACCCGGGCGTCGTATTGCGGGTGCCCTTCGATCGACAGGTAGCCCTTGCTCTTCTCGCTGGCCAGCAGCCGCCGCTCGGCTTCTTTCACGCAGGCCAGGATCGGCGTATTGCCCTGCTCGTCCTTATAGACGCCGACGCTGAGATTGATCTTCCGCGGGTTCGTATCGAGCTTGAACGCCTCGCCGAGTCCGAGAATGGCGTCAGGCGGGGCTTGAAGGAGGGAGGAAAGCATGGGCGGAAAGCCAGGAATGGAGATTGGGTAATGGAGAATGGAGATTGATCAATGTTCACTCATTTTGCATTCTCCATTCTCCATTACCCACTCTACATTCTTCGCCTGCCCTCGTCGGCAGCCGCTCCTAGACACTCCCGCCAAAGCGAATTATCCTAACCACGCCTCCAGCACGCCGAACAGGCCCGCCCTCTCCTCCCCAAGACGTCCTCTGATGGCTCGCCCAAAACTTGGCCTTTGGCTGATCGGCGCCAAGGGGGGCGTCGCGACGACAGTCACGGTCGGCCTGGCGGCGCTCAAGCGCGGCCTGGCCGAGACGACCGGGCTGGTGTCGGCCCTGCCGCAGTTCGCCGGGCTGGATTTCGCCGACTGGGGCGACTTCACCGTCGGCGGCCACGAGATTCGCGAGACGACGCTGTTTGCCGAGGCCCAGCAGCTCGTCCGCGGCAACCACGCCCTCGATGGCGAGCTGGTGGCCAGGCTCAAGGGCGACCTCGACAAGCTCGACAAGAACACGCGGCCGGGCACGCTCGTCAACGTCGGCTCGACGATCGAGGGCCTGGCCGATCCGGCCATCCGCAAGGTGAGAGAATCGCCCCGCGCGGCAATTGAGCGGTTTCAAGGCGACTTTCAGCAGTTCGTCAAGAAACAGGGGCTCGACAAGCTGCTCGTGGTGAATCTGGCTTCGACGGAGCCTGCGCCGGATGAAGAACTGCCGGCCCGCTGGAAAGACCTGTCAAAGCTGCTCGACAAGAAGAAGTGCCCGCTGCCGGCCAGCACGCTGTATGCGATCGCCGCCCTCGACCTGGGCCTGCCCTACATCAATTTCACTCCTTCGCTCGGCTCCGCTCCGCCGGCCCTCGATGAACTGGCCCGCGAGCGAGCGACCTGCCACATGGGCCACGACGGCAAGACGGGCGAAACGCTCCTCAAAAGCGTGCTCGGCCCAATGTTCGCCGCTCGCAACCTGCAGGTGATGAGCTGGGTCGGCCACAACATTTTTGGCAACCTGGACGGCAAGGTGCTCGACGACCCGTCGAACAAACGCACCAAGGTCCGCAGCAAGGACCGACTGCTGCACCAGATTCTCGGCTACTCGCCGCAGACGCTCGTGAGCATCGAATACATCGCCAGCCTCGGCGACTGGAAAACCGCCTGGGACCACGTCCATTTCAAAGGCTTCCTCGGCACACCGATGGTCCTGCAGTTCACCTGGCAAGGCTGCGATTCGCTGCTGGCCGCCCCGCTGGTCCTCGACCTGGTGCGGTTCACCGAACTGGCCCACCGCCGGGGCGAAACGGGCCTGCTGACGTTTCTCTCGTGCTTCTTCAAGAGCCCCCTCGGCACCACCGAGCACGACTTCGGCCGGCAATTCCAGATGCTGCAAAAGTGGTCCCAAGCGGCCGCCGCGGGCAGCCGCTAACTGCTTTTGCCGAATATTCAACGCCCGGCAAATGTGCGCTTCGCTGCATCGACAAAGGCCATGACCTTGGCGGCGTCTTTCTTTCCCGGCGAATACTCAACGCCGCTGGCGACATCGACGGCGTCCGGGCGGGCCGCGGCGATGGCGGCGGCGACGTTGGCGGGATTCAGGCCCCCGGCCAGGACGACAGGCAGGTTTAGCAGCTGATCCTGCCGGGTTGCGAGGGCCTGCCAATCGAGTGCAGCGCCGGTGCCGCCGTAGCTGTCGGTGGCAAAGCCGTCGAGCAGCGCGGCCTGCGGCAAACAGCCCAGCGACTGGCAATTTCGCAGGTATTCGCGCTGTTCTCGCAGATCCGAATTGCGGCAACGGAAGGCCCGAATGACGGGGACCGCGGGCACATGGCCGGTGGCTTGCAGCAGACTATCGGTGACACCCAGCCCTTGGCTGAGCAGTTCCGCCAAGAACTGCGGCGGCTCGTCGCCGTGGATTTGCAGGCACAGGCCCTGCTCGGGGCCGTACAGGTTGGCATCTCTAATGGTCCAGAGAATGTCGTCGAGCGAAGCGTTGACGAAGACTGCAACGACCTGCACCTGGTCCGCGGAATAATCTTGCCGCAGGCGCTCGACAATCTCTCCGGCAGCGTCGGGCGTGATCCAACGCGGACTCGGCGGATAGAAATTCAGCCCGATTGCGTCGGCCCCGGCTTCGGCGGCCAGCAGGGCGTCGTCGGGCGTCGTAATGCCGCAGATCTTAATTCGGAACATTCGCATGTGGGGCCGGCCTCTGGCCTGCCCTAAAGAGTCGGGCAGGCCAGAGGCCCGCCCCACGAGAGTCAATTATAATCCTCAGAATCCAAAACCGGGGCCGGGACGAAAGCGTCTTATTACCGGAGGCCGCCGTGGACTATCGCCGGGCTGCTCAAATCGCCGAATGGACGCTCGCGGCGCTGGTCGTGGGCCTGCACCTGGTCATCTTTCTCTGGCCTGAAACGCCGGGTAAGCCACAGTTTACGCTGACGGCGGCCCACGACGCCCAATTGTTCTCTGGCGTGGTTCTGATCCTGGCATGGGCCGTACTGGGCCCCGGCCGATGGTGGTTGCGCCTGGCCGTGCTGCCGGTGCTGCTGATCCTCTGGGCGCTGCCGTGGAACACCCGGATGATCCCGCGAGAGCAGGGTCACCTGCCGTTCTTGCTTGCCGGGATGGCCACGCTCGCGCTAGTTCTCACGCGGCTCTGTGGGTTTCGGATGCGGCGGCTCGATCCGGCGGCTGGGCCAGAGCGCGGGGCGCAGTTTTCGCTGCTGGGACTGCTCGTCGTCACGACGCTGGTCGCTGCTGCGATCGGTGGGCTCGAGGCCCTGCGGCCGCTCCTGGGCCAAGACCGCGGCGAGGATTTCGCCGCGCTTACGCTGTGGATGGACTCGATCGACGACGGCCCAGCAAGCGTGTGGCCGATCGCGGTCCGACGCTTTGTCATGGCGATTGCCGCCTCGTTGGCCGCGGTCGGAGGTCTGTGGGTGGTCGCCCGGCCGGGCGCGATGTGGTTCCGCTTGGGCGCGGTCGCGGCCACCGTGCCCATTTTGGCGGCTTATCTCGCCAACGTTTCCGGTGAAGCTTCGGAGCGAACGACAATTGCCGTTAACCTGGGATTCGGTCTGGGCCTGGTCACGATACTGACGGGCGTGAGCGTCCTGCCGCTGCGGATGTTCGACTTCCGCTTGCAGCGCAAGTCCGCCGCGGCCAAGTCGGCGCAAGCACTGCAGGCGGAACGATCGCGATTGGTCACTCGGGCCAGCGTGCTGTGCGGCATTACCGCGGTCTTGGTCATGCTCCTGGCGAGCGGGCCCCTCGTTCGCCGATATGAGTCGAATCTGCGGCCGCCCGCCACGGCGTTTGCCCATTGGATTTCGCCGCCGCCGCCAGTTGTGTGGGAATATCGAGACTTGACCACGTATTGGTTTCGCCTGCGACGGATTCAGGTCCAGCAGGTTGACTTGTCGCAGACCGACCTGTCAGGCTTCGAAGCGGTAATTGTGAATGAGCCTGAGCCGGCCAATTCCGCTCCACCGCCGGAGCCAGAGGCCAAGGTGCAACCGGAGAAATCGCCTTGAATCCCGCCACCTCGCTTGACCTGATGCAAATCGCCTCGCCGTGCCGCGTTGCGTGGGACGACATGACCGGCGACGAACGAACGCGCTTCTGCAGAAGCTGCCAGCAGCACGTCTATAACGTCAGCGAGATGAGCCGCGAAGAGGCCGAGGCGCTCATCGCCGGCCGCGCAGGACGCACCTGCCTGCGGCTGTTCCGCCGCGAGGACGGCACGGTGCTGACGCGCGACTGCCCCGTCGGCGTGCGCTATTTGCGGCAGCGCTTTGCCCGGTCGGTCGCCGCCATCGCCGGAGTTCTCGTGGCTTTGCTCGGGGGCACGCTCTTTGGCGGTGCACTCGGCCGGCTGGCGCAGGGCACGATCAAGGCCCCCGCCAACGCGTTCGCCGAGTGGATCGATCCGCCGCCCCGCTTTCAAACGCTCGGTCAAATGATCATGGGCGACATTTGCATCCTCCCCAATCCGCCGCCCGCTCCGCCGCCGCCCCCTTCGCCGCAAGACCCCGCCGAAACGCCGCTGCCGCAGCCCACCGCGGAGCAACTGCAAGCGATCCAGCAGCGGCTGCAGCAATAGCTCGTGCTGAGAGACTGTCTGAGAATTAGGATTCGCGTCGTTTCGCGGCCCGGCGGGTCATGAGCCGGATCATGCTGATGTAGATCAGGGCTTCGCTGGTTTCCGGGAGTTCCTCATAGTCGCGACTATGGC
>Ga0184625_10001131_pt1 | contig 10987 bp, 12 predicted proteins | sample PLM3_30_b1_FD_133151 | JGI IMG/M metagenome (GOLD analysis project Ga0184625, IMG submission 133151) | Groundwater sediment microbial communities from an aquifer in East River, Colorado, USA - PLM3_30_b1 | ecosystem: Environmental > Terrestrial > Soil > Riparian zone | place: USA: East River... | reverse complement strand
GGCGGCGGTTGCGGCCGCCCTGCCGGCGCGCCGGTCGGATCTCGTCCACGAGGCCTGGCGGCCGGCCGAGCGGGACGGACGGCTGGAGGTCGTCGCCTACGACGGCTTCTACCTCGACACCGGAACTCCAGCGGACTTCCTCGCCGCGAATCTACACGCAGCCGGCACTGGCTCTCTCGTGGCGGCCGACGCGTTCGTGCCCGGTGAGATCGACCATGCGGTGGTCGGCGGCGGCGCTCGGGTGCACGGCTCAGTGACCCGGTCGGTGATCTTCCCGGGTGGCTTCGTCGGCGAAGACGAGCGCCTCGTCGACGCCGTACGGGTCGGTCGAGATGTCACCGTCCACGCGACCCTCGCGGCGCGCTGACCACGCCGCACCCGCGATAGGGTCAACCCGTCACCACGCGAGTGCCGGCGACGGCTGCCCGCTCTCACCGACAAGGAGCGCACCGTGATCACCGCGATCGTCCTCATCGACTGCGCCACCGACTCGATCCCCGAGGTGGCCGAGAACCTGGCGAACCTCAAGGGCGTCAGCGAGGTCTACTCGGTGGCTGGCCACGTCGACCTGATCGCGGTCGTCCGGGTGCGCCAGTTCGACGAGATCGCCGAGGTCATCGCCGGTGGCATCTCCAAGGTGCCGGGCGTCGTGAACACGGAGACGCACATCGCGTTTCGGGCCTACTCACGCCACGACCTCGAAGAGGCGTTCTCCATAGGTTTCGACTCCGCCGAATAGCACCGCCGGCAGCAATCGCGGGATAACGCAGTGCGCCAAAGGCGTTTGCTTGCCGAATGATCAAGACGAAGCCGGTACCTGTCCGTGGCCGTCACCCCGCGGAATGATCCACTCGTGGTGGAAACCGCCCACTGTGGACAGCCGTTCGTAGTCGCTGTCGTAATGCAGCACCATGAGATGGTGCTCTGCGGCGGTCGCCGCGATGACGACATCTGGAATTGAGGTTCGATGCCACCCACGAAGCGCGAGCTCGCGTTGGAGTTCCAGGGCGCGCCTGGGCGCCGACAGATCCAGCCACGGGAGCGTTGTCAGACGCGAATAGTCGCGGTCGTATTCCTGGGCATTTCGCGCCGAGTAGAGGATCTCCATGGCCGTCATAGTGCACAGCGCCAGCTCACCTAGCCGGATTAATCCAGCTATCCGGCGGGCCGCCTCCTTGCTGTGCTGGGTCTGGATCCAAGCTGACTTGTCAAGGACGTGCGTTACTCCCGCCACGCCTGCTGCCAATCCGTCTCGGCGAGCCTCGTGCCGACCCCGACGATCCAGGCCTCGAGATCATCGGTCTCTTGGAGACGGCGCTTCGCCACCTCCCGAAGAGCGCGGTTGATGGCCTCTCGCTTCACCGTGGTGCCGTAATGTGCCATGGCAAGTGACAGGGCCTCATCGTCGATGTCTACGAGCGTCTTTGACATCTCGGCCTCCCAACATATACCTACGGCCGAGCATATACGACGGCCACGATATATGCCTAGTGGCGGTCAGGCTGGCTCCCTGAGACGGAAGGTGAGGTTGGGTGCGATGACGGCCGTGTCCATCTGAGCCTTCTGCAAGCGGCCCGAGTAGTCCCAGTTCATCGCCTGCCAGCGGGTGAACTGGTCGAGCACCCAGCGCCCCGACTGCCGTGAGCCGTTCCCGGACCGGCCGTTGCCCCCGAACGGCAGGTGCGCCTCCGCGCCCGAGGTCGAGTTGTTCACGGACACCATCCCCGCGCCCACGCCGGCCCGGAACCGGAACGCCTCGGTCGGGTCGGTCGTGTAGATCGACGAGGACAGCCCGTACCCGGGCAGGTTCGCCAATGTGATCGCCTCGTCCAACGTGTCATAGCGGCAGACACCGATGATCGGTCCGAACGTCTCCTCCCGGAAGATCTGGTCGTCCGGCTTGACATCGTCCACGATCACCGGGTGGTAGTACAGCCCAACGTCAGGGTCTCCGACGAAACCCTCGCGCGGGGCCATGGAGGTGATCCGTCCAATCGCCGACGAGCCCAAGACCCGGTGCGCCGATGAGATCCACTCCAGATAGGACTCGTACCGCTTGGCGAACCGATCGGACATCAGCGGTCCATAGAGGACGTTCTGGGTCGGATCGCCGATGGGTGCCGCCGAGACCGCGACGGCGAGGGCATCCACAAAGGAGTCGTGGAGGGACGAGTGCACCAGCACCGTCCCCAGCGAGGTGCAACGCTGACCGGCGGTGCCGAAGCCGGCGAAGAGCGCGCCCTCCACGGCGAGCGGAAGGTCGGCCGACGGCGTCACCACCATCGGGTTCTTCCCGCCCAACTCCAGGCACGGAGACTGGAGGTGGCGGCCGCACAGCTCGCCGATGCGCTCCCCCACCGCCGTTGATCCGGTGAAGCCGACCTTATCGACGAGGCGCTCGCCGAGCGCGGCGGTGAGCCCGTCGAAGGTCGCAGAGCCGTCGGCCTGCACAAGCTGGAGCACGCCATCGGGCAGGCCCGCGGCCGCGAAGAGCTCGTACATGGCCTGTGCGCACGCGGCGGCGTACTCGGCGGGTTTCCACACCACCGCGTTGCCGCACAGCAGCGCGGGCACCAGATACCACGACGGAACAGCCACCGGGAAGTTGCCAGCTGTGATCACGGCGGCGACACCCACCGGCGTACGGAAGGTGAAGAGCTGCTTGTCGGTCATCTCGCTTGGCACCGTCTCGCCATAGAGGCGGCGCCCCTCGCCGAGGAAGAAATCGCAGGTGTCAACGATCTCCTGTACCTCACCGCGCGACTCCGCAAGAGGCTTGCCCACCTCACGCGTCACCAGCTGGGCTAGGGTCTCGGCGTTCTCGCCGACGATGCGCCCGATCGCGGCGACGACCTGGCCACGCACCGGCGCCGGCACCGCGGCCCACCCGGGCTGTGCCGACCGCGCGGCTCGACAGGCCGCGACGAACCCCTCAGCAGACGCGAGCTCCACCCGGGCCACCACATCGGTCAGGTCCGCCGGGTTCACCGAGTCGAGGGTTCCCTTGGTCTCGGCGACCACGCCCTCCGCCAGGGCAGAAGAGATCGTTCGCATGTGTCGCATCCTAGCCAGTCGGACCGCGAAGCTACCCGTGGGTAATGTCCTGGGTACGCTGGCCCGCATGACCCAGTCCCTGGACTACGTTCAGGAGTTCCTCGACCGCGGGACCGACCGGCTCGGCCTGCAGGTCTACCCCGACCTGGTCGCGCGGTTCGCTTCGGCCCGACCCGCGCGGCATGACCAGCGCAAACACGATGGGGCCTGAATCTGTCGCCGGCGCCTGGCACACTGCTGCCATGACGGCCGCGCTGAGCCCCGAGGACTTCGACGACCTGCATGATTTCGTCAAGGTGCAGGTCGCTGCGGGCTACGCGCCGATCGACGACATCGTCGACAACGCGGCCGACGTGTTCGCTGATGTAACTCTCGACCCGGAGGCGTTTCGCGGCGCGGGCCGCGCGGTTGCTGAGCTAGCGCTCGCCGCCCACGTCGCCGAGCAAACAGCGTGGCCGGCCATCACGGACTGCGACCGGCTCGACGCCGCATTCGCCGAACTCGACGGCGTCGGCATCATCGCCCGCCAGCACTTCAGCTGCTGTGGTACCTGCGGCGCGCACGAGATCCACGACGAGATCGACCGGGCGGAGAAGGCCGGGCAGTCCACGCGAGGCTTTACGTTCTTTCACGTCCAGGACACTGAGCAGGCGGTCGCTGGCGAGGCGCTCTACCTGAGCTACGGCGCCACCAGCAAGGATCGGGCGGCATCGGTCGCCATCGGGCATGAGATCGTCGACGTACTGGGCCGCCACGGCCTGTCCCCCGCGTGGAACGGCAAGCACGCGCACCGCATCGCGCTCCCGCTCACCTGGCAGCGCCGCCGCCCCTGACCGCCCGGCCGATAGGCGCCAGGGTCAAGAGCTGGCGCGGGCCGCGTCAGCCACCGTGATCCAGTGGGCGAGGACGTCGGCGGCGGCGCCGGCGTCAACGGCGGCGCCTGCCCGATCGATTCCGGCCCGCAGGGCGCTTGCGGCGTCGCTCCCGATGCCGCCGTCGTAGGCAACGAGCGCGGCCGCGGCGTTTACCAGGACGGCGTCGCGCACCGGGCCGGGCTCGCCAGCGAAGACTCGCCGCGCCACGTCGGCGTTGACCGACGCGTCGCCACCCCGCAGATCACGCGCGGCCGCCCGGGCGAGGCCGAGATCGGCGGCGTCGATGACCAACTCCTGTACCGTGCCGCCCGAGACCGCCCAGACCCGCGTCGGCGCCGTTGTGGTGAACTCGTCCAGCCCGTCCTCGCCGCGCATGACCAGGACCGAGTCGCCTCGCCGCGCGAAGACCTCGGCCATGATCCCAGCCATCCGCTGGTCCGCACAGCCAACCGCCGCCGCCCGTGGCTGGGCCGGGTTGGTCAGCGGGCCGAGGAAATTGAAAGCCGTCGGGATGCCCATCTCGCGCCGGGGCACGGCAGCGTGCCGCAGCCCGGAGTGAAACCTCGGGGCGAAGCAGAAACCGATGCCAGCCTCGGCCACGCAGTGGGCCACCTCGGCCGGGCCCAGATCGAGTGGCACGCCCAGATGTTCCAGCAGATCGGCCGCGCCGCAGGAGGACGACGCCGCCCGGTTGCCATGCTTGACGACCCGTACTCCCGCGCCGGCCACCACAATGGCGGCCATCGTCGAGATGTTGACCGTATGGGCGCGATCGCCCCCCGTACCCACCACGTCGACGGCGTCGCGCGCCGACGTCGGGCCAAGGACCTCGCCCAGATCGACGCGGGCGGCGGCGGCGAGCATCGCCTCCACCAGGCCGGCGATCTCGCCCGGCGTCTCACCCTTAGCGCGCAGCGCGACGGCGAAGGCCGCGATCTGGACCGCGGTGGCCTCGCCGGCCATGATCTCGCCCATCGCCCAGGCCGTGTCCGACGTCGAAAGTTCCACGCCGCGCAGCAGCGTCAGGAGCAGGTTGGACCAGGTGCGTTCGCCCATGGCGGGCCTCCGAAGGGTGGGGTCGCGGCGGGCCGATGTCGGCGTCCAGGGATGGTTCGTGCGCGTCAGCTAAGGGAGGGCAACCCGTCGGCGCGGTCACGCAGCATCGCGGCGACGGTCTGCCCGGTGGTCAGAGGGTCAAGCGGATGGGTCAGGGTGACATCGACGCTGGCGTACGCGGCGAGCCACCGATCGGCCGACCGCGCTATCACGACACATGTCGGCGGAGGGTCGTCGATCTCGTCCTTGAGCTGGCGTGAAATGCCGAGCCCACCGGCCGGCACCGCCTCGCCGTCGAGCACCAGCAGGTCGATGTCGTCGCTGTCCACCAAGCGAAACACCTCGCCGTGGGTGGACGCATCGACAAACCGTACGGCGACATCCGCCGATGGGTGCGCGCCGATGGCCAACCGCATGTGGTCGCGGACCGCCTGGTCGTCGCTGTAGAGCAGAACAGTGCTGGTGCGCACGTCTGAAGTCATCGATGTTCTCCGCCTCGTAGCTGCCCGCTGATCGTACCCGTCGCTTGGCCCTGGCCCATTGGCCGTCCGCGTGCTGGCCCGAGGCCAAGCTGGCCCGAGGCAAAACTGGCCCGCCACCTACTGGCCGACCGCGCGTTCCGCCGCCTCGGCCCGGTCCAGGGCGCGGTCGATCCGGCGGGCCTCCCGTTCGGACTCCCGCATCCACTGGAATACGAGCGCCCCAAGCATGGCCACCGCGACGAACTCACCACCGGCCCACAGGATCCCGCCGGCAAGGCGCTGGTCCGCGTACGGGTCGGCCCACCCCAGCTCCAACGCCGGATACCAGTCGCCGCCCAAGAGACTCGCGGACTGCATGACGGTGAGGCCAAGCACGGTGTGGAACGGCACCGACAGGAACATGAGCAGCGCCCGCAGCGGATAGGACATCCGACCCGGCAGCGGGTCGAGCCCGATCAGTGGCCAGAAGAACAGGCAGCCGACGATCAGGAAGTGCAGGTGCACAAGCTCATGCACCCATTGGTGCTCCAGCGAGGCCCGGTAAAGACCCGAGAAGTAGAGCGCGAACGGGCTGGCCACGAATAGGCCGTACGACACGATCGGGAAGGTGAAGAACTGGGCGACCCGACTATGCACAACGGCGAGCAGGGTGCGTCGCGGCGCCGGTGCGAGGGTACGCAGCGCCAGCGTAACCGGCGCGCCGAGCGCGAGGAAGATCGGCGCGATCATCGAAAGCACCATGTGCTGCACCATGTGCACGGAGAGCAGGGTCGTGTCGTACGCGGCAAGCCCGCTCAGGGTCACCACCGCGATCGACAGCAGGCCGAGGAGGAAGACCGTGGTGCGTCCAACCGGCCATCGGTCACCGCGCTGACGCAGCCGCGCAACCCCCCACAGGTATAGCCCGGCCGCGACCAGCAAACCGGCAGCCGCCAGCGTCAGCGGCTCCGCCTGGGTAACAAGAGCCGCGGGAGTGAACGGGGTGCTGTCACCCCCGTGGGCCAGCACGGTCACGGACCGAGGTTAAGCCTGGTGCTCACGGGTAGCGACGGCGGGCCTGCGATGGGTGTCGCGAAAACGGCGATCGTCAAGAAAGAGCTCATCCGAAAGTCCAGTTCAGCGCCATTCGACACGCGGCTTCCCCACCCCGGGCACGCGGATGCGCGATCACGGGCAATAATGACCGCGTGACTGCGGCCCAAGCCATTCCGAGAAGCCAGATTCACTCACTGACCAGGCCCAACATGGTCAGCGTCGGAACCATCGTCTGGCTCTCCAGCGAGCTCATGTTCTTCGCGGCGCTCTTCGCCATGTACTTCTCGATCCGCGCCACCGAACTAGGTCAGAAGGAGTGGGCGGAGCACACGCAGGTGCTGAACCTGCCGTACGCCCTGACGTTCACGATCATCCTGGTCCTGTCGTCCATCACCTGCCAGATGGGCGTGTTCCGGGCGGAGCGGGGCGACGTGTACGGGCTGCGCCGGTGGTTCGCGCTGACATTCGTGATGGGCCTGGCCTTCGTGCTGGGCCAGGTCAACGAGTACCGCTCCCTGGTCGATGAGGGCGTGAAGATCAACGCCGACGGCTTCGGCTCGATGTACTACCTCACGACCGGATTCCACGGACTGCACGTCACGGGCGGGCTCATCGCCTTCATCTACTTCATGATCCGTACGACGCTGAGCCGGTTCACGCCGGCCCAGGCGACCGCGGCCATCGTCGTGTCGTATTACTGGCACTTCGTGGACCTCGTGTGGATCGCGCTCTTCTCCATGATCTACTTCCTTAAATGACTACGGGTTGTCACGCTGGAGCCCGGCACCGCGTCACAGTGAATAAGGACCGACCGACCAAGGTGAGGCCATGACTGCTCCTCCTGAGAGGCGTAAGCGGAGCCCGCTGCGCCGCCCTGCCGGTCCGCCGGGCAAGCTGCGCCGCCGGATCAGCACCACGGCGCGCCTGCTGGCGGCCCTGATCGTCGTCGGCGGCCTTTACTCCGCGTTCTCGCCCGGCATGCAGGCCACCGCCGACGACGAGGTGGTGCTGTCGCCGGCCGCCGCGGAAGGAAAACAGCTCTACGAGACCAGCTGCATCTCCTGCCACGGACGCAACGCTCAGGGAGTGCCGGACAAGGGCCCCAGCCTCATCGGTGTCGGGTCAGCTGCGGTGGAGTTCCAGGTCGGCACCGGCCGGATGCCGTTGACAAGTCAGGGGGCACAGGCGGAACGCAAGACCCCGCAGTTCACGCTCGACCAGGCCCGCCAGATCGGTGCGTACATCCAGGCCCTGGGCGACGGCCCGGAGCTGCCCCCGCCCGGCGAAGACCTGGGCAAGGGCGGCGATGTCGCGCACGGTGGCGAACTGTTCCGAGTGAACTGCTCTTCCTGCCACGCCTTCGGGGCCGGCGGCGGGGCACTCTCGTCGGGCAAGTCCGCCCCATCCCTCGAGGAGTCGACCGACCGCGACATGTACGCCGCCATGCTCACCGGCCCGTCGAGCATGCCAGTGTTCGGCGACAACCAGCTCACGCCGGACGAGAAGCGCGACATCATCGCCTACATTCAGAACCTGCAGACCGACCCGGATCCGGGCGGCTGGGGCCTCGGCCGCGTTGGCCCGGTGCCCGAGGGCCTGGCCATCTTCCTCATCGGGATGGTCGCGATCGTCTTCACCACGCTGTGGATTGCGGGGAAGTCATGACCACGGTGCACACACACGATACTGGCGCTGGCGAGGGCTTCGCCGGAGGCGATCAACGCGGCGACTTTGACGTCAACGACGCCTCGCTGAACAGATTCGACCTGGTCCGTGAGGGCGCCCGGCGGGATGGGGTGGAGATCGTCCACTACGCGCCTCGCTTCCCCACGCCTGGCACCAAGGCCGAGAAGAGGGTCGAGCGCAGCATCGCCCTGCTGCTTACCCTGAGCGGACTACTCGGGTTCGGGTTCGTGGCGGCGTATATCTGGTGGCCGTTCCACTACGAGCCCGGCGCGAACCCCTCGAAGCTCTACACGCCCCTGCTCGGCCTGGGCCTCGGCGGCTCGCTGTTCCTGCTTGGCGCCGCGATCATCCTCTGGGGGAAGAAGTTGCTGCCCGACGAGATCGCGGTGCAGGACCGTCACGACGGCGCGTCCCCGCGCGATGAGCAGGCCCTCACCGGCGCGACGATCGTCAACCTGGTTGACGAGACCGGGATCAGGCGTCGCCCGCTGCTCAAGGCGGCGTTCCTGCTCCCGGCCGGGGCGCTGGGCCTCGCGGCGGTGGCGCCGCTGGTCGGAGCGCTGATCAAGAACCCCAACTCACCGGAACCGATCCTGCTCAACACGGGATGGAACCCCAAGAACAACAACGGCAACAAAGTACGCTTGACCCGTGACGACGGCACGCCGATCCGTCCCGAAGACGTCAGCGTCGGTGGACAGATGACGGTCTTCCCGGGGATACCGCATGGAGCGACCAACATGTGGGCCGACTCCCCAGTGCTGCTGATCCAGCTTCGCGAGGCTGACGCAGAACGGCTTCGGGCCAGCATCGCCCTTTCCATGGCCAACGACCCCGAGTCGCGGCCGGTCGATGGCATTTGGGGCAACTTCGTGGCGTACTCGAAGATCTGCACCCACGCCGGCTGCCCGGCGAGCCTGTACGAGCAGCAGACCAACCGCCTGCTGTGCCCATGCCACCAGTCGCAGTTCCTCATCACCGATCAAGCCAAGCCGATCTTCGGTCCCGCCACCCGGCGGCTGCCCATGCTGCCGCTCGAGCTCGAACAAGGGTTCTTCGTGGCGAAGTCGGACTTCCTTGAGGCGATCGGGCCGGCCTACTGGGAGCGGCCATGACACCCGCAAAGACCAATCGCCGCCGCAGGTTCGACCTGGCGAAGCTGCCCGAGGCGACCGCGCAGGGGATCGACGAACGTTTTCAGGTGGCGACCCCGCTCCGGCGGATATTTAACAAGGTCTTCCCGGACCACTGGTCGTTCATGCTGGGCGAGATCGCGCTCTACTCGTTCATCACGCTCCTGCTGACCGGTACCTTCCTGGCCCTCTTCTTCGACCCGTCGATGGCAGAAACCACGTACGACGGCAGCTACACGCCGCTGCGGGGCCTCGAAATGAGCAAGGCGTACGAGACGTCGCTGAACATCTCGTTCGACGTCCGCGGCGGCCTGATCATGCGCCAGATGCACCACTGGGCGGCTCTGCTCTTCATGGCCGCAATCGTGATCCACATGTTCCGGATCTTCTTCACCGGCGCGTTCCGCAAACCGCGCGAGCTGAACTGGATCATTGGTCTCAGCCTGTTCTGGCTGGGCCTGACCGAGGGCTTCGCCGGCTACTCTCTGCCCGACGACGCGCTGTCCGGGACGGGCCTGCGGATCATCACAGCGATCGTGCTGTCGATCCCGCTCGTGGGGTCGTGGGTCGCCACGTCACTCTTCGGCGGGGAGTTCCCTGGCACCGAGATCCTGCCACGTCTCTACATACTGCATGTGTTCCTGGTCCCGGGAATTATCCTCGCCCTGATCGTCGTGCACATAGGCCTGGTGGTGAAGCAGAAGCACACCCAGTGGCCCGGCCCCGGTCGGACCAACCACAACGTGGTGGGCATACGGATGTTTCCCAAATTCGCCGCTAATGGCGGCGGGTTCTTCATGATCGTGTTCGGCGTGATCGCGCTGCTGGGCGGGCTGCTGCAAATCAACCCGATCTGGCTGTTCGGCCCGTATCAGGCGGCGGTCGTCTCCGCGGGCAGCCAGCCGGACTGGTACGCCATGTTCCTCGACGGCTCGACGCGCCTCATGCCGGCCTGGGACATCCACATACCCATCGGCGACGGCTACACGATTCCGGCCATCCTCTGGCCAACGGTCGTCCTGCCTGGCCTTCTCACGACGCTGCCGATGGCCTATCCGTTCATCGAGGCGAGGCTGCGAAGGGACAAACAGGCACACCACCTGCTGCAGCGTCCGCGGGACGTACCGGCCCGTACTGCTCTTGGCGCCATGGCGATCGGCTTTTACCTGGTGCTGGTCCTCTCGGGCGCCAACGATGTCATCGCCGAGAAGTTCCACATCAGCCTCAATGCGACAACCTGGGCCGGTCGCATCGGCATCCTGCTGGTGCCGCCCATCGCGTACTACGTGACCTACCGCCTCTGCCTCGGCCTGCAGCAGCACGACCGTGAGGTGCTTGCGCACGGCGTCGAGACCGGCATCATCAGACGCCTGCCAGATGGCCGCTTCATGGAGGTGCACCAGCCGCTCGCCCCGGCCGACGCGCACGGCCACGCCGCCCTGGAGTACGCCGGCGCCCCCATCCCGAAGAAGATGAACCGCCTCGGCGCGATCGCGCCCGCCGTACGCGGCTTCTTCTTCCCGATCGAGAAGCCGGCCACACCGGCGCTGCCGCCGGCCGCCACACCGGTGTCCCCGGCGGTACCGCCTCAGCAACTAGAGGATGCCGGTACGCAGCAGCACTGATTCACCGGATTGCCGCAACTGCCCGGTAGTTGCCGTCTCGG
>Ga0184625_10001130_pt1 | contig 10992 bp, 11 predicted proteins | sample PLM3_30_b1_FD_133151 | JGI IMG/M metagenome (GOLD analysis project Ga0184625, IMG submission 133151) | Groundwater sediment microbial communities from an aquifer in East River, Colorado, USA - PLM3_30_b1 | ecosystem: Environmental > Terrestrial > Soil > Riparian zone | place: USA: East River... | reverse complement strand
GGAAGAACTTTGTGTTGAAGTAAAAAAAATAGGAATTGGCGCTATAGACCTGATAGCTCCAAAAGATTGGCCGACACTAAAGAAGCATGGCCTTTTCTGCTCCATGTGTTACATCGCCGGTAAAGTAAGTCTTACCGAAGGATGGAATAACAAAACTTTTCATCCTCAACTCATCAAAGATTTTACAGAAACCATTCCGCTTGTAAAGGAAGCTGGTTATAAAAATTTGATCTGCTTTAGTGGTAACCGCAACGGGATGGACAATGAAACAGGTATGAATAATTGCGTGGAAGGCTTAAAACAGATCGTTGGTCTGGCTGAAAAAAATGATGTTATCATCCAAATGGAATTATTGAATAGCAAGATCAATCACAAAGATTATATGTGTGATAAAACGCCATGGGGTGTGGAACTGGCAAAAAGAATTGGTTCACCAAATTTTAAATTGCTTTATGATATTTATCATATGCAGATAGATGAAGGCGATGTTATAAGAACTCTTACTGATAATTACCAGTATATCGGCCACTATCATACAGCAGGTGTGCCGGGTCGTCATGAAATAAATGAAAGCCAGGAATTGTATTACCCGGCCATCATGGATGCAATTGTAAAAACTGGCTTTAAAGGTTATGTTGCGCAGGAATTCATGCCGACTGGTAAAACAAATGATGAAAAATATGCAGCATTGAAAGATGCAGTGAGAAGATGTGATGTGTGACCCCCTGTCCCCCTAAAGGGGTGACTTAGGTTTAAAATGCGACTAATGATTGAAACTGTTTTACTCCGAAGTAGTAAAATATCAATAGCTCCGGGTTTTAACTTGGAGATTGATAACGAATCACGCAGAGATTCAACATTCGTATGCTGAATAGAATTGTTATAGTACAAGAGTGCGAATCTTCCACTGGAAGATTCGAAGGCAACGAAAGTCAAATAGTAGCACTTCAGCCAGGCTCATAAAAAATTTGTATTCTAAATCAATATTCACTTATAAATACCAGGTAAAACATGGCAGACAATAACACATTTGATGCGATCGTGGTTGGCTCCGGCATTAGTGGGGGCTGGGCAGCTAAAGAACTTACTGAAAGAGGTCTTACCGTAGTTATGCTTGAAAGAGGTTACGATATCAAGCATGGTAAAGATTATGAAGCAAGCAATAAGCCTGTGTGGGAATATCCTCACCGTGGCGGAAGAACGCAAGAGATGATCGCTGATTATCCAAGATTGAAAAGAGATTACCCATTAAATGAAAGAAATCTTCATTATTGGGCAAGTGATAAAGACAATCCTTATACAGAAACAAAACGTTTTGACTGGTTCCGGGGTTATCATGTTGGCGGCCGTTCACTGATGTGGGGTCGTCAAAGCTATCGTTGGTGTGAAGAAGATTTTTTGGCAAATGCAAAAGATGGTATTGCTGTTGACTGGCCCATCAGGTATAAGGACCTTGAAGAATGGTACACTCATGTTGAAAAATTTGCTGGCATACAGGGCTCTTATGAAAAACTTCCACAATTGCCCGATAGCCATTTTTTACCCGCAATGGAATTGAACGTGGTAGAAAAAGATGTAGCTGCAAAGATCAAAGCACATTATAATAATAAACGTACGCTGATCATTGGTCGTACTGCCCATGTTACTGGCCCATTAGGTCATAGTCCTCAACGAACAAATTGCCAGTATCGTGATATGTGTTGGAATGGTTGTCCATTTGGTGCTTATTTCAGTACACAATCATCTACCTTGCCTGCAGCAATGGCAACCGGCAAACTTACCCTGGGTATCAATTCAATTGTTAAAGAGATCATTTACGATAAGGAAACTAAAAAAGCAAAAGGTGTAAGAGTAATTGATGCGGAAACAATGCAGGTGAAAGAATATTTTTCAAAAATTGTTTTCCTCTGTGCTTCAGCCCTCAATTCAGCATGGGTACTGATGAACTCAGCTACTGATATTTGGCCCGATGGATTAGGAAGCAGTAGTGGCGAATTAGGACATAATGTTATGGATCATCATTTCCGCGTAGGTGCCAGTGGTGAAGTAGAAGGATATGATGATAAATATTATTTCGGTCACCGGCCTACCGGTTTTTATATTCCACGCTTTAGAAATTTCGGCGGTGATAAAAGAGATTATTTACGTGGGTTCGGATACCAGGGTAGTGGCAGTCGCAATGGCTGGGGTCGTGAAGTGGCTGAACTTAGTATCGGCGCTGAACTGAAAGATGCATTGAGTGAACCTGGTGGATGGAGAATCGGCGCAACGGCATTTGGTGAAACACTTCCTTATCATGACAACAAGATCACACTGGATAGGACCATGAAAGATAAATGGGGTCTACCTGTACTGAATTTTGATGTCGAGTTTAAAGAGAATGAGAAAAAGATGCGGGTGGATATGAAGGCAGACATGAAAGAAATGCTGGAAATAGCTGGTGTAAAAAATGTACGGGAGTATGATAACGATAATGCTCCGGGTATGGGTATTCATGAAATGGGTGTGGCCCGAATGGGTCGTGATCCAAAAACATCAGTTCTGAATAGCAATAACCAGGTTTGGGATTGCAAAAATGTATTTGTTACTGATGGTGCCTGCATGACAAGTGCATCTTGTGTAAATCCATCACTCACTTATATGGCGTTGACTGCAAGAGCTGCAGCATTTGCAGTTGATGAATTGAAAAAAATGAATGTTTAATTAAATCTTATTAAATTTTTTATAATGGACAGACGTGAATTATTAAAAATGGTTGCCGCTGCAACAGGCGGAATAGTTATCGGTGGAGAATTTTTTCTTGCTGGTTGTAAAAATCCCGAAGCCGGCACTTCAGGAAAAGATTTTGCTGACTCAGATATTGCTTTTTTTGATGAAGTAGCTGAAACTATTTTCCCAAAAACTTCAACACCGGGAGCTAAAGAAGCAAAAGTTGGACAGTTTATGACAGTAATGGTTAATGATTGTTATACAGAAGATGATCAGAAAGCATTTCGTGATGGAAAGGCCGCTATTAATACAGCATGCGACAAAATGCATGGCCATGATTTTATGAAAGCATCCCCCGAACAAAGAAAAGCTGTTTTAGTTTCTTTTGAAAAAGAAGTCAAAGACCACCAGGAAAAAAGAAGGGAATTCATGAAAGAGCAAGACGATCTGGAAAAAAAGGCACAGGCGAATGGCGACACTAATTTCAAAAGAAAAACAATGTCAGCTCATTACTTCACCATGATGAAGCAATTAACCATCTTAGGTTACTTTACCTCCAAAGAAGGAAGAACTGGTGCAACAAGATATGAGCCTGTACCAGGAAAATATATTGGTGATTATGATTATAAAAAAGGTGATAAAATTATTACCAGTCTTAGTTAATAGTCACTACTTATTACTTAGTAATTATTAATTCTTTTATGCCAGATAATAATACTTACGATGCCATTGTAGTTGGCTCCGGCATTAGTGGCGGATGGGCAGCCATGGAGCTATGCAAAAAAGGTTTAAAAACAATAGTTCTTGAAAGAGGGCGCCAGGTTGAACATATTAAAGACTATCCTACTACCAATCTTGCGCCATGGGAATTGTTGCATCGGAATCGCAATACAAATAAACTAAAAGAAGATCAGCATATCCAGGTTCGTGGCTTCTGTAATGAAGCCAACAGTCATTTCTTTGTAAACGATAAGGAACATCCTTACGTTCAAAAAAAACCGTATGACTGGATCAGGGGCTATCATGTTGGTGGAAGAAGCCTGATGTGGGGAAGACAATGCTATCGCTGGAGTGATCTCGATTTTGAAGCGAATGCAAGAGATGGTCATGGTGTTGACTGGCCGATCCGATATAAAGACATCGCACCATGGTATAGTTATGTAGAGCAGTTTGCAGGGATCAGCGGCAGCAAAGAAGGATTGCCTCAATTACCTGACGGCGATTTCCTGCCTCCAATGGAAATGAATGCTCTTGAAACACATGTTTCAGAAAGTATCAAACAAAAATTTACTGATGGCAGAAGAATGATCATTGGACGTGTTGCTAATTTAACAAGAGGCTGGAATGGTCGTGGCCCCTGCCAGTACCGCAATCTCTGTGACAGAGGTTGTCCTTTTGGTGGATACTTCAGCAGCAACTCCGCCACATTACCTGTTGCTGCCAGTACAGGCAATTTAACCCTGCGTCCTCATTCAATTGTAATGGAAGTGATATATGATAAGGAAAAGAGAAAGGCTAAAGGAGTTCGTATCATTGATGAGAATACAAACGAGTCAATAGAATATTTTGCAAAAATTATTTTTCTGAATGCATCAACTTTAGGTTCTACAAGTATTCTTTTAAATTCTGTTTCCGATGTTTTTCCAAATGGAATGGGTAATTCAAGTGATCAGTTAGGAAGAAACCTTATGGATCATCATTACCATGTAGGCGCCGGAGGAAGTTATGATGGTTTAAGAGACAAGGTTATTTCAGGTCGCAGGCCAAATGGTATTTATGTGGCCCGTTTTCGAAATATAGATGAAAAAACTAAACGTTCGGATTATCTCCGAGGTTTTGGTTACCAGGGTGGCGCATCAAGAGGTATGAATTGGAACGGTGATGGTATAGGATCAGAATTAAAAGAACAAATGACCGAACCCGGTGACTGGAGTTTTTGGCTGGGAAGCTGGGGAGAACAATTGCCACATCCTGATAACAGGGTAACGCTTAGTAAAACTGAAAAAGATAAATGGGGATTGCCACAGCTTGAAATTGATTGTGAATGGAAAGAAAATGAGATCGCCATGCGAAAAGATATGATGAACAGTGCAGCTGAAATGCTTGAATCAGGCGGCATAAAAGATATTTATACATTCAATGATGAAAAAGCATACCCGGGATTGTGTATTCATGAAATGGGAACGGCCAGGATGGGAAATGATCCTAAAACATCTGTATTAAATGAATGGAACCAGTTGCACGAAGTGAAAAATGTTTTTAATACCGATGGAGCCTGTATGACATCTTCTGCTTGTCAAAATCCGTCCATAACTTATATGGCTTTGACGGCAAGAGCGGCAGACTATGCTATAAGTGAACTAAAAAAAGGAAATCTTTAAAAACCCCTAAATCCCCTAAAGGGGACTTTAGAAACATTAAGATTGTTAATGTCTGATAAAAACCCATATAAAAAAGGTGGCATGTTCGAAGGCGCATCTTTTTTGCTTTTTGAAAAGGCAAAAGATTTACGCAAAAGAATGACCAAAGCTGAAGAAATATTATGGATGCATTTAAAAAAAGGAATAAGTGGGTATAAATTTCGCAGACAACATCCGATAGCAACTTATATTGCAGACTTTTTTTGTTATCAGTTAAAATTAATAGTAGAAGTCGATGGCTCAGTTCATAATATTAGTGAAATAATAAGCAACGATATTACCAGACAAACCGACTTAGAAAATTTAGGTTACACAGTCATAAGGTTTACAAATGTCGAGATATTTGAACAAGTTGATGTAGTGCTTAATAAAATCTCAGAATCAGTAAACAATATTATTAAAAATAAAACTCCGAATAGCGGAGTCTAAAAGCCCCCTTTAGGGGGTTTGGGGGTTTATAATATGGACAGAAGAGAACTCTTGAAAATGGTTGCCCTTGCTACAGGTGGAGTCGTCATCGGTGGAGAATTTTTTCTTGCTGGGTGTAAGACCAAAGATGCAGAGGTATCAGGAACGGCTTTTTCAAATAATGATATTACTTTTCTTGATGAGGTAGCAGAAACCATTATTCCCAAAACTACGACTGCAGGTGCAAAGGAAGCTGAAGTAGGAAAGTTCATGACAGTAATGGTGAATGATTGCTATGAAGAGGCAGATCAGAAAATATTCCATGAAGGAATGAAGAAATTAGATGAAGCATGTAATAAAATGCATGGACATAGTTTTATGAAAGCCGAACCAGCTCATCGCAAAGAATTGCTGACATCCCTTGATAAAGAATCGAAAGAATATATAAAGAACAAAAAGAAAGAAGACCCGACCCATTATTTTACAATGATGAAACAGCTTACATTACTTGGATACTTTACATCAAAACCAGGATTGGAGCAAAATTTCAATTACCAGCAAGTGCCGGGGAAATATGATGGCGCTGTACCTTATAAAAAAGGAGATAAACTATTTGTTTAACAGTTAATCAATATACACATGAAAAGAAATGAGTTTTTGAAATTAAGTGGAGGACTTGCATTAGCAGGTCTTGTATCAAAATCAGGTTTTGCTTCTTTTACCGGGGAAGCAGCTAAACTAAAGAATTTTGGGATCCAACTATGGAGTGTTCGTGATGATCTTGCAAAAGATCCGAAAGCAGTTTTAAAACAATTATCGTCTTATGGTTATAAGCAAATAGAAAGTTTTGAAGGTAGTAAAGGAATGTTTTGGGGAATGAGCAATACAGAATTTAAAGCTGAGATGGATAACTTAGGAATGAAAATAATTGCCAGCCATTGCGATATCAATAAAGATTTTGAAAAGAAAGCTGCAGATGCTGCTGCCATTGGCATGAAATATCTTATTTGCCCATACAAAGGTCCGCAGAAAGATATCGATGCATTTAAAAAATTTGCAGACGAGTTCAACCAGAAAGGTGAGATATGCAAGAAGAACGGGATCCGTTTTGCTTATCATAATCATGATTATTCATTTGTTACAATGAGTGGTGAAATGGGACAAGATGTGATGATGAAGAATACCGACTCAAGTCTTGTCGATTTTGAATTGGATATGTACTGGGTAGTAGCTGCGGGACAGGATATTGAAACATGGCTGAAGAAATACCCGAAGCGTTTCCGCTTATGTCATGTAAAAGATCGTAAGAAAGATGCCCCATTAACTGAAAAGGATGCAAGCGTTGTGGTAGGTACCGGAAGCATCAATTATCCAAAGATCCTGAAGACAGCAAAGAAATATGGAATGGAATATTATATTGTCGAGCAAGAAAAGTGGGAAGGAACAACTCCAATGCAAGCTGCGCAGGCTGATGCTGTTTACATGAAAACACTTTCTATTTAATAAAATTACAATAACGCATTTCTCAAAGCCCTGACCTCGTCGGGGCTTATTGCATTATTAGAATAACTCTCTTCCGAATCTGCAAAAGCAGGATGTATAAACTGCATGGGGCTTTTTGCTTTCCCCCGAAGCGAAGAATGAAATTCTATGCAGCCAGTTTTTTCTGCCAGCATTTTAATATTATCTTTTCTTACACCGCTGCCAGGCAGAATGATAATGCGATCATCTGCTTTTTTGTTTAACTCAGCAATCAGGTCTACTCCTTCACTTACTGTTGGCCTTTGCCCGGAAGTAAGAATTCGCTGGCAACCGATCTCTATTAATTCTTCCAGTGCTGCAAATGGATCTTTACAACGATCAAATGCACGATGAAAAGTAACCTCTAATGGATAAGCAAGCTCGATCAGTTCAGAAGTTCTTGTCATATCAATAGTTCCATCCATATTTAGTAAGCCAATTACTATTCCTTCACATCCTAATTCTTTACATAGTTTAATATCATTCTTCATTATTTCAAACTCATCCTTGGTATAAAGAAAATCACCTCCTCTTGGGCGAATGATCGGGAACAAAGCAATATTAAAAGCTTCCCTGCATTTTTTTATATGAGCATAAGAAGGAGTAGTGCCGCCTTCGGCAAGATTGGCACAAAGCTCAATACGATCAGCACCACCTTCAACTGCCGATTTAGTAGTCAGAAAATCAGAAGTAGCGATTTCAATTAAATACTTCATTTATTTTTTTGTCGGGTTAAACCAGCTTTTAGATTTCACCAATTTCTCCATTTCATTTGTCTTTATTGCATATTCAAATCCGGGATGAATTGCAAACGAACCAACCTGGCCTTTTTTATTTACGGCAAGAAAAGCAACTTGTATTTCTTTTACTTTATCTCCTTTGATCTTTACAATACGTTCTACAATTTTCTTACAAGCTGCTTCCGGTGATAATCCTTGTCTCATTAATTCAACAACTGAATGTGAACCTGCAACACGGATCACATCTTCTCCTTGTCCTGTGGCAGTGCAGGCACCTATTTCATTATCTACAAATAATCCAGCTCCGATAATTGGTGAGTCTCCTACCCTTCCACGCATTTTAAATCCAGCTCCACTGGTTGTACAGCTACCGCTTAAATTCCCCATTGCATCCATTGCTACCATGCCAATTGTATCGTGATTCCATTCTCCGCTTTCTAATTTAGTTGGCGCAAATGGTCCATGTCCCTGTTTATTTTCTACATTAATTGCCGGTGGTTTGTATTCAGATTTTTTCAACCAGTTTTCGTATGCCTTCTTTGCATCCTCTGAAAGCTTTTGTTCTTCCAAAGGAAAACCTTCAGCAACAGCAAACTGTTGTGCGCCGACACCGACCAACATTACATGCGGTGTTTTTTCCATTACTCTTCTTGCGACAGAGATCGGATGTTTTATTCTTTCTAAAAAAGCAACACTACCGCAATTGAATTTATCATCCATAATGCTGGCGTCAAGCGTAACAAACCCATCCCGGTCAGGATTAGCGCCAAGACCAACACAACAGTTTTGAGAATCTTCAGTAACCATTACTCCTTTTTCCACCGCATCTATAGCTTTCCCTTTTTTACTCAATACCTCCCAGGCGGCTTTATTCGCTGCAAGCCCCGCATCCCAGGTGGAAATAACAACTGGTTTTCCTGTAACTATTTCCTGCAAAGGCATAGCCTGTACTTTATTCGCCAATAAAGCCGCGAAAGAAGTAAAAGCTGAAGTATGAATAAATTTTCTCCTGTCAATCATTGTTTAGATATTAGATAAGCCGAAATTAAAGGATTCATTAATAAAAACTGACAAAACGATGGTTCAATTACCATACATCAATTCCTACCCTGCCATAAAGCCTGAACTTTGCCAAAGAATTGATTTAAAGCAAATGGGAACAGATTTTGACAAAATACATTCATTATGAAAATAGAAATAATATCAGGAAGTCCGAGAGTGAATAGTGTAACAAGAAGAGTGGCCTTGAATCTAAAAAAATGGCTGGACAGCAATACAGAACACGAAACAGGGATCATTGATATGAAAGACTGGAATTTGCCACCAGTGCAATCCGTTTTTGTATCTGTTGACAGAACGCCTGATGAATTTAAACCACTTGCAAAACGAATTTTTGAAGCGGATGTCTTTATTCTCGCTACACCGGAATACAACGGCAGTTACTCGCCTGCGATGAAGAACTTACTTGACCATTTTCCAAAACAACATCATAAACCTTTTGGAATTGTAACAGCATCTCCGGGTGGCTTTGGTGGCATCAGGGCATCACAACAACTGCTTCTCTTAATACCTTCTTTGTTTGGTATCGTATCACCTTATATGTTGATCGTACCCGCAGTTGATAAAAAATTTGATGAACAAGGAAATTTGCTGGATATTAATTTTGAGAAAAGCGTCCACAATTTTATTTCAGAGCTTTTGTGGTTAGCAGAAAAGGTTGTGACAGAAAAAACAGCAGTACAAGCTTAATAGTAGTAATTCATATTAAAAAAAATAAAAAGGATCTATCATGAAGACAATTCTTCATAAAGCAAACACGAGAGGTCATGCGAATCATGGCTGGCTCGACAGTTATCACACTTTTAGTTTTGCAGGTTATCACGATCCCGAAAGAGTTCATTTCGGTGCGCTAAGAGTTTTGAATGATGATACAGTAGCCGGAGGCATGGGTTTCGGTGCACATCCGCACGATAATATGGAGATCATTTCGATTCCGACAAGCGGCGATCTTGAACATAAAGACAATATGGGAAATTTACAAGTGATACGACAGGGTGATGTGCAGGTGATGAGTGCAGGAACTGGTATTCAGCACGGCGAAAAGAATAAGAATCCCGATAAGCCGGTTAAGTTTTTCCAGATATGGGTTTTTCCAAACAAGAAAAATGTAGAACCACGCTATGATCAGAAAAATTTTTCTGATGCAGATAAACACAACAAGTTATTGACAGTTGTTTCACCAATCGGCACAAATGATGGTGGTGTACAAATACACCAGGATGCATGGTTTAGTTTGGGAAAACTGGATAAAGATTTCAGTACAGATTATAAATTAAAGAATAATAAGAACGGCGTGTATGCATTTGTGATCGAAGGTTCAGTTTCCATCAATGGTGAAAAACTGGAGAAGAGAGATGGATTGGCAATTTCTGAAACAGGTGATCTGAAAATTAACGCCGACAGTGATTCGGAATTATTACTAATGGAAATTCCACTTTATAATTAAAATACTATGAGCAATCAAAGATCAGTTGAAGCAGTAATAGCACCGCCTCCACCCCATATGGTGGGTGATGGCTTCAGGGTGCATAATTTTTTTCCCGGTACAAAACAGATCGGGAAAACAAGAATGAGTCCTTTCTTCATGCTTGACTATGGTTCTAAAATTGATTTCAGTCCGAAAGATGAACCTCGTGGTGTTGGTGTACATCCGCATGCTGGATTTGAAACAGTAACGATAGCCTATCAGGGTAAAGTGGCGCATCATGATAGTGCAGGCAACAGCGGCATTATTGGCGAAGGCGATGTGCAGTGGATGACAGCCGGTTCAGGACTCTTGCATAAAGAATATCATGAAGAAGAGTTCAGTAAAAAAGGCGGCCCTTTTCAAATGGTACAGTTGTGGGTTAATCTTCCTGCAAAGGATAAAAAGACAAAACCAAAATACCAGGAGATCACTAATAATAAAATGGGCAAGTACAATTTGCCTGGTGAAAAAGGATTTGTTGAAGTGATCGCAGGCGAATACAGTGGAGTTAAAGGTCCTGCCACAACATTTACTCCTATTCATGCTTACAATGCAAGATTGAAAAAGGATGCGAAGCTGGATCTGAATTTTCCAAAAGAATATAATACAGGCATGCTGGTAATAGAAGGAAATGTAAAAGTGAATGGCATCAATGCCCATGCAGATC
>Ga0184625_10001129_pt1 | contig 10995 bp, 11 predicted proteins | sample PLM3_30_b1_FD_133151 | JGI IMG/M metagenome (GOLD analysis project Ga0184625, IMG submission 133151) | Groundwater sediment microbial communities from an aquifer in East River, Colorado, USA - PLM3_30_b1 | ecosystem: Environmental > Terrestrial > Soil > Riparian zone | place: USA: East River... | reverse complement strand
GTGGAGGTCGGCGACCCACAGGCGCGCGTGGAGCGCCCGCGCGCGTTCCGAGGCGAGATACGGCGGCGCGTCGCGGGTCGTGCACAGGCGCGCCTCGGTCCGCCCGACCATCGCGCGGCCGGCGACGCGTGCCCCGACCGCGGTGGCGGCACCGACCGCCCCGGCGACGGCAACGCGTCGCAGGACCGTGGTCATCGAGGCTCCTCGCTCAATGTGGCGCCCGGACCTCATCGAGGAACGCGAGCGAGCGAGCGTCGCGCTCGAGGGCGACCCGGACGAAGTCGCGCAGCGCGGCTTCGGTCTCGCGTTCGATGTCGGGTGCCAGACGAAGCGTCGCGATCGCCTCGATGTCGAGGCGCTGGTAGGCCTTGAGCAGCTTCACCGCCTCGAGCGAGATGCCGGCGCGATCGTGCGGCGGCCCAGGGCAGCGTTCGCACAAGAGTCCGCCCAGCGGCGGTACCCAACGGAACCGTTCGTCCGCCTCGAGGACGCGGTCGCATTCGACACAGCGGTCGACCTCGGGCCGCTGGCCGAGCTCATCGAGGAGGTGCATCTCGTACCAGCGCGCGACCCGGCCGGGAGCCATCTCCGCGTCGAGGAGCTCGTAGGCCCGGCGCAACAACGTGTACAGGGGTTCGGCGGCATGGCGCTCCTCGAGCGAGCGATCGGCCAGCTCGGCGAGGTACCACGCCGTGGCCGTCGATTCGAGCGAGTCGCGCAGGTTGAGCCAGGCGTGTCCGACGCTGACCTGGGTGACGACATCGAACGTCCGGCCGCGGGCCAGCGCCACCGTGAGCTCTGCGAACGGCTCGAGGCTCCCGCCGAGGCGCGATGTCGGTCGGCGTACCCCCTTGGCGATCGCCTTGAGCTTGCCGGCGGTCGGGGTGATCAGGGTGAGGACGCGGTCGGCCTCGCCGAGGTCGAACCGGGAGAGCACGATCGCATCGGTCGTGTAGCGGCGCGGGATGGGCATCGGCGCGACGGTACCACGGCCGCGTGACGGGGCCGCACGAACGGATCCGACCAGGAATGATCCGATCGGCGGTCGGCTGCGTATGCGTAATCAGACGCTGGCACGGTCGCGTCCCCCGTGCCGGCGTCATACGTCGTGGCCGGGCTCCGCGGCAGCCGCACCGGTCAATCAGGCTACCTGCACGGTGCACGTTTCGTGTACACTCCCGCCCACGATGACCACTACGTCTCCCGAGATCGACCTCGCCGCCCTCATCGCCGACACCGAGGGTGAGATCGTTCGACTGGTGCGCGACCGCGATCCCTCGACGCACGGCCTGTACGAGATGGTCCGCTACCACCTCGCCCTCGATGGCTCCGGTGCGTCGGGCGGCAAGCGCATGCGCCCGCTCCTCGGCCTCCTCGCCTACGCGAGCATCACCGGCGAGCACCAGCGTGCACTCCCGGGTGCCGCGGCGGTGGAGCTCGGTCACAACTTCTCGCTCGTCCATGACGACATCGAGGACGGCGACATCGAGCGCCGGCATCGTCCGACGCTGTGGAAGATCCACGGCGTCCCGCAGGCCATCAACACGGGCGACACGCTGTTCAGCCTGTCCCGCATCGCGCTCCACCGGCTCACCGACCTCGGCTTCTCCGACCGCACCGTGCTCCGCCTCATGCGCCTCTACGACCAGACCTGCCTCGCGCTGTGCGAGGGCCAGTACCTCGACATCGCGATGAGCGCCTCGACCGACCTCATGAGCGTCGACCTCTACTTCGACATGATCGGGCGCAAGACCGCCGCGCTCATCGCCGCCTCGATCGAGGCCGGCGCGGTCCTGGCCACCGACGATGACGAGGTCATCGCCCGCTACCGCGCGTTCGGCTGGGCGCTCGGGCTCGCGTTCCAGCTCAATGACGATCTGCTCGGCATCTGGGGACCCGAACAGGCGACCGGCAAGGAACCGTCCGACGTGGCGCATCGCAAGAAGACGCTGCCGGTCATCTACGCTTGGGAGCACGCCGGTCCCGAGGATCGCGAGCGCCTCGCGGCCCTGTCCGCCATCCCCCAACCGACCGCGGCCGAGGTGGCCGAGATCGTCGCCATCCTCGAGCGCACCGGGGGCCGCGAGTACACCCGCGACCAGGCGCGCCGCTATCGGGACGAGGCGCTGGCGGAGCTCGACGCGACCGGCGTGGTCATGCCGGCCGCCCGGGCACGGCTCGAGGAGATCATCGTCGCGGTCATCAACGCCTGACCGCGTTCGCCTCGAGCCACGGGGTGAGCAGCTCGCCCGTAGCCTCGGGATCGTGCCGGTCCTCGCCTGGGCGCTCGCCCTCGCGGTCCTCGCCGGCCGGATCGAGGTGCTGCCCGATCAGCTCGGCTGGGTGACGGTGGCGTCGTCGGCTGGACGTGTCTGAGTGCCGTGCCGAGCCAGCCGATCCCGGTCTTGCCCTAACGATCGGCCTCGTCGTCCTCGATCTCGCCGGCGTCGCGGTCGCGCACGGCGAGCACCTTGCCGACGCGCCGACCATCGGTCGTCTCGACCGTCAGCGTCAACCCGTCGACCATGACCTGGTCGCCCGGCTTGGGGACCCCACCGATGCGGTGATAGATGAGCCCGCCGACGGTGTCGTATTCGTCGGCGTCCTCGAGTCCCAGGTTGGTGTCGAACAGGTCGGCCAGGTCGTCGACGTCGGCGCGCCCGTCGATCCGCGCCTCGTCGTCGGAGATCTTGACGATGAGCGGCTCCTCCTCGTCGTACTCATCCTGGATCTCGCCGACGATCTCCTCGAGGAGGTCCTCGATGGTCACGAGGCCGGCCGTGCCGCCGTACTCGTCGAGCACGATCGCGAGGTGGACCTTGCGCCGCTGGAACTCGTGGAGGAGGTCGTCGACGCTCATCGATTCGGGGACGAAGACCGGCGTCCGCAGGAGCGAGCGGAGCGACGGTCGCTCCGCGGCCGAGCCCTTGAGGAACGGCAGGAGGTCCTTCGCATAGAGGATCCCGATGATCTCGTCGATGGTCTCCTCGTAGACCGGGATCCGGCTGTGGCCCTGCTCGATGACGGTATCGATCGCCTCCTCCATCGTCGCGCTGGTGGCGAGCGAGATCATCGCGATGCGCGGGACCATGACCTCGTGGATGCGCTGGTCACCGAGCTCGATGACCGCGTGGATCATCTGCTCCTCCTCGGCCTCGAGGATGCCCTGCTCGCCGCCCTGCTCGATGATCAGGCGCAGCTCCTCGGCGCTGATCCGCTCGTCGGCCGCGACGTCCGCCCCGAACAGGCGGCTGATGCGGCGGGTCGTCCAGGTCAGGAACCCGACCAGGGGACCGAACACGACGCCGAGGAAGTCGATGAGCCGGCTCGTCGACATCGCGACCCGCTCGGCATGGGCCAGGCCGATCTGCTTGGGCACGAGCTCGCCGAAGATGATCGTGAAGATCGTGAGCACACCGGTCACCACGATGAGCGCGATCCCGCCGGCCACGTTCTGGAGGGCGCCGAACCCCTGCAGCCACGTTTCCAGCCCGGCCACGAGGCTGACGGCCGCGAAGGCGGAGGCCAGGAAGCCGAGGAAGTTGATGCCGATCTGGATGACCGCCAGGAAGCGGCCGGGTTGCCCCTTGAGGCGCATGACACGCGCCGCGCTGCGCGAACCCTCGTCGGTCAGTTGCTGGAGCCGGCTGCGCCGGATGGTGACGAGTGCGATCTCGGTCGCCGCGAATACGCCGTTGAGCAGGACCAGGACGACGATGATGCCGAGCTCGATCACCGGGCTGTTCATGCCGAGCCACCCTCGCCGGGCTCGTCGGGCGGCGGTTTCGCCCTGGGCTCGCGGATCCGCGCCGGGACTCCCACCGCGAGCTTGCCCGCAGGGACGTCGCGGGTGACCACGGCCCCGGCCCCGGTCCTCGCCCCCTCGCCGATGACCCGTGGCGCGACGATCATCGTGTCGACGCCGATGAACGCCCCGTCGCCGATGGTCGTCGGATGCTTGCGCGTGCCGTCGAAGTTGGCGGTGATCGAGCCTGCGCCGATGTTGACGCCTTCGCCGACGGTGGCGTCGCCGAGGTAACTGACGTGGTGCTGCCGCGACCCGGCCCCAAGGTGCGTGTTCTTGAGCTCGGCGTAATTGCCGACCACAGCACCGCGGCCCACCACGGTCCCGGGGCGGAGGTGGCTGTACGGGCCGACGCTCGCCTCGTCCTCGACCGTGGACGACTCGACGATGCTCGCCCAAACCCGTGCGTGGGCGCCGATCGTCGCATCGATGAGCTGGCTCCCGGCGCCGATGACGCTTCCCTCGCCGACGGTCGTCGCGCCGCGCAGGATGACGTTCGGCTCGAGGACGACGTCGGCCTCGAGGTCGACCGTCCAGTCGAGGTAGACCGTGGACGGGTCGCGCATCGTGACCCCGGCCCGCATGTGGGCCTCGTTGAGCCGGACCCGCATGCTCCACTCGGCCGCGGCCAATTGCTCGCGGTCGTTGATCCCGTCGAACCGGCCGTCGTCCTCGAACCCGACCGCGCTCACGATCCGCCCGTCCTCGCGCGCCAGTCGCACGAGGTCGGTGAGGTAGAGCTCCCCGGTCGTCGCCGACGGCGTGAGCGCCTCGATCCGACGTCGAAGCCAGGCGGCGTCGAAGGCGTAGATGCCCGCGTTGGTCTCATTGCCGGCCAGCTCGTCGGGGGTCGCATCCTTGGCCTCGGCGATGCGTTCGACCGTCCCGAACTCGCCCCTGACCACGCGTCCGAGCTCGGCGGGGTCCGCCGCGAAGACGCTGGCGAGGGCGATCGCCGCGTCGTCCTGGCGACGCGCCTCGAGGACCGCGTCGAGGTCGGCGCCGGTCACGAGTGGCACGTCGCCCGACAGCACCAGGATCTCGACCGCGTCGGCGGGCACGACGGCCAGGGCCGCGTTCACCGCGTCGCCCGTCCCGCGCGGTTCGTCCTGCAGCGCGAAGACCGCGCGATCGGCGAAGACGTCGATGACGGCTGCGACCGCGGGCGAGAAGACGACGATCGGATGGCGGCCGGTCGAGCCATCGTCGGTGCTCCCCCAAGCGTCGAGCACGTAGGCCAGCATCGGCCGGCCGCACAACGGGTGGAGGACCTTGGGCACGGCCGACTTCATCCGGGTCCCGAGACCGGCCGCCAGCACGACGGCGACCGTACCGGTCGACGATGCGGGACTTGGGGGGTTCACGGGGAGCGACGCCGTGGGGCCGGGGTCATGGAGCGGTGGTCGCTCCCGACCCGTTCCGGGCCCGTCGCGATGCGATCGACTGTCATGTGTGGGACGGGCATCGTAGGGGCGGCTCGTTCGGAGTGTCAACCGAGCCGGGCGACCGCCTCGATCTCGACCCGGGCGCCCTTCGGGAGGGCGGCGACGGCGACCGTCGAGCGGGCCGGGGGTGGATCGGTGACGAAGCGGCCGTAGATGCCGTTGACGGTCGCGAAGTCGGCCATGTCGACAAGGAAGATCGTCGTCTTGACGACGTTGCCCCACGAGCAGCCGGCGGCGTCCAGGACGGCGGTGAGGTTGGCCATGACACGCTCGGTCTCGGGCTCGATGCCGCCCTCGACGAGGGCGCCGGTGGCGGGATCGAGGGCGGCCTGACCGGCACAGAACAGCAGCCCGTCGGCGACGATGCCCTGGCTGTATGGCCCGATGGCGGCCGGCGCACCCGCGGTCGAAACGGCGCGGCGGGTCATGGTTCCCTCCCCTGCTGAGTGTGACCGCCGATGGCGGGGGCGCAGATGAACGGCTCGGAGACGCCCGGCGCGCTGAGCACGCCCTCGCGAAGCGCGTCACGGACAGTCTCGGCGGCCGCGGCCGCCTCCACCTCCGAAGCATAGAGGGCCCAGAGCGTCGGGCCCGAGCCGGACAGCCCGATCGGACGGTGGAGCAGCCGGCTCAGCGCGCGTTTGAACGGCACGAGCTCCGGCACCACGAGCGAGGTGGCCGGCAGGAGGTCGTTCGCGGCGGCAAGCACGCCCGCCCGGGCCACGAGGTCCGAGGCGGACAGCTTCGCCCGCAGCTCCTCGGCCAGATGCGCGGACGACAGGCGGACCGCACCGTCGCCGTGGGTACGGATCGCATCGAAGGCGGCGAAGACATCCGGGGTCGAGACGGCCACGACCGGCGTGACGAGCACGACACCGGGCGTGCCATGCAGGCCCAGGAGCGGGGCGACCTGCTCCCCGCGGCCCTCGACGAGCGCCGGCCCGCCGGCCTGGAAGAACGGCACATCCGAGCCGAGGTGGGCGGCGATCGCGTGCCGGGCGTGGTCGTCGAGCTCGGCGCCCCACGCCTCGACCGCGCCGTCGAGCGTGGCGGCCGCATCGGACGAGCCGCCCGCGAGGCCGGCCGCGACCGGGATGCGCTTCTCGAGGCGCGCGGCGAGGGCCGGTGCGGGCCCCGGACCACCGGCCCACCCGCCACCGACGGCCGCGCGGGCGGCCGCCAGCGCCCGGAACACGATGTTGTCGGGCGGCGGGCCGGCGTCGAGACCCGTGACGTGGAGGGTGTCGCGATGGCCGGCGATCGGCGCGAGGCTGAGCCGGTCCGCGAGCGTGAGTGGCACGAACACCGAATGGAGCGAGTGGTAGCCGTCGTCGCGCCGCCCGACGACGGCGAGCGTCAGGTTGAGCTTCGCCGGAGCGAGCCGGACGACCGGGGAGAGGCGGCGGAGCGGGTCGGTCACGACGCCCCCCGGCGGCCCCGCCCGTCCGGACCGATCGGCCCGAGCGCCTCGAACAACGCGAGCCACTCCCCCACCGCGAGCGTCTGCGGACGGCGGTCCGGGTCGATGTGGGCGGCCTCGAGCGCGGCGGTCACGCGACCGGCGTCGACCGGGAGCTGCCGCGAGAGCACGTTGTGGATCATCTTCCGTCGCTCGCGGAAGGCGGCCTGGACGAGCCGCCACAACTCGTCTTCCGACGCCGGGTCGAGCCGGTCGTCCGGGGGGTACGGTTCGACCACGATGACCGCGGATTCCACGGCCGGCTCGGGCTCGAACGCGGCCGGCGGTACCCGGAGCGCGATGCGGACCCGGGCGTGGTACTGGACGAACACCGACAGGTAGCTCATCTTCCCGGGTGGCGCGGCGATCCGCTCGGCGACCTCGCGCTGGACCATGAGCACGAGGCGGTCCGGTCGTGGCGGCGCCCCGAGCAGCCCGTGGAGGATCGGGCTCGTGATGTGGTACGGCAGGTTCGCCACGACGTCGTACGGCGGTTCGATGAGCCGGACGAGGTCCTGGTCGAGCGCGTCGCCCTCGATGAGGCGGAGGGCTTCGACGCCGTCGAACCGCTCGCGCAGGAAGGCCGCGAGCCCGCGATCGAGCTCGACCGCGGTCACCTCAGCGCCCGCGGCGAGCAGCCCCGCGGTCAGCAGCCCCAGCCCGGGACCGATCTCGAGGACCCGCCGGCCGGGCGGCGGGTCGGCCTCGGCGAGGATGGCGTCGAGGACGTCCGTGTCGGCCAGGAAGTTCTGCGACAGGCCATGGCGGGCGCGCAGCCCCGCGGCCCGCAGCGTTGCGCGGACGGCGTCGGGGTCGACTCGCGGCGCCGTCGACCCCGCCCCGCCGGTCATCGTTTGGCCAGCGGCAGGGATGGCCGAGCGTCGAGGTCCAGCCTCGAGCGCTCGCCGACCGCGAACCGGCGCGCCCCTGCAGCCCCGATCATCGCCCCGTTGTCCGTGCACAGCGCGGGACGCGGCACGACGAGCGGGACGCCCAGGGCCTCGGCCTCGCCGGCCAGACGGGCGCGCAACGCGCCGTTGGCCGCGACACCGCCACCGACCACGATCGAACAGGCGCCGGTCGCCCTCGCCGCCCTGATCGTCTTCGACGCGAGGACGTCGACGACCGCGTCCTGGAACCCCCACGCCAGCTCGGCCACCACGTCGTCGGGGAGGGGCGCCTCGGGCGTCGCCGCCAGCCCGGCGTCCGCGCGTGCCTCGGTGATGATCCGGCGTGCCGCGGTCTTGAGGCCCGAGAAGCTGAGATCGTACGAATCACCCAGCCAGGCTCGCGGAAAGACGCGGTCGTGACGCGTCGCAGCCTCCGCCGCCCGTCCGATCGCCGGCCCGCCCGGATAGCCCAGTCCGAGCAGCCGACCAACCTTGTCGAACGCCTCGCCGGCGGCGTCGTCGAGGGTCGCGCCGAGGAGTCGATAGGTCAGGTGGTCGCGCATCTCGGCGAGGAAGGTGTGGCCGCCCGATACGACGAGGGCGACGAGCGGGAAGGCCGGTTCGGGGCGCTCCGCTTCGCCCGGATCGCGCAGCCACGCGGCATAGACGTGCCCCTCGAGATGGTTGACGCCGACGAGCGGCCGGTCGTGCACCCAGGCGAGGGCCTTGGCGAAGTTGATCCCGACCAGGAGGGAGCCCGCGAGGCCGGGGCCGTAGGTCACCGCGATGGCCGCGACGTCGTCCCAACTGGCGCCGGCATCCGACCACGCCTCGTCGAGGACCGGCACGATCCAGCGCAGGTGGGCTCGGGCGGCCACCTCGGGCACGATCCCGCCCGTCGGCGCGTGGAGCGCGACCTGTGACGCGACGACGTTGCTGCGGATCCACCGGCCGTCCTCGATGAGCGCGATGCCGGTCTCGTCACACGACGACTCGATGGCGAGCACGAGGTTGCCGCTCATCTGTCGGGCCTCACGGTTCGTCGCGGTCGGGCGGCGCCGGCGCCGGTGCCGCGTCGATCTCGGCACGCAACCGGGCGATGCGCTCGCGCATCGCGGGATCCGCCAGCGGGTCGGTGGTCATGATCAGGGCATCCTCGCCGTTGTCGCTGTAATAGCGCGGGCGCAGGCCGACCGGCCGGAACCCGAACTTCTCGTACAGCCGGCGGGCGGGCAGGTTCGAGAGGCGGACCTCGAGCGTGGCCTCATGGGCGCCGCGGTCGACCGCGAGGTCGATGAACGACAGCAGGAGCCGCTCGCCGATGTGCTGGCGGCGCCAGTCGGGATGGACCGCGAACGTGATGATGTGGCCCTCGTCGACCATCAGCCACATCCCGCCGTACGCGGCGATCACGTCGCCGACACGAGCGACGAGGTACTGCGCGAGCCGGTTCGACTCGAGGTCGTTGCGGTAGGCCTCGGGCGGCCACGGCGCGTCGAAGCTCGCGCGCTCGATGGCATGGACCGCGGGCAGGTCCTCGAGCCGCATCGGCTCGATGCGGAGGATCATCGGAGGTCGCGCGACCATGACACCTCCCCGACCTCGGCGCGGACCCCGCGCGGCAGGGTCACATATTCGGGGACGAGCCCCGCGAGGTCGTCCGCATCGCCGGTCCCGAGGCGCGCGGCACCGAGCCGGATGAGCGCCTCCCCGAGCCCGGCGCGGGCTGCTTCGCCACGCTCGAGCGCGGCGGCGTCGGCGCGGCCGTCGAGGTCGATCGCCACGAGCGTCTCGCCCGGGGCGAGCTCGGGCTCCGTCCCGGCCACGAGGAGCTCCGGCGGACTCCCGTGACGGACGACGATCCGGTCGGACGGGCCGGCGGGCAGGAGCAGGACCAGGGTCGTAGGGGTCGCCTGGCGGTCACCCGCCGTGGCCGCCTCGGTCGCGGCCGCCGCAGATGCCGCTGCCGCCGCCGAGAGAAGGGCCTCCCCCGTCGAGATGCCGACGATCGGCAACCCGAGCCCGTGGGCCAGTCCCTTGGCCGTGGCCAGACCGACGCGAAGACCCGTGAACGCTCCGGGGCCCGTGCCGACGACGATCCCGGTGAGTCGGGAGCGCCGGATGTTCCCCTCCCCGAGGACCCGCCCGATGGTCGGCAGGAGGGTCTCCCCGTGGCGGTAGCCCGCCGGCCAGGTGGTGAGGCCGTCGATCCGTCCGGTGGGCGAGCCGGTCGCCACGACCACGTGCGTCGTCGCGCAATCGATGGCGAGGATGGCCGCCCGCCGGCCGTCATGTCGGGGCGTGGTCATGGCACGGCGTCGAGGTAGCGGCGCAGCTCGGGATGGCCGATCCGCAGCGTGATCGAGCGTGGCTCGTCGCCGGCCCCGTCAATCACGACGTCGAGGCGCCGCGCCGGCAGCGCGGCCCCGAGTCGATCGGGCCACTCGACGAGCGTGACGCCGGCGGCCTGGCGGTCGTCGATGAGTCCGCCGGCGAGGGCATCGGTGGCGTCGGTCAGCCGGTACAGGTCGATGTGGAAGAGCGGCAGGCGCCCGGCGTACTCGGCCATCAGGATGAACGAGGGTGATGTGATCGTGTCGGTCACGCCGAGCCCGGCCCCGAACGCCTTGGCGAGATGCGTCTTGCCGGCGCCCAGGTCGCCCCACAGGCAGATGACGTCACCGGGGCGGGCAGCCACGGCCAGGGCGCGCCCGAGCGCGGACGTCGCGCCCGGATCCGGGCACACGAGGTGGCGTTCGAGCTGGGTCGCGGCAGGCATCGTCAGCCGAGCGTAGCCGAAGGACGGTCGTTCCGCCGGTCGCGGACCCGCGCGGCCGATTCGCTAGACGAACCGCTCCAGGTCGCCGAGCGGGACCGCCGCCGTCGTCCCGTCAGGAAGGTGGACGAGCCCGGCCTCGAGGTGGACGCCTCCGGCGAACCGCCGGGGCCCGATCGCCTCCACGAACCGCCCCTCGCGACCGGCGAGCGAGCCCGCCCGGATCCGCACGAGGTCGACCGGCGGGTCGGGGATCACGAGGTTCGGCATGTCGAACACGAGCATCGGCGGGTCGGTGATGATCGCGACCTCGTGACCTGCGAGTGCGGCGAGCACGGCCTGGACGGCACCGGCCAGCGGCCGGCGCACCGCGCCGTCGAGGACGAGCACCGCGAACGACGGCAGGCGATGGAGCGCCGCCCGCTGGCGCGCCTCGGAGGCGATGAAGTCGCGCCGCTCCTTGCTCGACAGTCCCGCGACGACGATGCCGCCGACGCCCATCGCCCGGGCGCGCGTGAGCGTCTCCGCATCCACCCGCGAGCCAACGACGAGGATCGTGCCGGCGGACCCGACGTCGAGCCCACCCGAGCGCAGCTCGCCGTCGGCGCCCGGCTGGAGGC
>Ga0184625_10001128_pt1 | contig 11000 bp, 9 predicted proteins | sample PLM3_30_b1_FD_133151 | JGI IMG/M metagenome (GOLD analysis project Ga0184625, IMG submission 133151) | Groundwater sediment microbial communities from an aquifer in East River, Colorado, USA - PLM3_30_b1 | ecosystem: Environmental > Terrestrial > Soil > Riparian zone | place: USA: East River... | reverse complement strand
GGAAAGTATTCCTGCCTCATCATACTTCATCTATCAGGAATGTGATCAGTAACCTGATTTTTGCTCGCAAACAGAAGGATTCGCTTTATCATGTTACCGGCGACGTTCATTACCTGGTGCTGTCATTACCATCACGCCGTTCCATTCTCACCATTCATGATTGCGTATTTCTTCATCGTCACCGGGGAATTAAGAAATGGTTTTTACAAAAGCTATTCCTCACCTGGCCTGTACGGCATAGTCAGGTCATCACCACCATCTCCGATCAATCGAAAAAAGAAATTATCGAATACACCGGTTGTTCGCCCGATAAGATTCGGGTCATCAATAACCCGGTTTCACAGCATATTTATTTTAAGGCGAAGGAATTCAATGCATCCAAGCCTTTACTGCTTTTCCTGGGCTCAACACCAAATAAAAATCTTCCTCGCTCCATAGAGGCAATAAAAGGGGTTGACTGTGCCATTCATATTGTGGGTATCATACCAGGTGCAGAGAAAGCAATGCTTGAAGAATACAGCATTGAATATGTCAATTCCGTTAACCTCAGCGAAAAAGAATTAGCAGACGCTTTTTACGAGGCTGACCTACTTTTTTTTCCGACCTTATATGAGGGATTTGGCTTACCCATCATAGAAGCGCAAAAAGCAGGGAGGGCTGTATTGACCAGTAACCTGAGCCCCATGAAAGAGGTGGCAGGAGGCGGTGCCTGCCTTGTTGATCCAAATGATATCCCATCCATCCAACAGGGATTGTTGAAGCTGATCAATGACCATAATTTTCGCAATGAACTTGTACAGATAGCTTTTCAAAATGTAAGACGGTTTGAAGTGGACAGGATAGCTGCAGAATACCTTAAAGTCTATGAGGAAGTAAGCAACAATAACCAAAATTGAGGTCATTGTTGAATTTTTTCCACAGTTTTCCATAAAATAGACTAAATACTGCTGTTCTCCGTTTCTAATTCCGAGGTTCATCCATCCAACCGTCTTATGAAAGAATTCAAATCCAATGTCGCATTGATCGGCCGTGTTTTCTACAGCAGGTATTCACTTTTCATCCTGAATGGCTTTCTCTTATCTGCCTGCATTTTTATGCATATGCAGGATATCTATGAATTTGGAATCGTGAGGGCCCTCGCTAATAATGTCAAGAAAGAATTTGGAGGTTATAAATCACAGGATAGTCTGCTTCTCGGCAGCCTGCGCCTGACGCATTACCTGGAAGAGAGAAGGAACAGGGTTTTTGAGGAGCAGGAGATTGATGGAATGTCTGATTTTATTCGTCCGCTCACCTATGACCTCATGACTGCAAAAGGTGCATGTGGAAGTTATAGCATGGTACTTGGTTCCATTCTCCATGAACTTGGATTCAAAGTAAGGTTTGCACAAATGAAGGTTGGCGAAATCTGGGGTGGGCATATCATCATCGAGGCAGAAACTGACAAAGGATGGGCTGTATTGGATCCTTCATTTAGTTTGTATTTCAGGAAACCTGATGGTAACCTGGCAAGCTTCAGGGACGTTCAGCAGAATTGGAATTTCTACAAACAGCAATTGCCCCCCGATTATATTCACGAATACTCCTATAGCGACGTGCGCTATACCAACTGGGATAAGATCCCAGTATTGTTGCCAGCCGTGAGAGGAATTTCCAACCTCACCATCGGAAAAGAAGCAACAAACCAACTCTCCCTCCGGGTTTTCTTTATCCGCAAGTACAGAATATTGTACTATCTAGCTTTATCACTCTACCTTTATTCCTGGTTCAAAATAGTGAAGCGTTACACTAGGAAACGCACCGCTACCCGTAGAGCAATCGACCCTAGAATGGAAGCGCGGAAACAAAGAATTTATAAACGGGCTTAACTCTTTTTTATTCCCACAGCATGTGCGGACTTTCCGGTATACTTAATCTTCAGCAAAGGCAAGTAGATCCTGCAATGATCCGCAGGATGAATGACTGCATGGCACATAGGGGACCAGATGCAGACGGCTTTTATATTAAGGACGAAATTGCATTAGGTCATCGCCGGTTATCCATCATCGATCTTTCTACGGCCGCCAATCAACCCTTGTTCGATGTTTCTGGCAGATACGCACTCATATTCAATGGGGAGATATACAATTTCCCCGAGGTTAAGCAACAATTAAAGGATTATCCATTTCAGACCCATAGTGATTCAGAGGTTATCCTGGCAGCCTATGCCAAATGGGGTCCTCTCTGCCTTGAAAAATTAGCAGGGATGTTTGTGATTGTGATCTGGGACCTGGTAACGCATGAATTATTCATCGCGCGAGACCGGATGGGCGTGAAACCACTTTATTATTTCAAGAATGATGAATACTTCCTGTTTGCTTCAGAAGTAAGGGCCCTCCTACAATCTGGTGTGGTTCCTGCAAAGCTGGATCATACTTCCATTGATGACTTCCTGGAATTTCAATCCATCAGTTTCCCCAATTCGATCATTGAAAATGTAAAGCAACTGGAAGCTGGCTGTTTTATGAAAATTGAGAACGGGAAGCTCGGGATAAAAAAATATTGGGACATTACGCAAGCCAGGAATGGTTTTGATTTCAGCAGCAAGGAAAACATTCACCGGCAATTGCGGAAGTTGTTGAAGCAATCGGTTGAAAGAAGGCTGATCAGTGATGTTCCCCTGGGCGCATTTCTCTCCGGCGGCATAGATTCCAGCGCAGTGGTGGCCTTAATGGCAGAAGCAAGTTCAGAACCCGTCAATACTTTTAATATTGGTTTCGAGGAAAAGGAATTTGATGAGAGTGTGTACGCGGCCATGATTGCAAAAAAATTCAATACCAGGCATAATGGAGTGAGGTTAAAGCCAACCATATTCCTGGAAGAATTACAGAATGCACTCAACAGTATGGATACGCCAAGCGGGGATGGAGTGAATACTTATGTAGTATCCAAGCAAATCAGGCAGAGTGGCTTAACCGTTGCGCTTTCGGGTGTGGGCGGTGACGAATTATTTGCAGGCTATCCATTCTTTACAAAATACTTCAGGCTAAAACAGAATCGAAAATTGTGGAAGTTGATAAGGCCCCTCAGAAAATTTGGAGCTGGATTCGTGGGTATGAATGGCAGTGTTCAGAAGGACCGGATCAGGCAATTGCTCAAGACTAATGAGGCTTCCATCGAAGAATGTTACCCGGTTTTCCGGCAGATCATTTCTCCGCGTATCATCAGTAAACTCACCACGCATCCACTGCATTCCAATAGTTTGGTTGCCGATGTGCTGGAAAAGGAACACAAATCAATTAGCGCATTTCCCTACCTCAGCCAGGTTTCCATTGCGGAATATCTTGGTTATACACAGCACACCCTATTAAAGGATACGGACCAAATGAGTATGGCGGTGGCGCTGGAAGTTCGCGAACCATATTTTGATCATCAACTGGTAGAATTCGTCCTGAACATTCCCGATACATTTAAATATCCTTCTTATCCAAAAAGTTTGTTGGTGGAATCGCTTGGCGACCTCCTGCCGAGGGAAATTGTGCATCGAAAGAAGCAAGGTTTTCTTTTTCCCTGGAGTGTTTGGATGAAAAATGAATTAAAAACATTCTGCGAAGAAAGATTGAATGGGATCAGTGAGCGGTCCTTTATCAATGGCGATGCCTTGATGCAGCGATGGAGGTCATTTCAAAAGGGCGATGGTGATGTGCGCTGGATGGAACTTTGGTTATTTGTGATCCTGGAACATTGGCTTCAAAAGAATCATGTCGACTGAAAAAAAGAAAGTGCTGGTAATGGCTGATTGGTTTGCACCCGGATTTAAAGCCGGGGGTCCTATTCGCTCCTGTGTGAACTTCGCCCAACAATTGAAAGATGAACTGGATATTTATGTGCTTACTTCGGACAGGGACCTGAATGATGATTCCCCATATCCCGGCATCCAGCAAGATAAATGGGTCACCTATAACGGAAGTATCAAAGTTTTCTATGCATCTCCTTCCTGGCTTTCCTTCTCCAACATAAAGAAGGAGATGAAGAGCCTTCAACCTTCAATGGTTTTCCTGAATAGCATGTACTCCCGCTTTTTTTCTTTTTATCCCCTGCTATTAAAAAGAATGGGAAGCATTCATTCAAGATTCATCTTATCACCCAGGGGAATGCTGAAGGGAAGTGCTGTTCAATTCAGTAAGGCCAAGAAAAAGGTGTTCCTGAAATTGTTCCGGTTTTTCGGTCTTCATAAGAATATATTATTCCATTGCGCCGATCCTATTGAAGTGCAGGATGTAAAAAGATATTTTGGAGAGGTGACAACCGTCCTGCTTTCCAACCTTCCTGCATTCCAAAAGCCCCTGGTGCTGCCGGGAGGAAAATCAAAGAATCACCTGAGAATACTTTTTGTAGGAAGGATACATCCCATAAAGAATCTTGATTTCCTATTGAAAGCATTGCAACCCATTGGAACGCCGGTTGATCTCACCATTATTGCCACCGTAGAGGATCGGGACTATTGGAAGAAGTGTGAGGCGTTGATCAGTCAATTACCTGGAAACATCAAGATTAATTTCAAAGGGGAAATTCCGAACGAGGAGATTGAAAAAATAATCTGCACGCAGGATATTTTTGCGCTCCCAACCCAGGGTGAAAATTTTGGGCACGCCATTTTTGAGTCGCTGATTGCCGGGCGACCAGTAGTCATCAGTGATCAAACCCCCTGGCAGGGACTGGCACAATGGAAGGCTGGATGGGACATATCGCTGAGTAACCCCTCAAAGTTTACTGATGTGATGAGGCAGTTCAGTGGCATGAACCAGGAGGAGATGAATGAGTGGTGCATGGGTGCGTGGCAATTTGCAAAGAACTATATTGAGCGATCGGATCTTAAGAAAAGATATTTGGAGGTGTTTGGGGGACTGGTAAGGGATAAGAATTCAGAATACAGAATTCAGGAGTCAGAATAAAGAAGATACAGAACCCCGACAGCGGTCTTCAGTAAAATTCATTGACCCTGTTGGCGGTCGCGCATAGGAGTCAAGAGTCAGGATAAGGAAGATAAAGAAGAAATCCAGCATCCTTTATTCTGAATTCTGTATTCTGAATTCTGTATCCTGTATCCTGTATCTGAACAATAACAAACAAAACTGAATGTACATCCTAGGCATAAATGCATATCACGCCGATTCATCTGCAGCCATCTTTAAGGATGGCAAAATGATTGCGGCAACGGAAGAGGAGCGCTTCAGGAGAGTGAAGCACTGGGCTGGCTTTCCTTCCATGGCAGTTGAATTCTGTTTGCGTGAGGCTGGAATTAACTTAAAGGAAGTGGACGAAATTGCCATTGGTCGCGATCCCAAAGCCAAATTGGATAAGAAGCTGCTGTTCCTACTCAAAAACCCTGGCGGTGGATGGAATGCAGTTTTAGATAGAATCAAAAATGCAAGAAAGGTTTCTTCTCTTGAAGAAGAATTTAATAAAATAGATCCTTCGGTTTCAAAAAAAGAGATCAAGGAAAAGATCAGGCAGGTTGAGCACCACCGCTCTCACCTGGCCTCCGCTTTTTTTGCATCTCCCTTTGAAGAAGCAGCACTGGTTTCCATTGATGGTTCAGGGGATTTCACTACTACCATGATCGGCATTGGCAGGGGGAATAAGATTGAAGTACTGGACTCGGTTGATTTTCCCCATTCCGTTGGGATTTTTTATACGGCCTTCACACAACTCCTGGGATTCCCACATTATGGCGATGAATACAAAGTGATGGGGCTGGCTCCCTATGGTCAGCCAAAATATGTTGAGCAGTTGAAAAAGGTAATCCGGTTCACGGATAATGGTCTCTTTGAATTAGATCTGAAGTATTTCCGTTCCGCAAAAAGTGGGATCATTTCTTATGGCGAGGATCATATGCCCAAGGTGGCTCCCTTGTATACAGATTCCATGGAAAATGAATTTGGCAAGGCAAGAAAAAAAGATGAGCCGCTTACCCAGGAGCACAAGGACATGGCCGCCTCTGTTCAACGCATCACCGAATTATTGCTCTTTCATGTTCTAACTCACCTGCAAAAAAGAACCGGTTTGCAAAATGTGTGCGTGGCAGGTGGGGTTGCACAGAATTCCGTAGCCAATGGAAAGATCACCAGGAATACGCCTTTCAAGAATGTATATGTGCCATCGGCCGGACATGATGCAGGAATATCCATGGGAGCTGCCCTGTACGTGTATAACCAGGTGCTGGATAAGCCAAGAGCTAAACCAATATGGACGGCCTATACAGGAAGTAAATTCAGTAATGACGAAATTGAAGAATACCTGAAATCGAGAAATATCGCCTATCAAAAATATACTGATGCTGAGCTTTATGAAAAGGTAGCCAACCGACTGGCCGATGCAGGCGTAATAGGTTGGTTTAATGGCAGGGCAGAATTTGGGCCTCGCGCACTTGGGGCCAGGTCAATTATAGCCGACCCAAGAAGAAAGGATGCCAAAGACCTGTTGAATGCAAAGATCAAGCGGAGAGAAAGCTTCAGGCCATTTGCACCTTCTATTTTGAAAGAATATGTAACGGAATATTTCGAAGTAAGTGATGATGGTCCCTTTATGGAAAAGGTATTCCCGATAAGGAAGGAGAAACAGGAATCCATACCCGCTGTGACCCATGCTGATGGTACCGGGAGATTGCAAACGGTAGATAAGGAAGTCACTCCCCGCTACTATGCACTCATTGAAGCATTCAGGAAAAAAACGGGAGTCCCCATTTTATTGAATACTTCATTTAATGAAAATGAACCCATCGTGAATTCGCCAAAAGATGCATTGGAGTGTTACCTAAGAACGAACATGGACATGCTGGTATTGGAGAATTGTGTGATTGAAAGAAATCATTCTGAGAACTCATGAAATTTGAAATTTTATATTTGATCCCGATTGCTATCGGGATCAAACTGTTTGAGACCACAAATTTGGGTTGCTCCGAAGGAGTCCTTCGGACCTATTGCCTGTTGAAACGGAGGTTCACTGATCAGGCTAACAGCTAAAAGGCTAAAAGCTAAAAGCTTTCTGAATGAAAGTATCCATCATCACCACCACATACAATAGTGCGGCTACACTGAGAGATACCATGGAATCAGTGAAAGCGCAGGATCATCCGGACATCGAGCATATCCTTGTTGATGGAAGATCCACTGATGCCACCGTTCCTTTGATAAAATCATATCCCCATGTTGCCAAATACGTAAGCGAGGAAGACCAGGGGCTGTATGACGCTATTAACAAAGGGATACGAATGAGCACTGGTGATATAGTGGGCATTCTCAATTCAGATGATTTCTTCCCGGATTCAACAGTCATTAGCTCTATCGTGAATGCATTTGAAAAGGAAGGAGTGGATGCGGTCTACGGGGATATTGCCTTTGTAAAACCAGAAAATATTCGAAAAATCGTTCGATACTATTCGTCAAGGAAATTTCATCCTGGCAAATTTGCAAAAGGATACATGCCTGCCCATCCTTCTTTTTATGCGAAGAGGAGTTGCTTCGAAAAACTTGGCCTATATCAATTGGATTATAAGATCGCGGCAGATTTCGAATTGCTGATGCGCTTTTTCATGAATAAAAATATCAGAACGAGTTACCTGAATAAAGTGATCGTATACATGCGCACCGGGGGCGTGAGCAACAAAAACGTTCTTAGTAGGTATACCCTCAACAAGGAAATCATTAAGGCGTGTAGGGAAAATGGGGTGAAAACAAATATGCTTCGCGTATCATTAAAATATCTCTCCAAGGTTTTTGAATATATAAAGCCGGCGCTTAGCAGGAATTAATATGAAAATAGGCATAACTGGAGCAGGAGGATTTGTTGGAAGTAGGTTCATGGAATACAACAAGGAGAAGTATTCTCTTGTACCTATTCCATTAAGAAACTTCAATCCACAAGAACTGGCTCTTTCAGGTTTGCATGCCATTGTGCACCTGGCAGGGAAGGCTCATGAAATGAAGGGTATTGACGAAAGAATCTATTATGATGTTAATTTTGAATTAACGAAGAAGTTGGCCAACAAGGCAAAAGAGCAGGGGGTACCCGCATTTATCTATATCAGCAGCGTAAAAGTTTATGGAGATAAGGAAGATCTTTGCGTAGATGAGGACTCCGTTTGCGAACCCACGGATGCCTACGGCAAGAGTAAGCTAGCGGCAGAAAATTATCTAAGGTCCGTCCAGGACGAGCGGTTCAAAGTGGCAGTCATTCGTCCTCCATTGGTATATGGACCGGGGGTAAAAGGAAATATGATCCGCTTGCTAAAGTTGGCGGAAAAAAATATATCGTTACCCTTTGGAGGGGTTCCTAATAAGAGGAGTATGGTCTACCTTGATAACCTGGTGGAATTGATAAATAAAGTAGTTGAAACGCGGGCTTCAGGAGTTTTTGTAGCAGGTGATGACAGGCCGGTGAGTACCGGGGAATTGATAACCCTCATCAGGGGTTACATGGGGAAAAGGGACGGCATGCTTACAATGCCCTCCTTTGGCAGGAAATTCCTGAGAATATTGGGACCGGGCTTGTTCAAGCGGCTGTTCAGTTCCTTTATTATAGACCACCGGAAGACCGACCAAACCCTGGGTTTCACCCCACCTTTTTCTATAGAATATGGTCTGGGACAGATGGTTAACTGGTATTTGTCCCAGAAAAAGGGTCGAAATCTTGAGGTTGCCCTTAAATAAACTTACAAAAGGAACGTTTAGAGGAGGACGGAGAATCCAAGTATGAAAGGCCTATTTAACGTAGAGCGGTTTATCGCGGAGAAGATTACCGGCCGCAATCAAAGCTTACTGGCACAGGACTTCCAGGCGCATCGTCAATCCCTTAAAGAAAAAATCCAGGGACGTTCTATCCTGGTAGTGGGAGGGGCGGGAACCATTGGGGCTTCCTATTTAAAATCTTTGCTCCCCTTTAAGCCAGCAAAACTGGTGGTAGTAGACATCAATGAGAACGGCTTAACGGAGCTGGTGAGGGATTGCAGGAGCAGGAATGAACTTCAATTACCAGCAGAATTCAAATCATATCCCGTCAATTTTGGGGATCGGGTATTTGAAAAAATCTTTAAGAAAGAAGGACCGTTTCAAATCGTCGCCAACTTCGCGGCACACAAGCATGTGCGGAGTGAGAAGGACGTTTACTCCATAGAAGCCATGATTGAGAATAACGTGATCAGGGCAAAGAGATTCCTCGATAGGTTACTGGCTTCACCCCCCGAGCATTTTTTCTGTGTTTCCACCGATAAGGCCGCAAACCCTGTGAATATAATGGGCGCCAGCAAGAAGCTGATGGAAGAAGTGATTCTTGCTTATGCAGGAGAAATGAAAATTACAACGGCGAGGTTTGCCAATGTGGCTTTTTCTAACGGAAGCTTATTAGCAGGCTTCATTGAAAGATTGATGAAGCAACAACCGCTTTCGTGCCCGGCGGACGTCAAGAGATACTTTGTGTCCCCTGTTGAATCGGGGGAGCTCTGTTTAATGGCCTGCATTTTAGGTAAATCGTGAGAAATTTTTTTCCCAAAGCTCAAGGCTGAGAAAGATCTCGTTTTATTTAAAGATATTGCTGTCAGTTTCCTTGAGGAGATCGGGTACGAGGCTGAGGAATGTGCATCTGAGAATGAAGCGAAGGAAAAGGCAGTGCAACTGAATGGACATAGATACCCTGTCTACTTCTTTGAATCCGATACATCAGGTGAAAAATTGTATGAGGAGTTTTATACCGATGAGGAAACAATCGACCTGGAAAGATTTCAGTCACTTGGCGTAGTGACCAATGCAGCAAGGAGAAGAAAGAAAGAATTAGATAAAATAATTGATGTGCTTGAAGATCTGTTTAAGACAGAAACGCAGAAAGAAAGCGTGGTGAAAATGCTGAATCAGTTATTGCCTACTTTCCAGCACGTGGAAACAGGCTTGAATCTGGACCAGAAAATGTAACTAAATAATCTGCCCATGCGGACCCGTCCAATATCCCGGCAAGCCGAGAAGCCGAAGCTGTATGTCATAAGTAGTCCAGCCAAAAAAACCTCTGCGGTTTATGCTGCTGGCAAACGTGGATTTGATATTCTGCTATCGGCCCTGGTGATCCTAATATTGAGCCCTATCCTCTTACCGATTATGATCGGCTTAAAGCTTACTGGTGAGGGGTATATATTTTATTCGCAAAAAAGAATTGGGCTAAGGAACAGCTATTTCAAAATGATCAAATTTGCGACCATGCTCAAGGATAGCCCAAATATGGGTTCAGGGCTAATCACTTTGCGAAATGATCCGAGGGTAACGCCAATGGGAAAGTTCTTGCGGATGACAAAGATCAACGAGATTCCGCAGGTGTTTAATGTGCTGTTAGGACACATGAGCGTTGTTGGTCCTCGTCCCCTGGTTGATAAAACATTCCAGGCTTATCCCAGGAACATTCAATATCATGTATACAACTGCAAGCCCGGCATTACCGGTATTGGATCAATTGTGTTCAGGGATGAAGAGGCCCTAATGTCCATGACAAGCATACCTCCCCATGAATTCTACGAAAAAATCATTGCTCCATACAAAGGAGAATTAGAACTTTGGTACCAGAAGCACCAGTCTTTTTGGGTTGACATGATGATTATTTTCCTGACCTTTTGGGTTGTACTCTTTCCAAAAAGCCAACTGATGTTTAGAGTTTTTAAGGATTTACCTAAACGGAATTTTGCAGTATGAGTAAAATCGCATTGATAACTGGAGTGACAGGGCAGGATGGGGCATACTTAAGCGAGTTATTATTAGAAAAAGGATACGAGGTTCATGGGATCAAAAGAAGAAGCTCACTCTTCAATACTGAAAGGATCGATCACCTTTACCAGGATCCACATGAAAAGAATGTTCATTTCAGCCTGCATTACGGTGACCTTACAGATTCAACCAATCTCATTCGCATAATACAGGAAGTACAGCCTGATGAAATTTACAATCTGGCTGCTCAGAGCCACGTAAAAGTGAGTTTTGAAACTC
>Ga0184625_10001127_pt1 | contig 11008 bp, 11 predicted proteins | sample PLM3_30_b1_FD_133151 | JGI IMG/M metagenome (GOLD analysis project Ga0184625, IMG submission 133151) | Groundwater sediment microbial communities from an aquifer in East River, Colorado, USA - PLM3_30_b1 | ecosystem: Environmental > Terrestrial > Soil > Riparian zone | place: USA: East River... | reverse complement strand
TTCATCGTGGAGTCGGATGAGGTCTCGACCGCCCGCGATCGGCATCGCGGATATGTCGAGGCTCTCGAGGGCGCCGGGCTTGCCGTCGACCCGGACGTGATCGTCCGCTCGACGGTCGACCCCGAAGGCGGGCGCGACGGGATGCGACGGCTCCTGGAGCTGAGCGATCCGCCGACGGCGGTCTTCACGGTCAACAACCTCGTCGCGCTCGGGGCCATCGAGGCGGTGCGTACCGCGGGCCTGGAAGTGCCGGACGACATCGCGCTCGTGTGCTTCGACGACATCGAGTACGCCTCGCGGCTGTACCCGTTCCTGACCGTCATGGCTCAGCCGGCGGAGACGCTCGGCAGCCTCGGCACGCAGCTCCTGCTGGATCGAATCGCGGGACGGGCTCCCGAGCAGCCCCGCGTCGTCGTCCTTCCGCCGCAGTTCACCGTCCGGCGCTCCTGCGGCGCCGTTCCTGTGTGAGCGTGTACGGCGGCATCGAGACCGGCGGCTCGAAGTGGGAGTGCGCCGTCGGAACCGGGCCGGACGACCTGCGCGCGACGGAGACGATCCCGACGACGACGCCCGAGGAGACGCTCGGCCGCACGATCGCCTTCTTCGAACGCGAGGGGCCGGTCGCGGCGATCGGAATCGGATCCTTCGGCCCGATCGATCAGAACCCCAACTCGGCGACCTGGGGGCACATCACGTCGACGCCGAAGCCCGGCTGGGCCCACACGGACGTGGGACCGGAGATCCGGCGCCGGCTCGCGGTGCCCGTCTCGTTCGACACCGACGTCAACGCGGCCGCCTTCGGGGAGCACCGCTGGGGCTCGGCCCGAGGGCTCGACACGTTCTGCTACGTGACGATCGGGACGGGCATCGGCGGCGGCGGCATGGCGAGCGGGCGGCTGCTCCACGGCCTCGTCCACCCAGAGTTCGGGCACATGCGGGTTCCCCACGATCGCGAGCGCGATCCTTTCGAGGGCGTCTGCCCGTTCCACGGCGACTGCTGGGAGGGGCTCGCGTCGGGCCGGGCGCTCGAGGCGCGCTGGGGCGAGCCGGCGCACGAGCTTCCGGACGACAACGAGATCTGGGCGCTCGAGGGCCACTACCTGGCGCTCGGGCTCGTGTCCGTGATCTGCGTACTCTCCCCCGAGCGGATCTTGCTCGGCGGCGGCGTCATGAACCGGCGGACACTCCTCCCCCACGTGCGCCGCGAGGTGAACGAACTGCTCAACGGCTACATCGAATCCGCCGCCGTCGGCGACGGGATCGCCGGATACGTGGTGCGCCCCGCGCTCTCCCCTAGATCGGGCGTTCTGGGCGCGCTCGCGCTCGCCGAAACTGCGTAATTCGAGCAAAGAGCGGAACTTTTGCCAGCCGTCAACGCAAGGCGCGCGTACCGTCGTCGTCTAGGAGATCGAGAGCCGCACACAGCCTTTCGGTTGTCCACATCTCCGCAGTTTCCGCAGCGGAGAGTCCGCCAGGTCAGCCACGTTGCCAGCGCCGAAGATATCCACACGCCTGTGGAAAACTCCGAAGACGAATCTCCAGAGCCGAAGACATCGGGCAAGCCTGAGGAAAAGCCGCCCGGTCAATTCGTTACGGACGAGCTCGAGGAGCAAACTGCGCGGTTTCTGGAGCAGGTGAAAGGGCTCGCCCGCCGCCGGCGAGAGACCGAGGCGGAGGAGCAGGCGAAGGGCGGGCCACCGCCGCCCGACCCGGATCAGCGCTCGAGACGCCTGTAGAGCCGGTCGATGAGCTCGGGCATCTGCTCGAGCTTTTGCGTGATCACGCGGAGTCGGTACTCGCGAAAGTGCTCGGGCTCGACCTTGAGCGCCTTCGCCAGCCGCACGACGATGTCGTCGGAGGGGACCGGCCGGTTTCCGTGCACGAGGTGATTGAGGTACCCGGCCGACAGCTTCGTGCGGTCGGCCAGAGCCCGGTACGTCACCCCGGACTCCTGCATGAGACGCTCGAGCGTCGGGCCAAACGGCTCCGTGCTGAAGCGTCGTCGACGGGCCACAGCGTAGTCCTACCTGATCTGCGCGATTTCTGCGAGGGCAACGCGTCGTTCGTCGCCCGTGGCGCGGTCCCGGACGTCGACGGCGCCGTCCTCGAGCGTCTTCGTGCCGACCGTGATGCGCGTGGGGATGCCGATCAGGTCGGCGTCCGCGAACTTCTCACCCGCGCGGAGATCGCGGTCGTCGAGGAGCACCGAGCGCCCGGCCTCCTCGAGCGTCGAGGCGAGCTCCTCGGCTTGCTGCTCGAGGCCGGGCAGGACGACAACGTGGACGTCGTACGGCGTGACCGAGGCCGGCCATTGGATCCCACGCTCGTCATGGTGCTGCTCGACGATCGCGGCCATCGTCCGTGCCGGCCCGATCCCGTAGCTGCCCATGATCAACGGCTTCTCGGTCCCGTCCTCGTCGAGGAAGGTCGCGGAGAGCGGGATCGAGTAGTCCGTTCCGAGCTTGAAGACGTGCCCGACCTCGATCGCCGTCTGCAGTCTGAGCGCCCCGCCGCACTTCGGGCAGCGGTCGCCCTCGCGCGTCACGCGAATGTCGGCGAAGCTCGGCTCGTAGTCGCGACCCGCCTCGACACCGCGCAGGTGCCGCCCGCTCTCGTTCGCGCCGGCCACGAACTGGCCTTCGCGCAGGGTCTCGTCGGCCACGACGTCGACGGCAACGCCGACAGGGCCGATCGAGCCCGGGTCGGCTCCGAAGGTGTCCCTGATCTCCTCCTCGGTGGCCGGACGGACGGCGCCGCCGAGCACGGCGGCCAGCTTCGCCTCGTCGAGGCGGTCGTCTCCGCGGACGAGGCTCAGGACCACGCGGCCGTCGTACACGACCGGCATCGCCTTCGACGTGGCCGCGGCGTCCAGTCCGAGCAGCTCCGCCAGCGCGTCGATCGTCGCAGTCCCCGGCGTGTCGACCGGCTCGGGGGCGCTGAGCGGCGGCGGGAACTCGGGCGCGCGGGGAATCCCGCGTGCGATCTCGAGATCGGCGGCATAGTCGCCGTTCTCGCAGGTGACGAGGACGTTCTCTCCGGTTTCGGCAGGTGCGAGGAAGTCCCGGCTCTCGCTGCCGCCCATCATCCCCGACTCGGCTTCGACCTCATAGAACTCCAGGCCACAGCGCTCGAAGATGCGGTGGTAGGCCTGGGAGTGCAGATCGAAGCTCCGGTCGAGCCCCTCTTCGTCGCGATCGAAGCTGTAGGAGTCCTTCATGATGAACTCACGCGAGCGGATCAGGCCGGCGCGGGGGCGCGGCTCGTCCCGATCCTTCGTCTGGAAGTGGTAGAGCATCTGCGGCAGGTCGCGATACGACCGGATCTCACGCCCATGGAACGTGATCGTCTCCTCGTGCGTCAGCGGCAATACGAGCGGGCGCCCGTTGCGGTCGGTCAGCTTGAAGAGTTCGGGAATGCCGTAGCGTCCGGTGGCCTGCCAGAGCTCGGCCGGCGTCAACACCGGCATGAGGAGCTCCTGGGCGCCGATCGCGTCCATCTCCTCGCGGATGATCTGGACGACGTTCTCGTGCACCCGCCAGCCGAGTGGGAGAAACGTCCAGATGCCCGCGCCGACCTGGCGGATGAACCCGCCGCGCACGAGCAGCTTGTGGCTGACCGCGTCGGCGTCCGCGGGGTCCTCCCGCAGGGTCGGGATGAACAACTGAGACGCCCGCACTACTCGAGGGGGACGAGAGAGGCTTCGGCCATGGCCAATGCAGCTGGCTTGGCCATCTTCAAGCGCTTCGGGCGGGCCATGCCCTCGGCGATCCAGCGGTCGATCTCGTGGAAGAGCTCGTCGACGAGAATGTCCGAGGAGACCTTCTTCAGCACCCGGCCGTGGGCGTAGATGAAGCCGACGTCGCGCCCACCGGCGATCCCGAAGTCGGCGTCGCCGGCCTCCCCCGGCCCGTTGACGGCGCAGCCCATGACCGCGACCTCGAACGGCTGCGTGTAGTCGCGGAGCCGATCTTCGACGACCCCCGCAAGCTTCTCGACGCCGACGTTGTCCCGGCCACACGAGGGGCAGGCGATCATCACCGGCCCGCGCTCCCTGAGACCGAGTGCCTTGAGGATTTCCCAGGCCGTCTCGACCTCTTTCACTGGGTCGGCCGTCAGCGAAACCCGGATCGTGTCGCCAATCCCGTCGGCGAGCAGTGACCCGATGCCGACGGCGCTCTTGATGGAGCCCGAGAACGGCATACCCGCTTCGGTCACGCCCAAGTGCAGCGGATACGCCACCTTGGCGGCGAGCATCCGGTAGGCGCGGATCATCGTCGGAACGTGTGTCGCCTTGACCGAGATCTTGAAGTCGCGGAAGTCGAGGCGCTCGAGTAGCTCCACCTCTTCCAGCGCCGCTGCTACGAGGGCCTCTGCCTGATCGCGCTGCGCCAGCGGCAGCAGATGCTTCGGCAGCGAGCCCGAGTTGGCGCCGATCCGCATGGGGACCCCGGCGCGCTTCGCGGCGTCGACGACCTGCGTGACCTTCTCGGGCCCGCCGATGTTGCCGGGATTGATCCGCACGGCCTGCACACCTGCGTCGATCGCTCGCAGCGCGAGGCTCGCGTTGAAATGGATGTCGGCGATCACCGGAAGGGGCGAGAGCCGGACGATCTGCCGCAAGGCCTCGGCGTCCTCGATCTTCGGCACGGCGCAGCGCACGACCTCGCACCCGGCTGAGGCGAGCGCCGCGATCTGCGCCGTCGTCGCCTTGACGTCGCGCGTCGGCGTCAGCGTCATCGACTGCACGACGACGGGCGCCCCGCCGCCGATCTGGACGTTGCCTACGTTGACGCTACGTTCGCTGGACACGACTCCAGGTTAGTCGCGGGCGACCTCGAACGTGGAGTCCACGATGGGATCAGCGAGTGCGCCGGAGATCACAGGACGCACGATCCAGTGGTATCGGCCCGGGGTGAATCGGATCCGAGGCGGGAGCTCCAGCCGCGGAGGCCCGATCCGCGTCCGGTAGAACAGCTTGCCGTTGCGGAGGAAGGTCACCTGGTAGAAGGCGGCGGCCGTCTGCCGCGGCCAAGAGAAGGTTCGAGCCGGCTTGAACCTCGGCGCTTCGCGACGCTTTGCCGGCGGCGAGCGACGCGTGCTCGTCGTCTTCTTCTTGCTCTTGGTCTTGGCGGGTGGTGCCGGCTTGCGTCTCGAGCGCGGGCCGTGCTGCGGCGGCACGCTCTTCTTCCCGGTCGTTCTTTGCGCCTGTGTCCTCAGCGGCGCCACAGGCTGAGGCGCCGGCGTCGTTGCGGGCGGCGCCGGGGTCGCCGGGACAGGCTCGCCCTCGGCAGCAAAGGTCGGGCGGTCGCTCGTGCGAAGCGCCATGAGCCCGAGGATCACGAGAGCGACGGCGAACAGCGCCGGCCCGACGAAGGGACGGACGGGAAGTCGCCGAGCGCGACCGCGTTTCGGCGCCGGCTCGACCCGGACTGGGGCAGGCCAGGGATGGTCGGGCAGCGCGGCGCGGGCCGCCGCGCCGAGGTCGGGGTCAATGAGGACTAGCTCCGGGCTGATCGGCCCGGTGGTGGGCTCCGCCTGCTCCACGCCGCACGAGGGTAGCGCCCCGCGAGGCTGTTAGCCGCCGGCTCCGCCTCCGAGGTCGTTCGAAAGCCCGATGAAGAAGAGCGTCAGTACGAGCGCGATGCCGACTACCGACACCCGCTCGTAGACCTCACGGCCGACGGAACGGCCGCGGATGCCCTCGATGATCGAGAAAGCGATATGGCCCCCGTCCAGCGGGAGGAGCGGCAGTAGGTTGAGCAATGCAAGCGACAGGCTGATCAGGCCCAGCACCCAGAAGAACGTCTCGAACCCCCGTGACAGCGCGCTGGAGGAGCCTCGGACGATGCCGATCGGGCTCGAGATCTGGTCGCGGCCGGAGCCCTGGACCAAGCGCACGAGAACGCCGCCGATCTCCTTCGTGATCTCGCCGGTGAGCCGCAGCGAGTCCCAGACGGCAACGTGCGGGGGCACCGATTCAAAGCGTGGCCGGAAGCCAAGCCGGTAGCGCCCGTCAGTCTCCTTGAAGGGCGTGACGCGGGGCAGCGTGACCGGGCGGCCCTCACGCTCGACAGTCACTTGGATCGGCTTGCCGTCCGACCCGTTGATCTCCTCGAACATGCCTACGTAGTCGACGCGTTTGCCGTTGATCGCGATGACCTCGTCGCCGGGCCGGAGCCCTGCCTGCGCAGCCGGACGGCCGGACTCGATCTCCGCCACGGTGGTCGTTCCGCGCCCCGGCCCGAAGGTGAGGAGGATTGTGAAGCAGACGATTGCGAACAGCAGGTTCGTCCCCGGGCCCGCGGCGATGACGAGCACGCGTTTCCACGTTCGTTGCCGCCAGTACGCGTCCATCCCGAGACCGTCGCCGAGCTCGTCCAGGCCCCGCTCGACCGCTTTGCGTGCGCCCGGCGAGAGCTCGGCCTCCGCAGTGGCGCGCTTGATGTCGGCGAGGACGCCTGCGGCCGCCTCGAAATCGCCCTCGTCGAGCAGCCGCTTGAGCCGTTCGCACGGCCCGTGGAGCTGCGGCGCCTCCTGGACGGCCCGGCCGAAATGCGCGTCGACGTCCGACGGCGCCGGCCGATGCATCCCCGGGATCTTCACGTAGCCGCCCAGCGGGACGGCGCCGATTCCGTACTCGATGTTCTTGCGGCGCATCTTGACCAGGGCCGGCGGGAACCCGACGTAGAACTTCCGCGGCGTCATTCCGACGAGGCGGGCCGTGTAGAAGTGCCCGGCCTCGTGTAGCAGCACCAGGAAGGCGAGGCCGAGGATCGCGATCAGCGAGTTCATGCGACGGCCATTTCCCGCTCGGCCAGCTTTCGTGCCTCGGCATCGACCTCGATGAGCTCCTCGAGATTCCTTACGGGCGCTCCGGAGCTCGCTTCGAGCGTCTCCCCGACGACCTCGGCGATGGCCAGAAACGGAAGACACCCTTCCAGGAACCCGGCGACGGCCACCTCGTTCGCCGCGTTGAACACGCAGGGGTACGTGCCACCCCGCTCTCCGGCCCGGCGGGCCAATCCGAGGAGCGGAAAGGCCTCAGGATCGACAGGCTCGAACTGGAGCGTCAGACCCGAGGCGAGATCCAGCGGCGGGAGCTCGGTGGCTGTGCGGTCGGGATAGGTCAGCGCGAACGAGATCGGCACGCGCATGTCCGGATAGCCGAGGTGCGCCAACGCGGCACCATCGCGGAAGCGCACGAGCGCGTGGACAACCGAGGTCGGCTGGATCACGACCTCGACGCCGTCATACGGGAGGCCGAAGAGGAAGTGGGCTTCGATCACCTCGAGGCCTTTGTTCGCAAGCGTCGCGGAGTCGATCGTGATCTTCGGGCCCATCTGCCAGGTCGGATGCGCGAGTGCATCGTCAGGTGTTACGTCCTCGAGCTCGTTCCGGTTGCGCCCGCGGAACGGGCCGCCCGATGCGGTGAGCACGATCGAGTGCACGGTGTCCGGGGCTCGGCCTTCAAGGCACTGGAAGACCGCTGAGTGCTCGCTGTCGACCGGCAAGAGGTGCCCTCCCCCACGCTCGCGGGCGGCAACGGCGAGGTCACCTGCGGCGACCAGGCTCTCCTTGTTCGCAAGCGCGAGATCGACACCGCGTTCCAACGCCCACAACGTGGCCGTGACGCCGGCGAATCCGACGATCGCGTTCAGCACGACATCCGGCTCCGCCCGCTCGAGCAGCTCCGTCGGCTCGCCGCCGACCTGCGTGAGCGGCGCGAGGCCGTCGATGGGCTGAGATCCGGACGACGCGGCGACGAGCTCGAGCTCCGGATGGGCGTCGATCACCTCGAGCGCCTGGCGTCCGATCGAGCCTGTGGCCCCAAGGAGAGCGACGCGTTTCATCGGCGAATTGTAGGAGCGGCGGTGCGTCTGCAGGCGGTGTTGCCGCGCTTCTGACGCGTGAAAAGCGAGCCAGGATGCGGACTCAGCGCGCGGCCATATTGACAATATGGGTGCGTGCTGAGGCTCCAGACTGGCGACGTCTTTGCAGCCGTCAGAAGCCCGGAGGACACCGCCTGCAGGCGCACTTAGGTCGCTCCGAAGGCGACGAGCACGTAGTACGACACGACGGCGGCGAAGAGCAGCGCGTCGATCCGGTCGAGCATTCCGCCGTGACCGAGCAGGAGCGAACCGCTGTCCTTGATTCCGGCGTCGCGCTTGAGCGCGGACTCGAAGAGGTCGCCAATGGGCGCAGCCACGGCGATCGCGGCCCCCAGGATCAGCGACTGAGGGATGTCGAGCAGACCCTCCCTGTAGAAGGCGAAGAACGGGACGAGCACGGCGACGATCGTGCCGACCACCAGGCCTTCCCAGGTCTTTCCGGGCGACGTCTGCGGGGCGAGCTTGTGCCGGCCGAAGAGCCGGCCTGCGACATAGGCGGCAGTGTCCGATGCGAACACGGCCAGCAGCACCGTCAAGGCCGCGAGAACGCCGTGCTCGGGGATCTCGCGGATGAAGATCATATGGGCGAGCCCCAGTCCGATCCAGGCTGCGCCGAGGATCGTGGCGGCGATGGAGACGGTCGTCGGCCGCGTCCCCGCAAGACCCTTGAACACGAAGGTGAAGCCGAACGTGCTCAGAAAGCCGGCCAGGGCCCATTCCGGTCCCCATTCGGCGCCGATGAGCGCGGCCAGCGTGCCTGCGTAGCCGGCGAGCAAGACCGGGCGAAGCCCTCTTGTCATCTCGTAGAACTCGTGCAGCGCGAGCACGGCGGCCACGGCGGCCAGGGCCACGACCCACCACCCGCCGCCCCAGATCAGCAGGAAGACCGGCGGCAGTGCGAGCACCGCGACGAGCACGCGGGAGACGAACATGCTCATCGCGTGCCGAAGCGCCGCTTACGGCCCGCATACTCCTGCACGGCTTCCCGCAGGTCCTTTTCGCCGAACTCGGGCCACCAACGGTCGGTGAAGACGAGCTCGGAGTACGCGAGCTGCCAGAGGAGGAAGTTCGAGATGCGGAGCTCGCCCGAGGTGCGGATCAGCAGATCCGGCTCGGGCATGTCGGGCGCGTACAGGTGTGCCGCGAGCACGTCCTCGTCGACCTCGTCCGCCGTCAGGCCGGCCTCGACGAGGCGCTTCGCCGCGGCCGCCAGCTCCGCCCGCCCGCCGTAGTCGAAGGCGATCCAGAGCTCGAGCCGGTCGCGGGTCGCAGTCTCCAGCTCGAGATCCTCCATCTGCTGCCTGAGGTCCTCCGAGACTCGGTCCCGGCGCCCGATGAAGCGTGTCCGCACACCCTGCTCGGCAAGGTCGGGGAGCTCGCGACGAATCGTCTCGCCGAAGATCTCCATCAGCGCGTCGACCTCCTCGGGCGGACGGAGCCAGTTCTCCGTCGAGAACGCGTAGACAGCCAGCGAGCGAATGTTGAGGTCGATCGCCGCCTCGACCGTCCGCCGCAGCGCGCGCGTGCCTTCGCGGTGTCCTGCCTCGACCGGGAGCCCCTTGCTCGCCGCCCAGCGGCTGTTGCCGTCCATGATGATCGCGACGGAGCGCGGCCCTTCGCCGAGCTCGACGGGCGGTTCGCGGCGGCCGAGGATGCGGGCGAGCAGCCCGCTGAACGCCATTTAGACCTCCGTGATCTCGGCTTCTTTGCGCTTCAGGAGGTCGTCGATCTTCTTGACGTGCTCGTCCGTGAGCTTCTGGACGCGTTCCTCGGCGCGGTGCTCGTCGTCGGCGCCGACGCTCGCTTCTTCTTTCAGGTGGTGGATCACGTCACGACGGACATTCCGCACGGCGACCCTTCCCTCCTCCGCGATCTGGCGCGCGACCTTGACGAGCTCCTGGCGCCGCTCCTCGGTCAGCTGCGGGATCGGGAGGCGGATGAGCTTCCCGTCATTGGACGGATTGAGGCCGAGGTCCGACTCCTGGATCGCACGCTCGATCTCCTTGATCGTGTTGGGGTCGAACGGCTGGACCGTCAGCATCCGGGGCTCGGGCACGTTGATCGTCGCCAGCTGCTTCAGCGGTGTCTTCTGGCCGTAGTAGTCGACTTGCACGCGGTCGAGCAGCGCGGCGGACGCCCGGCCCGTGCGAATGGAGTTCAGCTCGCCGTGCATGGACTCCACCGACCTGTCCATCCGGCGGGTGGCGTCCTGAATCAGCTCGTCGATCATGCGCTTCCTCCCGGGGTCGAGATGATCGTGCCGACGCGCTCCCCGTGGACGACCCGCCTGATGTTGCCCTCGGCGAGCGCGAAGACGTAGATCGGGAGCCCATTGTCCATGCAGAGCGAGAGAGCCGTCGTGTCCATCACGCGCAATCCGCGCTCGATTGCCTGGAGATGGGTCAGCTCGGGGACCAGCTCCGCGTCCGGGTCGATTCGCGGATCGCCTTCGAGCACGCCCTCGACGGCGTGCTTGGCCATGAGGATCGCGTCGGCGCCGATCTCGAGCGCGCGCAGGGCGGCCGCCGTGTCCGTCGTGAAGAACGGGTTTCCGGTTCCTGCCGCGAAGATGACGACACGGCCCTTCTCGAGGTGACGGATCGCCCGGCGGCGAATGTACGGCTCCGCCACCTCGGACACCTTGATCGCGGAGAGGACGCCCGTATGCAGGCCCCGCCGCTCGAGGACGTCCTGGAGCGCCAGCGAGTTGAGCACCGTCGCGAGCATGCCGGCGTAGTCCGCCGTGGCCCGGTCCATGCCCTCTGCCGCGGCGCTCATGCCCCGGTAGATGTTTCCGGCCCCGACAACGATGGCGATCTCCACGCCGCCCTCGCGGAGCTCGTAGATCTCCTCGGCGACCTGCTCGAGCTCGTGGAGGTCGATGCCGTAGTCCCGCTCGCCCATCAGGGCTTCGCCGGAGAGCTTCAGCAGCACCCGGCGGAACGCCGGTCTGCCGTCGACGTCAGTCGGCAAGGGCGTAGCGCTGGTACTCGAGGACGTCGAGCTCGTGCTCTTCGAGCGCCTTGGCGACGGTCTTGCCCGTATCGTGGATCCACTCCTGGTCGGGCAGCACGTTCTGGCCGAAGAACCGCTTGGAGAGCATGCCCTCCACGATCTTC
>Ga0184625_10001126_pt1 | contig 11010 bp, 7 predicted proteins | sample PLM3_30_b1_FD_133151 | JGI IMG/M metagenome (GOLD analysis project Ga0184625, IMG submission 133151) | Groundwater sediment microbial communities from an aquifer in East River, Colorado, USA - PLM3_30_b1 | ecosystem: Environmental > Terrestrial > Soil > Riparian zone | place: USA: East River... | reverse complement strand
CGCGGCCGTCATCGGTGGTGATGACCGCCACCCCGGCCCCGCCCCCGACCACGGCGCCGCCGAGCGCGCCGCCCTTGCCGCCGATCAGCCCGCCCACCACGGCGCCCGCCGCCGCGAGGCCGCTGACGATGCCGACGTCTTTCTTCTTCGTAGAGGGCGCGCGCAGCACGAGCGGGCGCGTCTTGAGCGACACGCGGCCGCCGTCCGGCAGCTGTACCGACTCGAGCTCCAGGGTCATGTGCCCGCGCCCCTCCGCGTCCTTGGCCGGGGCCGCTTCGGTGACGCTGCCCTGGAAGCGGACGCCCGCCGGCACCGCCTCGATCCCCTCGATCCTCAACGGGCTCGTGGACTCCGCGTTGAAGGCGTCGCCCGCGCGAGCCGTCTCGGAGCTGAGCGGCGCCTCGAGCGCGAGCCGGAGCCGTGTTCCCGGCGGCACGGTGACGACCAGCTGGGCCTCGCGTCCCATCACGCGGCCCACGATCCCGGGCGTCTCCTCCCGCACCAGCCCGCCGCCCTCCCCGGCCAGCCGCGACGCCGCGCCGATGCTCCCGATCGCGCCCGAGGCCAGCAAGGCTGCCGCCAGGGCGATCAGCACCCCGAGCGCCACGCGATGGTTCGTTCCGAGCCGGCGAGCGACGGGTCGAGGCGCGGAGACGGCGGTGGCGGGCTGCGGTTTCGCGGACGAAAGCGGCGGCAGCGCTCGCCCCGCGGTCGGCGGCGAGACGACCGTGGTGTGGCCGGCCGTGCGGAGCGCCTCGACGAGCTCCTTGCCCGAGCCATAGCGCGCGGCCGGGTCCTTGGCGACCGCGCGCCTCAGGACCGAGCCGATCTCGGCCGGGAGGCCCGCGGCCGCGAGGTCCACCGGGTGCGGCTCCTCGGTCAGTATCTTCACGAGGATCACGGAGACGCTCTCGCCCTGGAACGGCTTGGTGCCGGTCAGGCACTCGTAGAGCACGCAGCCGAGCGAGAAGAGATCGGAGCGCCCGTCGACCCTCTGGCCCTTCGCCTGCTCGGGCGACATGTAGTTCGGCGTGCCCATGATCGAGCCGGTGCTGGTGAGGTTCGCGCCCGTCTCGAGCTTGGCGATGCCGAAGTCCATCACCTTCAGCTGGCCGCCCGGCTCGATCATGATGTTCGCCGGCTTGACGTCGCGGTGGACGACACCGTTTGCGTGCGCGTGGTCGAGCGCCGCCGCCACCTGCGCGACCAGCCCGATCGTCTCGCCGAGCGGCAGGCGGCCGCGCTCCGCGAGCAGCGCCTGCAGCGTCCGGCCCTCGACCAGCTCCATCACGATGAAGCTCATCGCCGGCGTCTGGACGATGTCGTGCGTGATGACGATGTTCGGGTGCCGCAGCCGGGCCGCGACCTGCGCCTCGCGGGAGAAGCGCTGCTTGACGTCCGCGAGCGCCGCCGGCTCGACGAACGCGTCGAGCTTGATCCGCTTCACGGCCACGTCGCGGCCGAGCACGCTGTCGTGGGCGCGGTAGACCTCGCCGAAAGCGCCCGCGCCCAACCGCGCCACCATGCGATAGCGCTCGCCGAGCAGACCCGCGAGCGTCTGGCTTCCCGGCGCGCTCCCGGCGTCGGAGAGCTGGAGCTCCGTCAGCTCGTCGGGTTTGGGCTCCTGATTGCTCGACCCGGCCAAGAACACCACCTCCATGAACCGTCCGAATCGAGGGTAAGCGCCGCGTCACGGCTCGTCAACGCCGGGCGCCGGGGCCGGCGAAGCCGGATGGTACGATCACGGCTTGAGACGGCTGCTCGCCCTCGCGCCGCTGGCGGCGCTCGCGGCCTGCGAGCCCGCGGCACGCCACCTGGCGGGCGGCCCCGCCGGAGCCGACGGAGCGAGCGCGCTCGTGCGGGCGATCGCGGAGCGCTTCGGGCCCCAGGACCGCGAGCCCGAGTTCGAGGCGCTGCGCCCGAAGCTGGCGCGGGCCGCGCTCGTGCCGTCGTTGGCATTCGACGACTTCTCCGCCTGGAAGCGCAGCGAAGGCGCGTGGCGCGCCGTCGAGTTCGCGGGCGCTCCGACGCCCGCGGGCTTCCGCCTCGGCGTGCGGGCCGAGGCTTCCGACCCCGTCACCGCGGGCCACTATCGCGGCCGGATCCGGCTCGAGCGGATCGAGAGCGGCCGCTTCGAGTGGACGGTGCGAGAGGAGCTGGCGGTCGGAGGCGTGCGTCCCGCGGAGCTCGCCTCGGCGCTCGACGCCCTCTTCCACGGCGCCGAGGCCACCGACGAGGCGAAGGCGCGCGCCGCGATCGCCTCTGCCTTTCCGCGCGCTTGCGCGAAGCTCGGCCTGGCGCTCCGCCTGGAAACGCTCGAGGTCGCCAGGGACGGGCAGGGCGCCTCGAGCCTGCGCGTGGCGCTGCGGCTCCAGCCCGCGGGGCTGAAGGAGACGGCCCCGCGCTACGCCACCTTCCTGGCGAGGTACCTGACGCCGATCAAGTCGCGCATGGTCGTCGCCGACGCCGCGGGCACCACCTGGTGGACGCTCGAGGGCGAGAACAACCTGTGGACGCTGCGGCTGCGGGTACGCGGCGGCAGCCTGGTGCCGCTCGAGGGCGACGCCGCGCGCCGGATCCCGGAACGGCTGCAGGCGACGATGGACTACGCGACGCGCATGGGGCGCTTCAGCATCGCCGAGAAGGGCCTGCTCGCCGAGGTCGCGCTCACGCGCACGCCGGCCGAGAAAGGATTCCTCGCCCGCTTCCAGAAGAAGCCGGACTGGGACCTGCCGTTCCTGGTCGAGCCCTTTCTGGGCGGGCCGCTCAGCTACCCGTTCGAGGGGCCGGGATCGGAGGCCGGCTGGGTGGCTCGCGAGACGCCGTCGGGCACGCGCATCGTGCGCGACTACCGCGTGCGCGTCGGCGAGAACTGGGTGCTGCGCTGGCTCGGGGGGATGACGGACCGCGCGCTCTCCGAGTTCCGCGCGGGCGCCGAGCGCGAGGCCGACCGCTACCACGGCGAGTGCCTGCTCGCGATCCGCGACGACGTCGTGGAGCTGCTGCGAGCGCCGGTGCGCGCTCAGTCTCCGTCGATCATGTTGCCGAGGCCGCCGACCACGTCGAGCACCGACCCCTCGCCCTTGCGGCCGCGCCCGATGCCGGGGATCGCCTTGGCGATGCGGTCGGCCAGGCGGCTGAGCGGGAGCGACTGCAGCCAGACGTGGCCGGGTCCGGTGAGCGTCGCGAAGAAGAGGCCTTCGCCGCCGAAGAGCGCGGTCTTGACGCCGCTCACGAACTGCACGTCGTAGTTGACCGAAGGCTGGAGCGCCACCAGGCAGCCGGTGTCGACGCGCAGCGTCTCGCCGGCGCCGAGCTGCAGCTCGGTCAGCATTCCGCCCGCGTGCACGAAGGCCCAGCCGTCTCCCTGCAGGCGCTGCATGATGAAGCCCTCGCCGCCGAACAGGCCCACGCCGATCTTCTTCTGGAACGCGATGCCGATCGAGATGCCCTTCGCCGCGCACAGGAAGGAGTCCTTCTGGCAGATCAGCTCGCCGCCGAGCTTCTTCATGTCCATCGCCAGGATCCGGCCCGGGAAGGGGGCGGCGAAGGCGACCTTCTCCTTGCGGCCGCCCTGGGCCGTGAACACCGTCATGAAGAGACTCTCGCCCGTCAGGATGCGCTTGCCCGCTCCGAGCAGGGCGCCCATCAGGCCTCTTGCCTGCGTCCCACTGCCGTCGCCGAAGATCGTCTCCATCTGGATGCCCTGCGTCATGTACATGAGCGCGCCGGCCTCGGCCACGACGCTCTCGTTCGGATCCAGCTCGACGACGACGAACTGCAGGTCCTCGCCCACGATCTCGTAGTCGATCTCGTGCGCGCGCGGCCCGGAGGGCCGGCCCGACGCTGCCGGGATCGGCGGCGGCGCGCTCGCCGGCAGGTGGCTCCTGAACCTGTCCACCTGCCGCAGCGGCGTCCAGTTGTCCATTCCGGTCGTGAACACGAGCGTCGTGCCGTCGGCGCTTCCGCTCTTGATCGCGTTCACTACGTCCTGCTCGTTGACGGGACCGACCTGCTGGCCGCCGACGGCCATGTACCACTGCGCTTCGGACATGTTCTCTGGTTCTCCTCTCGCGGCTTCGGGCTAGCGCCCCTGCGCGGCGTCGATGCGGGCGGCCGCCTCGCTCTCGAGCCGCGCGACGCTCGCGGGATCGAGGCCGAGGCGGTTCGCGAGCTGCGCCAGGTAGATCCGCTCGCCGCCCGTCACGTTCTCGTCGGCGCGCACGATCACGAAGGCGAGCGTGTAGAGCTGCTGCTGGAGCTCGGGGTCGCTCACCCCGGCCACCAGCTCGCCGAGCGGCCGCGGCGCCTCGAGCTCCTGCTGCACCAGCGCTTCGGCGCCGACCTCGCGCGCCTCCTTCAGGATGCGCTCCCGCTCGGCGGGACCGAGCTCGCCGTCGGCCCGCGCGGCCGAGATCATGATCCGCAACAGCCGGGCGACCGGGGCGGGCACACCGGCTTCATCGGCCTCGGGAAGGGCGGAAGCGGCGGGCGCGGGCGGAGCTGCCGCCTGCTGGCCCTGCCAGGTCTCGAAGAGACCCCAGGCGACGCCGGCGGCGGCCAGCAGCGTCTTGGCGTTGACGAGCCCGCTGCCGTGCACGGCACGCGAGGTGCGCGTCCAAGACTTCCTGCGCCCGCTGAGCGCGCCGCGGACGATGCCGTTGATGATGTCCTCGGCGTCGAGCACGAGCCCCCTTCGCTCTCCTTCGCTATCAGGAGGAACGTAGCACAGGCCGCGATCGTTCCGCCCGCCGGCCTCCGCTGCCCGCCGAGCCTCTCGGTTGTCCGAGCCGGTTGAGCACGACGAGCGTGAAGTCGTCCTCGTAGCCCACGCGGCCCGAGAAGGAGCGCGTGGCTGCGATCACGGCCTCGAGCGCTTCGCTCGCCGGCCGGCCCCTGGCGCCGCGCACAGCGGCCTCCAGCCGCTCGACCCCGAACTCCGCGTCGCCCACGTCCGCCGGCTCGACGACGCCGTCGGTGTAGAGCACGAGGCCGTCGCCCGGCTCAAGAATGACCTCGCCGGCCTCGAAGCGCTCGCCAGCCTTCAGGCCGAGCGCCGGGCCGCCGAGGCGGAGCGTCTCGCGCGAGCCGTCGCAGCGCAGAAGCAGTGGGGGATTGTGGCCGCAGTTCACGTAGCTGAGCGCGCCGCTCGCGGCGTCGAGCACGCAGCAGACGGCCGTCACGAAGCGGGCGGCGTCGCGGAACTCCAGCACCGCGGCGTTGAGCTCGCCGGCGAGGGCGCGCAGGTCGCCGTGGCGGCGGATCTCGGTGCGCAGCGCCGCGCGGAAGGACGCCATCAGCAGCGCCGCGGGCACGCCCTTGCCGGAGACGTCGGCCACGACCAGGCCGAGCCGGTCGGAGTCGAGCGGCACGTAGTCGTAGTAGTCGCCGCCGATCGCGTGCGTCGGCAGGTTCACGGCGGCGACGTCGTAGCCCGCGAGGCGCGGCGGCCCTCCGGGCAGGAGCCCCGCCTGCACGTCGCGCGCGACGCTCAGCTGGTCCTCGAGCCGCTGCTTCTCCAGCACCTGGCGGTGGAGCAGGGCCTTCTCGATCGAGAGCGCGGCGGCGCTCGCGAAGAACTGCAAGAGCTCCGCGTCGGCCGCGGAGAAGGCCGCGAGCGCGTCGCTCTCGACGTTCAGGCAGCCGATCACACCCGCCTCGCTCACGATCGGCACCGCCAGCTCGGAGAGCGTGCCGACGCGTCCCGAGATGTAGCGCGGATCCCGGCGCACGTCGGGCACGTTCAGCGTCTCGCCGGTGCGGATCACGTGGCCGATGATGCCGCGGCCGGAGCGCAGCATCGGGTCCTCCGCGAGCGGCTTGTCGAACCCGAGCTGTACCATGCCGGCGATCAGGTTGCCGTCCGCCCGCAGCGGGACCGCCCGGTTCAGCACGAAGACGCCGGCCGCGTCGTAGGCGATCGCCGAGCGCAGCGCCTGCAGCAGGTCGTCGAGCACCGCCCCGAGGTCGAGCGTGCGGCTGATCCGCTGCGACAGCTCGACGAGCAGCCGGTACTTCCGCTCGGCCGTGAGCGCCATCCGACTAGCTTACAGGGGGTCAGGTCTTGAATTGACGCAGCGCGGCGTCCCGATCCGGGAATCCGCGGCTCTCAACGCCCCCGCGTGTACTTCTCGGTCCAGCGCAGGATCCACTCCTGGCAGGTGCGCAGCAGCTTCGGCTCGCGCGGGCCGTGCGGCTGGCGCGGCAGGACCAGGAAGTCGGTCGGCACCCCGCGGGCGCGCAGCGCGGCGTAGAACTCGTAGCCCTGGCTGATCGGAACGCGGTCGTCCTTGTCGCCGTGGACGACCAGGCTCGGCGTCTTGACGTTGCCGGCGTGGAAGAGCGCCGAGTGCTCGACGTACGCCGTCGCGTCCTCCCACGGCCACTTGCGGAAGTACGAGCGGGAGAAGTCGGGGATGTCGGTCGTGCCGGTGAACGACGCCAGGTTCGTCACGGCGGCGCCGACGATCGCGGCCTTGAAGCGGTCGGTCTTGGTGACGATGGTCGAGGTCATGAAGCCGCCGTACGACCAGCCGCTCACCGCGAGCTGGTCGGGATCGGCGATCCCGCGCTCGATTAGCGCATCCACGCCCTTCATCAGGTCCTCGAAGTCCTTGACGCCCCAGTCGCCCACGTTCGCCGAGCGGAAAGCCTCGCCGTAGCCCCCGCTGCCGCGCGGGTTCGGGAAGAAGACCGCGTAGCCGGCCTGGGCGAAGAGCGGCCAGCCCCAGAGGCGCGCGGCCGGCGTGAAGCTGTTCGAGTGCGTTCCCGCGGGTCCGCCGTGGACGTTCAGCATCAGCGGCACGCGCTGGCCCTTCGCATAGCCCGTCGGGTAGACGAGCAGGCCCTCCATGTCCTGGCCGAGGGCGCCCTTCCAGGTGACGATCTCCTTCGGGAACGACTGGAAGTCCCGCGTCTGCGGGTTCGTATCGGTGAGGCGCTTCGGAGCGGGCGAAGCCGCGGGCCCGCGCGGTCGCGCGTCCTTGCCGGCCGCCGCGCCGTGGAGCGACAGCATCCACACCTCGCGCGGCGAGGCCGAGTCCTCGCGCAGGAAGGCGAGCGTCTCGCCCTTCGCGTCGATCGAAGGGCGGTTGTCGAGCGCCGGTCCGTTCGTGAGCGCGGTGAGCTGCCCGTCGAGCGTCGTCTTGTAGATGCGGCCGGCCGTGCGCCAGCCCACCGGGAACACCAGGGCCGTGCTGTCGGGGGTCCACGTCGGGCGCGCCCCGAAGAGGCCGCCGATCTCCTCGTCGAGCGCCGTCGTGAGGTTGCGCGGCGCGCCCCCGCCCGCGGGCACCACGCAGACGAAGCTGTTGGTGTACCACTCCTCGTCGCGGCCCGCCTGCGAGACGAAGGCGATCCACTTGCCGTCGGGCGACCAGGCCGGCTCGGCGTCGAGGCCCTTCTGCGCCACGAGCTTCGTGGGCTCGCCGCCCGCCGCGGGCACGACGTAGAGGTCCGAGCGGAAGCTGTCCGGGATGAGCGGCGTCGGTTGCGCCGCGTAGACCACCTGCTTGCCGTCGGGCGAGAGGCTGAGCGCGCTCACGTGAGTCTCGCCCCGCGTGAGCTGGGTCGCCTTGCGCGAGGCGACGTCGATCACCCACAGGCGGTTCCAGGGGTAGTTGTCGGACGGCGTCCAGGCGTCGTCCTTCTCCTTCTCGCGCTTGCGCCGCGCTTCGCCCTTCGGCTCGCGCGCCAGGAAGCCGATCGTCTTGCCGTCGGCCGACCACTCGAAGGCCGAGACCGCGCCGGGCGCCGACGTCAGCGGCTCGGCCTCGCCGCCGTCGGGGCGGATCAGCCAGAGCTGGCGCTTGGCGTCGGCCGCCTCGTCGCCCGTCGCTCCCGGCCGCGGGCGCTCGGACAGGAACGCCAGGTAGTGGCCATCTGGCGACCAGCGCGGCGTGTCGTCGTTCACAGGAGAGGTCGCGAGCGCGCGGGCCTCGCCGCCCGCGACGCCCACCAGCCAGACGTCGGTCTGGTAGGCGTCCTTCTCGGCGTTCAGCGACTCGACGACGTAGGCGACCATCCGGCCGTCGGGCGACACGTTCGGGTCGGTCACGACCTTGAGCGCCAGGATGTCGTCGGTCGTCCAGGGGCGGTCGCCGGCCCCTGAAGGGACGGCCGCGAGTGCGGCGAGCGCGAGCGCGGGTAGCAGCCAGCGAGAGCTCATGGGGCCTCCGAAGCGAGTCGGATTCTAGCTTCAGCCGCATACTCTGGGGTGGCTCGCCATGCGGATCCTGCACGTCGCCGATCGCCTGCCCGGGCGCGGGGGGGCCTACACCTGGATGCACGGCATCCTGGACGGGCTCGACGGCCACCACGAGCAGACGCTCGTCGTGGGCGAGGTCCCCGCGGACGCGGAGTCGCTCCGGCTGCCGGCGCGCCTGGTCGTGCGCGAAGGGCTCGAGTCGCGCACGCCGGCGCCGGTGGAGCTCGACGAGCTCGTGGCGCAGGTGAGGCCGGACGTGGTTCATCTCCACAACGTCATGAACCCGGTCGTGCTGGAGTGGGCGGCCGCCCGGCCGGGCCGGCTGCTGACGGTGCAGGACCATCGCTACTTCTGTCCCACGCGTGGGAAGTGGACGCTCGACGGCCAGGTGTGCCTGCGCGCGATGTCGCGCGAGGTCTGCACCACGTGCTTCGAGGACCAGGCGTACTTCGGCGAGGTGCTGGGGCTCACCGAGCGGCGGCTCGCGGCCGTGCGGCGGCTGCCGGTCACCGTGCTGTCGCGCTACATGCGCGAGGAGCTCGTCGCGGCAGGCGTGCCGGCGTCGTCGATCCACGTCGTGCCCCCGTTCGTCCACGACCTCGACTTCTCCGCCCGCGCGGACGGGCCTCCCTGCGTGCTCTTCGTCGGCCGGCTCGCGGAGTCGAAGGGCGTTCGCGACGCGGTCAAGGCCTGGCGTCGCTCCGGGGTGCCGCTGCCGCTCGTGCTCGCGGGCACGGGGCCGCTCCGCGCCGAGCTCGAGGCCGAGGCGGCGCAGGCGAAGGGGCCGCCGCTCGAAGTGCTTGGCTGGGTCGAGCGCGACCGGCTGGCCGCCCTCTATCAGCGCGCCGGAGCCCTGATCTTTCCTTCACGCTGGCAGGAGCCGTTCGGCATCGTCGGCATCGAGGCCCTGAGCTTCGGCGTGCCGGTCGTCGCCTGGGAGTCCGGAGCGGTGCACGAATGGCACCCGGGGCCCGGCCTCGTGCACTGGGGGGACGTAGGAGCGCTCGCGCGAGCGCTCGGCAAGTACGTGGGGAGGCGGCTCCTGCTCCTGCCGCGCTACGAGCGGGACGAGGCTATCGGGAGGCTGACGGTCTTGTACGGACGGCTGGCGCGACGCTGAGCGGCTGGAGAGCCGGAGACGGACAACAGACGAGAGGAAACGAACGGAAGCCTAGGACGACCGACGGGCGTTCGGGGGGTTTGAACACCCCCCGAACCCCCCGTTGGCGTTACGACTTCGGCGCCTCCATCTTTGTGGCGGCGATCCACTTCTTGCCGTCCTTCTCGCTGACCGTGCCGGTCACCGTCGCGGGCTTCTCGCCCTTGCAGGTGTGGCCGAAGGCCTTCGCGACGTCGTTCTTCTCGACGTAGTACTCGGTCGCCTTGCCGGCGGCGTCCGTGGCGATCACCACGTCTTGACACTGGTCGGCCTTCTTGAGCGAGCACTTGGCGCACATCACCTTGCCCGTCACCGTTTCGTCCGCGACGGCCGGGGCCACGAAGCCCACAACGAGAGCGAGCGCCACGGCGAGCTTTGCGATCGTCTTCATCACGATTCCTCCTCGATTGCGGGGGTCGACGGGCTTCCTGCCCGCACCCCTACTCTATCGGAAAGCGGGGCGGTCTTGTCTAGCCGGGAGCGGCCAGCCGAGGCGGCTCGCGCACGTACAGGATTCCGGATGCCGAGAGCAGCGCCTTCTCGTCCTCCGCCCCCACATCGTCCCGCACCACGAGCGTGAAGGGATCGCCGAAGAACATGCTGCCGTTGATCGCGTCGAGCGCGGCGTTCGCGCGGACGTAGGTGCCGGCCTGCGCCTGGTCGGCGACGACGGTGAAGCGCATGCCGTCGAGCGCGACCAGGCGCACCTCGGCCATCTTCCTCACCTTGGTGGTGAAGCGGCGCGCCATCCGCAGCCGCCGGTTGCGGATCCTCCGCCACACCAGTAGTCCGCCGATCACGGTGAACACCACTCCAGGACCGATGCCGTCCTCCGAGCGGTCCCCCGAGCGGCTGAAGAAGAAGGAGAGCGCCACGGCCAGCACCACCACCGCGATCGCGGCCGGCAGCAGCCACTCGCCGAGTGTCCGGTCCTGGAGCGCGCGCCAGCGCTCCTGCAGCCGCAGGGCGAGCGGCGCCTTGCTCGAGATGCCGCTCTCGACCTCGCGCTGCACCGTCTTGAGGTCGGCCGCGAGGTCCTTGGCGTCGGGGTAGCGATCGGCGGCGCGCTTCCTGAGGCAGCGGGTGACGACGCGCTGCAGCGAAGGCGGCAGGTTCGGCCGCATGGCCGTCATCGGCCGCGTCTCCTCGAAGGCGATCGCGTGGAGCGTGTCGAGCGGGTTCGAGCCCGAGAACGGGAGCTGGCCGGTCACCATCTCGTAGATCACGATCCCGAGCGAGAAGATGTCGCTGCGGCTGTCGACCGCCTGGCCGCGCGCCTGCTCCGGGCTCATGTAGCGCAGCGTCCCGAGCACGAAGCCCGCCTGCGTCTTGGCGAGCGTCTCCATGTGCGAGATGCCGTCGGGTGCTTTGCCCTCCATCGGCGGCTCGAGCAGCTTGGCGAGGCCGAAGTCGAGGATCTTCGCGTGGCCGTCCGGCGTCACGATCACGTTCTCCGGCTTGATGTCCCGGTGAACGATGCCGGCCTCGTGGGCCTTCTGGAGGCCGCCCGCGATCTGGACGGCGATCTCGATCGCGCCGAGCAGGTCGAGCTCGCGCCCCTGGATCAGCGCCTTCACGGTCTTGCCCTCGACGAGCTCCATCGCGATGAAGAGGCCCTCGGGCCCTTCGCCGACGTCGTAGATCT
>Ga0184625_10001125_pt1 | contig 11014 bp, 11 predicted proteins | sample PLM3_30_b1_FD_133151 | JGI IMG/M metagenome (GOLD analysis project Ga0184625, IMG submission 133151) | Groundwater sediment microbial communities from an aquifer in East River, Colorado, USA - PLM3_30_b1 | ecosystem: Environmental > Terrestrial > Soil > Riparian zone | place: USA: East River... | reverse complement strand
TGGAAGCTTTCAATTGCAACCTGCTGAGTTGTGTAAGGTGTTTGTTTGCCTTGCCCTGGCGAAATATCTATCCAGGGTTGACACCGATTTCTCAAAACCGCGGGCACAATTCATAGCCTCAGCCATTGTTTTGTTTCCAGCGTTGATTACTGTTCTGCAAAGCGAGACTGGACTTGCCCTTGTATATTTTTCATTTTTTATTGTGATGTTCAGGGAGGGGCTCCCTCCATTTTACCTCATCCTGGGATTCTTATTTGCCGCGCTGGTGGTGGCCACTTTGCTAGTAGAAAAGAATACACTGGCCATTATTCTTACAGGCATTGCCGTGCTTGCCATCTATTTTATGAGGAGGCAAATCAGGAGGCAAAGAGGCATCCTTTTCCTGATTATCATTCTATGGGCTGGTTGCGTTACAGTGCAACGACTTGCCGTGCCCTTCATCTTCGATCATGTGTTGAAGCCATATCAAAAACAAAGGATTTATGCAACCGTTGGTAAGGATTTCCCTGTTGATCTTTCCAAATCGAGTGAAGAGGATCTCCGACTAATAGAAAACAACAAAAAGGCAAGTGTCTACAATGTAAAGCAAAGCAAGATTGCCATCGGGAGCGGTGGCTTCTTTGGAAAGGGATTGCTCAAAGGAACACAAACACGATATGACTTTGTTCCCGAGCAACGAACAGACTTCATCTTTTGCACCATTGGAGAGGGGTTCGGTTTCCTGGGCAGTCTCATCTTCCTGAGTATTTACCTGCTTCTACTGCTACGCATCGTGACCATAGCCGAACGACAACGGTCTGTTTTCAGTCGCGCATATGCTTATGGAGTGGCGTCGGTCATCTTCTTTCATATCATCATTAATATTTGTATGACGATTGGACTTGCACCTGTAATAGGTATTCCACTTCCTTTTGTTAGTTATGGAGGTACCTCACTCATTACTTTTACCATCCTTCTCTTTATTTTAGTTAGGTTGGACGCAGACAGGCAGATGGTGCTTAGGTAATTTCTGATTTTGAGCTGGCCGACTGACGTCGTTCAGGCGGAGATTTTGAGATTTACACGAAGCCCCCAAGCCATAAATTCGAAATTTGCATCTCAAAATCCAAAATGAAAATAATTCCTCTATCAGAAGGTTCATTCACTATTGACAAGACCAAGCTATTTGTTCCTTTTGATGAAACCAGTGATCAATTGCAAGCAAGGCCAAAGGGTAGCCTGTTGGTAGAAGTGCAACCTTTTGTGGTCATTACTTCCGAAGATGTGTTGTTATTGGATACCGGACTTGGATTTGAAAAGAATGGAGTTCTTCAACTGCAAAAAAACCTGATGGATGCGGGAATCAATCCATCAGAAGTAACGAAAATTCTCCTTTCCCATTTGCACAAGGACCATGCAGGAGGAGCTATTTCAACCGTTGGAGCCAAAAACCAATTGAGTTTTCCCAATGCCACTTACTATTTGCAGAAAAAGGAATTGCAATTTGCTTTTGAGAAAGGATTTCCTTCTTTTATTACAGAAGAGCTGGAGCCACTAAAGAATGCTGAGAATGTTCGGCTGTTGGATGGCAATGGCGTATTAGACGGGTACATAAAATACGAAGTGACCGCGGCACACAGTCCGTTCCACCAGGTATTCTGGATTGTAGACGGTGGCCAAACCGTTTTCTTTGGCGGCGATGACGCGCCACAGTTGCAACAGATGCGAACGAAATACATTGCAAAATATGATTATGATGGAAAGAAATGCATGGAGCTAAGGCAACAATGGTGGGAGAAGGGAAGGAAGGAGGGATGGGAGTTCTTATTTTATCATGACATTAAGACGCCAATGTATCGCGAATCTTAGACGCGAATGTGCGCGAAAGAGGAAACGCTAATATGCACTAATGACGAGACTCGAATGTTATTCAATGTAGTGCGTGATGATCAATAAGTCCAGATGATTCTTTTATAAAATAACCTATCATTTCCAAAATTCACGAGTAGGCCCAGGGGAACTTTAGAAGTTTTAAGATAATTTATGATATCGCGAAATATGTCTGTGGCAATTCTCCTGCGGGCTTTTGCTTCCAGAATTATTGAATTATAGATGTAAAAATCCACTCTGAACCTTCTCGGCAGTATTGATTCTTCAAATTGAACCATAAATTCTTTTTCTCTTTCATGTGGAATACCTGCTGCGATTAACTCTAACTCGAGTGCATCCTTGTAAATAACTTCTTTAAATCCCCTTCCCAATTTAGTATGCACTTTCATACATAATCCAATAATCTTGTAGCATTCTTCTTTTAGGATTAACTCAGCCATCCACAAAACTCACAATCTTGAATAAATATGCGAAGGGAAAAACACCAAGAATTAGTGAGTTTATTCTTAATTAGATCCGTTATTTTCTGTTACATCGGCTGTATATTGGGGGTATGTCAACTAATTCAGTGTGGCGATAGAAAGGCAAGTAGTAACCAATTCGTATTCGTGCCAATTAGTGTTTCTTCATTAGTGAAAATTAGCGTTTAAAAAAGGCCTGCTCTGGACAGAGCCGGCCGTTGCTAACCTATGAAAAACACCTATTTTGATTTTGAAATTGTCAATTTCAAAATATGATTACTGTTTTAATCCTCGCCTCTCCTGCTTGAGTTGCCTGCGTTCCTGGATTTCCTTTCTGATCAAATCCCTGAATTCATTATCGGCTTTGAATACACGATCTGCACGATCTTTATTCAGGACCTTCGTGAATTCTTCGAAATACTTTTTCCTAATGTCAACGATCTTCTGTTCCCTGTCAACTTCAGGAAGATTTTTCCCTTCAATTCTTACCTTCCTGATTTCATCCTGGTACTGATTAAAAACAGGCCAAAATCGCTGTGCCTCTTCCGGCTTCAATTTTAATTTATCAGTCAGATAGGCTATCTGGTAGGCTTTTATCTTACCTCCGTCTGCCTGTGGTTTTTCTCCTTCCTGGCTAAACCCGGAAAAAGAAAATCTAATTGACATCAGCAATATGATCAACAAATTTTTCATGCGTGTCTAATTAATTCGATAAGGTATTATTTTGATCTGTTGATTCGTTAGCAAATTGCTCCAATTCACTGTCCGAAATATCAGCAAGCATCGCCTTAATATCTGATTCATCCATTTCACCATCTGCATTTAAAATGGCTTCACCAAGAGGAGCCGGAGCCTCGTCGTTTTGAATAAAATTCAAAATCTCTTCATCGCTTGCTTTCTGGATACCCGTTTCAATCTTTGTTACGGTAGAATCAATAGTAGGTTGCTGCAGGAACCAGGCGCCAACGGCCATAATTCCTATAACCAGGGCAGCCACGGCATAGCGCATTAGTTTTCTTACAGGCCTAAAGGCAACCACCTTCGCAGGCCGCTGCTTTCTGGCTTCAACCAGAATCTTCTGCGCAAGGGAATCAAAATATCCTTCAGGAACCTCATATACATTTTTCGATTTCAGGCTACTCATCAAAGGAGATAGATTCTCCAATTCAACATTTACAAATTCAATTGCCTTAGCACCCACCAGGGCCTGGTCACTCAAATCAGTAAAATAGTTCTCCGGTAGCTCATAAGGTACCTGCTTTGATATGCTGCTTAATAGTGGCGACAGGCTCTCCAGTTCCTGCCTCGCATCCAGGCTATTGATCCTGATGCGTTCCATCAACTGCTGGGCAAATGAGTTAAAATAGCCCTCAGGAACACGGTAAGGATTCACAGGCCCAATCCCTGCCACAAGGGGGCTGATTTGCCTTAACTCTTCTAATATGGTTAATTTTGAATCCATTACAGTTTTGAGACTCTTAAAGGGCCTTCAAGTTTAATGATTAAGGATGTAATCCTCTATTTTTTTCACTGCATGATGATAAGATGCCTTTAGGGCACCTTCCGAAGTCTCCAGCACCTTGCTCATTTCTTCATATGGCATTTCGTCGTAATACCTAAGATTAAACACAATTCGTTGCTTTTCAGGTAGTTGCTGGATAGCCACTTGTAGCTTCCATTCTAACCTATTGGGATCGAAGTGTTTATCTGCCATCACCTTATTGGACAGGCTGCCTTCCACATCATCCAGGGAAACGGCTGCCTTCTTCTTTCGCTGTTCGATAAAGGTGAGGGATTCATTTGTAGCAATTCGGTAAAGCCAGGTGTATAGTTGGGCATCTTCCCTGAAATTATCGAGACCATTCCATACCCTGATAAAAACATTCTGCAATACGTCGTTTGAATCCTCATGGTCAACGAGCATCCTGCGTATGTGCCAATATAATTTTTCCTGGTATTTCTTGATGATGGTTGTGAATGCTTTTTCCCTGGTGCCTGGGTCGCGGAATTGAACCAGCAGTTCACTGTCTTGAATGGTCACCGCCATCGGTTAGCAATTTTTGATGAAGGAGCCCCTATGAAGGGGATTTCCAATAAAAGTTTAAACGAAAAAGAAGCTAAATTATGATTGCCTCACTTAGGTCGGCTATTTTGAAACCGAATATGAACTCCCGCTGACATGTGAATGGGTATATAGGTCATGGAACCCGAGTCAAACCTATAGGAGAGGAGAAAATTTGTTTCAAAGCCAATTGCAGGCATACACGTGAAATAAGCTCGAATTGAAAAACCAGGCTCTGCGAATCCATAGTATTTGTTTGAGTTTTGCGGGATCAGGTAATGTTCCATTTCAGAGGAGGAATAATTTGTCTGCAGTCCATGGTAACGCTGGAATAGAAGTCGCGTAAAAAAGACCAGCTGAACATTTGAGGAGGAATTGATACCGAATGCAGGTTGAATGAAGATTCGCGTTAATTTGGAATCATAGTCTCTCGTGTAAGGCCCATTAATGTCAATAACCCCAACATCATTTATGGAAAATTTTCCCTTTCCCATCCCTGCGAATATTTCAAAATGCCATTTGGAGGAATTAATTCGGGAAAACCAGCCAATACCCAGGTCTACAGAGGTGCGATGATATTTAATTTCATTAGGAGGTAACAATTCAACTGAACTAAGGTGGCCTTCCAGGTCATCGTTTCTCCAGCTTCCATTCAACATTAATCCCAGGTGAGAGGTAAGCGCATAGGCTGCAGAGGCATCGAAACCTCTCAGAACAGAAATGGAACCATCAACTTGAACTTCTTTCTTCTCTTTAAATAAAGGAGCATTGACGCGAGCAGGCGCATACGAGTATCGGGGAGTGCTACAGCTAGAAAGGATAAGGATGCTTATTGCTGCGAATAGAAGTTTGCTCATGCAGTCAAAATACGCAAGGGTTCTACCGATGGTTTGCTTATTTTTTTCTAGCCATCACTTTTTCCGCTGCCTGCACAATGTTGGGTGTGTCTAACCCGTATTTTTTTAATAATTCAATAGGAGTGCCGCTTTCTCCGAATGTATCATTAGTTCCTACATATTCAATGGGTACGGGGAAATGGCGTACCGCAACCTGAGCAATTGCATCGCCTAATCCACCAATGATGTTGTGTTCCTCGGCTGTTACCACGCATTTGGTTTTTGAGATGGACTTGATCACCGCCTCAGTATCCAGGGGTTTAATGGTGTGCATATTGATGACCTCAACACTGAAGCCTTTTTCTTCAAGGATTTTCCCGGCCTCAATCGCTTTCCAAACCAGGTGACCGCAGGCGATGATGGAAACATCGGATCCAACGGACAATACCTGGGCTTTTCCTATTTGAAAATCCTGGTTCTCCTGGGTGAAATTTGGCCATTTTGGTCTGCCAAAACGAAGGTAAACCGGACCAGCATATTCGGCGACAGCAATCGTTGCCGCCTTGGTTTGATTGAAATCGCAAGGAACAATCACAGTCATTCCCGGCAACATCTTCATCATTCCAATATCCTCCAGAATCTGGTGTGTTGCTCCGTCTTCTCCCAGGGTTACTCCGGCATGCGATGCACAGATCTTAACATTCTTACCGGAATAAGCAATGGATTGCCGGATTTGATCGTAAACCCTGCCGGTAGAAAAATTGGCAAAGGTTGTAGTGTATGGAATTTTACCACCGATGGTGAGACCCGCAGCTATTCCCATCATATTCGCCTCTGCTATGCCGCATTGAAAAAAACGATTCGGGAATTCTTTAATGAACTGGTTCAGCTTAAGGGAACCTGCAAGGTCGGCTGTGAGGGCAACAACATTTGGATTTTTCTTTGCCACTTCATAAATCCCCTCTCCAAACCCGGCCCTGGTTTCCTTTTCGTTGAGTGGTTGTATTTCTTTAAGCATTTGTATAGATTGAGAGTGAAAAGACGATTGTTAAAACTCGAAAAACCTCGCTTATTAGAAAACTCTTTTTATTGAGTACAAAATACCAAGACTGTTCCTGACATTTGAAAGTTCCTAATTATGTTGTTGCGACTGTTCAAAGATTTTTTTTGTAATGGAATCTCGAGATTCAACGACGTCTTTGTACTTTACTCTAATTCCAGCCCGCCGGCTTCTTCGAATAAAAAGATTCGTCTGCCTTTAGTTTCTGTTCCCATTTCCAGGCTGTGCTCATCATATCGTCCAGCGAATACTTCGGATTCCACCCCAATTGTTTTTTTGCGTGATCGTTGTTTGCGTAAATGGCAATTACATCTCCCGGTCGTCTTGGCCCAATCATATAATTCAATTTGATTCCTGTCACTTTTTCAAAAGCATGAATGGCTTCCAATACGCTTACTCCATTCCCGCTACCTAGGTTAAATACTTCGCACTTCTTATGCTGTTTGTTGGCTACCAGATAATCCATGGATGCCGTGTGCGCATGAGCAATATCTGAAACATGAATGAAGTCGCGGATACAGGATCCATCTCTCGTTGGATAATCATTCCCATATACCTTCATCTGCGGCAATTTCCCGATTGCCGTTTGGGTAATGGCGGGCACCAGGTTAGCGGGATTTCCTATAGGCAATTCGCCTATCAAAGCAGTAGGATGTGCACCAACCGGGTTGAAATACCGAAGCAGCACGCATTTGGTAGATACGGATTTAGAAAACTCATTGATGATTTGTTCCCCCATTTGCTTGGTATAACCATATGGTGACTCTGCCGGTTTTGGAGGAGTGAATTCAGTAACCGGAATCTGATCCGGATTACCGTATACTGTACAGGAGGAAGAGAAAACGAAATAAGGGATTTGAAATTCCTGTACGCATTTCAGTAAATTGATGAGAGATGTAAGGTTATTCTCAAAATACATTAGAGGTAGCTCCACTGATTCTCCCACAGCCTTGAATGCTGCAAAGTGAATAATGCCAATGATGTCTTCGTTTTCCTGGAAGATGGCGAAGGTGTCATCGAAATTGCAGAGATCAACCTTATAATTCTTGATCTTTTTCCCCGTTATCTTTTCCACTCCCTCAAAAATTCTTGGGTTTGATCTTGAATTATTATCTACGGATATCACATCATAACCATTCTCTACCAGGTCTACAATTGTGTGCGACCCAATATAACCACATCCACCGGTTACCAGAATCTTACTCATAGTTTCTCCTTAACTGTCAAATTTATTTCAATTGTTCTATCAAATACTGTCCATACCCACTCTTCAGCAGCGGTTGAGCAAGGGATCGCAGTTGTTCTTCATTAATAAATCCCTTACGAAAAGCGATCTCTTCGATACATGCAATCTTAATGCCCTGTCTCTGTTCAATTACCTGTACAAATAGTGAAGCCTGCATCAGGGAATCAAAAGTTCCTGTATCCAGCCAGGCAGTTCCCCGATCCAATACTGAAACTTTGAGATTACTCCTCTTTAGGTATTCCTTGTTTACATCAGTGATTTCATATTCCCCCCGGGGACTCGGCTTGAGTTGCTTTGCTATTGATACCACATTGTTATCATAGAAGTACAAACCAGGAACCGCATAATTAGAGCGGGGTTGCTTCGGCTTTTCTTCTATGGAAATGGCTTTCATGTCCTCATCAAATTCCACCACTCCATACCGTTCCGGATCGCTCACGTGATACGCATAAATAATGCCGCCCTCAGGATTTGTATTTTTCTCAAGTTGTTCACCTAATCCTACTCCATAGAAAATATTGTCTCCTAATACTAGGGCCACGTCATCCTTTCCAACAAAAGATTCGCCAATGACGAAGGCCTGGGCCAGTCCGTTTGGTAATTGCTGTTCGGCATAGGAAAAATTCAATCCTAGTTTGTCCCCATCACCAAATAGTCTCTTGAATTGTGGTAGATCATGCGGAGTGGAAATGATAAGGATGTCACGGATACCAGCCAGCATCAGGGTGGAAAGCGGGTAGTAGATCATGGGTTTGTCATAAATAGGCATGATCTGCTTACTGATAGCATAGGTGATGGGATGCAATCGGGTACCTGAGCCCCCTGCGAGGATAATTCCTTTCATTTTGTGCTAATTACACGAATTGTTACCAATTACTCTAATTAAAATGAAGCCGCCAAAGTATGAACAATTCGCGAAAAACCCGAATAACGTCAATTGAATGTGGCTAGTTTTAGTTTTTCAATTGCGTTGATTTTCAATCTTCCGAAGATCAGTGCCGTTAATGCACGAAGATTCTGAGGATATAATAAACAATGTCTTCCAGCAGGGCTCTTACCGTTATTGTAAGGATCCATTCCCATAAAATATTAATGGTAACGCCCCAGCGAACCGCTGATAACCTTTTTGTAGCGCCTACCCCAATGATTGCTCCGGTGATGGTATGCGTAGTACTCACTGGAATACCCAGGTGTTCGGTAATATAAAGCGTTGCTGCACCCGCCGTTTCAGCGCTCACACCTTCCAGTGGGGTAACCTTGGTGATCCTTGTTCCCATTGTTTTTACAATCTTCCATCCTCCACTCATAGTACCAATGGCGATTGCTGTGAAGCTTGCGATAGGAACCCATATGTTGTGATCCACAAACTGGGTGAACGTCATTTCATTTCCCTTTGCGCGTTCCACATAGATCATGGCAGCGCCAATGATTCCCATTACTTTCTGCGCGTCGTTGCCCCCGTGTCCCAAACTGAAAAGAGCTGAAGAGAGCAACTGCAATCTTCTAAACCAGCTATCCGCCTTATAGGGGTTCGCCCTTTTGAATAGATTGACGATGACAATGGTAATGATCAGCGCAATCACCATACCGATAAGCGGAGCGGCAAAGATGAAGAGGAAGGTGGGAATTACCTTTTGATAGTTTATGACATGAAACCCTCCATCACTGAAACCACCTGCATGGGCAAGCGCAGCACCAATGAATCCGCCAATGAGGGTGTGGGATGAACTTGAGGGAATTCCAAACCACCAGGTAAGCAGGTTCCAGGATATGGCTGCTATCAATCCAGAGAAGATCACTGGTAAAGTGATAAAATGCTCATTCACCGATTTGGAGATCGTATTCCCTATCTTGAACTCACCGATAATATATTTCGAAACAAAGAAGGCTGCAAAATTGAAGAGAGCTGCCCAGAGCACGGCCTGGAAAGGAGTGAGCACTTTGGTAGAAACAATAGTTGCAATGGAATTGGCCGCATCATGGAATCCGTTGATATAATCAAAAATGAGCGCCAGAATAATAATAACTACGAGAAAGGCCATAAGGAAGATTTTCTGCAATCATCAATCGGCAAAGGCGATCATTTAATACCGATTGTCGACTAACGATTCAGGAAAAATTATGAGTATTTAATGATGATGGATTCAATTACATTGGCGGCGTCTTCACATTTATCGGTAACGATTTCCATAACCTGGTAGATCTCTCTTTTCTTGATTACTTCTTTTGCATCGGGCTCAGTTTCGAAAAGACGGTCAATAGACATATCAAAAACATCGTCGGCCTGGTTCTCAATACTGTTAACCTTTACCAGAGCCTCGGTTAACTGACGCATGTTCTGCATATTGCGCAACTGCTTTACGGCAGTACGAATATGCTCGCAGCTTTGTTCAATCATGTCGGCTAACTTCTGGATACCGGTATCATTCGGATTTACTTTATAGAAGTTGATTTTTTTTGCAGAAGCAAATATATAGTCGCAAATATCGTCCAGGGCGCTCGCCAGGTAATGGATATCCTCCCGGTCAAATGGAGTGATGAAATTCCTGCCTAATTCAGTGAAGATGCGATGGGTGAGATCATCATTCACATGCTCAAGATCTTCTATTCGGGAAATGAGTGCTGCCCTCCGGTCAAAATCGGGCTCAGATACTACCTGCTTCAGGGAGTTACCCATCTTTGCCACATTTTCTGCCACCTCTTCAAACAGGGAATAAAAAACCCTATCCTTCGGCATAAAGATCTTCATGATGGAATTAAGCGCCATAGTGCTGTAAAATTTGGGGCAAAAATAGACTTATTGGCACTCTTAATTGAACTTAATAATTTCTTAACATGCAACCGGCTTACCTAAATTTGCCACCCATGTACCGGACTGCATCTCTTACTACAGTGTTCATATGTTTTTTATTGTCCACCTCGGTTAATGGGCAATTCCTCATGGATATGGTGGACACCAGTAAAGACGTGGGAAGGGGACTACTTTCCATTTACAAGAAGTTCGACCATATCCGGATCGGTGGATATATGCAGCCCCAATACCAGGTGGTCTCCCAGGAAGGAGCTCGAACATATAGTGGTGGTGATTTCCCGCCGCATTCCAACAACCGCTTTATGCTGAGAAGGGGAAGGATCAGGTTTGAATACGCTCGATTCAATAGGAATGACAAACCTTCTGTGCAATTTGTTTTCCAGTTCGATGGAACAGAAAGAGGGGTTTTCATTCGGGATTTCTGGGGAAGGGTATTCGAAAACAAATGGGAGCTATTTGCATTCACAACCGGGATGTTTGCCCGTCCCTTTGGATATGAGGTTAATCTCTCTTCTTCAGACAGGGAATCTCCCGAGCGCGGGCGTATGTCCCAAACGCTGATGAGAACAGAAAGGGACGTGGGGGCAATGGTTTCTTTTGAACCCAGGAAAAGCAAAGACTTTCTTCATTATCTTAAATGGGATGCAGGATTTTTCAACGGACAGGGA
>Ga0184625_10001124_pt1 | contig 11015 bp, 6 predicted proteins | sample PLM3_30_b1_FD_133151 | JGI IMG/M metagenome (GOLD analysis project Ga0184625, IMG submission 133151) | Groundwater sediment microbial communities from an aquifer in East River, Colorado, USA - PLM3_30_b1 | ecosystem: Environmental > Terrestrial > Soil > Riparian zone | place: USA: East River... | reverse complement strand
GGCGTCGCCTCAAGGCCACGCCGACCGCGGAATTCGAGCAGCACCTGGCCGCGGTGCGCGATTGCCGCCGGCGGCTGGAGGCCCGCGCCCTCTCGCAACTGACGAAGCCGATTCTGCGCCAGGGCGTCGAGGAGTATCTCAAGAGCCTCGATGCCTGGGCGGCCGGCAGCGAGCTGAAATCGGTCGCCAGCGGCCAAACCGCCGGCGGCCGGCCCGTCACGGCCGAGGAGCTGGCGCTGTGGCTGCAAGACGACAACCGCGGCTGCCAGACCTGCCTCGTGCGGCTGGCCGGCGGCGACGTGCTGTTCTGGCACACCGAGGAAGACACCATCGGCGACTTCGATCTGCCGCGGCTGGCCGAGCTGCAGGCCGGCGGGCAAGCGTGGCATGCGTTCCTCTATCCGACGCTGCTGCCCGGCCCGGCGTTCGGCTGGCATTCCGGCTATTTTCACGCCGTCGATTCGCTGCACCTGCGGCGACCCGAACACGGCGCGCCAACCGCCGCCGCGGCCTGGCTGGCCTGGCGATTCGGCTCGGCGGCGTATGGCGACCTCGTTCGCTTGTGCCCGTTCATCGACGGCTGCGCCATCAATCGCGTCGAGCGAACCGCGGAGGGAGTGAGCGCGTCGGTGCAGGAGCTAGGCTGGCTCGACACCAGCGTGCGCGAGCTGTCCAGCGTCCGCGGCAAGCTGCTCTACCAGGCCAATTGCGCCAGCCGCGTGCCCAGCCGCTTGAGCCGCCGCGAGGCGCTCTCGGCCGCCGATCGCGGGCGGTATTGTGCCCGCGGCGAGCGAGCGCGGGAGGCGATCGCCGAGCTGGCCAAGCAGGGCGAAGTCTCGCCGCAGCGGATCGTCGATCTGCTCGCGTCGAAGACCGGCGGCGCTTACGCCAACGCCAACGCCGACGTAAAGGCCCACTGCGTCGGCGTGGCCAGCGCTGAGCGGATCGAGCTCTATGTGCAGTCCGGGCCAGCCCTAGCGGGCGACGTGTATCAGCCGCAGTTCCATGCCTAAGTGGACGTGCGAACGTGCTATCGGACGGGCTTCCCAGCCCGTCCAGGGCGGGCTAGGAAGCCCGCCCTACCTGGACGATTCCGCGCGTCCACTTCGCGAACCACTGCGGCTGGCCTATTTCGCGCGGGGCCTGGACGGGCTGTTCCTGCCGGCGGTTGCTGGCTGCGAGGCGTTCGCCCTGTTGCGGGCAGGCTCACCGGAAGAGCAATGGGCTGGATCGCTGGTCTCTCGCAAACAATCGCTCGTTTACCGGTTGCCGGAGTACGAACTGAATCCCTACCCGTCAACCGGCGACGTGCTCCGCGATTCGAACATCGCACAGCTCCTCAAGCGGAATCAGATTTCCGCGCTGTTGCTCAGCAGTTCATTCACTGCGCAGGTCCGCGCGTGGGCCGATCGCCATGAGATCCGCGTGCTCGCGGCCGATTACGAACACCAGCAGCGGCTGGAAAACAAACTCTGGTTCGATCGATTCCTGGCGCGACACAGGATCCCGAAGCCGACTTCGGCCGTCGTGATTGCCGGGAGCACGCCTTCGCCGGCGACCTCGGTTTCGATCCGGTCCGCCGTCGTTCAGCAGGCCGATTCGCAGGGCGGCGAGGGAACTTTTTTTCTGGATTCGCTGGCCGAGTGGCCAGCGCTCGTCGAGCGGCTGGCGCTGCCCCGCGGCGAGCGGCTGCTGGCTCGGCAGTTCGTGCCGGGCCGGCCGCTGGGGATCACGGTGTTCACGGCCCCGGGCATCGTAGCGCTTTCGGCCGTGCGGTTGCAGTGCTACTATCCGCGGCGCAGCGGCGCGGCGCAGCGGCTATTCGCTGGCGTGCAATGGTTGCCAACTGGCGAATTGCCGGCGCGATTGCGAAACCAGATCAACGTCGTCTTTCAACGGCTGGGCGAGTTGCTATACGGCCGCCGGTACTTTGGCTTTGCCAACTATGACTTCCTGGCAGATGACAGCGACCGCGTCTGGGTGATCGAGTGCAATCCGCGGATGTCGGCCGCGACGCCGCATCTTCTGGCAAACTCGGAGCTGAGCGGAGGTGTACCGCTGGGCCGACTGTTCCTGGAAGGATTCCAAGGACAGGCAAAATGGCCGCGGCGATTCGAATTCTCGCAATTACCCGCGAGCCGCTTCGCTGGCGCGACGCTCGACATCACGTCGCAGGCTGCCGACGCGCAAGTCACCCGGCGCGATTTTCCCTGCGGCCGGCGGACGAGGGAGGCGTTCACGCTGTTTCCGATGGCCGGAAAGTGGCAGCTTGCCGCTCCCGAAACCACGCTGGCCACGATTCTCTCCGACGTGCGGCTGTTTGGCGACTCGGGCAAGCTGAACGCCGCCGGACGGCGGCTCGTCCAACGATTCCGCTACACTTGAAGCATGAGCTTCGTCCAGAACTTTCCGCACAAGCGCCGGCTCATCGAGCAGATTCTCGACGCGCCTCCCGCGGGTCAGCCGGGCGACTTCGGGCACATCGTTGAGCAGATCTTGGAGCGGCAGTCGGATATCTTGGCGCTCTGCGCGCGGGAACCGACACCGCTGTATGCCTACGATCCGCGGTCCTTTCGCGCGGCGCTGGACGAGTTTGCCCAGAGTTTCAACCGCCGCGTTCCACGGCATCAGGCGTTTTTTGCCGTCAAGTCGAACCATCATCCGTTTCTGGCCGCGGAAGCCGTGGCGGCCGGCTTTGGCCTGGATGTGTCGAGCAGCCGCGAGCTAAAGCTGGCGCTGGATGCGGGCGCGAAGCGAATTCTGTTCAGCGGCCCGGCCAAGTCGGCCGCGGACCTGGAGTTGGCGGCCCAGCATCGCGAGCGCGTGATCGTCAATCTCGACAGCTTTCACGAGTTGGCGCTGCTGGGCGAAGTTGCCGCGAAGTTCGCAGCATTAAAGCCTGAAGCGCCAGCGAAGGAGCCCGGCAACACTCCTTCGCTGGCGCTTCAGGCTTCAATTCGTGCAGGCGTGCGGATTCACACGGCCGCGCACGGCGCCTGGTCGAAATTCGGCATTCCGCTGGCCGAGTTGCCGCGATTCTGGCGGCAGGCGGCCGAGTATCCTGGCGTGCGGCTGGAGGGAATTCAGTCGCACTTGAGCTGGACGCACGACGCCGGTCCGTATTGCCGCGTCATCCGCGAAGTCGCCGCAGTCCTCCGCGAGCAATTCACGTCGGCCGAACGGGCGCAGCTCCAGTTCTACGACTTCGGCGGCGGCTATCGGCCCTACCGCATCGAAGGCCGCTATCCGACCGAGCTGCCGTTGGGCGAGCTGATCCGCGTGGCCGACGAAGTGGCCGGCGAAGAGAGTCAGTTTGCCGCGCCGTATTACTTCCAGGATTCCGTGCCGATCGAGACGTACGCCCGCCAGATCGGCGCGGCATTGGCCGAGCACCTGGCGCCGCTCGTGGACTGCGAGCATTTTTCGGAGCCCGGCCGCGTCGTCGCCGCGCACGCGATGCACCTGGTGATGCGCGTGGCCGACAAAAAGCGGGACGACCTGGTGATCGTCGATGGCGGCATCCACATGATCGGCTGGGAGCGGTATCTGCACGTCTATTGCCCCGTCGTGAACCTGACGCGGCCGGGCACGCGCGAAATTCCCATTCGGATTTGCGGTTCGTTGTGCGACCCCGAAGACGTCTTGGGCCGATGTTGCTTTGCTGAGTCGATCGAAGACGGCGACGTCCTCGTGATGCCCTTCCAAGGCGCATACACGTATTCGACCGCCCACAACTTCATCCGCGACATCCCGTAGGTGCACCGCTTACTTTTCGCGCCACCGGACCAGTAGCGCCTCCAGTTCGCGCTGTTTGAGCTGCGGCAAAGCTGCGATGAGGCACTTGCTGGGCGGGTCGAGGCGGACTTCGCCGCTGCCGCCGCCTTCGCGAAACAGCGCCGGGCCCAAGGCGTCGATGATCTTGGTCCGCAGGGCTTCGCCGGCCGCCTCGTCCGCCGCCAGGTCGGCCGCGGGATAGAACTCGATCTCGGCGCGTTCTGCCAGCCGCGCCGGCGTGACCACTTGCAGCGTCCGGCCGTCGATTGCCCGCCAGGAGAGCTCCATCGGGCCGAGCAGCGCATCGAGCGCTTCGCCTAGCGGCTGTTTGCTCGCAACCAGCGTGGCATCGGCGTCGGGATTCCAGCGGGCCGAGGCGACGCCTTGCCAATCGACGAGAATTCGCACGCCGGCGGCCTGGCCCAGCCGATCCAAAATCGCCGTCAGCCGCGTGGGCTGGCTGAAGTTGAGCGTGACCGGCGTCAGCAGCCGCTCCTGGGCGCGGGCGGACCGCGACGCGAGCTGAAACAGCTCTGGATTGAGCTTCAAAACGTTGGGCTTCTGGCGGGCAGTCCGCAGCCTTTCGCAAAACAGGTGGACCTGAGCCTGGACCAGCTTTTGGTGCTTCACCAGCAGGTTTCCCGCTTGGGCATCCACCGCGATCGAGCCACCGTCGCCCGCAATCCACGACGCCGGCTCGATCAGTGCCTTGAGCAAGTCGGCCAGCTCGGCCATCCGCGTTTCGTCCCCGGCCAATTCCTTGACCTTGACCTGGATCGTGACCTGCGGCTTGGGCTGAGCGAGATTCACGACGAGTTGATCGCCGACGATCGTATAGGACAAACGCAGCGTCTCCAGCGATTTGGCCAGCGCGTCGCCGACCGTCGTGCTGCTGGCCCGAAAGACGATCGGCGACTCGGGCGTCGCTGGCGCGAAGGCGAGCCAATCGGGCTCGAGCGTGATGGGAATCGTCGAAAGGTCACTGAACCGGTCCAGGTAATCGGCGAGCGGCGTGCCTGAGGTTTCGATCCCGGCGAGCGAGTCGGCCAGCCGGCGGGGCACATCGGCCGCCCGCGGCGGAGGCCGCGGCAGCGCCGGACGGTCGGTGGCGGGGTCAGACGGCGGACGGGTCGATGGCGCGGGCGCTACGGCCTCGCGCTCGGCGTCCTCGCCGCCACCAAGCAGCTTGTCGAACCTCGCCAACGGATCGTTGGGATTGGCCGCCGGCAAGGTGGGCGAAGGCGGCTTAACGAGTCCGATCGGATCGGCCTCTGGCGCGGGCGGCATCGGCGGAACCGGCGGTGCAACGGGCGGCGGATCGTTCGTGGCCGGTAGAGTCGGCGTCGGGACGGGAGTTGGCGCGCCGGGCGATGCCGGCGGGGCTGCCTCCGGCGGCACTGCGGGTGTGGTTGTGGGAGCGGCAGTCGCTGGATTAGCGGGCGCGTTTCCACCACCTGCCTGTGCAATCAAAGGCGTCTCATCGCGCAGAAAGTACATCGCGCTGGCCACGGCTGTGAAAGCCAGCAGGATGCCGACGGCCACGGAGCCCGCCATCAAGGCCCAATAGCGCCACGGCGGTGCGGCCGGCGCGGCGGGCTCTGGCGCCACGTCGCTTTCGGCGGGCGGGGGAGGCGCCAGCGCGGCCGACGGGAGCGGGCCGCCGACAAATCGCGGCTTGGAGGCGGGAGGGCTGGCCGGCGGAGCAGCCGCGGCGGCCGGCCGCGGCGCTGCTGCCCGGGGCGGAGCATCGGCGAGCAGGTCCTCGACCGCCTCGAATGCGGAGGCGTGGGCGGTCTGATCGGGCCGCGGACCTGCGGTGACGACCTCCGTAATCGTCGGCTCTTCCGATTTCGCCTGCGTGCCGGCGCTCCAATTGGGCGGCGGCTTGACCATGACCATGCCGCCGCACTTCGGGCAAGCCAAAATCTGCCCGATCGCGCCTTCTTCGCGGACCCTCAGCCGCGTTTTGCAGGTGGTGCAGTTGATGGCGAACAGGTCCATGAAATCGGCCACGGCCTATTTGAGGACGAACGGCGCGGGCAAGGTGTACTTCTTGTTCGCGGCGGCGGCCCGCGTCGTGATGAGCACGAGCCGCTTCGTGGCATTTTCGGGATCGGGGCCGACGACCCACAGCAGCTTCTGGTCCTTGTCGGCGGCCGACTTGCCGGGAATGGGATTGGCCTTGAGCACCAGCGCCGTCAGGATGTCGGCGACGGTCTGGTTCTCCTGCTTGAAGTCGCGGATCGACTGGTTGCGGGTGATGCCGTCGCTTTGCAAATCGGGGCCGATGATCTTGATGCCAAACTCGAACGATGCCCCTTTCAGGTTTGCCACCACGTCGGCCGCCAGGTCGCGCATGGCAAACTCCAGCGACTGGTTGTCGAACGAATACGAGGTCTTCAGTTGCAGCGCCTCTTCGATCGTCTTGGGGCCAGCCGCTGGCGGATTGTTCGTCGCGACCGTGGCAGCCGCACCGGGCGTCGTCGCCACCAGCAACTCGCCGCCCAGCACCAGGTTGTGCGCCGCCGCGCCCGGCATCACGCTGTTGGCCACCGCCTGGCCATTCTCGACGCCGATCCGCATTTGCCCGTGCAGGTCGCGGACCATGCCCGGATAGCGATTGGCCAGCTTCCGCCAATAGGGCGGCGGGTTCAGCATCACGAAATAGTCTTCCAGCGAAGCGGGAATCTGATTCAGCCGGCCCTTCAGCTCGGAGGCGAGCTGCAGCGGCTCCTTGTCGAGCGAGCTAAGCATCCGCAGCTCGAAATAGAATGTTTCGCCAAACTGGCCGCTGACCGCGGCGGCTTGCAGGTTCTCGCCCAGCAGCCACTCCAGCGGTTTACGAACGCGCGCCCGCTCGCCCGCGAACAGCGGCTCGCCGTCGTCGTTGAATAGAAACTGCGGATAGAACAGCAGCGTGAAGTGCCGCTGATCGTCAGTTGCTCGCCGCAGCCGCTCGATCTCGCGGCTCCACACGGGCGGGCCGCCACCCACGGCGGCGACTTCCTTGATGTCGCGGGCCTCGCCCATCGAGAACGTCCGCTCATCTTCGGGCGCGGCCGAGAGGTAATACGCCCAGCCGCCGCCCGTGTAGTACGTCTGCGACTTCTCTGGCACGGCGGCCGGGTTGCCCCATTTGGCCAGCAACTGCTCGCGGGCGATCGGGCTCTGCGTCTTCACGACGAAGCTGGCCCGCGGGAATTTGGCGTCGTTGTTGTGCAGCGAAACGACGAGCAGCTCGATTTCTTTCAGCGTCACGCCCGCGGCTTTCTCCCACGCGCCGCGCTGGGCGGCGAACGTCGGCCCGAGTGCCTCCAGCACGCGACCCCCTTCCGGCGCAGCGAGCATGTCCGCCGGGCGGATGATGAGAAAGAGCTGAGCCTCCGGCGGCACTCCGCGATAGCTGACCGGCTTGCCCGTCGTCGGAGAGGCCCATAGCGAGCTGCCGTCGTCAGCAACCACCTCTTGAATCAGGCCGGTTTCCGCCGCCACGGCTGGCGGTGGCGGCATGGGTGGCGTTGGGGTCTTGGTCTCTGGCGTCTGAGTCGTGTTAGTGGTTGGCATCACCAGCGACGGGTTGGGCGTGACCGCCGGCGTGACCGAGGGTGTGACTGTGGGAGCAACGGTGGGCGAATTGCCCGTTCCGCTGCTCGTCGTATTGGCTGGCGTGACACCGGGTGCATCAACCGGACCGGGTTGGGCGCCGTTTGCCCCGGGGTTCTGAGCCAGCGGCTTACTTGTCGGCAGCAGGTTGATGCCGATGATCGCGGCGACAACGACGACTGCCGCGAGCAACAGGCCAATGACCACCTTGGTCCGTTGATCTTCTTCACGGCGACGCGCGATCTCGGCGGGCGGCGGGCCGGGCTTCGCCGGTCGCGAAACGGCGAAGGCCTGCGCTTTTTCGGAACTCTTGACGGCGATGCCCAGCGCCGGCAACGCTTCGCGATCCGACGGCTGTGGCGACGGTGGAAACGATACCTGCCGCGTCGTGCGGATGGCGAACGGTGCGGGCGCCGTTGGCGGGGCCGCTTCGACCAGGCGGGCCTGTTTCTGCCGCACGTAATGCTCGTAGGTGGCCAGCGTGGCGGGCGGCGGCGGCGGCTGGGCATAGAGCGCCGCCGGATCGACGTAAGCCCCCAATTGCTCCGCGACCATCGCCGCCGATTGAAACCGCACCGTCGAATTCTTGGCCATCATGTAGGCCACGAGCTGCGCCAGCGGCTGCGGCACGCCCAGCAGCTCCAGCGGGCGAATCGGCTCGGACGCATGACGGGCCAGCTTGTGCTGAATGTCGCCGCCCGCGAACGGCGGATGGCCCGCCAGCATCGCATAAAACGTGCAGCCCAGCGCGTAAATATCGGTCAACGGATCTGGCGCTCGCCCCGGGTGCATCAGCTCGGGCGCGAGATAATCGGCCATCTGCATCAGCCGTCCGCCCGGCTGCTGCTGGGTGAAATCGACGGGCGCGGGCGGCTGCGAGGCGTCGAAGAGCAGCTTGACGTTCCCAGGAGAATTTGGCGCAGGCTCCAGCAGCACGTTCGCCAGCCGCACTTCGCCGTGAATCCGCCCGCTCTGGTGCATCTGGGCCAGGCCGATCGCCGCCAGCCGCACGATCCGGCAGGTTTCGGCCGGAGCAAACCGCCCGGCCGCCAGACGCTGGTCGAGCGTCTCGCCTCGGAGGTCCTCGCTGACCAGAAACTTGAACGACTGCAAATCGACCGGTTCGAGATAGCGTTGGACGTGCGGCGAGACGATGCCACCGGCAGTCATGGCCTCGTTGGCAGCCGCCGCCCACAATCGCGAATCGCTGACGACCGGCCCGGTGAGGAACTGGAGCAGCACCGGATGGCCGGTCGGCGCATGAACCGCGCGGAACTGGCCCGCCAGCCGGCCCGACTCGACCCGGTCATAGACCTTGTAATCGCCGTAATAGAACGGCCCCGGCCGACCCGCCAGCAAGATGGTCGATTGATACCGGCTGAGCACGTTGCGGGCCACCAGCCACTCGGCGATTGTTTTGCCGCTGGCCTGCTCGCCCGCTCCTTTGAATTCGCGAAAATCGGCCGCGAGCTGGGTAACCTGCTCAGGCGCAAGCAAACGGCTCTCGCCAAGCACTCTCCAGAAGTCTGCGTTCGACATGCTCACTGCAGCGCATCGTCCTTAAGCAGGCGCGCACCCCTTCTGCCGTCACCAAGTTCAGTTTAACGCAGCCTGGCAACGAGGGGAAGGAAAACCGGGCCGCTAACTAGTTCCCGAGCTACTCTGGGCGGACTATTTGCTCTTCAGATCGAGCTTGAGCGGCTTGCCGCCGGCTTTGATGTCTTCGATCAGCTCGGTTTTGGTGTTGTAGCGGTCAGGGAACAGCTCGCCAGTGGTCTCGATCGTTTCGTCTTTGCCGTCGAAGCCTTTTTGCACGCGCCTGCCCGTGACCTTTGAACCAGTCAGCTCCAGCTTGTACTTGCCCGGCGGGACCTCGGTGCGGAAGCTGCCGTTGGTGATGACGGCGCCGCCTTCGCGGACCGGCTCGCCCTCGGTCTTGATGAAGGCGATTGCGCCGCTGGCGACCGGCTCGCCGTCGAGTGTAACAGTGCCCGTCACACTCGCCTTGCCGCCGCAGCCGGCGAGAGTGGCGAGCAAGAGAGCGCTGAAGAACCGGAGAAGGCGGGATCGCGTGGGCATGCAGGGAGCAGGATTAAGAGTAGGAGTAGGATTATGAATAGGATTAGGAGCAAGATAAGGAGTAAGAGCAGGAACGAGCAATCATTCTCTTCATCTTTATCTTGCTCCTAATCATCTTCCTACTCCTAATCTTACTCTTACTCCTACTCTTGCCCCTGTCCCGCGGCACAAGTTTACTCGCTGATCGTCTCGCCGCCGTCCATCGATCCCATCGCCTGCCAGGCGACGACGTTGATGGTGTTCGTCACAAAGCGCACGGAGCCGTCCGCGTTGCAAAGGTTGACGCCGGTGGGATGCCGGCTGCGGGCGGTATTCTTGCGGGTTGTGCTGGTGCCTTTGACGCAAGGCATCAGCGGATCGGTGTTGGGAATCGTGCCGCAGAGCGCGTTGTCGGGCACGGTGCTGTTGGGTCCATCAATAGTCATGAAGACGTTGGGACAATGGCTAGGATCCGCCTTGTGGGAATCGTGCCAGACGTGCCCGCGGAAGTCGCCCTTGGTCCAGTCGCCGCCGCCGCCCTGGTTGTTGTCTTGGCGCGCCACGATGATCTCCGACATCAGGATCGTATTCGACGTTCCGTCGGTAATGTCGGCGAACCGGGCCTGACACGGCTCGAATGTGTTGTCGTTGCCGGACGAAGCGGTTTGCATGCCGACGATGCCGTGCCCCAGTCCGACGAGGTTGCTGCCCCAGGTGAGCTTGCCGTAGCAGATCACGTAGTTGGCGCGGGCCGAGGGATAGCCGGTCTGGTCGGTCCAATTCGGCTTGCGGCGGTCGCTCGTGCACGAAAAGACCGGCAGGTTGATCTGAGTCATCGCCAGGTTCGGCGCGTCGTACCAGTTGACGCTCATCTGGTAGTTAGCGACGAGGTTGCCCTGCTCCAGATAGGGCATCACGAACGGCGCCCAAGCATGCCGCTTGGGGGTTGCCTGCGTGAAGTAGGGGAACTTGTTATTGATGTCGTGGAAGTTGTGGAAGGCCAGGGCCCATTGCTTCTGGTGGTTCTGACACTGCGAGCGCCGTGCGGCCTCGCGAGCGGCCTGAACCGCCGGCAGCAGCAGCGCCACGAGCACGCCGATGATGGCGATCACCACCAGCAGCTCAACCAGCGTGAAGCCGCCGCGAACGGAGCGGCGCATGATCGGGGAGGGCATGTTCAAACTCCGAGGACGACGGATGCAGGCGGCAGCAGAGCCGCCACACCCCAGCTAGTTTGTCGACTTGGTCGCCGTTTCACCATCGGATTCTGCGACAGCGGCCGTTACCAGCCCTATCGCAACACTCCGGAAAAACGCACATCCTGCTGGCCGATGGCGGGCGGGGTAGTTACGCTGGTGGGCGATCCACCCTCACCTTTTCCCTGGCTGGGCTGGCCGCGTGCCACATCGGGCGATCGCGGCGGCCGTTCTTCTTTGAGGCGTTCCATGCAGCGTCCACTTGCTCCTGGTGTCGTTCTGGCGTTCGTTGTCGGCTGCCTGTCGTTGTCGCCGGCTCCGGCCTTGGCACAGCGGGGCGGCTTCCCAGGCCGTGGCGGCGGCGGACCGGGCGGCGCTGGCGGC
>Ga0184625_10001123_pt1 | contig 11020 bp, 9 predicted proteins | sample PLM3_30_b1_FD_133151 | JGI IMG/M metagenome (GOLD analysis project Ga0184625, IMG submission 133151) | Groundwater sediment microbial communities from an aquifer in East River, Colorado, USA - PLM3_30_b1 | ecosystem: Environmental > Terrestrial > Soil > Riparian zone | place: USA: East River... | reverse complement strand
GAGTTCGGGATTTTGTGGCTGCACGCGGTCGTCGACGTGCTGTCCCCAATAGCTGAAAGGCCAGCCGTAAAACTGGCCTTCTTTCACCGAAGTAAGATAGTCGGGCACCAAATCGCTGCCGAGCTCGTCACGCTCATTCACGACCGTCCATAGCATTCCGGTCTGCGGCTCCCATCCCATTCCGTTCGGATTACGCAAACCGGAGGCGAATAGGCGTGTCTGCCGGCTGCTCAGATCGATTTCCAGAATACTGGCGCGCATCTTTTCTGCGTCGAGTCCGTTCTCGGCGACATTGCTGTTGGAACCAACAGCCGCAAAGAGCTTGGTGCCGTCTTTGCTCGGGATGATATTTTTGGTCCAGTGGTGATTGATCGGCCCTCCGGGAAGGTCCGCCACCTTTTCTCCCGCTGCCGTAATCTCTCTCGCGCCTTCCTGATATCTGAAGCGCATGATGGCGTCTGCATTGGCGACATAGAGATCGTCGCCGATCAACGCCATGCCGAACGGTGAATATAGATCCTTCAGAAACAGCGAACGTGTCTCCGCGACGCCATCGCCATCCCTGTCGCGCAGCAGGGTTATTCGGTCGGGACTGGGAACGCCCGCGCCCACCCAGTTTTGCACGGTTTTGAAGACCCAACCCTTGATGCCAGTTGCATCTTCGGAACGCGCGGGACCATTGGTTTCTGCCACGAGCACGTCGCCGTTGGGCAGCACGAACAACCAGCGCGGATGTTCGAGGCCCCTGGCGAAAGCGTTGACGCGGAGGCCGGTGGCGGCCGTCGGCTTGCCGTCCTGCGGCCAGCCCTTCGCAGGTGCGATCTTGACGGTAGGGAAATACGTCTTGTTGGGCGCCGGAATTGTTGGGTTGGCCCCGATCGAGGCTTGATCGGGCAATTTGGCATTATCGCCGCAAGCAGCGAGAAACAAAGCCGCCGCAACTGCGAGCAGCAATGTCGCTGGAATACGCATCGGATTCACCGACCTTTGGCATGCGGTGCCACGCTGCGCGGGGCAATCCGCTCGCTGCTAGAACGGCGGGCTGCGGCAAATCGTTCCTGTACCGCGTTTCGACCTGAGGAAGCCGAAGTCACGGCAAAATAGCGAATCCGCGCGCGGGAAATCCCAATCCTTTGCGTACTTTTGGCCAGGTTACAACGATCAGCGCACCTTTCGGCGGGACCTTGTCGAGATTGGCCATGATCTCGATCTGATAGTGGCCGTGCTGGAGGATATAGGTTTCCGACTCCATCTTGTCGGTTGTATCTGTGTCCATCGCCTCGTGCCCGGTCGCGGTCACGCCGCGTTGTTCATAAAGAAACTTGATAGTCTCAAATGCCCAGGCAGGAAACGGTGTGCGCTTGAAGCGCTCCGGATTGCTGTCCCAATCCTTGTACATGTCGGTGCGCAGTGCGACGAACGAGCCGCGCGGGACACGCCCGTGTTTTTTCTCCCATGCTCTAAGGTCGGCGAGCGAATACGCATGGTTCGGATCTTTTAAAAGGTAGGGCGTGTTGTCGAGCACGATCAGTGGCAGGACCATCTGCTTGAGCGGGATTTCGTCCATCGTGATCCCTTTTTCGTCGAAATGCGCTGGCGGATCGACGTGAGTGCCGTATTGGCCGACCATTTCGTATAGCGTCGCGCGGAAACCATCCTTAGCGATCGTATATGGGTCACGCGTTTTCGGATCGGCCGCAGGGGTCATTTTTGCCTGGCCAAATCCGGACCACACGGGCGTGTCAGGTCCGAAGCTGTGCGTGAGATCAACGAATTGCTTCGATGCGATCACGCGGTAGGCACGCGCGAGATCACCCTGCGCTTTTGCCGGCGATCCCGCATAGTGCGCAAATATAATTGGGATCAGTAGAGCGAAGCGGAGACTCGGGTTCATGACGCCTCTCCGAAAGATCATGAGACCGCACGATCATATCGCAGCCGGCGAAATAGGCACCCGCGGAGAAACTAAGCGCCACGACGTCATACGACGCGGTAGACCTCCCAGCGCGCGGAGCCGGACACGACGTAAGGCTCCAAATCCTTGCTCCACTTTTTGTGCGCGTCGATCTTGCCGAGCGCCGACCAGCATTTTTCGAGGTCGGCAAGATCGGCCACGGTCCATTCATGCACGACGGTTGCTTCGCGTGCGCCGATCGCGCCCGTAAGCATTCGACCCTTTTCCAATGTCCAGCCGATTTGCGGTGCGATGTCCTTTGCCCAGATGCGAAGCATGTCGATGACGTTCTGCTTGTGCCCAAAGCGGGCATCGATTTGCCAGCGCGCGATCATCATGGCCCCTCTCCTATTCATCCCATGCCTGAACGACAGTCTGGCGCGAGATCTTGCCCGCCTTCAGCTCGCACAAAGCAAGACAAAGAACTTTCATTCCGTCGGGATAGGCGCAGGCCTGGCTGAAGGCGATTCTGTTGCTGTCGGCGACGCTGGACTCAACGTTGTGCGTCATCGCGCGGCTGCAGATGTCGTCCCAGAAAGTGCCGATCGCGATCTTGCCCTTGACCTCGCGCGGTTTGCTCGGTGGGTTGTTGCGGTCGACAATCTTTAGAATCGCGTCGTCCGTATAGAAGCTCGTTAGCGCGCGACCGTCACGTGTTTCGATAGCTCGCTTGAGGGCCGCGCCCGTCACTGCACTGGTCGGTGCGTTCATAGTGAATCTCCATTCGGTGTGCGCGGCGAGAGTCGCCGCCTCCGAGCATCACGGTTAGGACGGAAAACCGGGCGCTGCTTCGCCCAATTGGACCAATTTGCAATGGCCCGTCCGGGCTATAACCCGCCGCGGGGGCTGGTGCGGCCGACCAGCGCTGCGGCGGCGGCGCGCGTCGGCAGGTCAAGTTTGAGTAGAATGTTGGCGACGTGCCGCTTGATCGTGTGGTCGCTAAGACTGAGTCGTTTCGCGATTGCTGCGTTGCTCAATCCGTCCGCCACGAGGGCCAGCACTTCGCGTTCGCGCGCGCTCAGAACATTCAGGTGCGGCGATTTGGCAGCCATCCGGGCGGGCTCAAGATGCTGCACGTCGGCGACTGCCAACAGACGTAATTCTCCCGGCATACCGTCAAACGTTTCAACGCCACGCTCCTGGAAATGCAAGCCGGAGCCGGCGACGAGATCCGCGACGACACCTGATACAAGAATTTCGCCGGCGCGCGCCTTGCTCGAAATATTTTCGGCGATGTGTACGGTCAGGCCGGCGAAACCAGCGTTACGAATTTCGATTTCGCCGGTGTGGATGCCCGCTGCCAGTTCGAGCCCGAGGCTCCTAGCACTTTCCTGAATTGCCAACCCACATCGCGCTGCACGCGCCGGTCCGTCGAAGTAACCAATGATTTCTTCGGGACTGATCGTGCCGAGCTTTCCATCGTAGCGGCGGAAAGCCTGCGCTGCGGCATCGCGCAATTTGTCGACCCGCTCCTGCCAGATACGGTCGCCAAGCTGGGCTGCCTGACGGATCGGCGATACAAGCTTGATGGCAAGTACGGTTGCCAGGACGCGGTCACCGATGGGAGACGGTCGCGTGCCGGTCAGAAATTCTTCAATCTCATCGATGACGGGATCGATATCTCCGGTCCAGATTGGATGATCGCGGCCGCTGAATTCGACAAAGCGTGCTCCGGCGATTTTTTTGGCGAGGTACTGACCTCCGGCGAATTTGATGCGCGCGTCATCGCGCCGGTGCAGTACGAGTGTAGGTACACGAATGGTCGGGAGCACGGAGCGCACGTCGATCGCCGCATTCATGCGCGCCAATGCGACGGCTGCATTTGGGCTCGCAGAATTTCGTTCATAGCGTCCCCACCACGCAGGAAAACGACCGTCCTTCGATTGCTCGGGGGCGAAACGAGGTGCGTTTGCTCCGGTGCCCCACGTGCTTTCAATGGCGCGAACAAAATCTTCGAGTGCTTCGCGGCTCATGACCCAGGTGTGGAAGTGCGCGTAGGCGCCATAAAGAATTAGAGCGCGCGTACGCCTGGGATAAGTCGCCGCAAAAAGGATGGACATGGGCCCCCCTTCGGAAGCGCCAAGCAAAGCTGCGCGCCCGCTGCCGACCGCATCCATCACAGCACGGACATCATCCATGCGCGTTTCCAGCGATGGTAGATGATGAGTATCGACGCGGTCACTCAGGCCGGTGCCGCGTTTGTCGAGCATGATCAGACGCGTGAAAGAGCTGAGCCTGGTCATGAGATGGCTGAAACCGGGCTCTTCCCAATGCGCGTCAAGATTGGAGATAAAACCGGGAACGAAGACCAGATCGAGAGGGCCATTGCCTACGACCTGATAGGCGATGCGGGTCTCGCCGCTCTTGGCGTAACGCGTTTCCGGTAATGCCACGACAGCCCCACCGTGCGGCACTGCGCCATCATGCGATTGCAGCAGGTCGGGTCAGGTTAAGACGAATTGGCGAGTGGCGCCAAGCCAACCGGCGCCTGGCACTGGGGCTTGACCCCTGCCCTCCCTCGGCGTTCCGTGCGCCGCGATGGCTGAAGCAGCGCGTGAAACAATTTTTGCCCTCTCTTCCGGGCGGCCGCCGGCGGCGATCGCGGTTGTGCGCATTTCGGGTCCGCGCGCCGGCGACGCTTTGAAAGCACTTGTCGGCCGGATCCCAGCGGCACGAGAAGCGACTTTGGCGCGGATCCGTTGGCGGAATAACGAGGTCATTGATCAGGCTTTGGTCCTCTGGTTTCCGGCACCGAACAGCGAAACCGGCGAAGATGTTGCCGAGTTGCAGCTTCACGGCGGCCGCGCCGTGATTGCGTCGGTGTTCGCCGCGCTTTCCCAGATCGCGGGTTTGCGTCCGGCGGAGGCCGGCGAGTTCACCAGACGTGCGTTCGAAAACGGCAAACTCGATCTAACCGCCGTAGAAGGTCTTGCCGATCTGGTGATGGCTGAAACGGAAGGCCAGCGTCGGCTTGCGATTCGTCAGATGACGGGCGCGTTGGGTAGCCGCGCCGAGAATTGGCGCGCCCAACTGATCCAGGCATTGGCACTCGTCGAAGCGCGAATTGATTTTTCCGACGAAGCTGACGTGCCGCAGGATCTGGTGACACCGGCGCTGCAGATTGCGCGTGCACTCGAAGCTGAGATCTCCTCCGCGCTCGCGGACAGCGGCCGCGGCGAACGGCTGCGCGAGGGGCTCGTGATCGCCATTGCTGGTCCGCCGAATGCAGGCAAATCCACGCTGCTCAATCGGATCGCGAGGCGTGAAGTGGCGATTGTCTCGCCCTATGCCGGCACGACACGCGATGTGATCGAGGTGCATTTGGACCTTGGCGGGCTGCCGGTGACGTTGCTTGATACTGCGGGCATCCGCGAAACCGACGATCCAATCGAACTGGAAGGCGTCCGTCGGGCTCGTGAGCGTGCGAGCCGCGCCGATCTCGTGCTTTGGGTTGTGGATGCACGAGAGCCGAAAACGCGATTTTCTGCCCCAGTGTGGCCGGCTGAAGAATCCAGGCCGATGCCAGTTTGGATTGTACGCAATAAAATGGATCTGCTTCTGGAGAACAGTCAAAGCAATGAACATAAAATTCAAAGCAACCGAAGCAATGAACTTGATTCCCAATTTACTAAATCTTTAACGAACGTAGTTAACGAGAGGTTAAAATGTTCGAATGAATTTGAATTCAATCCGAATGAACTGAAATTCGATACTTCGGCTGTCACTGGCGAAGGTGTTGACGCGATCTTGGCCTACCTCGCCAAGCATGCCGAGACATTTTTGCTGGGCGGCGAATCAGCGCTGGTGACTCGTGAGCGTCACCGGCGCGCGCTGGGAGACACACGCGACGCATTGCGCCGGGCGCTCGCGGGCGATACCGAAAGTCGTGAGGATTTGCTTGCCGAGGAGCTGCGAATCGCCGCTCGGGCTCTTGCCCGTCTTACGGGACGTGTGGACGTGGAGGATGTTCTGGACGTGATCTTCCGCGACTTCTGCATCGGCAAATGAGGGATCTTGCGGACTGGGCTGGCTGAGGCACGATTGTGTCCGGTGCCCCGACCCAGCGCGCCTTTCCCGGTGTTTCACGTGAAACATTTTGCCAAAACCAATGTTTTTGACCCCTACCCCCGCCTTCGCTACAACCGCGCCCTCTGAGGTATCGATGGCTAACCGATTCGACGTCATGGTGATTGGCGGCGGCCACGCCGGCTGTGAAGCCGCGGCTGCGGCGGCCCGGATGGGCGCTCGGACCGCCTTGATTACCCACAAGTTCGCCACCGTCGGCGCCATGTCCTGCAACCCAGCTATCGGCGGGCTTGGCAAGGGCCATCTGGTCCGGGAAATCGACGCGCTCGACGGCCTCATGGGTCGAATCGCCGATCAGGGTGGAATCCAATTTCGCGTGCTCAATCGCCGAAAAGGCCCAGCCGTGCGCGGCCCGCGTGCCCAGGCCGACCGCAAGCTCTATGCGTCGGCGATGCAGGCGGCGATTCGCGCCATCCCAAACCTCGATGTGATTGAGGCCGAGGCCGACGACCTGATGCTCGAGAACCGTCGGGTTCGCGGTGTCAAATTGGCTGACGGTCGCGAGATATCCGCTGGCGCCGTGGTCCTTACGACCGGCACGTTTTTGAGAGGCCTGATCCATATTGGGGAAAAGCAAATACCCGCAGGCCGGGTCGGCGAAGCGCCGGCAATAGGGCTTTCACAAACACTGGAGAAGCTGGGTCTCAAGCTTGGCCGACTGAAAACCGGAACGCCGCCGCGTCTCGATGGCCGCACGATCGACTGGTCTGGGCTCGAGATGCAGCCCGGGGATGATCCGCCTGAACCGTTTTCAACTTTGACCGCGCGTATCGAAAATCGTCAGATCGAATGCGGCATTACGCGTACTGTTGAAGCCACGCACAAGATCATCCGCGACAACGTCCATCGCTCGCCGATGTATTCAGGACAAATCGCGAGTCGCGGTCCGCGTTATTGCCCGTCGATCGAAGACAAGATCGTGAAGTTCGGTGAGCGCACAGGCCACCAGATATTCCTGGAGCCCGAAGGCATCGACGATCACACCGTCTATCCAAACGGAATTTCGACTTCGCTTCCGGAGGACGTCCAGCACGCGTTGGTCTCGACGATTCCCGGCCTGGAGCACGCGCGGTTTATTCGTCCTGGCTATGCGATCGAATACGATCATGTCGATCCGCGCGAGCTCGACCCGACACTGCAGACCAAATGTTTGCGCGGGCTGTTTCTGGCCGGACAGATCAACGGCACCACGGGTTACGAAGAAGCTGCGGCGCAGGGGTTGCTTGCAGGTCTCAATGCGGCGGCTTTGGCGGGTGAGGGCGCTGAAATCATCGTCGACCGGGCGCAGGCCTATCTCGGCGTAATGATTGATGATCTCGTGACGCGCGGCGTCACCGAGCCATATCGGATGTTCACATCGCGCGCCGAATATCGTTTGCAGTTGCGCGCAGACAATGCCGACCAACGTCTGACCGATATCGGCATTGCGATCGGGTGCGTTGGTGCCGATCGCGCGCGCACGCAAAAAGAAAAATCCGCGGCGCTGAGAGATGCGCGAGACTATGCAAAATCAGTATCGCTGACACCAAAACAAGCCGAGCGTCACGGCCTGTCGCTTAACAAGGACGGACAACGTCGCACGGCGTTTGAATTGCTGTCGTATCCAAACGTTACAATTTCCGATCTCGCAAAGGTCTGGCCACGCTTCGGCGAAATTGCGCCGAAGATCGCCGAGCAAATCGAGATCGATGCGAAGTATGATGTCTATCTTTCGCGTCAGGCTGCGGACATCGCTGCGTACCGACGTGACGAAAGCTTTTTGCTGCCCGATGATTTCGACTACGCGGCGCTGCCTGGTCTTTCGAATGAAATGAAACAGAAGTTACAAGCGCATCGTCCGCGCACCATCGGCCACGCGAGTCGCATCGACGGCGTTACGCCGGCGGCGTTGACGTTGCTCGTCGCGCATATTCGGCGCGGCAAGAAATTTGCCGCGAAATCGGCGTGAACAAAGGCGGGCAGGGCACTCCCAATCTTGATGTCGATAAAGCGCGGGCCCTCGCGCTCATTTCTGTTTCACGTGAAACAGAAAAGCGGCTCGACCGATTCGTGGACGTTCTGCTGCGCTGGCAGACGAAGCTCAACCTCGTGGCTCCTTCGACGCTCCGCGAAATATGGACACGCCATATCGCTGATTCGCTGCAGCTCCTGGCCCTTGCACCGCAGGCCCGAATCTGGGTCGACTTCGGGTCCGGCGGTGGCTTCCCAGGCCTGCCCATTGCGCTTTCCGGTCCGGCGGGAACGAGAGTCCATCTGGTTGAAAGCAATGGGAAAAAGGCGGCTTTCTTGCGGGAAGCAGTGAGGGCGACAGGAGCGGAGGCGGCTATCCATCAGGAGCGGGTCGAGAAATTTGGGGAAAGGTTTGCAGAACCCGTGCATGTGGTTACCGCCCGGGCCCTGGCTCCATTGAAAACCCTCTGCGATCAGGCATTTCCTCTGATCAGGCGAGGTGCGGTGGGTCTGTTTCCCAAGGGTCAAGATGTAGATGCTGAATTGACCGATGCCGCTAAATATTGGAGACTCGGTGCTACAAAGGTGCCGAGTAAGACCAGTTCGGAGGGCTCGATCGTTATTGTCCACAGCCTCGAGGCTGCCCGGCAAAGCTGAAATGAAGTATTTGCTAATCTTTTCAAATACTTAGGTGAAACCACCTGCCACGATGGAATGCGGAGCATGACCGACCTCCCGATCCCTGACGAGCCTGTCGCTTCGCCGGTTGTTCCGTTCGGCAAGCCGACCCTGAAGCCCGACGCACCGCGCGCACGTGTGCTCGCGATTGCCAATCAAAAGGGTGGTGTGGGCAAGACGACGACCGCGATCAATCTTGGCACGGCGCTCGCCGCGATCGGCGAGCATGTTCTGATCGTCGATCTCGACCCGCAAGGCAACGCGTCGACCGGACTCGGCATTGAACGCAAGTCGCGCCGCACATCGACTTACGATGTTCTCACCGGTGCAGCGCCAATGCGTGACGCCGTGCTTCCAACTGGCGTGCCGCAACTCTGCATCGCGCCGTCGACGCTTGACCTCTCGGGCCTCGAACTCGAAATCGGTCAACAGCGCGATCGCGCCTTCCGTTTGCGCAACGCACTCCGACAGCTCAACAGCGGAATGCGTACTTACGATTTCACGTATGTGCTCGTCGACTGCCCACCGTCGCTCAATCTCCTCACTGTCAACGCAATGGCAGCCGCCGACTCGATTCTTGTTCCGCTTCAATGCGAGTTCTTCGCGCTCGAAGGCCTTTCGCAACTTTTGAAAACGGTCGACCAGGTCAAAACGACACTCAATCCGACCCTGTCAATACACGGCATTGTGCTGACGATGTATGACTCGCGCAACAACCTCTCGAGCCAGGTCGTAGCGGACGTACGCCAGTTCATGGGCAACAAAGTGTACGAGACGATAATTCCTCGCAACGTGCGAATCTCGGAAGCGCCGTCCTACGGCAAGCCGGTTCTGGTCTACGATCTCAAATGCGTCGGCAGTGAAGCGTATTTACGACTCGCCACGGAAATCATTCAGCGCGAGAAAGCGTTGAAAGCCGGGTAGCGAATCTACACGCCAGCGATTTGATATCGAACGGCAGAAAATAGGAAGGGGACAGCGTGGCGCGGAGTTCAGGAGCGGCGGCAATGTCGGATCACTCGCGATTGGGACGCGGTCTGGCGGCGCTGATGGGAGACGTCGGTGAGGAAACTTCCGCAGCCGACAGCGGTCGCAAGCCACGCCGCGCGCCCATTGAAAACCTGCGTGCCAATCCGCGCAATCCGCGCCGCATGTTCACCGACGCTGAACTCGACGAGCTGTCCGTGTCAATTCGTGAGCGCGGCATCATTCAGCCGATCGTTGTGCGCGCGCTGCAGGGCGACAATTTTGAAATCATCGCCGGCGAGCGACGATGGCGAGCCGCGCAACGGGCTGGCCTGCACGACGTACCGATTGCGGTGATGGAAGCAAATGACGCGCAGTCGCTTGAATTTGCCATTATCGAAAATGTCCAGCGTACCGATCTCAATCCAATCGAGGAGGCCAGCGGTTATCTTGCGCTGATGGACGATTTCAATCGTACCCAGGAAGATGTCGCGCAGATCGTCGGCAAAAGCCGGCCACATGTTGCGAACACACTGCGGCTCCTCAAGCTGCCGGAACCTGTAAAGCAGTTGGTGCGGTCAAACAAAATTTCCGCGGGACACGCCAGACTGTTGCTAGGGCAGCCAAATGCCGAGCAGATCGCCCAGGAAATCATCGATAAGGGTCTGAGTGTGCGCCAGGTCGAGGCGTTGGTGCAGAATGCGGCCGCGCAAGCCCGCGACGCGCAACGCGAGACAAAGGGGCATTCCAGCAGCGCGAAGGACGCCGATACGCGCGCTCTGGAGAAGCGGCTTTCAGACGCGCTCGGACTTGCCGTCAACGTCGACCATCGAGGTGAGGGCGGTACGCTGCGCATCAAATACCGGAATCTCGAACAGTTGGATGCCGTCTTAAAAAAGCTGGGCGGCTAGCTCTACCGGCCTGCCTCAAGGCCGCTCGACGGCCGCGCAGCCCGCGCAGTTTCGTTGCTGACTAAATCGATGGTCTGGCGGCGAAAGTCATTTATATTCCGATCCAAAATCGACACTCGCGAAATCGAAGAGGTCGTCCAATGACCAACGATGCGCCGAAAGCGAAAAGAATTCTGCACGTCAAAGTAAAAACACCATCCGCCGACGCGACGACGCTTCTCGCGACGATGATGAAAAACGCGTTGCCGCTCTACAAGGCGTTCGGTGAGGCACAGGTCCGTTTGCTCCGGAATGCCGATGATCAAACCCAATTCCTTCAGGTGATCGAGTATCAAACGGACCAAACGGTTGAATTCAATCGTCAAAAACTTGCCAGCGAGCCGATAATCCAAAACTACTTGCAGGCGTGGCGCACGCTCTTTCCCGGAGCGATGGAGATCGATGTGTACGAAGACATCACCGAAAGAGAGTAGCG
>Ga0184625_10001121_pt1 | contig 11024 bp, 8 predicted proteins | sample PLM3_30_b1_FD_133151 | JGI IMG/M metagenome (GOLD analysis project Ga0184625, IMG submission 133151) | Groundwater sediment microbial communities from an aquifer in East River, Colorado, USA - PLM3_30_b1 | ecosystem: Environmental > Terrestrial > Soil > Riparian zone | place: USA: East River... | reverse complement strand
TGGTGATCATGCCGACGAGCTCTTCCATCATTTCGAGGCTCTGCTTCTTGCTGAGCTGATGCTGCTCCGCCAGCGCATAGGCCAAATGCTTGGTGGTGACGGTTGGGGCCGTAGCCTTGGGTGGCACTGCTATGTTCATGGGCGTTTGCTCCTTGTGCGCACTGGGGTGGGCCATTAGCCCTATAAGATTCGGGGGTTTACGGCCAATTATTAGGCTTTACTGAGCGTAGTCACATTGGCCCCGTTAGCCTGCGCGATCGCGATGTTTAGATGGTTGGCCCACACTTCAAGGGCGGCCCTTTTCTCTGCAGCGTAGGTGTTGCGGTCATAGGTGCGGATGAGCTTAGCGGGTAGGTGGTTCAAGACGGCCTCCGCAACGTGCGGGGCTACGCCAAGCTTGCCCAAGCCGGTGCGAACCGTGCGGCGAAGGTCGTGCAAGGTCCAGGTGCTTTCGAGTTTCACTTTGTCGTCGAGTAGGCGCTTGCACTTTGACCAACCGCCAAACCCGGCCTTGCCGCGCCCGAAGACGCATATGCGATCGCGGCGCGGGATTGCTTGTAGGATCACAATGGCGCTGTCCGACAGCGGAACGACATGCGCTTGGTTGTTCTTTGTGCGGATCGCGGGCAGCGTGATAGTGCGGCCCTCGAAATCGATCTCGGACCATTGAAGGTTGCCAATTTCATCGCGCCGGCAACCCGTGAGCATTAGCAGCCGCAAGCTGCGACCGAAGTCGTTATCAGGACAGGCAAGGAAGACGCGAGCTGCCTCGCCGTCGGATAGTGACCGTTCGCGCGGATCATTCTCCCGTTGCCGATTTGTGCCGATAACGGGATTGCTCTCGCATAGCCCTTCACCGATAGCCCAACGGAACATGGCGGATAACGCAGCGCGGGCGCGGTTGGCGGCTATAGGGCCGTTTTCCTTGGCAATGGTGGCCATTCGTGCGGCAATGATGGCGCGGCTTACGGTACCGACAGTGAGGCCGTGCAAGGGTTTCCAAAGCTTCTTCAGGCGATGCTCTGACGCCTCATAGGAGCGGGGGCGCAGCCTTTCCTTCGCGACTTCCAGATAGGCCTCGATGATGGTACCGAGTGCGCTGGATGCTTCAGCCCGAGCTGCGATCTTTTTGCCTGCCGGGTCCTCTCCAATCGCGACCCTGCCGAATATCTCTTTGGCTTTCTTTTTGGCGTCGTCAAACCTCACTTTGTCGACGTTGCCGAGCGTGACGCGGCGATGCTTGGGGCCGATCTTGGACTGAGCGACGAACGTTCGGTGCTCATTCTTTCCGTCTGAGCGAATGCGCAGGCCGAAGCCATGCATTTCCTTGTCGAACCAAATCTCGTCGCGCTTGCCGTTCTCGATTCTAAGGCGGTCAACCACGGCCTGAGTTAGTTTGACGGGCGCCTTGCGTTTCATGGTATCCCCACTTCCGGGGAAGAGCCTGGGAAGATTGAAAGCATCTTCCCGCGTCTTCCCGTGACCCCTTATGGCACAATCAGACATAGGGTCTAAGCTAGAACTGGCTTGTTCGCAAGGTGTTTGTCTGCCAGTGTCTTCCCATGCCGGGTGGAATACATGTTCCTGTGGCTCGTAATCGCACTGATGACGGCGGCCGCCGTTTTCGCGGTCTTATGGCCGTTGGGCCAGGCCGCCAGTGAGCAGGCCGGCGGCGATATTGCTGTTTATCGCGATCAGTTGGCTGAAATTGAGCGTGACCTTAGGGCGGGCCTGGTCAGTGAGGCGGACGCGCAGGCGGCGCGGACAGAGGTCTCGAGGCGTCTTATAGCCGCGGCTGATGCCGCTGAGTTTGCGCATTCACTGCCGATAGGTTCGCCGCTATGGCGACGCCGTGCGGCGGCGATCGCCGCAGTGGTGCTGCTGCCGTTTGTCGCAGTGGCGCTTTATCTCGTAGTCGGGTCGCCGCAATTGCCGGGCCAACCCTTGGGCGAGCGGCTGCGAGCCGTCCATCAGGACGCATCGATTACAAGCCTCGTGGCCAAAGTGGAAGCTCATCTCGAGCGCAATCCCGACGATGCTCGTGGCTATGAAGTTCTGGCACCGGTCTACCTAAGGCTCGGCCGTTTCGCCGATGCGGTCAATGCGCGGCGTAAAGCGCTCGCATTGAGCGGTGAAAATGCCGAACGCCAATCCGATCTCGGTGAAGCGCTGACCGCGGCGGCCAATGGCATTGTTACTGCCGATGCAAAATCGGCCTTCGAGCGTTCGCTTGCACTCGATCCCGACCAATCCAGGGCGAAATTCTACATCGGCATGGCAGCTGAACAGGATGGCGACCGCGCGCAGGCGGCTACGATCTGGCGCGACATGATTAGCAAAGCACCGCCTGATGCGCCCTGGCTGCCGCTCGTCCGCGACGCGCTCGCGCGCGTGGGGGGCGAACAACCTGTAGTCTCGGCACCCGGGCCGACCGGCGAAGACATTGCCGCTGCCGGGGCGATGAGCGAGAAGGACCGCGGAGAAATGATCCGCGGCATGGTGGCGCGGCTCGCCGATCGCCTGAAGGAAAATGGAAACGACGTTGACGGCTGGCAGCGGCTACTGCGCGCTTATATGGTGCTGGGCGAGCGCGATCGAGCCCATGCTGCTGCCGCCGACGCCAAACGGGCGCTCGCTAACGATCCCGACAAGCTCCGCCGGATCGAAGATATGATCAGAAGCCTGGGGCTTGAAGGTTGAACGAGGTGGAATGACCCGCAAGCAACGACGCCTGGTTTTGATCGGCGCCAGTCTCAGCGTTCTCGCGATCGCTGCAGCGCTGGTGCTCAGTGCGTTACGAGATTCGATTGTATTCTTTAATTCGCCGACCGATGTTGCAGACAGGAATCTGGCACCAGGCACGCGCATGCGCATTGGCGGGCTCGTGAAACCCGGCAGTGTGGCCCGCGGCGAAAACCTGCGGGTGCGATTTGCGGTGACCGACGGCAAGACGGATATCGCGGTCCATTATCAAGGCATTGTCCCCGACCTGTTTCGGGAGGGGCAGGGCGTTGTCGCAGAAGGCAAACTCGAGCCTGGCGGAGTGTTTGCCGCCGATACCGTGCTTGCTAAACATGATGAACGCTATATGCCGCGCGAGGTTGTGGACGCTTTGAAGAAAAGCGGGCGGTGGCAGGAGGGTGAAGCCAAAAGTGCAGGGAGTGCGACCAAATGATTCCCGAGCTGGGGAACTATGCATTGGTGCTGGCACTCGCTCTCGGACTGGTTCAGTCGGTTGCACCGATTATCGGCGCACGCACGCACGATGCCTCGTTGATGCAGCTCGCGAGCTCGACGGCGCTGATGCAATTCGTTTTTGTCGGGCTTTCTTTTTTGGCGCTGGTCGTCTGCTACGTGACCTCTGATTTTTCGGTTGCCACGGTCTACGAAAACTCGCACTCGACGATGCCGCTGGTCTACAAGGTTACCAGCGTATGGGGAAATCACGAGGGCTCGATGCTCTTGTGGGTGCTGATACTCTCGCTTTTTGGGGCGTTGGTCGGCGTTTTTGGCAACAACCTGCCTTCGGTACTGAAAGCGCATGTTCTGGCGGTGCAGTCGTGGATCGCGTGCGCCTTCTACTTATTCATTCTCTTCACTTCCAATCCCTTCCTGCGTCTTGCCGAGGCGCCATTCGAAGGCCGTGACCTGAATCCAATTCTGCAGGACATCGGTCTCGCCATCCATCCTCCCCTGCTTTATCTCGGCTATGTCGGGTTCTCGATCGCCTTTTCGTTTGCCATTGCTGCGCTGATCGAAGGGCGCATTGATGCAGCTTGGGCGCGCTGGGTCCGGCCTTGGACACTTGTCGCCTGGATGTTCCTTACCGTCGGCATCGCCATGGGTTCGTACTGGGCCTATTACGAGCTCGGCTGGGGCGGTTTCTGGTTCTGGGACCCGGTGGAGAATGCTTCGCTAATGCCATGGCTTGTGGGTACAGCCCTTTTGCACTCGGCCGTCGTAATGGAGAAGCGGAACGCACTGAAAGTCTGGACCATCTTGCTTGCGATACTTGCTTTCTCGCTTTCGTTAGTCGGCACCTTTTTGGTTCGGTCAGGTGTGCTCACGTCGGTGCACACTTTCGCCAATGATCCGGCACGTGGTGTCTTTATCCTGGCTATTCTCGTGCTGTTCATCGGGGGTGGTTTGGCCCTGTTCGCGTGGCGTGCGCCAATGTTGAAGCAGGGCGGCCTGTTTGCGCCGATTTCGCGCGAGGGCGCGCTGGTGTTCAACAATCTCTTTTTTACGACCGCCTGCCTGACGGTTTTCGTCGGCACGCTTTATCCTTTGGCTCTCGAGGCTCTCACCGGCGAGAAAATTTCGGTCGGGGCGCCGTTTTTCAATCTGACGTTTGCGCCACTCTTTATTCCTCTGTTGTTTGCCATGCCCTTCGGCCCGCTAATGGCCTGGAAACGCGGCGACATTCTCGGCGTCGCTCAACGGCTCATCACGGCCTTTGGTATCGGCATTGTTGTCGTTGCCGTGACTTTCATCATGGAAGGCGGAAAATCGGTGCTGGCGCCGTTCGGCCTCGGCTTGGCAGTATTCGTGATGATCGGTGCGCTGATCGATCTTGTTGAGCGCGTCGGGATATTCCGGGTGCCATTTTCGGCCGCGCGCCAGCGCGCTGCCGGATTGCCGCGTTCGGTTTGGGGTACCGCGTTGGCGCATTGCGGGATTGCGGTAACTTTGTTCGGGATCGTCAGTGTGGGCTCGTGGGCGACCGAGCGCATTATTGCGCTCAAGCCGACGCAGACAATCTCGCTTTCCGGTTACGAGCTGTCCTTCGACGGTCTCGTGCAGCGCTCCGGGCCGAATTATCGCGAAGCCGCGGCGAAATTTACGGTGCGGGACGCCGGTGTGCCAATCGGTGTTATGGAGCCTTCGAAGCGAAGTTTCGCAGCGCGCGCCACTACCACGACGGAAGCGGCGTTGATGACGCGAGGTCTCAGTCAGCTTTACCTGTCGCTTGGCGACGTCAGCGAGGACGGCTCGATCTCTGTGAGGCTCTACTACAAGCCAATGGTGCTTTTGATCTGGCTCGGTGCAATCGTGATGGCGTTAGGCGCGGCCCTGTCGTTGTCGGATCGCAGGCTTCGTATTGGCGTTCCAAAAGCGGCGGCAAAATCAGTGCCCCAGCCCGCAGAGTAGCGTTATGCGGCGACTCGCAATCACTTCTCTTTTTGTCTCGCTCATCCTGTCGGGTCCAACTCTGGCGGTACAGCCCGATGAGATACTCAACGACCCGGCTTTGGAGCGCCGGGCGCGCGATCTATCGCGTGAGCTGCGTTGTATGGTCTGCCAAAACCAGTCGATCGATGATTCCGAAGCGCCACTTGCGCGTGACCTGCGCCTGCTTGTGCGCGAACGGCTCACCAAAGGCGATAGCGACCAGCAGGTGCTCGATTATCTGGTATCGCGTTATGGCCAGTTTGTGCTGCTTAAGCCGCCGCTTGAATGGCAAACCTTGCTTTTATGGGGATTACCGCCCTTCGCCCTAATAGTCGGGCTGATCGGCCTTGTGCTCAGGGCGCGACGGCAAAATTTTGCAGCTCGTGAGGTCGAGGCCCTCAGCCAAAGTGAAGAACGGCGACTTTCGACTTTGGTCGATCCTCGGGCGCGCGAGCGTTGAATATTCTATCGAATTTCAGAACTGATCGCCGCCTGAACCTTACAAAAGTTTAATCCTCCCGACAGGGCCCCGTAAGGCTCTTCGCACCATCTTCAGGTTCGAAACCGCGCGCACGCGCGGCAAAATTCCGCATGGAGATATCCAAATGAGCTTGAGCGTAGTTCCCGCTCCAGATAATTCCAAGAAGCCGAGCGCGCTCAATGGCCGCCGGTTCATTCTTCTCGCTACAACCATTGCCAGTCTCGGCGCTGCGGCGTTCGTCGTTGCACCTGATTTCAATTTCACCGGCAGCTATCCCGCTGCAATTGCACAGAACCTCTCCGAACAGGCGCGCAAGACGCAGGCGCCAGTGGGATTTGCCGACATTGTTGAGAAGGTCAAACCTGCGGTGATTTCGGTGCGCGTCAAGGTCGACGGCGGTACGCAGACCAGCGCACTTGGCGGCAACGATGTTCCGCCAGGGTTACGCGAATTCTTCCGCCGTTTTGGAATGCCCGACGCTCCGGATGGATCCGAAGGCACGCCGCGAGGCCGTGGCCGTAACGTCATCACGGGTCAGGGTTCTGGGTTCTTGATTTCCGCTGACGGCTATGCCGTGACCAACAACCACGTCGTCGACAAAGCGGAAAGCGTCCAGGTCACCACCGACGATGGAAAGACGCACAAGGCTAAGGTCATCGGCACCGATCCGCGTACCGACCTGGCGCTGATTAAGGTGGAAAACGGACCATTCCCGTACGTGAAGCTTTCAGAAAAGTCTCCACGCATCGGCGACTGGGTTCTCGCCGTCGGGAATCCCTTTGGCCTGGGCGGCACTGTCACGGCTGGAATCGTATCCGCGCGCGGCCGCGATATCGGTGCGGGCGCTTATGACGACTTCATCCAGATCGATGCCCCGGTCAACAAGGGCAACTCCGGCGGTCCGACGTTCGATACCGATGGCAATGTGATCGGCGTCAACACCGCGATCTTCTCGCCGTCCGGAGGTTCGGTCGGTATCGCGTTTGCCATCCCATCTGACACGGTCAACACCGTTGTAGCCCAGCTCAGGGACCGCGGCTCGGTCACGCGCGGCTGGATTGGCGTTCAAATTCAGCCCGTGACGCAGGACATTGCGGACAGCCTCGGCCTTAAGACGACCCAAGGGGCGCTTGTTGCGGAGCCCCAGGCAAATAGCCCGGCTCAGAAGGCGGGCATCGAAGCTGGCGACGTCATCACCACGGTCGACGGCAAGGAGGTCAAAGATGCCCGCGACCTCGCCAAGAGAATCGGCGCGATGGCCCCAAAGACGTCGGTGAAGTTGACGGTTCTTCGCAAGGGCTCGGAGAAGACGATCACGCTGACGCTCGGTGAGCTGCCAAACACGAAGGAAGCACGGGCAGGTGCCGAAGGCGGCGACAATGAAGCTGACGTCGGCAAGCTCGGGCTCTCGCTCGCTCCGGCTGCGCGTGTAGCCGGTTCTGGAGCCGAGGGCGTGGTGGTTACCAGCGTCGATTCAAACGGCATTGCTGCCGACCACGGGTTCTCGACTGGCGACGTAATTCTCGAAGTGGCCGGTAAAGCCGTGTCGACACCTTCCGATGTGCGTGACGTCGTCGCGAGTGCGCGTACGGAGGGTAAGCGCAGCGTTCTTGTGCGGGTGAAAAAGGGTGACGCGATGCGATTTGTCGCGCTGCCGCTCGCCCGCGGCTAAGTCGAATTTGGGGACGCCCACCGGCATCCGTCGCCCCCGTCGGTGGGCTGCCCTCAACGGGGCGGGCGGTAATGCCCGTCCCGGCAATTCCCGAAGGCAGCGCTTTGATGGAGCGTCTGCTTTCAGTACGAGCTCCAACCCCGGCATCCGTCGCCCCCGCTGGGGTGGGGTCGCTGAGGGGGTGGCGGGTCTCCGCCACCCCCTCGCGTACAATAGGGGACGAATTGATCTCGCCACGGAATTGACTGAATTGGTGTGACCGATGACCACATATCCGGATATTAACGGGGAGCGCCCTCTCGGCAGGATGGCCGAAGCGCAACCGGATCGGGTCACCATGCGCCTTCTGGTCATCGAGGACGACCGCGACGCCGCCGACTATCTGGTAAAGGCGTTTCGCGAGGTCGGCCATGTTGCCGATGCCGCCACCGATGGCGACGATGGATTGGCCATGGCGCTCGGCGGCCAATATGACGTGCTGATCGTCGACCGAATGCTGCCCAAACTCGATGGCCTGGCCGTGATTGGCGCGCTGCGAGCGAAGGGCATGGAAACCCCGGCGCTGATTCTCTCAGCCCTTGGCCAGGTCGATGACCGGGTTAAAGGATTGCGCGCAGGCGGCGACGACTACCTGCCCAAGCCGTATTCCTTCTCCGAATTGCTGGCCCGCGTTGAGGTGCTGGCACGGCGCCGCGGTGGTCGCAGTGAGGAAACCATGCTGCGCGTCGGCGATCTCAAACTCGATCGCTTGTCGCATCAGGTGCATCGCGGCGAGGAGGAAATATCGCTGCAGCCGCGCGAATTCCGCCTTCTGGAGTATTTGATGCAGCACGCCGGGCAGGTTGTGACTCGTACTATGCTATTGGAAAATGTGTGGGATTACCATTTCGACCCACAAACTAACGTGATTGACGTTCACATCTCGCGCTTGCGTTCGAAAATCGATAAAGGTTTCTCCCAGCCGCTCCTGCATACGATCCGCGGCGCGGGATACATGATACGTGACGGCGCTCGGTAAACTTTTCCGTACGACCACGTTTAAGCTGACGCTGGTCTATTTGACCGTGTTTGCGCTGTTCGCGGCGTTTCTGCTCGGCTACTTTGCCCTGAACACACGCCGTCTGATTACCGAGCAAATTACCGACACCGTCAACGCCGAAATCACCGGACTGTCCGAGCAATACCGCCTCGCAGGCATCAGACGATTGGTTGCCGTTGTGGATGCACGGGCGCGTCGGCCGGGATCAAGCCTTTACCTCGTTACAACGTTTGCCGGAGAATCGCTTGCGGGCAACGTCACTTCATTGCCCCCGGGCACACTCGATAATCCCGGTTGGACCGAAACCGCCTATCGTCGACTCGATGAGTCCGATACGGCGGATCATCCAGAGCACCGCGCGCTGGCACGCGTCTTTCAATTGCCGGGCGGCTTTCGCTTGCTGGTGGGCAGGGATCTCGACGAGCGCGATCGTCTCTACAAAATCGTGCTGTCGGCAGGGCGGTGGTCGATCGCGATCGTGATCGTGCTTGGCCTGGCCGGCGGATTGTTTGTCACTCGCCGTGTTTTGCGTCGGGTCGATGCCATGACCGAGACCACGCGTACAATCATGCAAGGCGATCTCGGTGGCAGGTTGCCTGTTGCCGGCACCGGCGACGAGCTCGATCGTTTAGGAGAAAATCTCAATCTGATGCTGGAACGCATCGAGGCGCTGATGCGCGGTCTGAAAGAGGTTTCCGACAACATTGCCCACGATCTCAAAACGCCGATCACGCGTCTTCGCAATCGCGCCGAACAGGCTTTGCGTTCCGCCAAGGATGAGACCGAATACCGTGCTGCACTCGAAAGCACGATTGAAGAATCGGATGGTCTTATTCGCACCTTTAACGCGCTCCTGATGATCGCCCGCGCGGAATCCGGGCAGGCACGGGAAAATATGAGCGAATTCGATGCGGCGGAGATCGTGCACGATGTTGGCGAGCTGTATGAAGCCTTGGCGGAGGAAAAGGGAATTACGCTGAAGGTGGAAGCCGACGCGCCGGTGCCGCTGCGCGGAAATCGCGAACTTATCAGCCAGGCGCTCGCCAATCTGATCGACAATTCAATCAAATACACGGAGCCGCTTAGAAATGCGGGAAACGGCGAACCCGCGAAGATCGTTGTACGCGCTCTCAGTGAAGGCGATCGCATTATGCTGACCGTGGCCGACACCGGGCCCGGTATCCCCGAGGCCGATCGTGCCCGGGCGGTCGAGCGGTTCGTCAGGCTGGAACAAAGCCGCTCGCAACCGGGCTCGGGGCTTGGGTTAAGTCTCGCTTCCGCAGTTGCGCGGCTGCATGGCGGCGAACTGACGCTCGCGGACAACCATCCGGGGCTTAAAAGTGTCATTGCTTTGCCGCGGGGAGGGCCGGTACAGATTGCCGGATGAGGCGGCCCGCCAAACGAAGAACGTCCCGCAAGGCGACAGAAAAGCGACCTGTCCCTGGCAAGCGCGCTAAAGCGCGGGCGACACTGGCCGAGCGTATTGTGAATGCGCCACGGCTGATCGATCGAAAAAAGGCGCACGCGCGTGTTTCAGACTGGCTGGGGGAATTGTCGTCAGCGGAAGCAAAACCGCTAAGTGCACTGTTCGCTGCCAAGTCGACCCTGACCGCATTAATAGGGAGTCTCTCCGAAAGCTCGCCTTACCTATGGGAACTGGCCAGCCGGGAACCCAAAAGGTTGCTACAGCTGCTCGAAGCGGACCCGGATGAGCACCTGGCTGCCTTACTGACTCGGCACGGTCGCGCCATCGCATCATGCAAGGAAGAAGCCGAGGCGATGCGGTTGTTGCGCCGCATGAAAGCTGAGGTGGCCTTGTTGATCGCGCTCGCCGACATCGGCGGCGTTTGGCCGGTGATGCGGACAACACGCGCGCTCACGGATCTTGCCGATACGGCGGTCGATGCTGCAGCAAGCTTCTGCTTGGGCGAGGCGGCGCGCGCCGGGCGCCTCGTGCCGAATGACAAATCGCAGCCGCAAGCCGGAAGCGGCTACGTCGTGCTGGCGATGGGAAAGATGGGTGCTTTTGAGCTCAACTACTCCAGCGATATCGACCTCATTGTTTTGTATGACCCGGCGGCGCCTGCGCTTCCAAGCGATGCACAGCCCTCAACATTGTTCGTTCGCATCACGCAGCGCCTGGTAAAGCTCCTCCAGGAGCGCACCGCTGACGGCTATGTGTTCCGAACGGATTTGCGGTTGCGACCGGATCCTGCCTCGACGGCAATTGCGATTTCCACCGAAGCGGCCGTCTCCTACTACGAAAGCGTTGGTCAGAATTGGGAACGGGCGGCGATGATCAAGGCCCGCGCCTGTGCCGGCGATGTTGCCGCCGGCGAAGCAATCCTCCATGAGCTGGCGCCTTTCGTATGGCGCAAGTATCTCGACTTCGCGGCTGTCGCGGACGTGCACGCCATGAAGCGACAGATCAACGCCTATCGTGGGCACGGCGAGATCGCGGTCGAAGGCCACAACATCAAGTTGGGACGCGGCGGGATTCGAGAAATTGAATTTTTCGTACAGACCCAGCAGCTGATTGCGGGCGGCCGCAATCCGGAACTGCGGGACCGCGACACGCTTACAACCTTGGACAAGCTGCAGGCAGACAAGTGGATTGATGAAGCCGCGCGCGACGCGATGAAGGACGCCTATCGTTTTCT
>Ga0184625_10001120_pt1 | contig 11027 bp, 10 predicted proteins | sample PLM3_30_b1_FD_133151 | JGI IMG/M metagenome (GOLD analysis project Ga0184625, IMG submission 133151) | Groundwater sediment microbial communities from an aquifer in East River, Colorado, USA - PLM3_30_b1 | ecosystem: Environmental > Terrestrial > Soil > Riparian zone | place: USA: East River... | reverse complement strand
GTGCAGCTTCATGGAGAGTGATGTACAAACCATCTGCTGTTTTCATCATCAAAGCAGTTTGAACACCTGTTGGAGAAAATTGTGTTTGGGACGCATTGGGCGTAATCGCTTTTACCATCAGGCTTCTTATTTCAGAGAGCTTTGATTCGGTGTAATCATATTCCTGTGTATCGTAATCACCCGGTATCCAGAGCGCAGTATGATCCCCTGTCATCGCAAATTGTGTGAGTTCTTCCTTGATCACGAAGTAGACCAAATTCTTTTGTGAGGGAAACTCATAACGGAAACCCAGCCCGTCATCAAAAAGGCGAAACCGGATGATCAGTTGTCTGTTGGTCTCTTTTTGGTTAAGCGTAACCGCCATTTCATGGTAATGATTGCGGATACTTGCTATTTCACCCCAAACAGGCTTCCACGTTTCATCAAAAGAGCTCGTGTCGATCTTGATGATTTCAAAGCCGTTTAACAATGATTGTTTATCATTCTTAAGTTCCAGTCCGAGCTTGCTCGATTTAATCACAACACGATCCCTATAATTAAGCGTGTATGTTGGCGTGCCGTTGCGTTCAAGAGCAAAGAGCATCATAAACTTTCCGCCGGGAGATCGTAATGTTTGCGGGTGTACTAAAACAGAAAAGATAAGGAAAGCAAATAAGCAGAGTGTTATTTTCTTCATGGTGAAGTTGGTTGGTGATTGATCTTTTTAAAAGTAAGAAAAGTTTGAAATGAAATCGAATGATGAATTATAAGTGAGTTTTCCTACGATTATCAATACGAGGCGCGAATGTGTTAGAATTTCATAGGAGTTTTGTATTTAGATTTAGCCTTAACTCTCCAATGTTTGTCCATTCTCCAATTTTCGTTCAATTCGCCGGTCGGGTATAAACCACATTATAGCGATCAATACGTACAATGCCATGCTTATCCATGTATGTACAAATGAAAGAATGATGGCGAGAACCAATATAACTACTGACAGTTTACCCTTTCTGTCACTGCCTATGGCTGTTGCCAGTTCTTTGTTTCCGCTATGAATGCGTATGAGTGTTTGCGAAAGAATATAATAAGCCACTCCAGCCATTAGCAAAATAAAGCCGTACAATATTACCGGGAGTCGGCTGAAATGGTTTTCTCCCATCCAAGCTGTTGCGATGGGAATCAGCGAGAGCCAGAATAGTAAATGCATGTTGGCCCATAACACCTTTCCGTTCACGTGTTTGACCGCATGCATCATGTGATGGTGATTGTTCCAGTAAATGGCGAGATAAATAAAGCTCAGCAAATAACTAATGAATACTGGGATTAAAGGTTGCAACGAATGAAGTTCAGCTTCATGGGGCACTTTCAACTCCAATACCATAATAGTAATAATGATGGCCATTACACCATCACTGAATGCTTCTAGTCGTCCTTTACCCATAGCAATTTTTGTTATGCTGAAAAATCAGGTTAATCTAAAAGTAAAAAAATAGAGAATGACATAAAAGGCAATTTTTAGTCCGACATATCACAATAAAGAGCTATTGTGCTGTCTTTCGAAAGGACGAGTATCTTGTCATGATTTGGATCTCGTATATCAAAATTTTGTAGTACCTGAATACTATCCCCGAGTTCTCGAGGCAACCACCAATCCGGCCTTGGACTGTATGATACATTGAAAGAATCTCTTGAAAGGAAATACTTTGATGGCGTCGGGAATTGACTGGATATTCTTTTCATTTCTTCGGGGCAAGTGGAGAATTTTAACCAAATACAGCAATCAAGTCTTGGCACAACCTGGTCCATTTTCTCGTCCACAATCACACAGGTATCAATTGGATTTCCAAATACTGCGGTATAGATTTCTATTCCAGTTCTCTGCCTGAAGTTTTCTGAAATATTTCTACTCACCTTTTTGTAGGCTTTTGTAATTCCATTAAACGCTGCGAGAGAGCCGAAGATAGTGCAGGCAACAAAAAAGACTAGGGACAAGACGATGAATTTTCTTCTCTTTTTTGTCAAACTAAGAACTAAGAAGATTAAAAAAGAGATCAAAAAAATTCCACAACCGATAGCCAATAATATGAACCGCGCCATAAAAAGATTTCAGAATTTTAGAGTGCCACAAAGAATAAAGGCTCGCAGCGCGAGCCTTTATGTCGGGAGGACAGGATTCGAACCTGCGACCCTCCCGCCCATGGCGGGATATTCTACCGGGCTGAACTACCTAATTCTACGAGATGGTTTTCAGTTGCCATCCATTTTCGTCAAGCCATCTCTGAATCCCTCTACCTTTTATTTGTTTTTCAAGTTTCACGGCCTCACTTCTTGTTGAGAATTCCATATACCCAACAAGAGCCCACGGTATTCCGTATTTGGTACTTTTCATTTCCCCTCGATTATGTCTCCTCATGCGTTGATGAATCTCATTGGTTTGTCCGCAATAATAGTTAGCAGTCTTCTCGCTTTGTAATATGTAGGCCAAAAACATTGGAATGATCTGTTGCATCCATAAAAAAACCCGCCATATCCGCTTAAGGCGAAATTGGCGGGCGAAGTCGGGAGGACAGGATTCGAACCTGCGACCCCCTGGTCCCAAACCAGGTATTCTACCGGGCTGAACTACCTCCCGAACTGAACATTTGTTCAATATGTTACACTTATTCTATCCCACCTTCTCCGCCTAAGGCGGATACGGCCGGGCTGAACTACCCCCGAAAATTGAGTTGCAAATGTATGGGTTTTTAAAGGAACAGGAGGAACATTCCTGTTTCATTTCCCATAAATCTCTTTCGGACGGATTCCCAGGCCAATGTAACTTTAGAGACTGCTAAACCTTCTGCTATGGAAATCTCTATTCTTGACGTTGGGACTACCAAATTCGGCGATTCCATTATCATCACCCATGGTGGCAAGACCATCATGATTGATGGCGCTCATCCTGGCGACCAGGAACTCCTTGCCAAACAAATAAAGAAAATCCTTGGGAAGGATCCTCCGTTTAACATTGACCTGCTGGTGGTTACCCATTGCCACCTGGATCACATTGGATGCCTGCCAACACTTGTTGGCGATGGAACAATTCTTCCAAAACGCGCCCTGGTTGCTGATGAAAAACTTGGATTTGGCAAAACAGATGATGGCATAGGGCCAACAGACGCTCCTGGTCTTACCGATTCCCAGAAAATAATGATCATCGCGCTCCAGGAAGAGGACCACTCAGACCTGCCCGACGACGAGCTCCTGAAATTCCTGGAGGATGGCATTACACTTGAACAACGATACATCGACATGCTCGATAAACTTCAGAACGATGGTTGCAAAATCATTCGTTATGGAAATCACACATCGCAGGAATTAAAAGCACTCGAAACCAGCTTCAGCCAGTTTGGACTTAAGATCCTTGGCCCTTCAGAAGAACACCTGGTGATTTGCGCGCAAACCATTGCCGGAACTCCGGATTCCATTAGCGATGACGCCTTTAATGCGTTGAGTGATGATGTGCCCGAGGCAGATCTGGTAAATATCTATCGTTCACTAATGAAAAAAGTAAAAGAGGATGCTGACCTGGACGACGCAGAATCTCAAGCCAGCGCAGCAAAGAATGATCAAAGTATCGTGATAAAAGTTTCCAGTGGTTGGACTGCCTTATTGGCCGGGGACATGCAGTATGCAGATGCTGGAGTTACTGAACTGGAAGACCTGATGCCAGTGGCGCTGCAGGAAGCCATAGATGGAGGTCCATATGATTTCATCAAGCTAACGCATCATACAGCAGCCAATGCCCTTAACCAAAAAGTATTTACCGCGTTCTCTCCTTGTAAGCTCTTTGCGCATACCGGCGGAAAGAATGACGCAACACACCCAAATAAAAAAGCACTGGATGTGTTGAAGGCCAACCAGGCCCAGATCAAATTCTCTCGCACAGACCGGAACGGGATGATCAAGGTGAAGAAAGATACTAAGGTGCGGATGATCAACAGCAAAGGCACATTCAATAATTTTACTTTAAACACAGCAGGTGATAGCGAAGAACTTTCTGTTACCTCAACAAGATCCGAATCGCCTCGAGTGGAATTCAGGAGTGAAATTGGAGAGGATGGGTATGTGGAGGTAATTGCAAGGATCCCCAACCAGTCAACGAAGGTTACGATAACAGTGGATATCGATCCCGAAAAAAAAAAGCCTGAGCTAAGGCACACCACCGGAATTGCCAACCCCAATAACAATTTGCTTGGTGGAGGCAGGAAGTTTCCACGCCTACTGTTTGTTACCTGTAGGCTCCTGCTCGAAAGAAATATTGGAAGGGCTGAGGCAACAGCAGCGCTAAAACTGATTTCGAATTCTGATGAGGTTGAATTGTTGGAAATAGAAGCAACAAGCAGCATTGAAATCGCCAGCAAAAAGGTTCATGAAAAAATAAAATCGAACCAATATGCAGGAGTTGTGATTGTGGGTGGATATGATGTGGTGCCTTCACAAGTACTGGATGTGCTGGATAGGGATTTAAGAGAGAACATCCGTGCGTTCAGAGGTCGCAAAGACCAGGATGATTTCATTGTTTGGAGTGATGACGCCTATGTTGACCTGGATGGTGATTCACTTCCTGAATTACCCATAAGCCGCATACCTGATGCACGCAGGCCCGACCTTATCATTTCTGCGCTAACAGCCAGGTCTTTCAGTCCGGGTGATTGCTTTGGGGTTAGGAATATTGAACGACCCTTTGCCGAAGAAGTCTTTAAGCATATTCCCGGCACTCCTGTTCCCATGAATGTGTCAGAAACTTTTGCGCCCGCCCTTGTAAAAGGTGACATTGCTAACGGGGCAGTCTATTACATGCTTCACGGCAATGACAGGGACAGTACTTTGTATTGGGGAGAATCGCAGGATGATGAAGAGGAGGATAATACACTTTTTGACGCCGTCTCTATTGAAAATGTTCCATCAAATACAGAGGGAACAATTGTATTTGCAGGATGTTGCTGGGGTGCATTAACCGTTTCACCAAAGGCAGCTGCCCTTCAGCAAAACAAACCATTGGTCCCAAAGCCACCTGAAGATTCCATTGCACTTACCTATCTCATGCGAGGCGCGCAAGCATTTATTGGTTGCACTGGAACCCACTATTCTCCAGGCCAGGAACCCTTCGATTACTATGGAAAACCATTGCACGATGTTTTCTGGAATGAGATCTCAAAGGGAAAATCTCCGGCTGAAGCTTTATGGCAATCCAAAAAATCATACGCCGTAGAATTGCCCCACGGCCAAATGGATGTGTATAGCAGGGGAATTGAAATCAAGATCCTGCGCCAGTTTACCTGTCTTGGCCTGGGTTGGTAGGCCTTGTTTGATTCAGTAAATTTATGTACGCCTAAACTTAATTATATGGACCCGGAACAAAGAAAAAAATGGGAAGAGAAGCTTAAAAAAGCTAAAAAGTCATCAGGCGAAATGAAATCTGCTTCATTAGCTGACTCCCGTAAGAAATCAAATCCTGACCTGAACGCGATCCGGAAAAAATACATCAAGAGTGCCGATGTGGATGAAGCGTCAAAAATTAAGGCCAGCAAAGATATTGATCTCACTCCCGATCCAGCCATAGAAGAAGATATAGAAATTGATGTAAAGAATAAGAACCTGAAAGCGAAGGCAGACAGCGAAGAGGAACCAAATGCGGATAAGAAAGTGGTGATCAAATCCAAGAGCAAAGGAATACTTGGATCGCAAGGATAGCTGCGGTGAGGGAGGGATTCGAACCCTCGGTACAGTTTAACCCGTACGACAGTTTAGCAAACTGTTGATTTCAGCCACTCATCCACCTCACCAGATGGTCAAAGAACAATTTATTTTATCCCTCATTTTTTTTCGAAGGATTCGATCGCCTCAGGCGGAACAGTATAACCTGTACGACAGTTTAGTCCCGCAAAATGCGGTCCCGAATGTTCGGGAGATTTCAGCCACTTCCCGACTCCTCGTCGGGACAAGCTATCCACCTCACCGGCCTTTTTTGAAGGACGGCAAAAATAGGATGAATGAGTAGAAAAGCAAAAAGAAATTCCGATAGGATTTAGTCAAATTTCTAACTGTCCTATTATAAAAAGAGTCTTATAAAGGCTTATTCCATACCAGTTTAGACCTTCGCAAAACAAGAATGAACGCTATCGGACCGTAATGCTCAAGTTTCTTTCCAATTCTTTTCTGCCTGATGCGGTTATCACTACTTCCCTTGAATTTCGGATTCTCCTGATCCAATCATTTTTTAGCAGATGTTGCAAAAAGGCTGCTCCCAGAGCACCCGCTAAATGATTCTTTCTTTCGCTCCAGTCCAGACATGGTCGCGCAATGGAACGCTTCTGAGATCTCAATTCTTCGCTGTTGATTCCTAGCGATTGAAGCCAAACGGTCCCATGATTAGTGATTATATATTGGTTGGTGTAGGGTTTAATAATCCCTTTTCGTATGAAGCAAGCAGTTATATCTACTGCTAACCTTCCCGCCAGGTGATCGTAACAGGTGCGTGCGTAAGTGATACCACTCGGTTCCTCTAAGTTTTTTTTCTTTGCAGGTTGAACAGTCACCAGGCTTGCCATAACTTCAACCGCATGGGCTACTTCGTCACTCGCGAAACGATAATACCTATGTCTTCCCTGGAAGTCAACTGAGACTATGTTTGCTTCCACCAATTTGGATAAGTGATTACTGGCCGATTGTGCCGAAATATTAGCGAACAGGGAGAGCTCAGTAGGCGTATATGCCCTTCCATCTAACAGGTGCCATAACATGATTGAGCGACTCCTGTCGCCCAGCAAGAAGGCAATTTTACTAAACTCATCTGCAGTTTCCATTACTGATTAAATTCTCCTTTTGTCCAGTTATCAGAAACAACTCTTCCTTTTTCAATATCATCCACCACCAATATTAATTGGTTATCATGATCGCTATAAAGGACTTCAATGTTGACTCCTGCCTTCTGCATCATTCGAGTGATTCTCCCCAATTGACCAGGAACATCCTGTTTCAATCGCTGGATCAATATCTCATTTTCTTTCACCACCTTAATTCCTTTTTTTTCCAGGACTCTCCTTGCAGCATTTGTATCTTCAAAAAGAAAATGAGCAATCCCTTTGCTCTTACTGATCCACGCGCCGCCTCCTTCAATGCTGATGCCGGCTGCGGCCAAGGTCTCGCCCATCTCTGCCAATGCTCCCGGATAATCCTCCAGAATAATTTCCAGATCTTTCATAACCCTTTTTTAGGATGAAACAATTTGAATGTTTGTTTTTACAGAATTAGAAATGAAGCATTCTTCATGTGCGAGGTGATGCAGATGATTAATCTGCTCCATTGACGGCATGTTATCACCGGCAAATTCTATTTTAGGGTGAAGCGTTACTGAAACCATTGCCATTTTACCTTCCGCATTCTTGCCCACCACGCCTTCGGCATGGTCCACATAACTTTCAACAATGTACTTATGACGTGCGGCAAAGTATAGGAAAAAGAGCATGTGACAGGAAGCCAGAGAAGCCACAAATGCTTCCTCGGGATCTACGGCATTTTCATATGAAAAAGGAAGTGGGACCACTTGAGGTGAAGCAGAAGCTATTAGCTCAACTCCGCCGTCAAAAAGCCATTTGTGTTTCCTGCTATACTTATTATCAACAAAAGTCTCACTGGGTCGCTTTTCCCACACTACAGTTGAAGAATACTTCATTGCTGATTATTTAAGCGCAAGGTATGCAGTGGTATTTATTAATACTTCATTCTCAAATGAAATATGGAAACCTTTCCACCTCCTCAGATCTTTAAAGCGATAGAACAATTCACGCTTCTTCCCTCTGATGACCACATGCCTGGCCCGGGATAAAACATGGGTCGCTTGGTGAAGTATTGTTTATTGGTGAGGTTATTCAAATTCATTTTTACTTCCAGCATCCTTGAAAAACCAAAAGAGAGGTTAAAATCCAGGATACCGTATGCAGGCAACTACCAATAGAGTAAGATTTGCTTTTTTCCTGTTTATTTTTTCTACACCCAGTTCATTCGAAGGTTTATTAGCCCCGCTGAGAACAGCAGGGCTTTGTTTTGCCAAATAAACCATTATTTATAAAGAAATAAACATTTCTACCCTGTTGTCTATTGACCCGCACCGTCCGTCTGTCCCCTTTGAACAGCATAATTGCCAACATTGGCCCCTGTTATCAATCCTTGCTCACAGTCTGCACGATAATGAATCCCCGCAAGCATCCTGGATAACGATGCTTCTTTTGCCATGGCAGCGTAATCTGCAGCTCTTTCGGGAACTATGTAGGAAAGAATGGTTGCAGCCGCTCCACTGAAAGTGGAATGGCCCGATATATATGCAGGAAAATTCGGAATGCCCGTTAGTGTTTTGATATTTGAATTGAGTTGGGTTGGACGGGGATTGAAATAATAATATTTCGCTTCCCAGCACACTATACCGGCATCCATCAATGACATATTTAACAATGCCATGTTGCGCGCCCATCTTACTTCGCTGAAATTCTTCTTTATGAAGTCTTCTGCCGCAATGGCATCCCAATGTCCCGGAGGGGTATATGTTCCAACACCATCGGCCCAGAAATGAACGATTCGATAATTTTCCCGAGTGTCGTCCTTTATTAAATTGTAAATTTCCTCCGTTTCATCTTTCATCTTAACACTAGCAGTCAAAGGTGGCGGGGGTGGACGCAACGAGATCGCTGTTAACGAATCGAAGAGGAATGTCCTGACATTTCCAAATAAAGGCAACATGGGAGGACGCTTAGGTACCTCGAGGCTATACCATGGAATTTCGCCTCTTGCGATGGCATCCGTTTCCAACTTAGCCCATATGGCCGGCGTTCCAACAGCAGCCCCTGCCCGGTCTGTACGAGCCCGGGTTACAAATTTTTGGGCTACAGCTTTACCTAATGCTTCACCTGCATCAATATCACTTCGCACATTTGCTCCTGCAATAATTCTTGAACGTTTATGCTCTTCTGCTTTCTGTTGAATAAAATCCTGGTCCCCCGGAAATAATAGCTTCAACATTTCAACAGCAGCTCCAGCTATTACAGCATCTTCAGAAGGATAAGAGGGCAGGTCAGTTTTGGTAACCATCGCCTTTATATTTGAATCCAGCAAGTAGGGAGCAGGACGGTTGTATAATTTTTTATAATGATAAGCCGCAACAAGCGCATCGTATTGCGCAGCGCTCACATATGCATAGGCCCTTGCCGAATAAGGTGGGTTTGCAAACGGAAACTGCGGATAAGCCAGTGGGTTATTGGCATTGGGAATTGGGTAAGTATTATCGGGATTCTGGTATGGTGGCAGGTTGTGCTTGGCTACTAGTTCACGCAAAATTTCATTCCACCTCAAAACAGCCCCAGCTGCCCAATATTTTACAATTCTTTTCTCCTCACTGCTTAGGTCTTGTTGCCATGTTTTGATTTCATTCAATTGTGCAATGAAATCCGGGGTATTGGTAGCTGCTGGAGCGGGTACGGCAAATTCCGTAGGCCCGGTTAAAAGAATAGGCTTCCAGGTTCCCGCATTGATGTCAGTCTTGGAAGGACTCAGTGGTGGCAAATCATCCGTTCTGCCACTAACGTCTTTGGAGCAGGAAACATAGAAGAGAAAAATTCCTGCTAAGACGATACTTAAAGAAATAAATAGCTTTTTCATATTATTTTTTTTAGCAGGTTATTTTGAAGTTTTTGATTTCCGATTAAAGTCAAACACATAGAAGAGACCCGCATTAAGACTATAGGCTTGACCCATATTTCTTCCTGCAACAGTGTAACCACCGCCGGCCAATATGGACATACCTGGGAAAAGGCCGGGATTGTACTTAAGATTTGCCCCAACCATTGTTGCATTCATCTTATTGCTTGGAAAAGGCATGTTGTTGCGGGTAATATCAAAACCACCTAGCGTGGTCCAGTTGGTTACGATTGCCTCTGCAACCATTACATTCCCACGATACCCAACTCTGAACTGAAAGTTTACCGCATCCGGCATATCTACCACATGGGTAAGATGCATTTGGGTAGTATAATACGCCTCTCTGTCTATATCTACATTGCTACGGTACACATATGCGGCGGCACCCGTTGCAAAGAAGTGATTAATTTGATAATCACCAATAACCCTAACCGTTATATTGGTGCTTTTTAGCCCTATTGACAGCGGTTGGAAATCCGCCACATAATTTGAAGCAGGAAAAGAAATTCCACCTACACCAATCAATTTTAGATTGCCAGTTCCCAGTTTTTTTTGCCAGAAGTTCCATTTTCCCGTAATACTCAGGTCCTGCATACCTTCTAGCCCATGCAAGGTGCCTGCAGATGCCTTCGTTTTGATGTATGGAATGCCAGCTATAACATTTATCTTATCAGTTATTCCGTAAATCCCCATCCAACCGATCATTTGAGTGGATACCTTTCCCAAGTTCTCATTGTTTCTTTTAAGCGTTCCTTCCCAATAATGATCCCAACTGCTATAGGAATACATGAACCCAGTACAGAGGTTATTTTTTTTCATCATTATGCCATCTGTTTCGGTTTGCGCTCTGAGTTGGGTTATTCCCACCGCAAGACATATGAAGAGTAGCGTACTTCTTTGGTACACTGATAAAACTATTTTCATAATTGAAGAATTAAATGTTGCTCTAACAACTGAACGAGTTTTTACCAAAATGCCTATGTGAATTCAAGTCTTGTCAATCATTGTGCTGAAATAGCTCGAATGCCTTCAGCATTGCGAAAACTTGATTGAACAATTGAAATCAATTCGATGTGTGGGAAAAGTCCCTGTTCAGCATTCGGGTGGCTGCTCAGGAATGAAGACGTGTCTAGAGGAATGTAAAGAAGAATTAAAGATGTAATGATTTGACGCGGCAGGAATAAATCTGACCAGTGTCCAATTATTTACCTGTTGGCAATATTCAGAAAGAAGGTTCTTTGCCAGTGAATTGGCTTCGTTGGAATTCTTGCCATTTGAATTCGGTTGCAGATCGTTAACTATTTCAAAGAAATCAT
>Ga0184625_10001119_pt1 | contig 11028 bp, 6 predicted proteins | sample PLM3_30_b1_FD_133151 | JGI IMG/M metagenome (GOLD analysis project Ga0184625, IMG submission 133151) | Groundwater sediment microbial communities from an aquifer in East River, Colorado, USA - PLM3_30_b1 | ecosystem: Environmental > Terrestrial > Soil > Riparian zone | place: USA: East River... | reverse complement strand
CATCATCGACCTCGACCGCAAAGAGGACAATCGCGGCTTCTTCGCCCGCGCGTTCTGCCAGCATGAATTCGAGGACAACGGGCTCAAGCCGGTGATCGCCCAGGCGAACATCGCCTTCAATCGCCGCAAAGGCTCGGTCCGCGGTATGCACTTCCAGTTTCCGCCGGCCGCGGAGACGAAGCTCGTCCGTTGCACGCGCGGAGGGATCCTGGACGTGATCGTCGACCTCCGTCCAGAGAGCCCGACCTATCTCGATCACATCTCGGTCGAGCTCACCGCCGACAACCACCGCGCCCTCTACGTCCCCGAGCGGTTCGCGCACGGCTATCAGGTGCTGGAGGACGACACCGAGACGAGCTACCAGGTCGGGGAGTTCTACACGCCGGAAACCGAAGGCGGGCTCAGGTACGACGACCCGCGTCTCGGGCTCACCTGGCCGCTGCCCGTGACCGAAATGTCGGAGAAGGATCGCGCCTGGGCGCTGCTCGACGAGATCGAGGCCGAGGTTGTGCGGAGGATGGCCGTCGAAGAGCCGCGTCAGGCGGCAGGAGGGATCCGATGATCATCGTCGACAACGCACTGCGCGCACGCGAAGAAGAGGGTCGGCCCATCCGGGTCGGCCTGATCGGCGCGGGGTTCATGGCTCAGGGGCTCGCGAACCAGATCGTGAACAGCGTCCCCGGTATGGAGCTCGCAGCCGTCTACGGTCGTCGCCTCGAGCGGGCGATCGACGCCGTCCGGTACGCCGGGAGGGACGACGTGGAGACGGTCACGACCCAGGACGAGCTCGAGGACGCCGTCCGGGCTGGACGCCCGGCGGCGACGGACGATCCCTACCTCCTGTGCCGCTCCGAGCAGATCGATGCGATCGTGGACGTGACCGGGTCCGTGGACTTCGGGGCGCGCGTAGCGCTCGAGGCGTTCGAGCACGGCACCCACGTCATCGCGATGAACGCCGAGGTCGACGCGACGCTCGGGCCGATCCTCCACGCCTACGCCGGCAAGCACGGCGTCTTGTTCTCGGCCTGCGACGGGGATGAGCCCAGCCTCCAGATGAACCTCGTTCGGTGGGTCCAGGGGCTCGGCCTCGTGCCGCGGGTGGTCGGAAACGTTAAGGGGTTGCAGGATCCGTACCGGAACCCGGATACGCAGAGGGAGTTCGCCGAGAAATGGGGTCAGAACCCGGCGATGGTGACGTCGTTCGCGGACGGCTCGAAGATCAGCTTCGAGCAGACGATCGTCGCGAACGCAACCGGATTCAAGGTGCTGAACCGCGGGATGTCGCGCGGCGTCTCCTTCGACGGCTCTCCGCTCGATCTCCCATCTCTCTACGACGTGGACGAGGTGCGCGAGCTCGGCGGAATCGTGGACTACACGGTCGGTCCTTCGGCGGTCAAAGTCTTCTGCCTCGCCGAGCATCCCGACCCGAAGCAGCAGCACTACCTCAGTCTCTACAAGATGGGCGACGGCCCGCTCTACCCGTTCTGGATTCCGTACCACCTGCCTCACTTCGAGGCGCCGAATGCGATCGCCCGGGTCGTCCTCTTCGGCGACAGCACGGCCCCTCCGCTCGGCGGCCCCGTCGTGGAGGTCTGCGCAGTGGCGAAGCGGGAGCTCAAGGCGGGGGAGGCCCTTGACGAGTACGGGATGTTCATGACCTACGGCGAGGCGGTCAATGCGGACGAGATGTGCGATCGCCGCTACTTGCCCGAGGGGCTCGTCGAGGGCTGCACGCTCCGTCGCGACGTCGCACAAGACGAGGTGCTGACCTACGACGATGTCGACCTCCCCGCCGACCGGGTAGCCGACAGGCTTCGTGCGGAGCAGTATCGCCACTTCCGCGGCGAGACCTGGCTCGAGGAACGGCTGCTGGTCGCCGCCTAGGCCGATGCGGTGGGTCGATCAGCCTCTGATGGCTGGTCGACCCGCTTGAGCCAGATCTCTCGCCAGTAGGGGTAGATGCTGCGCGGACACGAGCGGTGGTAATCGCCTGTGCAAATGACCCCGTCGAGGATGATGCAGTCACCCTTGATGTGGAGCATCTTCCCCGTCTTCTCATCGATGATGTGTTCCACCCGCCGCAGAACTCTGCCGCGGCGCCCGGAGTACTTCAGCATCTCGGAGTCGTATCGAAGTCCCCGATTTCTGTCCCGGTCATCGAGGGTTTCGAAGATTTCTTCCTTGCTCTTGACCTCGACGATTTCTCCGGGTTGCAGATCGAGGAGGCTCTTGGGAGTCTCGCCCCTCACCGTGCCTTCGACGAACGGATATTTCTTACACCCGCGAATCAGGCAAACGCGTGGAAAGAGCCGAGCATTCGCTTGCTGAAACTTGTTGAAAAACCCGACCAGTAATCCGCGGACGACGCTCGAGACGCTGGCATTGCCCGACCGGACGTCGCGCACGTACTGACGCGGATCCCAGAAGGGGACGTCCCCCGTCGTCGCTCGACGTAACTCGGTCGCCTGGCACGAGAAGAGCTCCTCGCCGGTTTCCGTGACGCCGGCCCGCGTCGCCCTCGTAAGGGTCTCAGGCGTCGCGCCGCCGTTCGGTGCTGTGACAGGAGCAGGGCCCTCGGACGCGTCATCGACGCGCTTAAGCCACGCTTCCTTCCAGTAGATCAAACAGCCGGCCTGACAGCCGCCGTGCGCGGCCCCGTCGCAGCGCAGGTCGTCGAGGTGCACCGCGTTCTGCATGCAGCGGAGCGTCTTCCAGTCGATGGTGTCGCACGCCTTCTCGGCGCGTTTATAGACCCTGAATTGCCGCCCGCAGAACTCGCGCATCTCGGGCATGAAGGGCAAAGACTCCAACATGCCGTTCGCGTCGAGTGTGCGCAGGATTTCTTCCTCGCTTCTAACTTCGACGAACTCACCGGCGCGGAGGTTGAGTACGCCCACTCCGTCGGCCTCCAAACGAGATGATTTCACCTCTGGAACCTTACTGCTCGCCTGGGCCTTTCAAGACTCAGCAGTCCTTGTCCGCAAAGGCCCACGAGATGCGGATCGGCTTGGTCCGGTGAGCTGCCTGTGTCCATAAGCGCAGACGTAGTGGGTCTACGCGACTGTCGCCGCAAGTGACGTAGCTGGTGGCGGAGCGGCTTCGGAAGGCTTGTAGGCCGACCACACAATCGACCGGTTGGGAGCGGCGAGGGCTCGGAGCGTCAGCTCGCCGCGCACCCCCGGTCGCAGCCACAACGGCACGTGGCGGGGATCGAGCCGGAGGGGGACGTCGGTCGCAAACAGGAGCCGACGAATGAGCCGGACGTAATCAGGCGCGCCGAGCCGGAGCCATCCCGAAGGTTCCCAAGGCTTCGGACTATCCAAATAATGAAGGATCGTTTTCGACGCACCGTTCGCCTTGCACATGAGCGTTTCGGCGTCTTTGACCGTAATGTCGCCTCCAAACGCTGCCTCGGCCTGCGGAATCAACGCGACAGCCTCAGCGGGATCTCGCTCATCAACAACGCATTCAGCGCGTCCTGATCGGGCGCCTGGAACGGCGACCGACTCCCCCACATCTCGCCGGGCGGAATGAGCTCACAAACTCTCGCCAGCGCTCGAGCAGGTCAGGCCAGTGGTCTGTCGAGAACGCGACGAGGCGAGTTCACGTAGACATCCGGACGGAGTGGTGAGCGGGGCCCAAGCGTCTTCTCCCACTCGGGGAACCACCGTCTCCGAACGGCTGGGACGTCCGGATACGCACAGATTTTGCCTTCACGAGCGAGCGCGAGAATGTGGCTGAGGGAGCCGGTCACGATCATGTCGCCGTCGATCACGACCACCGTCCCCGACGGCTGCGATAGGTGTGCGTACGTCTTGACCACGACGGGGTGGACGTCGACTCGCATTTGAGGAGCAAAAACGGTTGCGTGTTCGTCGAGTAGTTCCCGTTGGCTCGGCGTCAAGCCGGTATCGAGAACCACGAGCTCTCCGGCGTGCCCAGTCAGGCGCAGCGAATTCAGGAGCGCGACGGTTCCTAAGAAGAAGCGGTTGTCCGAGACCGTGTAGTAGGTCACCGCAGGCGCGGACGGATGCATGCCCAGTGGAAGCATGGTTGCGATATCGGCCCTGGAGGCCTCGAGGTTGAGCGCCGGCACCGTAGGCGTAAGGGGACGTACCAGACGGCGAGTCCGAGGTCAAAGCGACGTGAGCCAAGGCGAAAGGGAAAACGGAAGGGCGGTCGGTCGTCCGGGGACTACTCGACCGCTCCCGGCCGGGCGACGACGGCGAGGGTCATAAGCAAGATCTTGAGGTCGAACCAGAGCGACCAGTTCTCGATGTAGTAGTTGTCCCACTCGATTCGGTCCGCGACGGAGGTCTTCCCGCGCAGGCCGCTGACCTGCGCCCAGCCGGTGATTCCCGACTTCACTCGATGTCGTTCTCCGTAACGGCGGACCTTCTCCTGGAAGATCTCGACGAACTCGGGGCGCTCGGGGCGCGGCCCGATGAAGCTCATCTCGCCTCTCACGACGTTGAACAGCTGGGGCAGCTCGTCAAGGGACGTGCGCCGCATGAAGGTCCCGATCCGCGTCCGGCGATCGTCACCTTCCACACCGCCCGGCGCGGTGTCTTCGCCGAGGACGACATTCACCTTTGCCTGAGCGGACGGCGGCCGCATCGAGCGGAACTTCAACATGTCGAACTTCTTGCCGTCGCGCCCGATGCGCTCCTGGCGGTAGAGGATGGGCCGGCCTGACGAGAGCCAGACCGCGAGGGCGAGCGCGCCCATCACCGGCGACAGGAGAACGAAAGCAATGGTGGCTGCACCTCGATCGAACGCGTACTTGACGGCGAACTGCCAGCCCTTCGGATCGGGGGAGCAGCTCGAGACCAAGGGAAGGCCACCGATACGGACGACGGCTGCCTGGTCGGTCGTCTTCTCGTACAGCCGTGGCACCAATGACGTCCGGACCCCCAGCTCCTCGCAGCGCTTCAGCAACTCGAGCAGCACCTCGTCATTCGCCGTCGAGAACGTCACGACTATGTGCTCAATCTCGTTCGCTTCGACGATCCGCTCGAGGTCGCCACGTCCGCCGAGAACCGGAAGTCCGAGCGTCTGGTCGCCGGAGTGGAGCGCCTCGTCGTCGAGGAACCCGACGGGTCGAAGCCCGAGCTCAGGGTGCTCGCGTAGTCTTGCTGCGGCGAGGCGGCCTACGTTGCCGGCCCCGACGATGAGGGTCGGATGGCAAACGGCCCCGGCTCGCCTGGCGCGCGACTCGGAGAGGGCAAGCGAAATCCGGACGCCGATTAGGAGACCGGTCGCAAAGAGCCACATACGGGCGCTCTGGGCAGCAACGGCAGATGAGTTCGCGAAGAGGACCCGAAGCGAGATCTCGATCGCGGCGGCGAGCGACGTCGCGGTAACCACCGCACGGCTCGCGTCGAGCACGCCAGTGTGGAGCGGTACGGGGCGATACACGCCGCGCGTGTACAAGAAACCCAGGGCGAGGAGCGGGAAGGCGATCAACCAGGGAAGTGGCGTCACGGGAGCTCCGCCGGGCGCCGTTACCTCGGCGAGGATGACGGCGGCTGCGAGCGTAGCCACGTCGGCCCCGAGGGACAGATGCGGCCAGGCGGCCCAGCGCCGCCCCTTGTGCAGCGGTTGGGCAACCGGCTGAGCATGCGTCAGCTGGACGTCGGTCGCGCTGTCGAAGGAAGTGGTCGTCATGGCCGCATCTAACGGAATTCAGGAGTCGCTCTCGCCAGTTGGCGAGGCTTCTCTCGGTCATAACAGCGCCGGAGACGCGCCACAAGGCGCGCGCGCGAAACCCTCCCCGAAGGGGCGCAAACTCTGCACGAACGTCTAGGCGAGCGATCGCCGCGGGTGCTGTCGCACCGGTGAGCTCCCTGCTGCGATCGGTTCGATCCGACATACTCCCGCGCCAGACGAGCACGTGAATCGCCTTCTCTTATCCGTGGCCGTCTTAGCCGGCTGCTTCGTCGTCGCCTCAACCGCGCCTGGGAACGGCGTCCTCGCTCGCGATCAACGAGCGGACGCCCTCGCACCGCGACCGAATCGAACGCCGCCTGCTCCCATTGCTCGCCGCGGGTACCACCAGGTGTTTGCCGACGAGTTCAACGCGTTCAACCGACGCCTGTGGTCCCGGTCGATCTGGTACGACGATCCGGCCGCCCCCGGCGACATCTACGCCCGGAAGGGCGTTCTCCATCTCGTCTCCCGGCGCGCGAGGCACTACCCCAACGTGTCCGTGACGACCCTGCGCAGGAGGCACTTCCGTCGCGGTTACTTCGAAGCTCGTATGCGCTGGACGAAAGGGAACGGCTCGTGGCCGGCCTTCTGGCTCTTCAGCGTCGCTCGCGCGGCCGGCGACGTCCCATCCCCCGAGATCGACGTGTTCGAGGGGCAGGGAAGCGAGCCCAGGGTCTTCTACGGGACGGTTCACCGCAACAGTTCGGACTGCTGCGGGATGCCCAACAAGCAGAACGGCAACAACTGGCAGCCGCAGAGAAGCGATCTCACCGCAAGGTTCCACACCTACGCCGCCCTCTGGGAAGCGAAGTCGGTGACCTGGTACCTCGACGGGCGCAGGCTCATGCGTGCGCCGGTTTACGACACAACCGACAACAAGATGTTCCTCATCCTCGACATGTGGACCGGTGGGTGGACGAGGGACCCCGACGGGACGACCCCGGCTGAGCTCCATACGGAGGTCGACTGGGTGAGGGTCTGGCAGAAGTGAAGCGTGAGCGGGGTGGCTCAGCCGCTTCGCGCTGGTGACCCGACCGCAGCCCGCCGCCACCGGTCGCGATTCGCATCCCGAATCTCTTCGAGGATGCGCGGGACGTCGTACTCGAGGCTCCAGCCCGGGTAGTGCGATTCGAAGCGACCGTTGTCGCCGATCCACCAAATGTGGTCACCGATGCGGTTGGCGTCCTGGTAGGTCCACTGCAGCTCCTCGCCGTGGATCTCCTGCGACAGCTCGATCGCCTCGATCACGGAGGCGTTGCTGAAGCGACCACCGCCGATGTTGTAGACCTCCGCGCCCCTCGGCGCCTTGAAGAACTCGTGAAACGCACGGATGAGGTCTTCGCTGTGGATCGCATCACGCACCTGCTTGCCCTTGTACCCGTACACCGTGTAGGGCGTCCCGGTCATCACGCAGCGCATGACATACGCGAGAAACCCGTGCAGCTCCGCGGCTGAGTGGCGAGGGCCCGTCAGCGTTCCGCCGCGGAAACACGCCGTCCGAAGTCCGTAGTAGCGGCCGTATTCCTGAACCAGGACATCGGCGGCAACTTTCGAGGCACCGAAGATGCTGTGGAGGCAATCGTCGATCGACATGTCCTCACGGATCCCATTCCAGTACGTGTGCTCGGGATCGATCTCCCACCGTGTCTCCAGCTCGCGCAAGGGGAGAGAGTTCGGCCGGTCGCCGTAGACCTTGTTCGTCGAGGTGAAGATGAACGTCGCCTCGTCGGCGTGCAGTCGAACGGCCTCGAGGAGGTTGAGCGTCCCCACCGCGTTGATGTCGAAGTCCACAAGAGGCTCGCGCGCGGCCCAGTCGTGGGAGGGCTGGGCCGCAGTGTGGATGACGAGCTCGATCGCGCTGCCGTATCCGCGGAAAATCGAGAGGATGGCGTCACGATCTCGTATGTCGAGATCGTGGTGGACGTACCTCTTGCCGAGCGTTTCTTGCACACGCCGTCGATTCCAGTCCGTCGAGGCGTCGGCGCCAAAAAAAACACGGCGCATGTCGTTATCGATCCCCACGACGTCGAGGCCGAGCGCCCCGAAGTAGATAGCCGCCTCCGAGCCGATCAGCCCGCTCGACCCGGTGATTACTGCAACACTCACGCGCTTATCCCTCTTTCATTCCGCCGCCGGCCGCCGGCATATAACGATCGAGTCCCGGGGTGCCGGCGGTTAGCTCCGGGCCGATGCTGCGACGTCTGATTGTAGGCCGGGATCCGCGCTCCAGGGCTATCCGTTCGGCCAGGATCGGATGAATGCACAGGGCATCACCGCTGAGGTCTCGGTTGGCCGCGAGCTTCCCTCTGCGCGAATACTGCGTTATCGTCCGACGAGCCCTTTTTGGGGCGGACATCGAGCACAGCGGATTGCGGCATCTTTGCAACGCGTAGTCGAAAAGCGAACGATGGATACTTGCCGGACCGGCTGGGGATCCCCTGGTCCCGGCTCGTCGATGCGCGGTCACCCGGCGCAACTTTGGGGTGTATTGACCCCTGAGTTGCTTCCCCGCACATCCCAGGCATCGCCGGCCCCATCTACGCCGCATCCCGCGAGCTGATGGCCGGGCAGCAGGAGGGGACAAGCTCTCGCTGGCGTTCTGCCGCGAGCCGCTCGATGGGCGGATCGCTGCTCGCTTCGGGCTTCTCGCAGCTTGCCTTGATTCTCAGCGGGGTGCTCGTCGCACGCAGCCTTGGTCCTCAAGACCGCGGCTATCTCGCGCTACTGGTGGTGGTCTCAGGCGTCTGCATCCTGATCGGGACGATCGGGCTTCCTCTCGCAGCGACCTATTACATCGCACGAGACCGCAGCCACGCGCGACAGATTGCCTCTTCGCTTCTCGGCCCCGGCGTCCTTATGGTGGCAGCCACGCTTGCCCTCCAGATGGCAGTACTCGCCGTCCTCGTTATGCACGAGCCCGAGCGAGTGAAGGTCGCAGCTCTGATCTCGCTGCTCCTAGTGCCGGGCATTCTTGCCTTTTCGTTTGGGACCGCAATCCTTCAGGGGCAACAGCGGTTCGCGGCGCTCAACGTCTTTCGCATCCTGCCTACCGTCGCGTATGTGGCGGCGGTAATGGTCGTCTTCCTGCTGGACTCGGCCAACCTCGTGTCTCTCATGACGATATGGGCGGTGGCCTATTTCGTCGGCGGGTTTATCGCCCTGGGAGTGGCGGTGGGCGGCTTGCCTACTGCTCCGGCGGAGGGCTCTCCCCCGTCGCGCACGCAAATGACGAGGTTCGGGCTGAAGAGCCTCTTCGGCTCGATCTCGCCAATCGACGCGCTCCGTCTCGATCAGGCCGTCGTCGGGTTATTGCTGAGCCCGGTCGCTCTCGGTCTCTACGTGGTCGCGCAGGCCTTCACCAACCTTCCGCGCATCGTCGCCTACAGCGTCGGACTGGTCGCCTATCCAGAGGTGGCGTCGCAGCCGGATCCCGCCGCTGCGCGCCGAGCCCTGTGGAGGTACTTCTTCATCGGCGTCACCCTCTCTGCGTTGGTGGTCGGGGCGCTCGGGATAGCGGTCGGCGAACTCGTCACGCTGTTCTTCGGCAGCGAGTTCAGCGACGCGACATCGATCGCTCGGATTCTGCTCGTGGGCACCCTCTTCATGGCCGCCCGGCGCGTTCTGACCGACGGCGTGAACGGGCTGGGACATCCAGGCCTGGGGACGCTCGCGGAAGTAGCGGCCTGGGTCGTACTCGTTCCTGCCGTGGCGATCTTGCTCCCTCGCTTCGGCGTGCAGGGCGTGGCGCTCGCGCTGACGTTGTCCTGGGGCGCCAGCCTTCTGCTCCTGCTTGTTTTGGTAGGGATAGGTGAAGCGCGTTTGTCTTCCGCATGGCGGTCCAGCCGGACCTTCATGAGGCGTTTCGGGACCCGACCTCGTTTTGCGACGGGTCACCAGCTGATTGGAGTTGCGGTAGCGGTCGCTGCGGCTTCGGCTGCGGGGGTTGCCGTCGCGGTGCTTCCGCCCCGTGCGGCTCTCATCGCTATCGTCGCTCTCTCGGCCGCGCTGTTTTTTGCTTTCGGCCGGTCCGCGCTCGAACAGACGACTCACTCGGTGCGAGTTCGTCTGGCCAGAGCGCGCTCTCCGCGTCAGAGCGTGGATGAGGTGTCGTCAGGGCAATCCGACGCGGAGTTCCGGCTTTCGAGGAGGCTGTACTACCTGGGGCTTGTCCTCCTCGGCCTGCTGACCTTCAGAGTCGGAGGGCAGGTGACGTATTCCGACGTGGTGTTCCTTTTCAGTTTCGTTCTCGCTTGCGCGGAGCTTGTGGTCGTCCGCCGACGGGTGGCGATCAGACTGCCCTTCTTGCTTCTTCTCGGCATGTCGCTGTTCTCGTTTGGAGGTCTTCTCTCCACTTTCTACTCGTCAGAAGCCCTGAAATCCACGGCCGTGATCGTCCGACTCATCTTTCTGACCGTCTTCTGGTTCTGGCTCGGCACAGTTGTCCTGAACCGTCGGGAGCACGTTACGAAGGCGTCGACTCTCTGGGTTGCCTCCGCAGCCATCTGCGGCGGCGCTGCGGCCCTCCAGGTTCTCGTCGGAGGCACCATTCCGTTGGCCGGGACCTTTGAGTTCGGCAGGGCCACGGGATTCACGACGCACCCGAACGAGCTCGGCGGGCTGACAGCCATCGCCTTCGTGCCTGCACTCATGCTGGCCGCCCGCCACGGCATCGCCGTTCCATCCCGTCTGCTGTCATACCTCCTTCTTCTCTTGGTCGGGGCCGGCCTGATCCTGTCCGGATCCGTCGGCGCCTTGATCGCGGCTGCCGCAGCCACATTCGTTTGGTTCGCTTTTCAGAAGACCTCCGTTGAATCAATTCTCGTCTTCACTGCGGTCGGCCTCTGCGTGATCGCTGTTGTGACGGTCCAGGCGATGCGTGGAGCCCCGACGCCACTGGAGCGGTTCGATAGGGTCACGAACTCCTCCACCGCGGCCGGTCAAGGATCGGGATCGCTCGATTCGCGTATCGAGACGTATCGGGTCGCGGCAGCGGAGATCAAAGAACATCCTTGGGTCGGGGTGGGCCTCGATCTCGTAAGCGTCACGAAGCCGTTCGGGATCGTCAGCTACGAGTACGACGTCCACAACCTCATCGTCGGCACCTGGTACAAAACAGGCCTGCTCGGCCTCGCAGGGATGTTGCTGGCATTGATTGCGGTCATCAGAACGGGATGGAGCGCGATTCTTCGGTCGAAGTCGGAGGCTGAACAGATGACCGCGGTTGCGCTCATGAGCTCGGTCGTCGCTTTCATCGCGTTCGCCATGAGCGAGCCCGTGCTCTTCTCACGGTATGGCTGGATTTCGGCGGCGCTGTTGCTT
>Ga0184625_10001117_pt1 | contig 11032 bp, 5 predicted proteins | sample PLM3_30_b1_FD_133151 | JGI IMG/M metagenome (GOLD analysis project Ga0184625, IMG submission 133151) | Groundwater sediment microbial communities from an aquifer in East River, Colorado, USA - PLM3_30_b1 | ecosystem: Environmental > Terrestrial > Soil > Riparian zone | place: USA: East River... | reverse complement strand
ATATTTTGTTCCTGCTTCCAACACCAAACTATTCAGTTGTTATGCTGCCTTGAAATACCTGGGTGATTCCCTTCCAGGGATTTATTACAAAGAGAATGATACAGCAGTATTCATTATCCCTGCAGGGGATCCTACTTTGCTTCATAAGGACTTTACTCAGCAACCGGTCATTAAATTTCTTCAATCAACTAACAAGAAGATTTACATCACTGATCAAAACTGGAAGGAAAATGCCCTCGGGTTCGGATGGTCTTGGGATGATTATAACAGCGACTACATGGCAGAAAGGAGTCCACTACCCGTATATGGCAATGTTGTGAAATGGGTACAGGAGCGAGACACCGCTCAAAAAAATGAAGGAGGGCAATTCAATAACCCAGTTTCCATTTACTCAATCCCTGAAATTAACTGGAGGGTACGATTCAATCCCGATAGTGCAAGCCCTGCATTTTTCGTAAAAAGAAACCGGGACGATAACGTGTTTGTTATTTCCGAAGGAAAAGAAGTTAAGAAGGAACAGGACGTCCCTTTTGTTACCAATGGCCTCTCTTCTGCAGTTGAATTAATGAAAGATACCATTGGAAAGGAGGTCGGCATTTTACATGGTACAGAAATCAAACTTGACAACCTAACACCAATCTATTCGCAGCCGCTGGATTCCTTTTTAAAACCGATGATGTACAGATCGGATAATTTTTTTGCAGAACAGGCCTTGCTGATGGTGAGCCAGCAACTATTGCATGCAATGAGCACCTCAAGGCTCATTGATAGTTTATTGAAAACAGACCTGAAGGCATTACCACAAAAGCCGCGATGGGTAGATGGCAGTGGCCTGAGCAGGTACAACCTGTTTACACCAGACGATATTGTGTGGCTCCTGAACAAGATGAAAGATGAATTCGGGGTGGAGCGCCTAAAAAAGATACTTCCAACCGGAGGTACGGGTACCCTCACTAATTATTTCCAAACGGAGGCTGGACTAATCTTTGGAAAAACAGGAACACTCTCTGGCCAGGTTGCCCTGAGCGGCATCCTCTATACCAGGAATAACAGGCTCCTCATCTTTTCTCTCCTCGTCAATAATCATAATGGGTCCGTAGTAGCCATCCGGCGGCAAACGGAAGCCTTCATCAGAGCATTGAGGGACCATTATTGAATTGATTATTCCTTAAAAAAACTGCAGAATTTCCCAACCAGGAAATTAAGGATGGCGTAAACATATACGTTAGCCCAATGACGGCAATTAAACTAAACACGGTTTTTGTCGAATAAGCACCTCTATTGGTTATCACCTTATTTGACTTTAAAACCAACAATGTATGAGGAAGCTCTACTTTCTAACGATTGCCCTGGTCTGTGCTTATCTCTTTCCCCAAAGGCTCGCCGCTAATGATACCTGTACTGCCAGCTTTACCTATAGCACCACTGGCAATACTGCCTACTTCGTATCCGCGCCTGGTTTGCCTCCGGGAACTCTGCATAACTGGATATTCGGAGATGGGTCACCGGGGGATGGATCAGCCAACCCTGTCCATACCTATTCGGCACCTGGCACCTATTGGGTGAAACATTACATTTTAAACCAGTCAACCAATTGCAATGACTCTGTCATCAAAGAGATCAGGGTCCCGCAAGACGGTTGTAATATTGAGGCGAAGTTTTCCTTCTATAGAGATTCGCAGGATTGCAGGAAAATCCATTTTGTAAATCTCTCTACTCCTATTTCACCCAATGTTCATTTTGTATGGAAGTTTGGAGACGGAACAACCTCCAATGAAACCAACCCCACCCATATATATCCAGTTGATAGCAACTTCAATGCCTGCCTGGTAATGGAAGCAGGCACTAATTGCCGTAAAGAATTTTGCAAGGCAGTTGAAATACAGTGTAGCACCCCTCCTTGTAATCTCAATGTGAAATTTGAATGGAAAAAGGATACCACGGATCCATTGAAGATCTGGTTCATCAATCAAACCATCGTGCCTGCAGCCGGTGCAACATATAGCTGGAGTTTTGGTGATGGCAGTGCATCATCAGAAAGAAATCCCGTGCATCGTTACGCAACTGCTGGAACCTATACGGTTTGCTTGAAAGTAATGATCAGCAATACCTGTATCAAGTACCTCTGCCAAACCCTGGTGGTTGGTCCTAATTGTGGATTACAGGCAGATTTCGTTTGGAGGAAAGACAGCATTCAACCTAACAAGGTTTATTTCAATAGCATTGTTACCTCAACAAGTGCCAACCTGCAATACCAATGGAAATTTGGAGATGGTGGTGGATCATATGAGCCTAATCCTACTTACGTATATAACCAACCGGGGCATTACAAGGTTTGTCTTATTGTGACCATGAACAATACCTGTAAGGTTGAAATCTGTAAGGAAATTGAGATTAATGTGGATTGCCACTTGGAACCCAAATTCGTCTGGAAGATTGAAGAGCAAAATCCACGCAAAGTATTTTTCTATAATCAAACAATTGTTCCAGCCAGCAATGTGAAGTATGAATGGAAGTTTGGAGACGGTACCTACTCAAATGAGAAGGATCCGGTACACTTGTATGAGCGCGGAGGCGAATATGAAGTTTGTCTTACTGTGAAACTAGGTGAAGATTGCAAAAAAACAACCTGTCAAAAGGTGGTGATCCGCGAATGTGATGTGCGAGCCAGGTTTGAATCAAGGCGTGATGCCACAGATTGGAATAAAGTTTGGTTCGCCAATCTTTCTCACCCCGTCAGCAATATCTGGAGAACATCCTGGACGTATGGAGATGGTACTTCTTCACAGGACTTCAACAGCTTCCATGTGTACCCGCAGCCAGGGAAATATGTTGTTTGTCTCAAAGTGCAAAGCTTACAGGGATGCATTGATGCCTATTGTGATACTGTAGTTGTGCGGAGACCTGATAGTTGTGAGAATCGGTCGGACTTCAAGTTTGAGGTTTCCGGTAATAATCCACTCGAATACAGGTTCAAGCCAACTCGCGTGAATCTTACCTGGAAATATTATTGGGATTTTGGAGACGGCAAAACATCAACCGCTGTAGCGCCCTTTCATAAGTTTGCGCATCCGGGTATCTTTAAAGTTTGCCTCACAGTAGTCGCTGGCAACCATTGCCGAACTACTACCTGCAAAGAAGTGAGGGTTGCTTCCAGGATAGACTGTGACAGCGTGCGGGTAAAATTCGAATATACCCGTAGTGCTCAGCAGCCTAACAAGATCAGTTTCTTTGGGATTGGAAGCCTGCCCATTGTTAAGCAAAAATGGAGTATCCTTAAGATTGGAGTTCCGATTGTGCTTCCGGTGATAATAGAAGGCAATAATCCTACCTATACTTTCAGGGATACAGGCTGGTACCTGGTATGTCTTTACGCCATAACCATGGGAGATTGCCAAAAAGTGTATTGTGAACGTATTCATATCGACCGTTTAGGAAATGCACCTGAGATACCGGGTAGCCTTGTTCTGGTATATCCTAACCCTGTTACCAGTATGGCCAGGGTTGAGTTCCAGCTGGAGGCTGCAGGACCAGTGAACCTGAGGATATTGGATGCGGCCGGTTCAGTTCAGCTATCGTTATCGGCCTCGGGCCAGGCCGGCAATAATAGCATAAATGTACCCGTTGAAAGACTGAGCAATGGTTTTTACTTGGTAGAGATTCGTTATGCTAACCGCTTGAAATTGGCTAAATTTCAGAAAAGCTAAACAGGAAACCCTTTGGCAGGTACCCTGACAGAAATAGAATTAGTTAGAGGTTGCATAATCAACGACCGTATGGCCCAGGAGCAGTTATACAAGCAGTTCCATGGGCCTATGGCTTCTATATGCATGCGCTATACCAGGAATGAACATGATGCCATTGAAGTGCTGCATAGCGGGTTTCTAAAGGTCTTTAAGAACATTGACCGCTTTGATTCAGCCAGGGCATCATTGTACACCTGGATCAGGACCATCATGGTGAATACAGCCATTGATTTTCTGAGGCAAAAGAACAGGTGGTATGTGTCCCATGGAGAATTGGAAAAGGTTGAAACAGGAGGCATAGACCCTGAAGCGGTTGACCGGCTATCAGTCCAGGAGCTCTTGAAATTGGTTCAACAATTACCACCGGCCACACAGGCGGTTTTTAACCTGTATGTGATCGAAGGATACACACATAAAGAAATAGGAAGCCTGCTGGGGATAAGCGATGGAACCAGCAAATGGCACCTGAGTGAGGCGAGAAGGCTGATGCAGTCATATCTTTTAAAACTAGCTAATGTAGTGTAATGAACAATTTAAAACCATACGAAAAACACCTGGCAGATAAACTTCAGCAGGTACCAGTCCCGGACAAGGACGAGGGCTGGAAGGAAATGCGCAAGTTGCTTGACCGCGACTTGCCCGAAGGTGGTGCCGGATGGGGCGGAAACCGCAAATGGTGGTGGATGGGTATCACCGTTGCCATCATTATCGTTGGTTTGTGGACCAGTCAGCAATTCAGTGAAAGAGAAAAGGCAAGGTCAAACGAAGCCCTGGCAAATTCCAACGGAACATCCATAGATAAGATCAACCCTGGTTCAACAACTACTGACAATAATGAAGCAGCTGAAACCTCGAAAAAGAATACTGGTTCTATAAATGAGCCGGCTTCATCTATAACCTCAACCCTGCCAGTGAATGACGGAGAAAAGAATCCTGAATCAAAAAATAGTGCCGCCTACACAAACAGCAGTGGTAAGAAGGAAGGAGTTACGCATGAGGGTGAATTGACGAAGAATAAGGCCACTGCTGTTGATTTTCCTGTGAAGAAGGAAGAAATGAATAATACAACTACTCCAAAGAAAACCCCTTCATCTAAAGCAACGAAAAATGGCCTGCCTGATGTAACCAACCTGCAAGCAAGAAATGGGGCAACAACTGCAATTGGGACCTTGGCCCTCGGTAGTCAACAAAGAAACACAAATAAGAAAAATCCCAATTCTGGCAAGTCCGGGAAAGGAATTGATGAATCTGTGAGCAATGAATCTGAAACATCAATCCTTCACCAGGCCCCCGAACAAAAGACATTGATCAGTTCTTCTATTAAGCCTGTAGGAATGGAAGACTACGCATTCCAGGATCCTTCAAAAATTTATATTGATTTGCCCGCTTCGATTGACCCCTTGAAAGCGGAGCCCGGAAAAACTGACAAGGCTTTCGCAAAGGAGATGAGAAAGAAATCGATCAAGGATGACAACCGGAAAATGAGTGGGAAAAGCATGAGAGGAGTTGGTGTGGAAAAGGATCATGAACTCACATTTGCAGCCGGCCTTGCACTGCCGCAATCGTTCGCTATTGGCAGTCAGCAATCACCCGCATACGGAATAAACGCAAAGCCCGGAAAGCTGAGCGATTATATTCCAGTTCCTTTTTTCCAGTATCATGTGAACACGCGTTTGTTCATGCAAACAGAATTGCAATTCCAGGCGCCACAATTTACTGACAGGTTATTAGTATACTCAGCTCAAAAGCCGATCATGCAAACCGGCAGTATGCTGGAGAGAAATATTTTCGTTGAAAAGTTGTATTACTTCCATATTCCTTTCAATGTGTATTACAGCCCTGCCAGGAATTTTTATGTGGGCAGTGGCTTGCAATTTTCTTCTTTGTTGAGCGGAGTCGCCACTTACCAGGACACCAGGTATACCGGCGGAACCATTGACAACTCACAATCCAGGACTCAGGGCTTTAAAGATGATTCCATCGCATCAAAACTTACCTCCAGCGAATGGAGGTACCAGTTCGATGCCAATTATTATTTCAAGAGATTGACCCTGGGAGCGCGATATAACCAGGCATTGACACAATTTGTGAACCTGCAGCCAGGGGCATTAATGCCGTATACCCAGGGCCGCAACCAGTCGTTCCTGATCTACCTGCGTTATAATATCTGGGAAGAAAGAAAGAAGAACAGTTACTATACTGCAAACAATTGGTGAGGAAAGTTTCAAATGACTATCTTCCTGTAAACAATTTCTCCAGGTAATCTTTTTTGAACTCAACATATGTGGGATGCCCATCGGCTGTAACGTTTGATTGCCTGCAACTGAAGAGTTGAGTCACCAGGGTTTTCATTTCTTTTTCTTCAAGTGGTGTTCCTGCTTTCACAGATTGTTGCCTTGCAAAAGATCGGGTGAGAATTTCCCGCTTTGACAATTTTATTTCTGGGTTGAAATGTTTATATGCATCCAGTAATTCCTCAATGGCATTCTTTTCATTTCCCTGGAGAATATCTCCCGGAACTCCCTGCACAATAAAACTGTCTTTACCAAAGACCTCTACCTGGTAACCAAGCGAATGAAGCTCGGGCAATAGGTCATTCAGCAGAATAGCATCAGGAGGGGTGAGGTGGATAGTAGTAGGAAATAGACTCCGTTGGGATGAAACCGGTTGGCCATTCACCGCAGCCAGGAATTGTTCATACAAAATTCGCTGATGTGCCAGGTGCTGATTCACAAGTATGAACCCTCGATTAGTGGTTACAATTATATAGGTATGGTGTAATTGAAAAAGTGGGCTGCCCTCAATCAACTCAAAAGGAAGGATGGAAGTTGAAGTAGCAAAATCAGTTGAATCTTCCTTCTGCAGACTGCCGGCAGGGTCCTGCGGACGGACTATGGACTGCGCACTTCCCTCATAGAATTCTCTCCAATGCTTCAACTCTGCTTTCTCCTCTGGTTCTATGAAATGTGCCTGGTTTTTTTGCGTAAAGGTTCTGTAAAGGTTTGATGAAACTGCAGCTTCTTTTACTTCCTCGGTGAAGGGTTTGTTCACAGCATCCAGTTGCTGGATGGATGCGTCCAATTCAAAATCCAAAGTTGGAGTAATGCTGAATTGCGCCAGCGCGTGCTTCACCGCAGCCTGCACAAAAGCATACACTATCTTTTCATCTTCAAACTTAATTTCCTGTTTGGTAGGGTGTACGTTTATGTCGATCTGCGCGGGGTCAAGGTCGATAAATAGGACGTATAATGGAAAACTGTCCGCTGCAATCATGTCCTGGTATGCATTCATCACGGCATGATTCAGATAAGCAGAGCGAATGAACCGGTTATTCACAAAGAAGTATTGATCGCCTCTGGTTTTCTTTGTTGTTTCTGGTTTGCCTACGAACCCTGTGATATTGAGGTAATCCGTTTTTTCCAATACGTTCACCAGCTTTGCGTTGTATTGGCTGCCCAACAATTGAATGACGCGTTGTTTAAGAGATCCTTTCTCCAGGTAAAAAATCTGTTGCCCGTTGCTGGTAACCGAGAAGAAAATATGCGGAAAGGCCATGGCAACACGAATGAATTCATCAACGATGTGTCGCAGTTCGGCTGTATTACTTTTTAAGAAATTTCTTCTTGCCGGTATATTGAAGAAAACATTCTTCATGGCAAGGCTGGTGCCAGTGGGAATAGCGGCAGGTTCCTGCCTGGTGACCAGGCTATTCTCGATTTCAATGTAAGTCCCCATTTCGTCTTCAGCCCTCCTGGATTTCAGGCTTACCTGGGAAACGGCTGCTATAGAGGCCAGGGCCTCACCCCTGAAGCCCATTGTGCGGATGCGAAACAGGTCTTCAATGGTATTGATCTTTGAAGTAGCATGTCTTTCAAAGGCCATTCGTGCATCAGTTTCACTCATTCCTCTACCATTGTCAATCACCTGGATCAATGATTTCCCTGCATCATTCACGATCAGCTGGATCTGATCTGCGCCGCCATCAACGGCATTCTCCAGCAATTCCTTTACTGCACTGGCAGGTCGTTGGATCACTTCGCCTGCCGCAATCTGGTTGGCAATATTGTCGGGTAAAAGTTGAATAATGTCCGCCACAAAATCAATTTAAGCTGACAAATGTACTGAGTTTCCTGCGGTCTTGCCTCCCGATAACTTACCTAAATTCTAACGCAATTGAAAGGATGAATGGTTTAATTTTATCGCTTGCACTCTGGTTTGAGATTTCAACACAGGGTGGTTGTTACATCAAAAAGCATTAATCGGATAATCTTTTTGGATAGTGTATTGCTGCAGAATAAAAATGCTCATCTCAAAATATTCATTTCATGTTTCGAAAAGTGATGGTTATTGGTTCATTCCTCTTCTCAGGTTGCTGCGCGTTTGCGCAAAAGAGTTCGAGACTGAGCGCTAACGCCTGGGTGGATAGTGTTTTCAAAAAATTGAGTCCCGATGAAAAGCTCGCACAGTTGATGGTGATTCGCGGATCGTCGTTCGATCCCAAAACCAGGAGGCCAATTCTGTTTACCGAGGAAGTGCAGGAGGCAGTAAGAAAATATAATGTTGGCGGTATTTGCATGTTCCAGGGTGGACCAGTGGCCCAGGCCAATTTCATCAACCGTATGCAGGGCCATGCCAGAACCCCTATCCTTATTTGCATTGACGCTGAGAATGGTTTAGGAATGCGCATGGATAGTGTAATGCCATTGCCCAGGCAAATGATGCTGGGCGCTATGCAGGACCCTGCGATTATGTATGAATATGGAAAGTTAGTTGGTGAACAATGCAAGCGGATCGGTATCCAGGTAAACTATGCGCCGGTGGTGGATGTGAACAATAATCCCCTAAACCCTGTGATCAACGACCGCTCGTTTGGAGAAGACAAATACCACGTGGCAGATTTTGGCGTGCAATACATGAAAGGATTACAAGACGTAGGCGTGATGGCCACAGCAAAGCATTTCCCCGGACATGGTGATGTTGCAGTGGATTCCCATCTCGACTTGCCGGTGATCAACAAGAGCCGGGGACAATTGGATTCCCTGGAATTATATCCATTTAAGAAAATGTTCGAAGCAGGTGTAGGTAGCGTGATGATCGCGCATCTTTATATTCCAGCCATCGACAAAACCGCAAACCGCGCAACTTCACTTTCATACAACAACGTCACCAGACTAATGAGGAAGCAGATGGATTATGAAGGGCTCACTTTTACCGACGCACTGGAAATGAAAGGTGTGGCCAAGTTTTTCCCTGACGGTCAATCTTCAGCAGAATCGCTGATTGCTGGAAATGATATGCTGTGTTTACCCGGGGATATTCCCGCAGCCATGGAAAAGATTAAGGAGGCAATTAAAAAGAAGAGGCTGAAGTGGAAGGATATAGACAAGAAGGTCCGGAAAGTATTAATGGCGAAATACAAATACGGACTTGCCAATCTCAAAATGGTTAATACTTCCAATCTTGTTGCTGATCTCAATAAGGGATTGGCGGAGATGAGAAGGAAAGTGGCAGAAAATGCGCTGACTGTATTGCGCAGCAATGACCGTGTTATTTTTCCAGTGATGCCTAAACAATTCCAGCGGATTGCCTATGTGGGAATCGGCCTGAAAAATGATAATGCATTTTCAAATCGTCTCCGGTCCGATTACGGAGCGCATACATATTTTTTTGATTATGGATTGAATGATGACCAGGCCAGGGCCGCACTTGATTTGATTAAAGACAGGTATGATATTATAGTTATTGGACTGCACAATTACACCCGCTTCCCTGCCAACAACTATGGGGTGAGTGGGTCTGCCATGTTGTTATTACAACAGTTGCAATTGCAAACAAGAAGCATCCTGTTCACTTTTGGCAATCCTTATATCATGCGAAACATTTGTGATCCAAAAACCTTGATCGCGTGTTACGAGGACGATGAGATCACGCAACAAACTGCTGCCGACCTGCTTGAGGGCAAAATTTTCGCAAAAGGAAAACTTCCGGTTACAGTTTGTCCCGAATTGAAGTATGGATTGGGACTTACCAGTTGGAGCCTTCTCCCTTCTATAGAACCATCCGCGATGGGATTCAATGAAAATAAATTGCAAGTGGTAGACTCAATTGTATTGGATGGAATCAGGCAACAGGCTTATCCAGGCGCAGTGGTGTTGGTAGCAAAAGATGGGAAGGTGGTATATGAAAAAGCATTTGGACAAATGGCTTGGACTAACCCAAGTCCGATGACCACCCAAACTATTTTTGACCTCGCATCCGTAACAAAGATCTGTGCTACCAATTTATCGGTTATGAAATTGTATGACGAAGGCAAATTGGATCTTCATAAAACCCTCGGTGATTATTTACCCTGGATGAGAGGAACCAATAAAGAGCATATCACAATCTGGGAGGTACTCCTGCATCAGGGTGGATTGAAGGCATATATTCCATTCTTTCGTGAAACTGTGGATTCCACGCGGGAGAATATAGCATCGGAAAATTTTTATTCGAATAAACCAGACGCTTCTCACCACGTGCGGGTGGCCGAAGGTCTTTACCTCCGCAATGATTGGGTAGATACCATGTACAAGAGAATCGCCGAAAGTGAAGTAGGTATGCCCGGCAAATATGTATATAGCGATAACGATTTTATTTTGCTGGGCAAGATCGTTGAAACCATTTCAGGAATGCCGCTGAATGAATATGCCTGGAAGACTTTTTATGAACCTCTTGGAATGACCACTACTGGCTTTAAGCCAAGGGATAGATTTCCTTTAGTAAGAATTGCCCCCACTGAAGATGAGTCTTATTTCAGAAAGCAACTGATCCAGGGTGATGTTCATGACCCCGGAGCGGCCATGTTTGGAGGCGTTGCTGGTCATGCTGGTTTATTTAGCGATGCACATGACCTGGCCATCATCACACAGTTGCTCCTGAACAAAGGGATGTTGAAAGGAATCAGGTTCTTTAAACCTGAAACGGTTGACTTATTCACTGCCTACCACAGTGACATAAGCAGGCGTGGATTGGGATTCGACAAACCCGAAAAAGATAACCTGGATCGGAAAGAAGCCTATCCTGCATTTTCCGTTTCTCCTGAAACCTACGGCCACACAGGGTTTACGGGCATCGGCTGGTGGGTTGATCCAAGGAACAACCTGGCATTCATATTCCTTTCCAACAGGGTGAATGCAACAGCCGGGAATTACAACAAGCTATTATCAATGAACGTAAGGGGAAAAGTGCAGGAGGCGGTTTACAATGCCCTGGAGGGAAGTCACTAGATCTATTCCATTTATCCTTTT
>Ga0184625_10001115_pt1 | contig 11040 bp, 11 predicted proteins | sample PLM3_30_b1_FD_133151 | JGI IMG/M metagenome (GOLD analysis project Ga0184625, IMG submission 133151) | Groundwater sediment microbial communities from an aquifer in East River, Colorado, USA - PLM3_30_b1 | ecosystem: Environmental > Terrestrial > Soil > Riparian zone | place: USA: East River... | reverse complement strand
GCGATCCTATCGTGGGCGAAGTTCAGGACGAAGCCGAGCAGCTGACCGGGCCGCAGCAGCTGAGCCGCCTGCTCGACCGTCTCGATCGGCGCGTGCCGCGCGCGCACCACGAACAGGAAGCCGTCGAAGTGTTCCTGCAGGTGCAGGCCGTCGCGGTCCGGGAGCAGCGGCGGCAGGTCCCCGACCACGAAGTCGAATACGCGGTCGGCCGCGCTCAGAAGCCGCGGCAGGCGGCCGACCTGCGAGACGTGGAGCGGCGGGCTCTTCATCGGGCCGGCCGACAGCACCCAGAACCCGGGCGCGGGATGGCGCAGCACCGGGATCTCGGAACGGCCTTCGAGGAAGCGCACGACCCCGTTCGCCGGCGGCGCGAGCCGCAGCGCGCGGTCCGCCCCGGGGTGCGCGAAGTCCAGCTCGAGGAACAGCACGCGCTGGCCCGGCGTCGTGCCGAGCGCGCGGGCGAGGCCGAGCGCCACGGTCGTGCTGCCCTCGTCGGCCACGCTGCCGACGACTCCGATCCGCCGCAGCCGCTTGTCGCGGCCGAGGGCGCGCACGCGGCCGGCGAGCTCCCGCAGCTGGGCGCCGTGCCGGGTGCGCTCGTCGAACACCGCCTGGGTGGCCGGCCGCGGCCGCACGTGCAGGCCGGTCTCCTCCTCGAACGCCGGCAGCAGCTCGACGATGGGGATCTGCGGGTCTTCGGCGCTCACGGCCGCGAGCGGCGGCGCAGGCGGTCGTAGAAGCCGATGCGCTCGAGCTCTTCGCTGCGCAGCCGCGTGGCCTGCCGCACCGGCTCGGCGACCTGGTCGGCGTCCATCAGCAGCGCCGACGTCGCGAAGTCGTGGCACCAGCCGGCCACGGCGCGCACGGCCCGTCGCGGGAGCTGGGCGCCCTGGCCCGGGTCCACGACCACGCGCGCTCCCGAGGTGATCTGGAAGGAGCGGATCGAGTCGTCGGCGACGAGCGCGCGCTCGCGCGTCAGGTACAGCGCGCGCGCCGTCTCCTCCGTGCCCACCTCGGTCTCGGCCAGCTGGGCGACCGCCGAGAGCGTCCAGGCGAGCAGTGCCGCGTCGATCGTGCGGCTCTGGTCGGACCACACCACGCGGCGCCGCGCGCCGTCGAGCACGTAGTCGTCGAGCCGCTTCACGATCTCGTCGTGCTGCAGGTCGAGCTGGCGCCGCACCGTCTCGACGTCTTCCTCGCGCGCGAGCGGGTACGGCAGGGCGGTCTCGACCTTCCGCAGCGGCACGCCCTTCTCCGTGATGATCGTCGTGACGGTGAACTTGGGCTTCTGGACGGCCTCGGTCAGGATCACGAACGAGCGGCCGCGGCCCTCCACGCGCGTGAAGCGGCCGAAGCCCAGCCCCGCTTTCGGGCTGAGCTCGGTCCTTCGGACCTCGGACTCGTCCTGCACGCCCCCCGGAAGACGCACCGGCCGCAGCGGCCGCGTTCCGGGGGCGGGCTCGCTCGGGGGCTTTCCGGCCGACAGCACCCGCACCGGGCCCGCCATGCGAACGACGGGGGCTTCGGGGGACGCCGGGGGCGGGGGAGCCGTCGCCGTGGGCGCCGGCGCCGCGCGAACCGCCGCGATCGGTTCGGACTCCGGGACCGGCATCGGCTCCGGGGTCGCCTCGGGCGCCGGGATCGGGGGAGGAGCCTGCTCGACGGCCGGTTCGGGGATCGCCGTCTCGGCCGGAGGCGCCACGGGCGGCACCAGGCCGCGATGGCGCAGCGACGTCGTGCTCATCGTGTGGGACACGCGCATGACCGGGCGCGTCGGCTGCATGTCCTCGCCGAGCGGCGTGCGCACGGCGCGGGCCGCCTGCGGCCGCTCGACGAGCGAGCGCACCTTCTCCGTCAGCTCGCGGAGCGGAAACGGCTTCAGCAGGAAGGCGTCGGCGCCCGCGCCGATCACCGCGCGGATCCGGGCCTCCGAACGCACCGCCGACAGCGCGATGAACGGCACCGACTCGAGGCCCGGCACGGCGCGCAGCGCCCGCAGCAGGCTCTCGCCGTCCATGTCGGGCATCAGGATGTCGCTCACGACGCAGTCCGGCTTGATCTGCGTCAGGCTCGTGAGCGCCGCCATCCCCGTGGGAAAGGAATGCGTCTCGAACTCGGGCGGCCGGAAGGCGCGCTCGAGCAGCTGCCGGACTTTCGGATCGTCGTCGACGACGATCATGCGGCGGGGGGGCGTCACCACGTGTCTCGAGTCAGCCTCGACTCCGGGGCATCCTCTCAGACGGCCGAACGGGGTGTCAACGCGCCCCCCGGCTTGACCCGTTATCATGGACCGGTGTTCATCGTCGCCTTCGAGGGGACGCCGCCGCCCGACAAGGCGCAGTGGATCGAGATCCTGCGCGAGGTGCTGGCGGGCGAGCTGGGCTCCTACCGCGTGGTGTTCCGCCGAACCCCGCGAGGCTTTCGCTTCGAGTTCGAGTGGCGGGACGACGGGCGCATCGGCGACAGCGAGCTCGTGGCGAACAGCCCCGACAGCGTCGGCTACAACATCTACGTGAACCTGGCCGGCGCCGGCAAGGAGATCGATCCGGGCTGGCGCCCGAACAAGCCGCGGGAGGACCCTAGGGCCGCGTCTTCTTCGCCAGCCGGACCACCGAGCCGCCCTGCCGCGGAAACACGAACGACACGCGGTCAGTGAAGCAGCGCATGTAGAAGAGGCCGCGCCCGCAGCCGCGGTCGAGGTTCTGGTCGGCGCAGGGGTCGGCGACGGCTGTGGGATCGAACCCAGGCCCGCGGTCGCGCACCGTGATCACCAGGCTGTCGGTGGTCAGATGCAGCCCGATCCGGGTGGGCGCGCCGTCGGGGTTGTGGCCGTGGCGCAGGGCGTTTATGACGGCCTCGCGTAGCGCCACGCCGACGAACACGGCGTCGTCGGCCTCGAGGCCCCCTGCGCGGCCCATGCAGACCGCCAGCTCCTCGATGTGATCGATCGCACTGTCCGCGGAGGGGCCGGGGTCGAGCACGAACCGGGCAGACCAGGTTCCGCTGGGGTGGCGCCGAAAGCGCCCCAGGCGCAGGGCCTCCGCATCGAGGTCGGCCATCTGGACCACGCCATTATGGACGAGGCCGGCGGTCACAGGTTCCGCAAAACCCGGTCCGAGTGGCGAGGTTTTGTAAGAACGGCGTCCCGGAAGGGGCGCGGAAAAAGTGTATATTCGCGGACTCATGGCGGGCTTCAAGGTCAGGCTGGGCGACGGCAGCGAGATCGGACCCATGGATCTGTCGGCCCTGCGGACCTGGCTTTCCCAGGGCTTGATCGACGGCGACAGCCCCGTGATGCGACCGGGCTCGCGCAAGTGGGCACCGCTGTCCACGATCGAGGAGCTGAAGGGCGTCATCGGCTCGCGGCCGCAGGCGAAGGCCAGGACCAAGGCCCGGCGCGCGCGCGACGAGGAGGACGACGCCGAGACGGGGGCTTTCGACGAGCCTTCGCCGCTCGACGGCCTCCGCATCAAGGTCGTCGGCGCGGTGCTCCTGGTCGTGGCCGCGGGCTTCGCCTATCTGTCGTTCCGCCCGAGCGAGGCGCTTTCCGCGTTCGACGGAGCGCCCTGGCTGCAGCTCGGGCTCGGCGCGCTCGCGCTCGGGCTCGCGGTCATCCCCGGCTGGAGCTTCACCCGCAACCTCGTGCGGATCGTCCTGATCGTCGCGGCCTTCGCGCTCTTCCCGCTCGCGGGCATCCTGTTCGCGCAGGGCGAGCGCGGTGCCGGGCTGCTCGCGCTCGGCTCGCTGTGGCTGCTGGTGTCGGGCCTGGCCGCGCTCCTGCCGCGGCGGCTCGGCCTCGTCGGCCTTCTGGTCGCGGCGGTGCCGGTGCTGGTCGGCGGCTACGGCCTCGTCCGCTTCGGCCGCGCGCAGACCTCGGAAGCCGAGCTCGGCATCCAGGAATGGACGACCGGGGAGCGGCGCTTCGCGGACGACGCGCTCGGTCTCACGCTCGACGCGCCCGAGGGTTGGGTGCTCTTGAAGCCCGGCAACCCGGTGGTGAAGGCCCCCAAGGAGGCCCGCATCGCGCTCGCGCTGACGCGCCACAGCGGGGGCGGCTTCCTGCTGACCGAGCCCGCCCAGCGGGGGGTCGCGACCCCCGACCAGTACCTCGACCGCATCCAGCTGCTTCGCCGGACCGCGCAGGCGGGCTACGAGCCGCGCCAGCGCCTCAACGCCGTCGTCGGAAGCCTCACCGGCCGCCAGCTCGAGGCAGCCTGGAACGACGGCGGCACGCCCGTCCGGGAGGTGGTGGTCTCCGGGCTGGACGGTTGGACGGCTTTCGCGCTCGTCGCCTGGATGCCCGAAGCGACGGCGTCTCGCCCCAACGGGCTCGACGACCTGGTGCGCGGCTTCTCGGCGCGCGGCCTGCTCGCGGCCCGGCTGCGCACGGCCGTCGACGCGGCCGTCGCCGCGGTGCCGCACCTCTCGGCCGCGTCGGCCGAGCAGCTGATGTCGCAGAGCGAGGCGCGGCTGCTCGAGCCCGACCAGGCCTTCCGCCGCTCGCTCTCGGCCCTCGCCGTCAACATCGGGACGCTCACCGACAAGGACAAGGCCGAGCTCACGCGCCTCACCACGGCCGCCTACACCGGCCTGGTGTGGAAGGACCGCGCGCGTCTCGCCGACTACGTCGAGCGCGTCCGGAAGGGCGCCATGACCACTCCTGCCGAGGACAAGGAGATGGCCGAGCTCATGAAGCAGGCGGAGCTCCGGCTGAGCGCCGAAGGCCGCCTCAGGCTGCAGGGCTACTACGAAAAGGCGATCCTGGCCAAAAATTGACTTTTTCGTACTGATTGAATAATCTCGAATTCTCCATGCTCGAGATCCGGAATCTCCACGCAAAAGCCGGCGGCAGCGACGTCCTGCGCGGCATCGACCTGACCGTGAACCCCTCCGAGGTGCACGCCATCATGGGCCCGAACGGCTCGGGCAAGAGCACGCTCGCACACGTGCTGGCGGGCCGGCCCGGCTACACGGTCACGAAGGGCGAAGTGCTCTACAGGGGCAAGGACCTGCTCGCGCTCGAGCCGGAGCAGCGCGCGCGCGAAGGCGTCTTCCTCGCCTTCCAGTACCCGGTCGAGATTCCCGGCGTGAGCAACATCTACTTCCTGAAGGCCGCGCTCAACGCGATCCGCGCGCACCAGGGCAAGGGCGAGCTCGACGCCGTCGAGTTCCTGTCGCTCGTGAAGGAGAAGGCGAGGCTCGTCGAGATCGACGAGGAGCTCGTGAAGCGTCCGGTCAACGAAGGCTTCTCGGGCGGCGAGAAGAAGCGCAACGAGATCTTCCAGATGGCCGTGCTCGAGCCGCAGCTCGCGATCCTCGACGAGACCGACTCGGGCCTCGACATCGACGCGCTGCGGATCGTGGCCGAGGGCGTCAACAAGCTGCGCAGCCCCGAGCGCGCGATGCTGGTCGTCACGCACTACCAGCGGCTGCTGAACTACATCGTTCCGGACTTCGTCCACGTGCTGGTCGACGGGCGCATCGTCCGCTCCGGCGGCAAGGAGATGGCGCTCGAGCTCGAGGAGAGGGGCTACGCCTGGCTCGAGAAGGAGCCGGCGCCGGCGGCGCGCTAGGGGATTCGCATGGGCGCCGTGAGCGAGGAGAAGGACACGTACCGGGTCGGCTTCGAGCGCTTCGCGCTGTCGAAGGCGGCCGCCTCCGAGCCGAGCTGGCTGCGCGAGCGCCGCACGGCGGCATTCGCGGGCTTCGTCGAGTCGGGGCTGCCGACGCAGCGGGACGAGGCCTGGCGCCACACGCCGATCGCGCCGCTCGTGCGGGCCCGTCCGGAACCGGCCGATCCCGAGGCCCAGCCCGCTCGTGCCGTGCTCGATCGGCTGGCGCGCGCCGAAGGGCCCCGGCTGAGCTTCGTCAACGGCGCACTGTCGCGCGAGCTGTCCGAGCTCGGCCCGCACGCCGGCGTCGAGCTCCTCTGCCTGAAGGACGCGCTAGCGAAGCATCCCGACCTGGTGGAGGCGAGCCTCGGCCGCGTGGCCCGCGAGGGCTCGGCATTCGCGGCGCTCAACGCCGCGCTCGCCCACGACGCGGCCGTAGTGGTGATCGCGCCGGGGGCGGCGCCGGAGCGGGCGATCCGCATCGAGCACGTCGGTGCCGGCGCCGGGCCGGCCGTGGCCTACGAGCGCACGCTGGTCGTGGCCGGCTCCGGGAGCCGGAGCCGGATCGTCGAGAGCTACGTCTCGCCCGACGGTCGCGCCTCGCTGACGAACGCGGTGACCGAGATCGTGCTCGAGAGCGGAGCGCGCGTCGAGCGCTGCAAGCTGCAGCAGGAGGGTGCGGAAGCCCTGCACGTCGCGACGCTGGCCGCGAGCGTCGGCCGTGATGCCAGCTTCAGCGACCACTCGCTGGTGCTGGGCGCTTCGCTCTCGCGCGACGACATCGAGGTCCGCCTGGACGGCGAGGGCGCGAGCTGTGAGCTCGCGGGCCTCTTCGTCGTCGACGGCAAGCGCGTCGCCGACACCCACTCGAAGATCGACCACGTGCGGCCGCACGGCACCAGCCGCGAGCTCTACAAGGGAATCCTGGACGATCAGGCGCGCGGCGTCTTCAACGGCCTCGTCGTGGTCCGGCCCGGCGCACAGAAGACCGACGCCTGGCAGATGAACCGCAACCTGCTGCTCTCGCGCGAGGCGCTCGTGCACTCGACACCGCAGCTCGAGATCCTGGCCAACGACGTCAAGTGCAAGCACGGCTCGACGACCGGTCAGCTCGACGCGGCGGCGCTCTTCTACCTGCGCTCGCGCGGGATCGACGCGGCCGCGGCGCGCGCGCTGCTGACCTGGGCGTTCGCGAGCGATCTGCTGCGGCACGTCCCCGACGCCGCGGTGCGCACGGCGGTCGAGCGGCATCTTCAGGCGAAGCTGCCCGGCGCGGCCGGGCTGATGGAGGCGGCCTCGTGACGAGCAGCGCCGTTCGATCGACCACCGGCTACGACGTGGCGGCGGTCCGCCGCGAGTTCCCGGTGCTGCAGGAGACCGTGAACGGGCACCCGCTGGTCTACCTCGACTCGGCGGCGAGCGCCCAGAAGCCGCAGGCCGTGATCGACGCCGAGCGCGAGGTGTACGAGCGCTACTACTCGAACATCCACCGCGGCGTGCACCGCCTCTCGACGCTCGCGACCGAGGCCTACGAGAACGCGCGCGACACGATCGGGCGCTTCCTGGGCGCCTCCTCGCGCCGCGAGGTGATCCTGCTGCGCGGCACCACGGAGGCGATCAACCTGGTGGCGCAGAGCTACGGCCGGCGCCACGTCGGCCCCGGCGACGAGGTGCTGATCACGGGCCTCGAGCACCACTCCAACATCGTGCCGTGGCAGCTGCTCTGCGAAGAGACCGAGGCCGTGCTCAAGGTCGCGCCGATCGACGACGCGGGCGAGGTGAACCTCGGCGCCTTCGAGCGCATGCTCTCGTCGCGCACGAAGATCGCTGCCTTCGCGCACGTGTCGAACGCGCTCGGCACGATCAACCCGGTGCGGCGCATGACCGAGCTCGCACACGGCGTGGGCGCGGTCGTGCTGATCGACGGCGCGCAGGCGGCGCCCCACCTCAAGGTCGACGTCGGAGCGATCGGCTGCGACTTCTACGCGTTCTCCGGCCACAAGGTCTACGGCCCGTCGGCGAGCGGCGCGCTCTACGGGCACGAGGCGTTGCTCGCGGCGATGCCGCCCTGGCAGGGCGGCGGCGACATGATCGCCTCGGTGAGCTTCGAGAAATCCACCTGGAACGAGCTGCCCTACAAGTTCGAGGCGGGGACGCCCAACGTTGCCGGCACGATCGCTCTCGGCGCGGCGATCGAGTGGGTGAACAAGATCGGGCTCGGCAAGATCGCCGCCCACGAGCACGAGCTGCTCGAGTACGGCACGCGGCTGCTCGAGGACATCAAGGGCGTGAAGCTCGTCGGCACCGCGCGCGACAAGGCCGCCGTGCTCTCGTTCGTGATCGACGGCGTCCATCCGCACGACGTCGGCACCGTTCTCGACAACGAGGGGATCGCGGTGCGCACCGGCCATCACTGCGCGCAGCCGGTGATGGACCGCTTCCGGATCCCGGCCACGACGCGCGCCTCGCTCGCCTGCTTCAACACCAGGGAAGAGCTCGACGCGCTCGCCCAGGGGATCCGAAAAGTGCAGGAGATGTTTGAATGAACTCCCTGCGGGAGCTCTACCAGGAGCTGATCCTCGACCACTCGAAGCGGCCGCGGAACTTCCGCGAGCTCGAGGGCGCGAACCGCAGCGCCGAGGGCCACAACCCGCTGTGCGGGGACCGCGCGACCGTGTTCCTGCGCGTCGAGGGCGACGTCGTGCAGGAGGCGAGCTTCAAGGGCAGCGGCTGCTCGATCTCGACAGCGTCGGCCTCGATGATGACGGACGCCGTCAAGGGCAAGACGCTCGCGCAGACGCAGCATCTCTTCGAGCGCTTCCACGAACTCGTGACGGCCGATCCTTCGAAGTCGGCGGCCGCGGGCGCCGAGCTCGGCAAGCTCGCGGTCTTCGCGGGCGTCCACGAGTTCCCGATGCGCGTGAAGTGCGCCTCGCTGGCCTGGCACACGATGAAGGCCGCCCTCGAAGGCGGCGCGAAGGCGACCACGGAGTGACGCGATGGTGACGCGCGAGGCCCGCACGCTCTCCCGCGACGTCGAGGTCGCCGCCATCCCGTACGGCGACAAGCTGACGCTCGCCGCCGGGACGAACGTCTACCTCACGCAGGCGCTCGGCGGCTCGTACACCGCGATGACGGACCACGGCTACCTCGTCCGCATCGAGGGCAAGGACGCGGACGCGATCGGCGAGACGCCCGTGGCGCCGGTCAGCGCCGAGGACGCCGCCGGGCGCTCCACGAAGGAGCTGGCCTGGGAGCAGCTGCGCAGCTGCTACGACCCCGAGATCCCGGTCAACATCGTCGACCTCGGCCTCGTCTACAAGTGCGAGACCGAGCCGGTCGAGGGCGGCGAGAAGGTCAAGGTCGAGTTCACGCTCACCGCGCCCGGCTGCGGGATGGGCGACTTCCTGCGCCAGGACGTGGAGCAGAAGCTGCTGGCGCTGCCCGGGGTGAAGGAGGCGGAGGTGCAGGTAGTGCTCGATCCGGCCTGGGACCAGAGCATGATGTCCGACGCCGCGCGTCTGCAGCTCGGGTTGATGTAGCCATGAAGCTCAGCACCCAGGAGGAATACGGTCTGCGCTGCCTGCTCCAGCTCGCGCGCGCGGGTGACGCAGCCAGCATGACGATCGCCGAGATGAGCGAGCGCGAGGGCATCTCGTCTCCGAACGTAGCCAAGATCATGCGCATCCTGCGGCGCGCCGGCCTCGTGCGCAGCACGCGCGGCAAGGCCGGCGGCTATTACCTCTCGCGTCCGGCGCCGGACGTCCGCGCGCTCGACGTGCTGGCGGCCCTCGGCGGCCGCTTGTTCGACCCGGGCTTCTGCGACCGCCATGCCGGCGTCGAGGCCCACTGCCTCAACACGCGCGACTGCTCGATCCGGCCGGTCCTGCGCGGCCTCCAGGACGCGGTCGACCAGGTGCTGGGCGAGCTGACGCTGGCGAGCCTGCTGGGCACCGAGAGCGAGGTGGCGACGACGCTCGGGCCGAAGGTGATTCGGCTGCAGGTGGCGCGGCGAGCCTGACGGCTCGAGCCATTCATCGCTGCGTACTGCGCGGCACTGGCTACAGGCGTTCCGTACGTTCAAGTGGCACTTGAAGCAACTCTGTCCGGACGGAGTTGCTCCCCTCAGCGCCGGCCTCGAGCCCAGTTATAGTAGCGGCCGTCCATTGTCTCGAGACTGCCTCGAGCGGAGGTTGAAGATGAAGCTGCACGTCCGACCCGTCATCGTGGTCGCCCTGCTGGCGGCCGTAGCGCTCGCACCGATGCCCGCCGCCGCCCAGGCCGGTCCGTCGACGCCCGCCGAGCTCGTCGCGACCTACAAGAGCCTGGCCGACGGGATCCTGTCCCTGAAGCGCACGGAGGAGGACCTCTGCCGCTCGATCCTCGCCGCGGCGTACGCCCACGGCCGCGTCGAGCTGGGCCGCGCGCAGGCGGCGCTCAAGGGCGGCGACGCGAAGGCCGCGCAGGCCGCGGTCGAGGCCCTCGCGGCCTCGGTGGGCCAGCTGGCCACAGAGGGCGACAACGCGGTCGCGGCGGTCCGCAAGAAGCTGCTCGACGGCGGCCACCACCACAACGCTGCGGGCGAGCAGCAGGGAGTCTTCGACGAGGGCTTCGTGATCGTGACCAAGGCGGCGAAGGGCAAGCTGCTCGCGTCGTCGCGTGCCATCGGGCAGATGGCGAGCGCCCCGAAGGCCGACGCCCTCGACGCCGAGTGGAAGAAGGTCGACGCGGTGTTCGCCGAGCTGATGAAGCCGGCCCGCTAGCTTGAGCCTGCGCTTGCGCGTCCTCGCGGCCCTCGTCGGGCTCGCGCTCGTCGCCGTGTGGCCGCGTCCGGGCAAGGTGGACGCGGCCGAGGAGGCGCGCTTTCGTCTCGTCGACGTCGCAGCCAAGGCCGGGATCACGCGCGTGCTCCTGGCCGGCCGCCCCGACAAGGACCACCTGCTCGACTCCTCGGGCGGCGGCGCGGCGTTCCTCGACTACGACCGCGACGGCCGGCTAGACGTGTACCTCGTCAACGGCTGGCGGCTGGAGGGCTCCAAGATCGTCGAGAAGGGCAGGAACGCGCTCTACCGCGGCAAGGCCGACGGCAGCTTCGAGGACGTGACCGACGCGGCCGGCGTGAGTGGCGAAGGGCAGTGGGCGCAGGGGGTGGCGGTCGCCGACTACGACAACGACGGCTGGCCCGACATCCTCGTGACGACGTTCGGCAGGAACGTCCTCTATCGCAACCTCGGCAACGGCCGCTTCCAGGACGTGGCGAAGGACGTCGGCATCGACTCGCCGGGCTGGAACACCGGTGCTTCGTTTTTCGACGCCGACGGCGACGGCTGGCTCGACCTCTACGTCGCGTCCTACATCGACGTCTCGATCGAGCAGGTGCTGGCCGCGCGGCCCTCGCTCTCCTGGCGCGGCCTCGAGACGGTGGCCT
>Ga0184625_10001114_pt1 | contig 11042 bp, 10 predicted proteins | sample PLM3_30_b1_FD_133151 | JGI IMG/M metagenome (GOLD analysis project Ga0184625, IMG submission 133151) | Groundwater sediment microbial communities from an aquifer in East River, Colorado, USA - PLM3_30_b1 | ecosystem: Environmental > Terrestrial > Soil > Riparian zone | place: USA: East River... | reverse complement strand
TTTTCATCACTGGCGAATTTCCTGGCGGGAACCTACAACGCGTCCGGCTTCACTCAGACGTTCGCCGACACCATGGTCTCGCAGACGAACCCGAATATCGGGGTCTACGTTCAGGACGAGTGGAAGGCGCGTCCGTCGCTGACCGTCAACGCCGGGCTGCGCTACGACCTGCAGATGCTCGAGGCCGTCGATACGGATCGAAACAACATCTCCCCGAGGGCAGGTTTTGCCTGGACGCCGACGTCCTCGCGCCGCATGGTGATTCGCGGCAGCGCAGGTCTGTTCTTCGATCGGGTTCCGTTGCGCGCGGTCGCCAACGCGCTGCTGTCGGCCGGCAACACGACGGATGTGACGCAACTCCGCCAAATCGGGATCAGCCTTTCACCAACGCAAGCGGGAGCTCCTGAGTTCCCGAACATTCTGGAGGCCCCGGTTGCGTCGGTCACGCTGGTGAATTTCACGACGATGGATCGGAAGATCCAGAACGCCTATTCGCGCCAGGGCAGCGTCGAAGTGGAGCGTCAGATCGGCGACAACGGCACAATCAGCGCCGGCTATCAGTACGTCCGCGGGCGGAATCTGGTTATCCAGGTGAACCAGAACGTGCCGACCTGCGCCGCGGCCGGCACCAACAACGGCTGCCGGCCCGATTCAAGCTACGCCAACAACAACCAATACTCGTCCGAGGCGGCGTCGAACTACCACGGCATTCACGTGTCGTTCGTGCAGCGGCCGGCGGCGTGGGGCCACTACCGGATCTCGTACACGCTGTCGAAATCGATGAACAACGTTGGCGAGAGCTTTTTCAGCTCGCCGATCGATCCGTTCGATCTGTCGAAGGACTGGGGCCGTTCAGACGACGATCAGCGCCATCGCCTGGTGATGAACGGCGCAGTGGAGCTTCCGTATCGATTCAACCTGAGCGGCGCGCTCCAGGCGTATTCGTCGCTGCCGTTCAACATTCTCTCGGGCGTCACGACTATACAGGGCACCGCGGCGCGCCCGGTGGTGAATGGGGAATTCATCGAGCGCAACGCCGGCGTGGGAAGCGATTTTTTCACCGTCAGCGCGAGGCTGAGCCGCTCGTTCCCGGTATCCGGTCGAGTCGAGCTCGACACAGCGATCGAAGCGTTCAACCTGACAAACCGGGTCAACGTGATGACGCGGAACACGAATTTTGGAACCGGCAGCTACCCGTCGGATCCGTTGCCCTCATTTGGGCAAGTCACGGCTGTGGGCGACCCGCGAAGCGTGCAGCTCGCTGTGCGGCTTACTTTTTAGTTTCGATGGCCTTGGTCCAGATGTCGATTTCTTCAGGTGTCATCGTGCCGAGCGGCACCTCGCGCGCATCGACGTAGTTCCATCGCTCCACGTCGACGAGGTACTGCGCGCGCGAGAGCAGCGGCCCCCTGCACAAGCGAACCCCTTCGTCCGCTTTCGGCTCGCTCTTCGCGCGGTCGAGAAGGTCGTCGATCACCTGCTGCGGGGCGGGCTCGTTGGGATAGACATAGGGGAACAGCACCAGGTGGGATAACAGCACGCGCCAGTGCTCTCCAAAGCGCGAGAGCAGCCTGGGCCAATTGATCTCCTGCTGGCGCGCGCGCACCAGGTGCAGGACGTCTGCGCCATCGAACCGCTCCCGCTCCATCAGGAACGCCTTCGACCAGATCATTTCTTCGACCGGCATCAACCGTACTGGGAACCCCAGTGACTCGTCGCGCACGGCATAGGTAAACCACTCATCGTCAACTTCCGCGACGCCGTTCCCGCCAGAGAAAATCAGGTCGACGAAGAACTCGCGTTGGCGGCCGCCGTAGGCTTTGCCGAGCCAGTGCGGAAAGGTGAGTTCGGTGTCGATGCCTTCTTCCGCGAGCGCGGTTGCCGCCGCGTCCCAATCAGCGCGCCGGATGAAGAGATCGAGATCCTTCGTGTTGCGGCCGATCCCGGTGTAGCGGACAAATGCGAAGGCGCCACCGACGAGAAAATCGATGCGCTTCTCCTGAAACACGTGGATGACGCGTTTGTAGAAGTCTGATGCATGCCGGCTCGGAACCTGGACGGTCGATGACGTCACGGTCAGGCAGAGGCAAGAGCGATGCCATGAGGCACGTATGTTGCTGCGAGAGGGGCATGCGAATCGCCGCTACGGCCGATCTGCATTTCGGCAAATCGTCTGGAGGTACGCTTCAGGCGCTGTTGTCGCAGATTGCGACAGCAGCCGACGTGCTGGTGATAGCCGGGGACATCACGGATTACGGAACGGCCGACGAAGGGCGCGCGTTCGCGAAGGACCTCGCGGCCTCGATACGTATTCCAGTTGTGGCCGTGCTCGGCAATCACGATTTCGAAGCGGGCGCCGAACGTGAGATTCACCAGATACTCGTCGATCAGGGCGTACATGTGCTCGATGGCGACACCTGTGAGGTTCAGGGTGTCGGATTTGCCGGCGTGAAGGGATTTGCCGGCGGGTTCGGGCGCCGCGCGCTCGGGCCCTGGGGCGAGCCCATCATCAAGCAGTTCGTGCACGAAGCCGTGAATGAGGCCTTGAAGCTCGAATCCGCGCTCGCCCGTCTGAGAACAGACAAGAAAATCGTGCTGCTCCACTACGCGCCGATTGAGGCCACGGTGGAAGGAGAGCCGCGCGAAATCTATCCGTACCTCGGTTGTAGCCGCCTCGAAGAACCGCTGGGGCGCTACAGCGTGACCGCGGTGATTCATGGCCACGCGCACAACGGCGTCCCTGAAGGGCGGACCTCGACCGACGTCCCCGTTTACAACGTCGCGCTTCCGCTGATGCGAAAGCTGACGCCGCAACAGCCCTTCCGTATTCTCGACGTGTAGGGATTGCCGCTAGCGTCCAGGGAGGACCTGGATGGAGCCGGGATGGATCGACACATCCCAGTGGCGATCGGTTGAGATGCCAAGCCGCTCGTACACGAGCTTCGGAATCTCGATCTCGAGGTCGTAAGCGCCCTGGCTCGGCGCGCCGTCGCGGGCTAGCCGGAAGAAGAGCACCCATGTCGTGCCCTCGTCGCGCTCGCCGACAATCTCGCCGTGGAACAAGTTGGTATGCCGCAAGGCGTCCGTGACCGGGCGATTCTTGCGAATCAGCCGTACGTATTCGGGGCGCACGAAGAACGCGAGCGAGTCACCCGTGCGCGCGTGAAGTGAATGGCTCGGCGAACGCGCTGCCTCGAGGCGACCGCCGCGCCAGTCCAGGATGATCGAGTCCCCGCTGGCATCGGCGATGGTCGCGCGAAGAATGTTTCTCGCGCCAATCAATCGCGCGACGCGCTCGGACGAGGGGTTCCACAGCAGATCGTTTTTCGATACAGCGGGGGTCGTGCCTCCCTGCTCGTAGAGCACCACCATATCGGCAATCTGATATGCCTCGGGCAGGTCGTGGGTGACGAGGACCGCAATCTTGCCCCACTCGCGCAGGGTCTGGCCGAGCTCGGCCGACAGCTCGCGGCGAAGCGGGGCATCGAGCGCCGAGAACGGCTCGTCGAGCAGCAGCACATCGGGATCGGTCGCGAGCGCGCGCGCGAGCGCGACGCGCTGCTGCTGGCCGCCCGAAAGATCCGAGGGATATCGCGAGCTGAGCGGGCCAAGGCCGAGTCGATCGATGATCCGTTTCGTGCCTGCCGATGCGTCGTTTCGCCCGTCCCTTCCGCGCGGGACGCCGTACGCGATGTTCTGCGCGACGGTCATGTGCGGGAACAGCGCATATCCCTGAAAGACGTAGCCGATGCGGCGCTGCTGCGGCGGCAGGTCGATGCGCCCGGCGCTGTCGAACAACGTGCGCCCTGCGGAAACGATGCTGCCCGAGTCGGGGGCGATGAGACCGGCGATGCACTGCAGGGTCAGCGTCTTTCCAGAGCCTGACGGTCCGACGAGTGCGACGATCGGCTGGTCGCTGGTCCAGGCCGCGTCGAGTACGAAATCTCCAAACTGTTTTCGTGTGGTGACGCTCAGCATCAGAACCGAAGCCGCGCGGCTCGTCCAAGCGCGAGCATCAACGTCAGGACGATGCCGATGCTCAGGAGCGACAGGACGTTAGCCTGGTCGAGCTGGTTCGCCTGTACGTGGTCGTAGATTGCCAGCGGGAGGGTTTGCGTGCGCCCGGGGATATTGCCGGCGACCATGAGCGTGATGCCGAAGTCTCCGAACGCCCGACAGAATGCCAGCACGGTGCCGGCGAGTATCGCGCGCCACGCAAGCGGAACCGAGATTGTCCAGAAGATGCTCAACTCGGAGTGGCCGAGGGTCTGGGCCGCCTGCTCGAGGCGGCGATCGACGGACTCGAAGCCCGACTGCGCTGTCTTGATGAGCAGCGGGAAGGAACCGACAGCCGCGGCCAGCACTGCCGCGCGCCACGTGAAAGCGAGCTCGATATTCCATCGTGCGAGCGTGCGGCCGACGACGCCACGCGCGCCGATGAGCATTAAAAGGTAGTAGCCGAGGACGGTCGGCGGCAGCACTAATGGGCTGAGAAGCGCCGCGCTGATCACGTCGCGCCCCGGAAATCGCCGGCGTGCGAGCAGCCACGCCACCGGCACACCCACGATGACGGTGATCGCCGACGCCATCAGCGCGACGCGAAGCGACAGCCAGACGGGAAACCAATCCATGTTTAGTCGCGGGGGCCCCTCGCCCCGCTCCACGCCGCTTCGCTCGCGGGGCCCCAACACCCCGCTCCGCTTGCGGCTTTGCGGAGACGCCGACGCCACCCGCCGCCGGCTTTCATTGAGATTCTCCCAACAGGAGGAAGCCGAACTGTCGCATGACGGTCCGGCCGTCGGCGCTGTTGACGAAAGCGATGAACGCGGCCGCGGCGTGCGGCTCTTTCGTGCGTGCCAGGACGACCGCCACTTGATCGAGGGGCGCGTGGAGGCGTTCGTCGACGAGCCGCCAGGTGAGATCGGGCGTATCGGAAACCGATCGCGCGACGATGCCGGCCTCGGCCGATCCGCTGCGGACGAACTGCACGGCCTGCTGGACGTTCTCCCCGAAGACGAGCTTTGGTTCCACGGCCTTCCAGAGTCCGGCGGCCTCGAGTGCCTGCTTGGCGGCGAGGCCATAGGGTGCGTGTTGCGGGTTGGCGATGGCGACGCGCTTGACCCGGGCGTCTGCCAGGTCGGCGAGGGACTCAACGTGGACGGGCCCAGACCTCAGCGCCACGATAGCAACCCGGCCGCGCGCATACACTTCCTGGCTTTGCTGAAGCGTCAGCTGCTCGGATGAGAGCTGGGTGATGAACGACTCGTTTGCCGCAAAGAACACGTCCGCCGGGGCGCCGTTGCGAATCTGCTGCGCAAGCATGCCCGTCGAGCCGAGCACGAGCGTGACCTGGGCATCCGCTTTTCGCTCGAACTGCGGGACGATCTGCTTGAATGCCGGGCCCAGGTCGGACGCGGCGAACACGGTCAGGGCCGCCGGCGACGGCGTTTGCGCCGCGATGGAGACCCCAGTACCGGCAAGCGCCGCCACCACTGCGACGCGAAGCACGGCGACCAGGTTCATAGGCGATTCAATATGATACCAACCGATTTGGGAAGTCAATTCGACCTGCTTCTGCGCGATTCCGCTTCAGACCGACTCTTCCAGACTCCCCGACTCTTCACGACTCCCAGGACTCTCCCGAACTCTCTGTGCCATTCAGCTCACGTAAACACTTACGTAAACAGTAAGATGCATGCGCGGTTACCCCTGTAAAACCGTGGTAGTTTACTGGTCCAGTCATTGCACGGATCTCAGGCCTTACACTCTGGAGGAGACCACATGAAGCGTGTTGCTTTGCTCGCCCTGGTGCTCGCGTTCGGGATTTCCTGCGACGACTCGCCGACCAGTCCATCCGATCCGAACGTGAAGAAGTTCACGGCGATTCTGCTGCCGTCCAACGAAGTCCCGGCGATTACCAACGCCGACGCTGCCGCCAGCGGCACCATGCAGCTCACGATGACCGTCACCCGCGACGCGGCTAATGTCATCACTGGCGCGAGCTACGATTTCCAGGTCAACTTCACCGGTTTCCCTCAGGGAACGACCCTGACAGGCGCGCATATCCATAACGCCCCCGCCGGCACGAACACCGGCGTCGTCGTCGGGTTGCCGTTGACGGCCTCAGATGTCGCCGTTCCTTCGGGCCAGGGATCGCTGATCAAGACCAACCTGCCCAGCACGTCCGCGACCGTCACGCCGGCGGCCATTGCGCAGGGGATCTTCAACAACCCGGCAGGCAACTATTTCAACGTGCACACCACGATCAACACCGGCGGCGCCATCCGCGGGCAGTTGGTGGAGACGAACTAAAAGAACCTGCGTGAGAGGTTGAATCCGAGGAACCAGTCCTGGTTATTGGTGGCTCCGCGCGCCATTTCAGCCATGGTCGTGCCGAGCGAGTTCGACAGGTTCAGTTGAAACACGTGCCCGCGCAGCCGCTTCTCCACGGCGAAGGTCTTTACCGACACGCCTGGACCGAAGCCGCTGACGCGGGGCGTCCACGATCCCAGCACGTAGACTCCCGCCGTTAACCTGAAGCGTCCGCTCACTCCTGCAAGCAACGTGTTCGACTCGATGCCGACTGTCGTGACGCCCACACAGCCCGGGATGTCGTGGCCGTGCTCGAGATGCTCCAGGCATCCCGCGGTGCTATAGGTGTTGGCGTGGAAGATATAAGACGTCTGCAGGTAGAACGCCGCGCGATCGCCTGCCGTTCTGGAGAGGATCGCCCCCATTGCGGTCGCGTATTCGTTGTCTTCTTCATCCACCATGTCTCCGCGGTGAAAGTTGTTCAAGCCCTCGATGCTGGCAACCGCGTTGAGCGTGACCGGCGATGACGCCGACTGCCGTATCGCGTCGTATTGCCCGAAGAACTCAATCGTTCTCGAGCCGGTCCGATATATCCCCGCCTGCAGCCCGCGCATCACTCCGAACCGGTACTCGAGCCCGATCAGCGCGCCGTTGTCGAGGCCGAACAGATCGCTCGCCAGCGATCCGACGTCGCTGCGGAGCGTCCGCGCGAACCGATGCGTGAGGCGGAATGCGCTCTTGTATCTCGGCAGCCTGAGGGTCGTCGGCAGATTGATCAGCGTGAAGTCCGGCTCGACCAGGCTGGGCTTCAGGTCGGCAGTATCGCGGGGATCGACGATCGCCGGCGGCGGCGCGGATGCCTGCTGCTGGGCCCGGGCCATGGCGGGCAAAAAAACCAGCCCCGCGACCGCCGCCAGGCGATGTCGCTTACGCACGAATGCCGTCGCAGCCCAGCGCCCAGAGGACGAGCGCAGACAGCGCGATCGACGCCAGCAGCATCTTCATGCCCGAGGCGAAGGCAAACCTGATGCCGAATGCGCCGGCCCTCCGTTGCGCGAACTGAGGGCAGTCGCCCGCGTTGGGATTACGCGGCGCGTAACCCCTTACAAGTCCCGTCACTGGAATTTGTACTTGGAAAGGTAGTAGCTGAGGGCGCGCTGGCTGATGCCCATCAAGTCGGCAGCCTCTTTCTTGACGCCGCCAGTGCTGTCGAGAGCGCGCCGGATGGTTTCCTGTTCGATCCACTCGATGTTCGTGCGGAGCTTGAGCGAAGGCAGCGTGTTCGACGGTGCGGTTGCCACGCCGAGGACCGAGATTGCGTCGATTGAGATGGCGCCGGTGGTCGACAGCACCACCGCCCGCTCGATCGTGTTCTCGAGCTCCCGTACGTTGCCCGGCCATTCGTAGGCGGCCAGTTTCTCGTGCACGCCATCCTCGATCCGATCGATGCGCTTGCCTGTGCGCTGTTGGTGCTTGCGCACGAAATGCTCCGCAAGGACCGGGATGTCGTCGCGACGGTTCCGCAATGGAGGCATCTCGATCGGGATGACGTTGAGGCGGTAGAAGAGATCCTCCTGGAAGGTGCCATCGAGCACCATCTGCCGCAGGTCGCGATTGGTGGAGGCGATGACGCGCACATCGACCTGCTGGCTGCGTTCGGATCCAAGCGGCTCGAACTCGCGCTCCTGCAGCACGCGCAGGAGCTTGGATTGCAGCACCGGGCTCATGGTGCCGATCTCATCGAGGAGAATGGTGCCGCCGTCCGCCAGCGCGAATTTGCCTTTCTTGCTGGTCGCGGCGCCGGTAAAGGCGCCCCGCACGTGGCCGAACAGCTCCGATTCGAGCAGCGTCTCAGGAATCGCGGCGCAGTTCACCTTGATGAGCGGCATGTTTCGCTGCGCGCTCCTCGCGTGAATGGCCCGCGCGACGAGCTCTTTGCCGGTTCCGGTTTCGCCGGTGATGAGCACAGTGCTCTTCGTTTCGGCGACGAGCTCGGCCTTGCGGATCACGTCTTCCATCGCGCGGCTGCGCCCGACGATTCCGTAGTGGTTGAACTCTTCGTCGCGCTCGTTCAACAGGTAGCGCTGGTGCGAGCTCAGGCGCTGATGCTCGAGCGCGCGCCGGACGACGACCAGCAGCTCGTCGACTTCGAACGGCTTCTGCAGGTAATCCAGGGCGCCGAGTTTCATCGCTTCGATGGCGCTTTCGATCGTGGCGTGGGCCGTCATCATCAGAATCTGCGGGCGTTCCGTTTCGGCGGTGGCCGCGACCAGCTCGCGGATCAAATCGAGCCCGGTCGCGTCGGGCATGAGGTTGTCGACAATCAGCACGTCGACGCTCCGCTCGGCCAGCGTGCGTTGAGCCTCGCGCATGCTGCCGGCTTCGAGCACGTCGTGCCCTTCGGCGCGCAGCGCGTGGCCCAGCGTGCGCCGGATCTTCTGTTCGTCGTCCACCAGCAGCAAGGTGCCGCCTCGCGCGCTCATGCCTGGGTCTCCACGCGGAAGGGAAGCTCGATGCGGATTTCGGTGCCATCGCCGGCACGGCTGTCGAGCGAGATGGTTCCTCCCATGCCCTCGATGATGTTCTTGGCGATCGCCAGACCGAGGCCGGATCCCGTGCGCCGCGTCGTGAAGTACGGATCGAACACCCGCGGCAGGTCCTCGGCCTTCACGCCGGTGCCATGGTCGCGAACGGTGATGCGGAAAGCGCTCGGCAGCGCGTGTGTCTCAATTTCAATATCCGGCGTCGCCGAGACCGCGCCAGCGGCGTGTGCCACGACGGGCGATGGCTTGGCGGCGACGGCGTGGCGGGCATTTGTCAGGATATTCACCAGAGCCATGCGCAGCCGTTCAGCGTCAGTGACCACGTCCTGCAGCGCTGGGTCGGGTTTCAGCGTCACGTGCATGTTCTGATGGCCTGTGCGCGTCGCCTGTTCCGCGTCGCTGCAAAGCACGTTGACGTTCGCAGGGGAGTAGTCGAACCGGATCGGCCGGGCGAAGTCGAGCACGTCATTGACGACCCGATTGAGTCGCGCGACTTCTTCGTCGACGTCGGTGAGGGCCTGCGCCGTTTCCGCCTTGGAGACACGGTCGCTGGCCAGCGTTCGCAGCGACCCCTTGATGATCATCAGCGGGTTGCGAATCTCGTGCGCAATCACCGTCGACAGCCGTCCCAGCGCAGACAGCCGCTCGCGTTGTGCGGCTTCGCGCTGAAAGCGGGCGATCGAATCGGTGAGCGTATTGAATGTTGCGGCCAGCACCTTAGCGTCTTCGTCTTCCCAGCTCGCCGTCCTGCTCAGCGCGATCTTCCGCGTCAAGTCTCCCGTGGCGGACATCTCGCGCATGACGTCGGTAATCGTCGCGATCGGGCGGGTAATCGTCCGCGCAACAGCGTAACTGAGAATCGTCGCGGCAAACACCGCGATCATCGCCACCACCCCGAGGCCGGCATGGATGGCGTCGAGGAACCGGAGACGCTCGGTGCGCGAGCGGAGCAGCAGGACGCTGGGCGCGGCGTTGGCGGATGAGGCGCCGGCCGCGGGGATCAGCGGCCGCTTGAGTGCGACGTACTCGCCATTGGTCAGCGAGACCGTCTGGACGCCGCCGGTCTTCAGCAGGGACGCGAGCGGCCCACGATCGGCCTCCGGCAGCGTCGACGCTCTGATGTCTCCTTCAACCGCAAATGCGATGTCGCTCTCGGTCGCGCGCTTGAACTGCTGCGCCAGCGTGTTGTCGAGCCGGAACCCCACGGCGAGCGCGCCCATGATCTCCGGCCGATCCCGGCCGATCGCGATTGGCACCGCCATCACCTGAAGGACGCCGTTTGCGTGCGGCCAGAACCCGCCCGTTTCGTGTCCGCCGAGTGCCTGCTGAATTTCAGGCAGCGCCCTCACCCCACCTTCGGCGATATCGAGGTCGCCAAGTTCCGCCAACACGTTCCCATTCTTGTCGGTCAGCACCATGAGCGCCGCATTGAGCTGTTCCTGATAGCCTCGCGCCAGCGGTTGCACGGTTGGCGGATCGGCAGTGTCGACGGCGGCTTTCAGGCGCGGGTCGTCGGCGACGAGCCGAGCCATCACCGTGAGCGTCCGGACCAGCGTCGCACACTGCTCGTCGACCAGCGTGCCGGCCTCGAGCAGCCCGCGTTGCAGCTCTGCTTCGGCCTCGCGCGTCGTCGTGCGGCTCACAAAGTAGACGGCGGCGCCAATCGACAACACGGCCAGCGCGGCGCTGGCCAGAAAAATGCGGTTGGTGAGCGATCCAAGAATCGTCACGCGGCTATCGCAGGCTGAAGTCCGCTTCCACTGCACCCCCCTCGTCCGGGATGACGAGCGGCCGGGATTCGCGAATCGCGCCTTCGTTCCACGCGACCAGCGTATAGCGTCCCGGTGGGACGCGGCTAATCTGGTACCGCCCGTCGGCCGAGGTCACGGAGAAATAGCGGTGGTTGAACACGAGGATGAAAGCGCTCATGTGCGAGTGAATTTCGCAGAACACGCGGACGATGCCGGGACGGTCGAAACGAACCGATTTCGAATTGCCGGCGGCGTAGCGACCCAGATCGAACGGACGAGGTCCGCGCAGCGAAAACACGTTGTGATAGGTGTGGTCGCTGTTGGGAAAATCCACCGTTGTGCCGACCGTGATGGCGAGCACGTGCGGTACGAACGTCTCGTTCCGCTGGTCCATCATTGCCCGCTGCGGCTCGGAGTCGGGAAAGGCGAGCGACGG
>Ga0184625_10001113_pt1 | contig 11044 bp, 4 predicted proteins | sample PLM3_30_b1_FD_133151 | JGI IMG/M metagenome (GOLD analysis project Ga0184625, IMG submission 133151) | Groundwater sediment microbial communities from an aquifer in East River, Colorado, USA - PLM3_30_b1 | ecosystem: Environmental > Terrestrial > Soil > Riparian zone | place: USA: East River... | reverse complement strand
TGTTCCGCGCAACCTCGTGTGCCGGGTGCCGCCGGGCTGCCCGTTGAAGCACGCGGCCTCCGCAACAGTCGGCGCGATCGCACTGCAGGGGCTCCGCCGGGCGGCGCCTCAGTTGGGCGAGCGTGTGGCAGTGGTCGGCCTTGGCCTGATCGGGCAGATCACCATTCAACTCCTGAAAACCGCCGGTTGCCGCGTCATTGGACTCGACACCGATCCGGAACGCGTCAAGCGGGCGCTCGCGCTTGGTCTCGATGCCGGCGCTACCGATGCCGACGGCTGCAAAGCGCTGGTGCGGGACCTGACCGGCGGCTTCGGCGCCGATCGCACGCTGATCACCGCGGCCACGAAGTCGAACACCGTGATCAACCTCGCGATGGAGCTGACCCGTGCGAAAGGCACGGTCGTCATCGTGGGCGACGTCGGTCTTGGCGTCGATCGGTCGGTCTTCTATCGAAAGGAAATCGATCTGCTCATGAGCACGTCGTACGGACCGGGCCGATACGACGCGACGTACGAAGCGGAGGGGCGCGACTATCCCTTCGCGTACGTGAGGTGGACGCTCAACCGGAACATGCAGACCTACCTCGAGCTCATCGCCAACGGGCGCATGAACTTCGACGCGCTTATCGACCGTGTCGTGCCCATCGACGCGGCGCCAGCCACATACGCCGAGCTGGCGAAGGCCGACGACGCGCTGCCGCTCGGGGTGCTCATTCACTATCCGGATTCGCAAGAAACAGAGGATGAACCGGCGCGCGTGACGCTGCGCGGCCATCGCGAGTCTCCTGGCGAACGCATCAATTACGCCCTGGTCGGGGCCGGCGTGTTCGGCACGGCGATGCTCGTACCGCAGATGAGAAAACGGGCCGATCGCTACTTTCTGCGCGGCGTCGTCAGCCGCTCGGGCACTCAGGGGAGCAACTTCGCGCGCGACAACCAGGTCGAGGTGCTCACCAGCGATCTCGACACGGTCCTGAACGATTCGGGGTTCCAGCTGGTGGTGATTGCGACACGGCATCACGAGCACGCCGACCAGGTCGTCCGCTCCCTCGCCGCGGGCAAGCACGTGTTCGTGGAAAAGCCGCTCGCGATTTCCTGGGAAGAACTCGAGCGGGTGGTGAGCGCCCATTCGGGGACGGCCGGCGAACCGCTGGTGATGGTCGGGTTCAACCGCCGCTTTTCACCGGCACTGCAGGTGCTGAAGGAACGCCTGGCGGGACGTCGATCGCCGCTGATGATTCAGTACCGGCTCAACGCCGGCTACATCGCGCTCGATCACTGGGTGCACGGCGTCCATGGCGGCGGCCGGAACGTCGGCGAAGCATGCCATATGTACGACGTCTTCCGTTTCCTCGCCGGGGCGCCGGTGCGCTCGGTCGAGGCGTCCGGGATCGATCCACACGAGCTGCCGTACGCGCGCAACGACAACTTCGCCGCGACCATTACCTACGAGGATGGCACCGTGGCGAGTCTGGTATACACGGCGCTTGGCCCCAAGAACGGTCTCGGCAAGGAACACATCACCGTGTTCTGCGACGGCGAGGCGTTCATCGTCGACGACTTCAAGAAGCTCACGAAGGCGAGCGATGGCTCGGTTCTCTGGCAGAGCGGCGAGCCCGACAAAGGGCACTTCGAAGAGTTGAGCCGCTTCGGAGACGCGATCGCGACCTGTGGCGCCGCGCCGATTCCATTCGCCGAAATTGTCGAAACGTCCGCCGTCGCCCTGCAGATCGAGGATCTGCTTTCTGGTCATGTTCCGCCGGAGGAACAATGATGGCCGCCGAGAAGGCACGGCGATCCTGACGCGCTCATGGCGCACACGGTTCGCTGGACTCCTCGTGGCGGCGGTCGTCTTCGAGTTGGCCGCGCGCCTGTTGTTCGCCGTGCGCCCGCCGCCAGCCCTTTCGGGGCTGCACCCGTATCAGATGCAAGACCGCGCGCATCCCTGGCACGCGCTCTTGCGTCCCGGATTCGTGGAGACGCATGCGGAAGCCGCGGAGTTTGCACGCCACACAGGGCGTGTACTTGGTGAGGAATACCTGGCACGGCTGAAATCCGATCCCGCTCAAATCTTCATTCGGATCAATCGCGACGGGTTTCGCGGACCCGAGATCAATCGCGCGCACGCCGCGCCCCGAATTGTCACCATCGGTGATTCCTGTACATTCGGCATGCTTGAATCGTCCAGCTACCCGCGCGTGCTGGAGGAAACGCTTCGCCGGCGGGGCATAAACGTCGAGGTCGTCAACGCCGGCGTCGAAGGTTACAGCTCGCGGGATGTGCTGATGGAGCTGGGCCGGCTCAAAGCGCTCAGACCTGAGGTCACCACTGTCTATCTCGGCTGGAACGGCTTCTTCAACGAGGAGCAAGTGTTTGGCCATCCGACGTTCGCCACCGTGCGATTGATGCGTGGCGTCGCCCGCGCGGTGACCACGCGGTCTCGAAATCCTCAAGCGTCGGCGTTGGCGGCGTACACAAAGCCCAAGCACCCGGATCCGCTCGCTCACGAGGTGACCAGCCTCGATGGCTTCGTTCCGGTCTTTTTTCCAGAGATTCGACAGATCGTTCGCGAAATGCGTTCGATCGGCAGCCGCGTCGTCCTGTTCACATTGCCCGGTCTGTACGAAGTCGATCGGGCGCCCACCGAGAAGATGTTGAGAACGGGCCATTTGCCCACCTACACGGACAATCCATATGTACTGGCCAAACTGAGCGCCCGATTGAACGAACTGCTGCGGCTGTTGGCTGCCGAAGAGTCGGTCGACCTGATCGACCTCGAGGTCTGGAGTCGGACGGCGCTGAACCCTCGCGAGCGCTACTTCTTTGATTCAGTTCACCTGACGGATGAAGGCCAGGCGATGCTCGGGCGCTACATCGCGGACAGCTTTCCGATGATTCTCACATCCCGGTGATGCCTGCGGATGGGAAGCGATCGGCCGTTCTTGCCCGTCGCTGGGGGCCGGATGCCGCGATCGCCCTGGCCCTGCTGATCGGATGTGCGTATGCCGCGACCGCCTATTTGCGCGCGTACGACGATGGCGGAGGCATCGGGCAGTTTTACCGGGGTTCATTCGATGTCGCCGTGATGGATGCGTGCGGAAAGGGACTCGTTCGGGTGGCGAATCCGGTGGAGGTTCGTGGGCTGGCGGAGTTTCTCGACCTGCGATCGAAGACATTCGATTGCCGATCGATTCCGAGTGAGGTGCGAACGGCGCCGCCAGATTTGTTCCAGGCGATGTCGCGATACATGATGAAATCAGCGGCCGTCTTATGGAGCTGGCGCGGCGTGTCATGGGCCGCTCTCCAGCCGCTGTTCGCTCTTGCATTCGCGGGGACCGCGCTCGCGACCTATGCCCTCATGCGCGTGGTCATGCGGCCGTGGCTCGCCGGCATCGTCGCCGCAGCGTTCGCATCGTCCGGCAGCCAATTCAACAACCTTCCTCACTTGCGCGACTACCTGAAAGCCCCGTTCGTGATTGCCGTCCTGGCATTTGCCGCATGGATCGCCACGGCGCGATTGGGCAAAGGCGGTCTCTGGCTGTGCTCGGCCGCTGCCGGCGCCGTCGTCGGGATCGGGTTCGGCTTCCGCACGGACCTTTTGCTCGGTGTTCCGGCGGTGATCGTCGCGATATGGATCTCGGATCCGAAGGACGCGGGCCACTGGCTGCGCCTCAAGTGTGTGGCAACGGTCTTGTTTTTGACCGTCGGCATTCTTTCGGCGTTCCCGTTGCTGCGCACGTATTCGAGTGCCAACAACTCCTGGCACGTGACCATCCTTGGCCTGATGACCCCGTTCGACGAACAGCTCGCGATTGCGGCGCCGTTCTACAGCCTGGGTCACTTTTACAACGACACGTACGCCAACGCGATCATCAGCAGCTACGCGACCAACGCCCATCTGACGTCGCAGTCGGTGACCCTTGGCTCCACGGCGTACGACGCCGCCGCAAAACAGTACTGGCTGCAGGTCGTGCTGACTTTTCCGGCCGACGTGCTGTTTCGAATTTATGCAGCGGCGCTGGAAGTCATCAACTTGCCGTTCCGGACTCAGGTGCCGGAATTCGTGCACCACACGTGGATCCTGCGGTTCTACACGGCTCGCGCGATGCTACTCGGGCGGTTGTGGGGAGTGGGACCGGCACTGGCGGTTGCCGCCCTCATGGGCGTGGCGCTTGTCAGCCTTCGCCTCATGGCCTGGTGGACCTTCGCGATCCTGTACTTTGCCGGAACGCCCGCGATGCAATTCGAGGCCCGGCACTACTTTCATCTCGAGGTGATCGGCTGGCTCGTGCTGGGGTTCATGGCCGAGCGTGCGCTGCGCGCTGCGTTGGCGCTGCGCCGTTCGCCGGGGGTCATCAACGCTGCCGTGAGCCGTGTTCGCGAGCGAGCGGGTGCCCTCATCGCCACCGCCGCGGTCGTCGTGCTGATGTTTGTCGTGCTGGCGGGCTTGCGAGCGTATCAGACGGCACAGGTCAGGAAATTGATCCGGGATTATCAGGTGGCCCCAAAGGACACAGTCGCCGTCACGGCAGTACCGCAAGCCGATGGGTGGGTGAGCGTCTCGTCTGATCGGTCGGCCGGGGCCTTCAGTCGAGATCCCGCTGCTCGAATCGAGATGGAATACCTTGTCGCGGAAATTGCCGGCGGGTGCCAGGACGACCTCGTGCCGATCAAGGTGCGTTACGACGCGAGCGAACGATTCGTCGACTTCTCGGAAACGTTGGCAGTGGTCACGCCCGAGCGATCGCTTGAGCCAGTGAGGGTCTACATTCCCGTTTACTACGACCGTGCGAGCGTGAACGGACGCGGCGGATTCGCATTCAGTCACCTGGAGATGCGGGAGAACCAGGCGTCGTGCCTGGGCCGACTCGACCGCATTCGCGATTTCTCACGTCTGCCGCTGCCCTTGTTCGTCACGCTTCGACCCGGCTGGGCGACGGAGCGCTCCTATCAGTCGTTCGGAAGCACGACCGATGTCATGCGCGCCGTTAGTGCGCCGGCGTTCATGTCGATCCCCGGAGCGCTCCTCCAGCGCCCCCTGCAGCCCGCATTTCTCACGGGCGTTGCATACAAGGCGAAGATCGTCGAGAGACTCGACACTGAGTGGGTCGTATCGGGACGAGCGGATGGTGCGTTCACCTACCTCATGAGAGGGCAGGATCAACGACTCAAGAAAGGCACCGTGCTGCTTGGGAGTGGGGAAGTGATCGACGGCGGGTTCGCGGTGGGTCTGCAGCAAGACGGAAGGTGGGTGCGCCAACTCAACGTCGATCATCCCGGACGTTTCCGGCTCGCTGTCGAGGTGCCGGAAGACGGCGCGTACGCGCTGGTGCTGACGAATCATCTATTGCGATGGCGGACGACATCGTTTCGGTTCGACCGGATCGGATGGCTCTTGCCCTCGACGAACCCGGTCGCGAGCGATGGTGCAGTGACGGCGACTCCGAATGAGTGACTACCTGTACGTCAGTCCCGGACTCGAGGGCGCCTCGCGTCTGACGACCGATTCGTTGTTGGAAACCACCGAGCGCCACCATCTCACCCTTGGCACGAGTACCGTCTGGACCGACACAAATCCGGTCGATGCCATCAGGCAGCGCAACGGCATCGACGGAGTCGTCATCGGCCTCGCGAGTGGGATTCCAAACCATGCACGGTTGCGGATCGCGGAAGCGGCGCTCGCCAATGGCCTCCGTGTCTGGCTCTACTGGCCCGGCGAGCAGGCAATCGAGTGCGTGGACCGCGAGCGGTTGCAAAGCCTGAAGCGGCATCGACACGCAGTGATCGCCATGGAGCGCCTGGGGCGTCCCCTTCACCGTGCGATGGAAGCGTGGAAACGTCTCCGGCCCGGTCTTCGCTGGATCTATCGCGGCATGTTCCCGGTTCGCCGGTACGACTTGCTCTCCCAGATGGAGCGCTGGAGCCTCGACGCGAGGCCGGTGCCTTTTCCGTCTCTCACCGACGCGACGCCCGCGTCCCCCGCACCCGAAGCGGGTCTTTACCTGCGGACCGACTTCTGGGTGAAGTTGGTGTCGGGCGGCAGCTACGGTCACACGTGCTACGTCGCGAAGGAGCTTGCCGCTGCCGCGAAGCGGTTCGTGTGCCTGCTGCCGCAGCGCTACGACCTCCTCGACGCGTTCGGCGTACCGCAGGCACTCCTGGATCCGCCGCCGCATACGTCGAACGAGGATGCCATCGTGACGGCGTCCGATCACTACTATCCACTTGTCAAGATGGCATGCCGGCTGATTAAGCCTGCCTACATCTACGAGCGTCTGTGTCTCGGGAACTGGGTCGGGGCGCTCCTGAGCCGCGAACTGCAGATTCCGTACATCGTGGAGTACAACGGGTCCGAGATCTCGATGCAGCGGAGCTTCAACAACACGGCGCCCGTCTATGAAGACGTGTACCTGAAGGCTGAGGAAGTGGCGTTCCGCCAGGCGTCGGCGATCTCGGTCATCTCCGATCACGTCAAGGCCGATCTGGTGTCCCGTGGCATCGACGCCCGTAAGATCCTGATCAACCCGAACGGCGCCGATCTCGAGAGCTACGCCCCGGCGCCGCCGGACGAGAAGCAGCAACTTCGCCGAACGCTCGGGTTTTCCGACGATGACTGTGTCGTCGGATTCACGGGCACGTTCGGCTGGTGGCACGGGATCGATGTGCTGGCTGAGGCCATTCCTCGCATCTGTGCAGAAATGCCCGCGGTGAAGTTCCTCCTCATCGGCGACGGCACGCACAAGCCACAACTCGACGCCGAAGTCGAACGTCACGGCCTCAACGATCGCGTGCGACGGGTCGGCCGGGTGCCGCAGCACGAAGGCGCCCGGCTGTTGAAGGCGTGCGATCTCTACGTCTCGCCGCACAACAGCCACATGGTGGACGGCAAGTTCTTCGGATCGCCCACGAAGATTTTCGAGTACATGGCGATGGGCGGTGGCATCGTGGCGAGCGACCTCGAGCAGATCGGTGAAGTGCTTTCACCGGCGCTGCGCCCGCCCGACCTGGCGCGACCGGACCTGACCGTTGCGGACCAGCGGTCGGTACTCTGTACTCCGGGCAGCGTCGACGAGTTTGTGGCGGGCGTCGTGGGGCTCGCCCGGCGACCCGATGTGGCGGACGCGCTCGGCCGCAACGCACGCCAGGCGGTCGCGGATCACTATTCCTGGCGGCAACACGTTTCGCGGCTGTGGGCGTTCGCCGCCGGTCTGCGGCACGACAGCGGCGCGCGCAGGATCGAGACAGGCGACGCCTACAAGGGTCAGGTCCAGAACCAGTGGAACAACAATCCCGTCGGATCCGAGACGGCGCGCTCTGCCCAGCCGCAGACGCTCGAGTGGTTCCAGGAAGTCGAGCGTTATCGCTATCAGGACTACGCGCCCTGGATGCCGCGCGTGATGGAGTTCGCGGAACACAAAGGCGAGCAGGTGCTCGAGATTGGCGGTGGGATGGGCACCGATCTCGCGCAATTTGCCAGGCACGGCGCGATTGTCACCGACGTCGATCTCTCAGGCGGTCACCTGCAGATCGCTCAGGAGAACTTCCGCCTGCGTGGGCTCGCTGGCCAGTTTGTCCATCATGACGCCGAGGCACTGCCGTTCGAACGCGACACGTTCGACCTCGTGTATTCGAACGGCGTGATCCATCACACACCGAACACGAAACGTACGGTGGCCGAAATCCTCCGTGTACTCAAACCCGGCGGACGGGCCATCGTGATGGTGTATGCCGAGAACTCGCTGCAGTACTGGCGGAATCTCGTGTGGTTCTACGGGTTGAGGAGCGGCGATCTGTCAGCTCGCTCGATGGGCGACATCATGTCGCGAAGCGTCGAGCGGACGGGCAACGACGCGCGGCCGCTCGTAAAGGTCTATACCAAGGCCCGTTTGAAGGCGCTCTTCCGCGACTTCACGGACATCCAGATTCTTCAGCGCCAGATTTCGCCCGAACTCGTGCCACGCCGATTGCGGTGGCTGCTTCCAGTCGTCGAGCGCACTGCTGGATGGAACCTGATCATCAAAGCGCGGAAGCCTCAGTGATGATGATGTTCCGCAGGGCGGCTGGCCTTCTTTCGCGATTCCGGCGGGCGGCTGAGACCCCGTCGCCCGCGCCTCTCGTCGTTCTTCCGGCTCGACGATGGGCTGACGAACTGAACGACGCGGGCATCACCGCCGAGGAGTGGGTGCGCAGACGGCTGAGTCGACACGCCCTCTACGTCAATGTCAGCGACGTCCGGCTCGATCAACTGCGCCGCGAACATCCTGCCCTGGCACAGGCGACGATCGATTCCGCACGTCGTGTGCTGCGTCACGAATTCAATCTGCTCGGCAGCGGTTCGTATATTCCCGACGATCCCGATCGGGCGGCCGACGCGAATGGATACCGGCCGATCGACTGGTATCTGGATCCCGTGTCGGGCTTGCGCTTTCCGCGCGGCGTTCCCCTCGCGGAGTGGAACCTGGACGAGATGCGACCCGGTCGAGCGGACGTCAAGCTGCCGTGGGAGCTGGCGCGATGCCAGCATTGGCCGCTCCTCGGACAGGCCTACCGGCTGACAGCCGACGAACGGTTCGCTCACGAAATCGCGCGCGAGCTGCACGACTTCATGGCAGCCAACCCGATCTCCACCGCGATCAACTGGGCCTGTACGATGGACGTCGCGCTGCGTGCGGCGAACTGGGCCATCGGCCTCGAACTGATTCGGGACTGTCCGAGTGTCGAGTCGACATTCTGGGAGGATGCCTACAAGGCGTTGTTCGAGCACGGGGCGTTCATCGAACGTCATCTCGAAAACCACTACGGTGTGACGAGCAATCACTTCCTCAGCAACATCGTCGGCCTGTTCTTTCTGGCGGCGGTCTTCGACGATCTGCCGCGCGGTCGGCTGTGGAACCGCCAGTGCCGCTCCTGGCTCGAGGAAGAAATGGCCGCGCAGGTGCTGCCGGACGGGGCGGACTTTGAGTCCTCGGTCCCCTATCACCGGCTCGTGACCGAGCTGTTTCTTGCCGCTTCCCGCCTGGCGGACTACGTGGGCGCGCCGCTGGCGCCGGTGATCCGCACTCGTCTGAGCACGATGGTCGACTTTCTTGCCGCCGTTCAGAGGCCTGACGGACTGATGCCACAGGTTGGGGATGCCGACGACGGGCGGCTTCACATCCTGAGCGGCTACGGCACGGCACAACCGCAGGACGGGCGACACCTGTTCGGTCCCGCGGCCGGTGTCCTCGGCAACCTCGTGTGGACCTCGCATGGCGGAGAGTGGATGCCGTGGGAGACAGCCTGGTGGGGCTTCGACCCACCGGCGGCTTCGCCGTCGGAACCCGCGTCGCGGGACGGTCTCCGCCATTTTCCCGAAGCCGGGCTGACCGTGATGCGGCGTGGGCGCGATTACCTTCTCATCACGAACGGCATCGTCGGCACCGCCGGGTTCGGCAACCATAAGCACAATGACCTGCTCGGTTTCGAGTACCACGTGGATGGCCTGCCGGTGTTCGTCGATCCCGGCAGCTATGTGTACACGTCGGATCCTGACGCGCGGAACCTGTTTCGCTCCACCATGTCGCACAACACGCTGAGTGTCGGCGGCGAGGAACAGAACGAGCTTCGACCGGATTGGCTGTTCCGAATGTTCGAGAAAGCGTCCCCCGAGCATCTTGAGGTCGGCGAGCGGAGCGACTACTTGCGATACCGCGGTCGCCATCACGGCTTCGCGCGGCTGCCGCAGCCGGTCGTGCACGAGCGCACGTTTACGTTGCCACGGTTGGATGGCGCAGTCACGATCACGGACGTCCTGCAAGGCCAAGGGACGTACCGTGTTCGGTGGCACTTTCATTTCGCGCCGCAGGTCGAGGTATCGATCGCAGGGCCCGGTCAGTTTGCGATTCGCTCCGTGGCGACCATCCTGACGATGAGCGGGCCGGCCGCGCTCTTACCGACGGTGTCGCCCGCCTGGTACTCGCCATCCTACGGTGTGCGCCTGCCATGCGTCGCCCTCGACCTCGAAGCTGACGAGGCCCTCGATGGCCGGCGCGAGTACGTATTTCAGTTCGCACGGTAGCATGTCGAAGGTTCATCTCTCGTGGCTGAAACGGCTGGCAATCGCTGCGGCGCTGGTCGTGGTCGCTCTTCAATGGGTGAACTCGCGCTTCGTCATCGTGTGGCAAAACCAGAACCCCGCGAGCCCGGTTGTCCCGACGTCATATCGGGCGTTTCATTCGATGGCGACCGGCCTGCACGAGGGACGGATAGGGCAGGTCGACCTACGCGTGCTCGCACTCCCGGGATATGCGCGTCCGCTCAGCCCTTCCGCACCGTACGAACGGCTGCCTCCAGGCGCTGAACATGGGTGGGTGAACTTCTACACGCTCGACGTGGGGTATTCGTTCATCGTCGAAGCGGCGCGGCTGGCGTTTCCCGCGCTGCCCGACAATCACCTTCGCGCCCTGGCGCTGCAACTCGTCGTCGACGCGGCAATGATTCCGATCGTCTTTTTTGTCTTCTCGCAGTGGAATATCGCCCTCGGGCTGATTGCAGCCTACCTTTACTCGTCGAACCAGGTGTTCTTCGACCTGGTGTCGTTTCCGTTTTACTACTACTGGGATATTCCATTGACCTTCGTCGTGCTGGGCGCGATGGTCCTCGCGTACCGCCGCCCGACCGAGACGACCGGTTGGTTGACGCTTGCCGGCCTGGCCTTGGGATTCGGCGTGTGGCTTCGCGGATCATGGTGGCCGCTCTCGCTGTTTCTATGCGCGGTCGCAGCGTCGACGCCGGTGTTTCGGAGGAAACTGCTCGTTCCAATCATTGCCTTCGCGGTTGTTGCCACGCCGCAAGTCGTACGGTCGTCTCTGGCACGGGGGCAGTTGACGTTCACCACGCGCTCGGTATGGCACGTGGCCATGGTCGGGCTCGGGTACTATCCGAACCCCTACGGTCTGGGCAACAAGGACGAGGACGTCTTCGAACTGACGCGGCAGAAGTACGGAGTGAACTACAAGTACGAGGACTATTTCGTCCATGACCAGGCGGCGAAGAAGGAATGGCT
>Ga0184625_10001112_pt1 | contig 11045 bp, 8 predicted proteins | sample PLM3_30_b1_FD_133151 | JGI IMG/M metagenome (GOLD analysis project Ga0184625, IMG submission 133151) | Groundwater sediment microbial communities from an aquifer in East River, Colorado, USA - PLM3_30_b1 | ecosystem: Environmental > Terrestrial > Soil > Riparian zone | place: USA: East River... | reverse complement strand
TTACGGGCCCACCCGTCCGGTTCTACTGAAGGACCCGCTCGGCCCTCGTTCTTCCGGAGGCTCACCGGTGATTGCCGGGTCAGCGCCATCCGATCGCGATCTTACCCGGCTCTCAGCAATGCGCCGGGTGAATTCTGGACGGAAAGGGCTCAGCAGCCGCTCGTGCCCTGCGCCAGGTCCTAGGGCAAGAGCTCTTGGCGTGTCGTGGTACGAGCCTCGACCGCTCCTCGGGACGAGACGAACGGCCAGAGTCTCTGATCAACCCACAATTCGGTCTGATCGTCGTAGTGACGATGGAATGCGTGGCCGGACACGCCGCTCTGACTGACCCAGCGCGATGCGTCGAGATCACCAAGATCGATCAGCATGCGCATCGCCGGGCCGGCCGTCACGGCATACCCCTTCCGGTCGTCGTACGCCATGGCGTTAACCACTGCCGGGCCACCGCCGACCTGAAAACGGCCACGGTTGAACAAGTTCTCGACCGCACTGATCCCACTCCGTCCGAGTGTCGGGTTCTGCAGCCGCACCGTATGCAGTTTCCCCCACTGCCACTCATCGGTGTCGCGTGCCATCAGTGAGGTGATCTCCCTGCGAGCATTGGTCATGGCGGCGAGCAGGATGTCGTCCCGAGTCTCGATCTTGTCAGGGGTTCGCACGTCGTCCCACCACGGATTCTTGACCTGCTTGATCAAGATCGTTAGCACCGCGTACCAGCGATCACCGCCGGTCGGCCACAGGTCTTCCTCGGGTAGTTCGTCGCGGAAAGTTAGCTTGAAGATGTTGTGGCAGATGACGTTGAAATACGCTGCCGCCGCGGAATCCGTGGTCGCCGAGTAGTCCCAGCCCACGAGGGTGCGCTGCCCTTCGACCACCCACGGATCGGGAACCTTGATCTTGAGCAAGATCGGGACTAGGTCTTCCGCAAACCGGATTGTGTCGTCGTAGAAGATCTGTTCGGCGCTGTCGAGGGTCAGTGGCGGCGCGTCGCGCAACCTGTCGATGATCTCCTGGCTGCGCCATCCGTACGAGAAGGTCGAGCCCAGCGGATAGGGGTATTGAGATCCGATCACCTGCTGATTGGCAGCAACGAGAAACCCGCTAGGTGGGTTGTAGACGTAGGGCAGCCTGGCAAAGGGGATGGTGCCGTTCCAGTCGTAGCGAGGGTCCCAGCCAGGTGACGGCCTCGTCCCGTTCCCCTTGCGGCGAAGGGGAACCGTGCCTGCCAACTGGTAACCGATGTTGCCATCGGTGTCTGCGTAGATGAGGTTTTGTGAGGGCGCGCTCAGCAACGCCGCCGCCCCGCGAAACTCCGCGAAGTTTTGAGCCTGGTCAATGGCCAGCAGCGCATCCATGCTGCGGCCCGGTTGCAGCGCGGTCCAGCCCAGCGCGACCGCGTACTCGGCCGTGGTCGGATTGGGTCTGCTGGCCGAGACCTGTCGCAGACGCGGATCTACGTCGGACAGGAGCGGTCCATGACGGGAGGAGCGGATGCGAATGACCCGCGGGTGGTCCTCGCCGCGGACATGGATTTCCTCGGTGATCACCTGAAGCGGCACGTAGTTATTGCCTTCACGGACTGTGTCGCCACGCACATCCTCCAAGTACAGGTCCTGGACGTCGAGATAGCTGGTGGTCGGGCCCCACGCGATCTTGGTGTTCTTGCCGATGACGACGCCGGGAATGGACGCCATGCTGAATCCGGAGACGTCGAATGGACATGCCTCGGAGAGCGTCCGGCAGTGCAGGCCGACTTGGGCCAACGGCGACGGGATGGAGGTGGCCAGGTGCGGGTCGTTGGACAAGATCGCCCTGCCGCTCTCGGTGCGAGAACCGGCCACGGCCCAGGAGTTGGAACCGGTCTCGGCTTCCAGAGAAGCTGAACCGAGTACGCGCGGAATCGCCCGGTTGATCTTCGCTGCGGCTTCCAGAGCGTTCGTGGCCTTGCGTAGTTGATCATCGCTCAGGTCGCCCGGAAGCGGGCGCGCCGATGACCGGCTCGCAGTGGGATCGAACGCCTTACCCACGACGTCTCCCCGCCTGACGATGGGTGCGAAGTCATCGTCCAGCGGATATCTCGGGAAAAGACTTGCGGCACGCCCGGCACCGAGTTTGCCGCTGATGATTGCGCGTTCGCCCTCCTGAGTGAGGTTGGACCCAAGGTCCCACGCCATGACCTTGAGCCAGGCCACCGAATCGACGGCCGTCCACGGCGGCGGCGTGTAGCCCAGGCCCTGCAGCCTGAGCAGGGAGTACTCCAGCGAGAGGTCGGCGGCTGTGCGGCCTGCGAGGTAGGCGTTGACGCCAGCGGCGTAGGCATCGAGGTAACGGCGAGTCGACGGTGCGAGTAGCGCCAGCTCCTGCTCCGCCACCCGCCGCCAGCCGAGCGTGCGGACGTACACATCAGTCTCGACTTGTGACTGTCCGAAGAGTTCCGACAGCCGCCCGGCGGCGAGATGACGGCGGAAATCCATCTCGAAGAAGCGGTCCTGGGCATGCACGTACCCTTGCGCCTCGAACAGATCTTCAGGATTGTCGGCATAGATGTGCGGCACTCCGTATGAGTCGCGCAGAACTTCGACCTGACTCTTGAGCCCTGGCACCATCAGCCGGCCGGATGTCTCAGGAAACGACTTACGTACGGTGGCGATCGCAGCGCTGGTCAGGACACCGAGTATGAGAATGAGCACCACCGCAGTGAAGATCGGCCAGCGACTGTTGCGACGCACCGTCAAACTCTAATGTCCATACCTGTGCCTACCCCGGCAAGCCGGCTGGGAAGTTGCAGCGTCGGACAAGTCGGCGGCGACCACAATCGGTTAGCAGTCGGTATGCTTGAGTGCTAAGTTGCGGTCAACGTCGCATGCGGCGGGCCGCTTCTCGAGGAGAGAAAGACACCGATGCCCACCTACCAGTACCGCTGCACCGAGTGCGGCGAAGACCTTGAGGCCGTGCAGAAGTTCAGCGACGCGGCCCTCACAACCTGCCAAACGTGTGGCGGTCAGTTGCGTAAGGTGTTCAATCCGGTCGGTGTGGTCTTCAAAGGCTCTGGCTTCTACCGCACAGACAGCCGCAACGGGTCGAAGGGCCGTCCTGACGGCGATGCCGGATCATCGGACAAGAAGTCCGAAACCAAGTCAGCCGAGACCAAGGCAGCGGACAAGGAGTCGGCCGGAGCCTCCGCAGCGTCCACCGGCTCTAACAACGGCAAGCAGCCGGCATCCAGCGGAACATCATCCACAGCGCAGAAACCCGCCGCCAACTAGCCCTGTGGACGACGCGCACGATCTGGATGCGCGTCCTTAACGTCCAGGCATGATCAGTCAGAAGCCAGAACCGTCCTCTCGACAGCCCTGCCCATGCCGTCGGTAGCGCCCACTCGGCGCCGGCCACTGCGTGCACTTGCCCGTGCTGCATCGTGGCACCGCAGAAAGCTCGCGGTGCTGGCAGCGGTTGCTGCCGTACTTTCCGGAGTGTCCGCGGCTGCGCCCGAAGGGCCGGCCACGATCACCGTGGTGAAGGCAAAGTCGCGGCTGCCGGGTGGGACAGTCGTCTCCGCCTCAGATCTGGTGCTCGACCGAGTTGCCGCCTCCGACGTACCCGAAGGGGTGTTGACCGATCCACTCGCTCTCGTCGGCAGGACGCTGGCCGCGCCGGTCGCTGAAAACCAGATGATGACGCCGCTGATCGCGACCGCGACGCGGACCAGCGTTTCGCAGGGTCATGTCATCGCACCACTCAGGCTGGCTGACTCTGCACTGGTCACTTTGCTACGGCCCGGCGACGTGGTGGACGTCATCGCCGCCGACGCGCAGGCCGAGCAGGCGGCCGTCGTCGCCGCCGGTGCGCGAGTCGTGACGATCCCGGAACTGCCGGATGAGCGGGTGGGCCCAGGTCCAGAAGGTGCGCTGGTACTCATCGATGTGGATGCCCAGACGGCGTCGGTCGTGGCTCATGCCGCAGCCTCTGCCACGCTCAGCATTATCTGGCGTTAATGCTCACGCCGTTAGCCAAGATGATGCGGTGGGGCGTCCTCGTTCAGCCTGCGCTCCGCTGGCGTGAGCGGTCGGCTCGGCGGCACCGCGGAGCGCAGTGCTACGCCCTGGCCAAGCTCGCTACGCAGTGCGGAGAGCGCCGCGTGGAATTGAGCAGCGCCCAGCCCGTACGTGAGGTCCTTCGGCACGGAGTGCATGGCCTGATCACTCGAACTCGGGAGGATCAACGCCCCATCTTCGGCCAGATCACGCAGCGCCATACTCAGTGCCGCTACGTCCGGACTGCGCTGGCGTCCCAACTGTTCCAGCCGGCGCCCGCAGACTGCGTAGGCAAGGGCCTGATGCCACGCCCGCTCTGCACCGTCCTCCGACACTAGGGTCTCTGCCCAATCGCTGCGTCGGTTTGGTCGCTGAGCGTCGAACCCGCCGCGATGATCTGGGGTGCTCCGCGATCCTCGAGGGTCACGTCGCCGATCACACGAACGCCTGCCTCGAAGGTCCAATCTCCGTTCACGTCCAGGTACCGCGCCTCCTTGAGCGACGGGGCGCCAGCCGGGAATCGGTGATCAAAGTCAGAAATGATCTTGTAGTACCTGTCGTCAAGATCGACGACAGGCGTGGGATCGGCCACCTTGCTAAGCCGCCCGTCGGCCTCCAGGTCATACGCATCGGACCTCAGCACCAACAAGTCATTGGTGGTCTTGACCGGCAGGAACCTGTCGCGACCGACTCCGATAGCCGTCGCCCCCTCGAAAACCTCGATGGCCGCACCCATTGCGGTCTCGATCTGGATCACCTTCGGCGCGGACGGATCCGCCGGGTCGACAGTCTTCTCGTTCTTGATCAGCGGCAGACCAAGCACTGACTTCCGTTCGCGCAGAGTGCGGTCAAGGGCCTCGAGGTCGAACCACAAATTGTTGGTGTGGAAGAACGGATGCCGGAACTCGTCGGTGAAATAGTGCATTTCCTCCTTGGGCGTCTGCGCCGTATCCCGCAAGATCAGCCGTCTGTCTGACTTGCGAATCGCCAGATGTCCGCCCTTGCGATCAGCCGCCGTGCGCCGGCAGATTTCCGCGGCGTACGGTGCACCGGTGGTCGCGAACCAGCCCGCGATTGTGGCATCCGGCGCAGCACCGAGGTTGTCGGAGTTCGACACCGACGCATAGCGGTATCCCAACGACAGAAGGCGATCCAGCATCCCAGACGTGGTGAGCGCCGTGTAGAGATCACCGTGCCCAGGCGGACACCATTCCAGAATCGGGTCAGCCGGCCATGAGATCGGCGTCAGGTCGTCGGCCTTGAGCTTGGGCTCCTGATTCTGAATGAAGTCAAGATCAAGCCCCGCGACAGCAAGATCACCGTACGGCGCCAGCGCAGCCAGGGTCTCTTCGTGAGTGCGAAAGCTGTTCATGAACAGCAGTGGTAGCTGGATCCGATATGCGGCGCGCGTGTGTCGTACTTGATCAACAATGATGTCCAAGAAGCTTTTGCCTTTGCGTACCAGCAAGAGGGATTTCGCCTTGTCCATCCCCATCGAGGTACCAAGCCCACCATTGAGCTTGATGATCACGGTCTTCTCCAGGGCCGCCGCTGCATCCTCTTCGCTCACCGCGGTATCGCTCAGCATGCTGGGATCGAGAAGGGGCTCAATGCTGTCCTCGGGGATGAATCCGCTGACTCCCTCCTCCAGCTGGCGGTTGTAGTAGGTGAAGACATCGATGGCCAGCGGATGAATCCCAGCAGCTGCCATCTTCTCCTGGGCAAGTTTCAGACCGATCTCGCTCACACCCAGATCCTAGGGAGAACTCAACGTGCCGTGATGCACCCGCCCCTGCCGCGCGGGGACTACTTACTCTTCTTCTTGGCAGGTGGCGGAGGGGCCAACGACGCAAGCAGCGCGAGGGCCGCGCCGGTGATCTCGGTCTGTGCAGCGGATCGATCGACCGTCGCTATCCCGTCCCCCGACTGTTCGCCGTAGTCCCCGAATGAGCTATGCACTGCGCCGTTGATCACGACATAGGACGTGTCTGGCGGAAGCTTTCCCTTGGATGCCTCGATGTCGGCCGGCGTTGCGAATCCGTCCGCGGCGCCGGAGATCGAGACGACCTTTAGATCGGTACGGACAAGCGTGTCCGCGGGGTAGGAGGCGAAGAGCACCAGGCCTTTGACGCGTTCATCCTCGTCGGCAAGTGAGGCAGCTGTGGTGCCGCCAAGCGAGTGACCGCCCACCGCCCAATAAGTGATCTCAGGATGAACGTCGAGAACCTTCTTGCCGCGATCAGCATCGAGCAGTGAGAAGCCGAACGGCTCCTTCAGCACCGCAACCAGGTAACCGGCTTCAGCCAGCGGGCGCAGGACACGGGCGTACGCGCGAGAGTCGACGCGAGCACCGGGCACGAACAGTAGGCCTGTCGTCGGCTTGATCTCTTCACCCGCTGGGTGTTTGCGGACCGGGATCAGCTCATACCAGACGAGGCGATCTGATATCCGCACATTCTTCTCCGACCGGAGCGCCGCGCCAGCCACCGGCGTCGCCACAAAGGGACGCGCGTAGGCGAGGGCGACGACCAGAAGAAAAGCAAGTACCAGCAGCGGAACGGCAAGAATGATCCGCCGCTGCGCCCGGCGCTGCACCTGGCTGGACGTCCTGTGCGCCGGATGATCCGGGTCGCCCTCGCGATCCTGTCGGCCTCCGATTGCCAGCGAACCGATTGACCAGGCAATGGCGATGAAGCCAAGCAGACCGCAGGCGATGCCCGCAACCAACGTGGCCGGATGACCATTCAAGATGGCTGGCCAACGTGTCCAGCCGAGCCACACCGACACCGCAACCATGGCTAGCCCGAGCACCAACCAGATGAGAGCCAGCACGGTTCGGCTGAGCGCGCCCGGCTGCCACATAGGGCCGAGTGTACGAGCGCGCCTCGACATACTCAGCTCATCTATGCAACTAGCTCACGATGTCGGCCACCGTCGCGTCGAAGGCGCGCACAAGATCGTCGATCTCCACGAACGCGCTAAAACCATGCCCACCGGCGCCGAGTGCGGCACGATGGCCGACTAACCGCTGGTCGATGATCACCGGCCAGTTGGGGTCACTGCCGATCGGGGTGATCGTGCCGCGCTCGTAGCCGGTCGCCTGGAGAGCCTCAGTCGCATCGGGGAATTTCATCTTGCTGACGCCGAGCAGCAACCTCAGCTTGGGCCAGGAAATCTGGGTGTCTCCGGGAATGACGGCAAACAGGTAGTTCCCGCTCGAGCGGCGTACCACGATCGTCTTCGCCATATCCGACGGAGCGATGCCCAGCAGCTCGGCTGCCTCCTCGAGACTGTGCGCAACTGGCCGGCGCCGCAACTCAACAGCCAGCCCGCGTTGCTCGGCATCAGCCAGCATCCGTCGTACGCCCGCGGTCGGCTCATCGCTCACGATCATCCACTCTGTCCTACTCGCCCGCGGGCTTGCCGAGTGGAGCCGAATCCCGGACCGAGGATGCAGTGGAAACGCAAAGAATCGCTAACTCCCATGCTTACCTAGCCGCGATAGTGAGATTGTGCATGGTTGCACGCCGGTCACGCAATGTTGTCATCAGATCTTGATCTTGATTTGCGTGGCGGTAATAGTGCTGTCTCCACATTCAGGCCCAGACCATAGGTACCGCATTGGAGATGTCACCACCATCGACGCCGCCGCAATTCTCCGCACACTGCACACCTACCCGCTGGTGTTCACCAATGTCGTGCATACCCGACGGGGCCATGAATCCCGACCTCTAACCGCCGACCCACGCCGAGGCGACCTGCTCCGGCCAGCCGACTGATACCGAGCATGAGAATGCAACAAGCCGGTCACGAGGCGGGATCAAAACCTGCAAAGTGATTGACGCTGTATGCGCAAATTATTCGTTGCATCATCGGCACAAAGAGAGCATTCTCAGCGGCGTAGCAAGCCCGTAACATTAAGCCCGTGAGTTCCGCTGGGGGGTCAGATCAACTTAGGGCTCACGCCCGGATCTGCGGCGTCTGTGGGCTGCTTGTTGCAGTGTTCCTGGTCGTCGCGCTGGTCCTCATCAAACAGTCACCAGGCGTAACCGAACCGAAAAGCGTCTAAGTACGGGCCGCCGCTATGTGCCTGCTCACCACGACCACCTTTGCCCGTAGGAGGGGTCTGAGTACCACCTTCCATCGGCGGCCAGGACTTCGAGCTCGCAGGATTCAGGAGACATCACCATGACCGAACCGCTTGCACCTGAAGATTTCCCTGGTCCTCCGGGACTGCCGTTCGTCGGCAACGTTCGGGCCATCGATCTAGCGCAGCCGATCGAGAGCCTAATGTCGCTAGCTCGCGAGTACGGGCCGATCTTCAAGCTGACCTCACCTGCTGGCATATCGGTGGTGGTATCCGGCGTCGACCTGGTTTCGGAGATCTGCGACGACGCTCGCTTCGACAAGGTCATCACCGCAGGCCTGTCGATCTTGGCCGAGGGTCCAGTTGATGCTGGCCTGTTCACGGCCCACACCGATGACCCGATGTGGGCCCGTGCGCACGGCCTCCTGATGGCGCCTTTCAGCATGCAGGCGATGCGGGACTACATGCCGGCAATGATCGACATCGCGGATCAGCTGATGGACAAGTGGGATCGGCTCAATCCCGGCGAAGAGATCGATGTCCCGGCCGACATGACTCGGCTGACTCTCGACACGATCGCGTTGTGCGGTTTCGGATACCGGTTCAATTCGTTCTATCGGGAGACGCCGCATCCATTCGTCCAGGCGATCATCAGAGTATTGGACGAGGCGCAGACGCGTACCCGCCAGCTGCCGATCCAGACCCGGCTCAAAATCAGTGCGCAGCGCCAGTTTGAAGAGGATCAGGCCTTTATGGCCAGCTTGGTGGATGATCTGATCCGCAAACGCCGAGCGATGGGTGATGCCGCAGACAACACGGACCTGCTCGGCCGGATGATCACTGGAGTCGACAAACAGACCGGACTGACTCTTCCTGACGAAAACATCCGGGCTCAGTGCATCACGTTCTTGGTCGCCGGCCATGAGACGACGAGTGGACTGCTGTCGTTCGCCATCTACTTCCTGCTCGAGCACCCGAAATACCTCGACCGAGCGCGTGATGAAGTTGATCGGGTACTGGGCGGCACATTGCAGCCGACCTTCGATCAGGTGCATGAGCTGACTTACGTACGCCAGGTTCTCGATGAGGCGCTGCGGCTGTGGCCGACGGCGGCGGGATTCAGGCGTCACGCAAGGGAGGACACCGTGATCGGTGGCGGGCGCTACGCGATCCCGGAAGACCTGGGGATGATGGTCCTGTCCCCGATGTTGCACCGTGACAAATCCGTCTGGGGCGAAGACGCCGATGAGTTCAATCCAGACCACACGAGGCCGGATCGGATGAGTGCAATCCCCCCGAACGCGTACAAGCCGTTCGGCACCGGGCAACGGGCCTGCATCGGGCGGCAGTTCGCGCTGCAGGAGGCGGTCCTGGTGCTGGGCATGCTGTTGCAGCGGTTCGAGTTGATCAAGGACCCGAATTATCGGCTGCACACGAAAGTGACTCTGACCGTCAAACCTGCCGACTTCCACATTCAGGTCGCGCGACGGGCAGATCGGCCGATGGACAAAGCGGAGCCGGTCACTGTCGCCTCGACAACTCAAACCAAGTCCGGGCCGGCCGTCAGCAATGGGCACCATACGCCGCTAGCAGTGCTGTTCGGCTCGAATCTCGGGACAGCGGAGGGCATCGCCACGCGCCTTGCACAAGAGGGCACCGAGCGCGGCTACGACGTGACCCTCGGCTCCCTGGACGAGTACGTCGACCATATTCCGGCGAGGGCCGCGATCATCGTCTGCGCCTCCTACAACGGGCTACCGCCGGACAACGCCGTCAAGTTCTACCACGCGCTCAACGAGGCAGGGCCCACCACGTATGAAGACTTGTCGTACACCGTCTTCGGCTGCGGCAACACGGAATGGGCCACCACGTACCAGGCAGTGCCCACCCAACTCGACGCGGGACTCGAGCAACACGGCGCCACCCGCATTCACCCACGCGGCGCCGGCGACGCCCGCGGCGACTTCGATGCCGCGTACCGCAACTGGCACGACACGCTGTGGCAGGACATCGCAACCACGCTCGGAGTTGATGCGCCCCACGAAACAGACGAGAGCCAGCCGCGGCTCGCGATCACCGTGATGAATCGGCAGGTAACCAACCCTGTCATCATGTCCTACCACGCGCAGGCAGCGGTCGTGCGTGACAACTATGAGCTGTTGGGCGCCAACGCCGACCGCTCGACCCGCCACGTGGAAGTCGCCCTACCCTCAGGCGTGGCCTACAAGGCGGGCGACCATCTTGGAGTGCTGCCACGCAACAACATCAACCTCATCCGTCGCGTGATGCTGCACTTCGGCCTGGACGCCGGCTCCTATGTCACGATCATCCCGAACCGCGGCAGCCACACTCACCTGCCGACCGATGAGCCAGCCCCGCTACTCGGCATCCTGGGCAGTTGCGTCGAGCTTCAGGATCCGGCAACCCGCAGCGACATCGAGGTAATGGCTCGCTACACCAGCGATCCGGAGCAACGATCGTCGCTCGAGGGCCTCGTCGGCACCGACGATGAGTCTCAAACCAGGTTCCGCAACGAGGTGCTGGCGCGTGGCCGTTCGTTGCTTGACCTGCTCGAGGACTACCCCGCGTGTGACATGCCGTTCGAGGTATTCCTGGACCGTCTGCCACCGCTACGGCCCCGCTACTACTCAATCTCCTCCTCGCCCATGATCACCCCCGACATGTGCAGCATTACCACCGGCGTATTGCGCGGGCCGGCGCGCTCTGGGACCGGCGAGTTCGCTGGTGTCTGCTCGAACTACCTGGAATCGAACGCCCCGAACAGCACGGTCTTCGCCTTTGTACGCGAGCCGACGATCGCCTTCCGACCGCCGGATGATCCACAGTTGCCGATGATCATGATCGGCGCTGGTACCGGGCTGGCCCCCTTCCGAGGCTTTATGCAGGAGCGGGCTGCGCAGCAG
>Ga0184625_10001111_pt1 | contig 11046 bp, 8 predicted proteins | sample PLM3_30_b1_FD_133151 | JGI IMG/M metagenome (GOLD analysis project Ga0184625, IMG submission 133151) | Groundwater sediment microbial communities from an aquifer in East River, Colorado, USA - PLM3_30_b1 | ecosystem: Environmental > Terrestrial > Soil > Riparian zone | place: USA: East River... | reverse complement strand
GATCCGGTAAATCGCGCCGCGCCCGCCTCGTCTATCCTCGCGCGCTGGAGCATCGGCCGATCCGACCGACGCGCCGCCCGAGTCGACGACCGCAATCGCCGTCACTTCTGTCGTGACCGTCGGGACCGGCTCGCGGGTGGACGGTGGCGCGGGCTCAGATGGAATCGACGCCGGTGGCTGGCTGGTCGAGCTCGTGCGACCGGTCAGCGCGGCGAGATAGATATTGCCCTGCGGATCGAGCCGGATCGCGCGAACTTCCTGATGCGTCGAATCGAGCAACAGGAACGCCTTGCCCGTTTGATCGACGCGGAACAATCGTCCGGGCCCTTCGGTGCCGGCCAGCAGCTGGCCGTTGCGCTCGAAGGTGAGGGCGATGACGTGGGTGGCCTTGGTCGCGTAGAACGGGCTGCCCTTGCCGTCGCGGTTGATTTTGTAGATCAGCCCCTTTTCGCCCGTGCCGGCGTAGACGTTGCCCTGCGCGTCGAGCGCGAGACTCCAGATGTATTTGTCTTCCGGGTCGAAGAAGGGCTCGCCCTTGCCGCTGCGATCGATCTTGTAAATCCGCCCGTCCGGCGACGTCGCGGCGTAGAGCGAGCCATCGGGCCCCAGCGCGAGCGCGTGCACTTCCAGTTCTGTGGTGTCGAAGAACGTCGCGATCTTGCCGGCGTTGTCGATCTTGAACACCTTTCCTTCGTTGCCGCTGCCGACGTAGATCGACCCATCCGGCGCGACCGCCAGTGCCCAGAGAAACGGCGAGGTGGTTTCGGCGACCAGCTCGGTCGCCGGTCCGAGCACGAGCCGGCCATGACCGTCGACGGACAGGTTCTCGACCTCTCCGCGGAGAAAGTCATTCAGTGTGGCGGTTTGCCAGAAGACCGGTTTTGAGGCGGTGAGTGTCACGGCCGAAGCCGCAGCTACAGTGAGTACGAAGAGACTTCGCAGCAATAAACGCATTCGATGCTTACTCGATGTTGATGGTCAGCATGCGCGACCCGACGACCGCATACTCGGTCGGCAGATTCCATTCGCCGAGCGTGGAGTTCCGAAGCGGAATGAAGTCGCCCGTGCTGCGATCGGCCTCGAGCACGCCGAGCACCGACGGCGGCAGCGACGACAGCGGCTCTCCACGGACCACGGCACCCGAGTCGGACGCGAGCAGGCGCACGTAAAGTCGATTGTTCTTCCGCAGGGTGTTGAGCGCGCGCATCAGTTGCGGCACGCTGCGCGGCTCGGACGGCTGCCGCACTTCACGGCGCTCCCACTGCGCCAGCCTGGTGCCATCCGAGACCATCACCGACAGCGAGCCCGTGGCGTTGGCCGGAATCTCCAGCGGCACCGTATGCACGACTTCTTCTCCGCGATACGTGCGCATCAGCACCTTCAGCGGCACGGTGCGGCCGGCGCGCGGGCGCACGCCGTCGAGCCACACGCGCTCGATCGTCGCGGTCCGCGGCTGCTCGGTCGACTGAATCGTCAGATCGACCGCCTCGATTTGAATCGGCTCGAAGTCGTTGTCGAGCAGAAACGTCAGCGGCGCCATGATCGACCCTGCCGTGTTCATCGAGGCGCTGTTGCCTGAGAACAGGTCCTCGATCTTCACCTCGCCGTGCGCCTTCACGTTCATCGTCCCTTTGATGCTGAACGTGGCCGCGCCGGTCTCACGCTCGTAGGACGTCAGCGTGCTCAGAATCGACGCGTAGGTGAAGAGCGGTGTGAACAGCTGATCGTTGACCACCCTGAATTCGAACTGCTTCTTGTAGCCGCGATCCGACTCGAGCGCGATCTTCACGGGAATGGTCGACGGACCAGCACCAGTGAGGCCGGCAATCGTCGTTGCGCGATCCTGCCGTACCGTGCCGATGACGTCGCCCAGCGTGGAGATCTTCATGGACGAAGTCATGCTCGGCAGCAGCGCGTGGATGTAGGCCTGCGTCATCGGAAACGCGATCGGCCCGAGATTGAAGAACGGATGGCCGAACGCGTAGATCTTGTTGCCGACGACTTCGGTCACGGTACCGGTCGCGCCCATGTTGAAGTCGCCGCTCACGATGTTGACGCCCACCGCCGAGCCCGGCCGAAGCGGCGAGCTGTTCATCGAGGACGAGGACGCCTGTCCGGCGGCCGCCGCACCGGCGACCGGCAGAAAACCGTGATCGCGGAACGCCGCGCCGAGCATCTCGGCAACGTCCGGCGAGAATCCACCAAGGTTGAGCGGGGTCGCAATCGGGCGAAGCAGCGTGGCGATCTGTCCGCTGACGCCATCGCCGAAAATCTGCACGTCACCCGGGCGGTCGGCGAACGGACGGGCCCACGCCATTGAGGCCCGCATGGCGGCGGCGACGCTCTCCTGAGTGACCGGCAGCTCGAGCCGCGCCCGAGTACCCATTGGAGGCCGCGGCGTATCCAGCGTCGCGGCGTCGATCATCTCCGCGATTGGCGTGATTCCCGCGATCGGTTCCTTGGAAAATGCCCCCAGCGAATACGACACGGCGCCGATCAGCTTGCCATCGAGATAGACCGGGCTGCCGCTCATGCCGGCGATGACGCCAGTCTGGGCAAGCGGCCCGCCTTCGAGCCTGGCCAGGATCAGATCGCGGCGCGGTCCGATGACGTTGCGAAGCACGCCGATGATGTGGACCTGGAATTCCTCGATCTTGTCGCCCTGCCACACGGTGTGGCCGGTGGCCACCATTCCGGCCTTGATGTCATCGATCGGGTAGTAGGGCGGGGCAGCGGGAAGCGACACAACCAGCAGCGCCAGGCTCGCAAAGAGGGCGAAAAAAAGTCTCTTCATGTCGTTGAATCTATTGGGAAATCCGTTTACTTATAGTGGCACATGTCTTGACAATTTCAAAGACTTCCTGATATCGTCGCGGCTTCATGGCCTCGACCAAACGTCCACCGCGCCCGATCGTCATCGCGCTGGGAAATTTTTCGTTTGGTTTTGGATGGTGGTATTACGCCCAGACTGAAGGGGCAACTGCCTTGGCCTGAGACCGACGTAATTCGGAGCCAACAAAGCCTCTTCAGCCGCATCGGTTGAAGAGGCTTTTTTTATGTCCAAACCACTACTCGTCATCGTCGCATCCGCACCCACGACGGCGGAGCTGCGCCGGCGCCGCGACGCCGCGGCGCTCGCCGGAGCCGATCTCATCGAGCTGCGGCTCGATTCGGTGGCCGACCCGGATGTCGCGGCGGCGCTGGCGGGACGGACTACCCCCGTCATTGTGACCTGCCGGCCGGTGTGGGAAGGCGGAGCCTTCAAGGACTCCGAAGCCGAGCGGCGGCGGATTCTCGACTGCGCCCTCCAGCAGGGCGCCGAGTACGTCGACGTCGAGTTCAAAGCCGCGTTCCATTCAGACCTCATCGCCTCGACCGGCGGCAAGCGAATCGTCCTGTCGACCCACGATTTCGACGGCGTGCCGCCGGATCTCATCGAGCGGGTGCGCGCCATGCGCGCCGCTCGCGCGGAGATCGTCAAGGTGGCGGCGATGACGCACTCGTTGTCGGACAACCTGCGCCTGCTGCAGCTCGAGCGCGCGGCGAATACGGTGTTGATCGGCATGGGCCCGTCCGGCGCACCCACACGCGTCCTGGCCGCGCACTTTCACTCGTTGTGGTCGTACGCCGGTGACGGCTACGCTCCCGGGCAAATTTCGGCCGGCCGGATGCTGAACGAATTCAGGGTTCGCGAGATCACCGACCAGACCGCGATCTACGGCGTCGTGGGGTCGCCGCTGACGCATTCGGTCTCGCCGGCGATGCACAACGCCGCCTTCCGCGCAGCCGGTGTCGACGCGGTCTACGTGCCGATGGTGGCATCCAGCGCGGAAGACTTCACGATCTTTGCAACCGCGCTCGGTGTGCAGGGCGTGAGCATCACGATTCCCTACAAGGTTGGGTTGTTCGAGCGCGCGGACGACATGGACGATCTCAGCCGCCGGGTGGGTGCCGTCAACACCTACCGCCGCGACGCTGTCCGCTGGGAGGCACGAAATACCGACGTCAGCGGATTTCTCGCGCCGTTGAGGGGACGCATCGACCTGCGCGGCGCGCGGGCGACGATCCTTGGCGCCGGCGGCGCGGCGCGTGCGGTTGCCGTTGCGCTGGCATCGGCCGGCAGCGTCGTGACCGTGTACGGCCGGAATCGCGGCAAAACCAAAGACGTCGCGAAGCTGGCGGATGGAACGGCCGGCACGTTCCCCATCGCGCCAGACAGCTGGGATCTTCTCGTCAACACGACGCCGGTAGGCATGGTTCCGAACGTGGAGGAGACACCCTTCGAAGGCACATTCGACGGGCGCGTGGTGTACGACCTGGTCTACAACCCCAGGGAGACGCGATTGCTCAAGGAAGCGGCGGCAGCGGGGTGCGACACGATCGGCGGCCTCGACATGCTGGTGGCGCAGGCCGAAGACCAGTCCGAATGGTGGCTCGGCCGGCGGCCTCCCTCAGGTCTGATGAGACAGGCGGCCTTAGAGGCGTTATGAAACAAACATCCTTCGAGACGTTTACAGAGCTCGCGCAACGGAGCACCTTCGTGCCGGTGGTGAAGGAGCTCGTCGCCGACCTGCTGACGCCTGTCTCCGCGTTCCTGCGCATCGCCGAGCACTCTGATTACGCCTTCCTGCTCGAGAGCGTCGAAGGCGGAGAGCATGTCGGCCGGTATTCCTTTCTCGGCAAGGATCCCTTCGTCATGCTCCGCGCGCGCGATGGGAAGACCATGGTCGACAAGGCGGGCGTCACCACGGAAACCGCCGAGGCGTTCGTCGATGTGCTGCGGCGGATGATGGCTGGCTTCAGCTCGCCGTTCGTTCCCGAGCTCCCGCGATTCACCGGCGGCGCCGTCGGCTATTTCAGCTACGACACCGCGGCGTGGTTCGAGCCGGTGGCGCTGCAGAAGGACGGCCAATCGGATCCCGCCCTTCAAGACGAAGCCGGATTCATGATCTTCGACACCGTGCTCGCGTTCGATCACGTGCAGCATCGAATCCTGATCATCGCGAACGCGCGGATTACGCCCGATGACGATCTCGAGGCGCTCTACCAGTTCGCGTGCACCAAGATCGATTTCCTCGAGCGAGAGCTGCGGCGTGATCTCTCGCACCCGCAGCCCCGGCCTGGCGCCGGCATCGAGGTGACATCGAACGTGCCGCGCGAGCGGTTTCTGGAGATGGTCAAGACCGCGAAAGAGTACATCGCGGCCGGCGATGTCTATCAGGTCGTGCTGTCGCAGCGATTCGAAGCGGAGATCACGGCAGATCCGTTTACCGTCTATCGCGCCCTGCGCCATGTGAACCCTTCGCCGTACATGTATTTCCTCCGGATGGGGAAGCTGTCGATTGTCGGCTCGTCACCCGAGATGCTGGTGCGCGTCGAGGGCGGGATGGCTCAGACGCACCCGATTGCGGGAACCCGTCCGCGGGGCAAAAGCGACGAGGAAGACACCCGGCTCGCGGAAGAGCTGAAGCGCAACGAGAAAGAGCGCTCGGAGCACGTGATGCTCGTCGATCTCGGGCGCAACGACCTCGGCCGGGTCTCGCAATTCGGCACCGTGCGGGTGCCGCAGTTCATGGGGTTGGAGAAGTACTCGCACGTGATGCACCTGGTGTCGATCGTCGAAGGAAAACTTGCCGACGATCAGGATCGGCTCGACGCGCTGGTCGCCTGTTTTCCAGCCGGTACCGTATCGGGCGCGCCCAAGGTACGGGCGATGGAGATCATCGCCGAGCTCGAACCCGATCGCCGTGGCATCTATGCGGGTGCGGTCGGCTACCTTGATTTCGCCGGCAATCTCGATTTCTGCATCACTATCCGTACCCTCGTCATCACCGGCACGCGTGCGATGGTACAGGCGGGCGCCGGAATCGTCGCGGATTCGAATCCATCCGCCGAATACCAGGAAACGCAGGACAAGGCGAAGGCGTTGATTCGAGCGCTGGAATTAGCACAGGAGGGCCTGTGATTCTCGTCATCGACAACTACGACTCCTTCACCTACAACCTCGTGCAGTACCTCGGCGAGCTGGGCACGCAGCCGCTCGTCCGGCGGAACAATCACGTGACGCTCGACGAAATCGCGTCGCTCGCGCCGGAGCGGATCGTCATTTCTCCGGGACCCGGGCGGCCGGAGCAGGCAGGCATCACCCTCGACGTGATCAAGCGGTTCGGCCCGGCGATACCGCTGCTGGGCGTCTGCCTCGGCCATCAGGCGATCGGCATGGCGTTCGGCGGAGCCGTGGTGCGGGCCCCTGCGCCGATGCACGGCAAGACATCGACGATTTCGCACGACGGTCGTGGCGTGTTTGCCGGCGTCGCGACGCCGCTGACCGTCGCGCGCTACCACTCGCTTGTGGTGGATCGCAATGAGTGGCCTGAGGATCTGGAAATCACGGCGGAGACAGAAGATGACGGAACGGTGATGGCACTGCGTCATCGGAAATATCCGATTCACGGCGTGCAGTTTCATCCGGAATCGATCATGACGCGCGAAGGACAGCATCTGCTGCGGAATTTCTTGAAGGTGTGAACGCCGACCTGAAGGTCGGCACTACGACAAAGTGGGGTACGTAGTGCCGACCTTCAGGTCGGCTCAGTGAATATGAATATCTCCGGGTTGCTGGAAAAACTGATGCGGCGCGAGAACCTCACGGTCGATGAGGCCGCCGAAGCCATGAGCGCGATCATGAGCGGCGACGCGACGCCCGCGCAGGTCGGCGCGCTGCTCGTCGGCCTGACGATGAAGGGCGAACGTCCTTCCGAGATTGTCGGGCTGGCAAAGACGATGCGCGGCAACGCGGTACAGCTGTCGCGGACGTTCGACAATGTCTTCGACACGTGCGGCACCGGCGGCGATCGCTCCGGCACGTTCAATATCTCGTCGGCCGCGGCACTCGTGGTCGCGGCTGCCGGGCTGCGTGTGGCCAAGCACGGCAACCGCTCGGTCTCGAGCCACTGCGGCAGCGCCGACGTATTCGAGGCGCTCGGCGTCAACATCTCGGCCGCACCCGCCATCGTCGAACGATCGCTTGATGCGGTCGGCATCGCGTTCTTCTTTGCGCCGACCTTTCATCCCTCGATGCGGCAGGCAGGCCCCGTCAGGCGGGAGCTCGGGGTTCGGACCGCGTTCAACCTGCTCGGGCCGCTGACCAACCCTGCCGCTGCGCGGCGGCAGCTTGTGGGCGTTCCGCATTCGGAGCTGACCGAGCTGCTCGCGCGCGCGTTGCTTCTGCTCGGATCGGAACGCGCGTGGGTGGTGCATGGAGCGGACGGGATCGACGAGCTGTCGACGACCGGCCACACAAAAATATCGGAGTGCCGGAACGGCACAGTGTCGACGTTCTACGTGCATCCGTCGGACTTCGGGATGCCGAAAACCGAACGGCAGGAGCTTCTTGGCGGCAACGCAGCCGCCAACGCGGCGATCATCCACGACGTGCTCTCCGGACGGAAAGGCCCGCGGCGCGATGTCGTGCTGCTGAACGCCGGTGCATCGCTTTTCGTCGGCGGGACAGCGGCCTCGGTGCGCGAAGGCATCGAACGTGCCGCGCAGGCGATCGATTCTGGCGCCGCACGCACGACGCTCGAGGCGATGGTCGACGCCTCGCACGCGAGCCTGACCGACACATCACGCCATGCTGGCGATCGCGCGCGGGCCGGAACCCAACCCCGCGGAGGCGGCGCATGACGTCGACGGCCGAGGCCCCCGACTTGCTCGCCGCCATCGTTGCCGCGACGCGGCGTATGGTCGAGGTGCGTGCGACCCAGTTGCCGCTCGACGAGCTCGACCGCCGAGCCGCCGCTGTCGAGCCTCGACCGGGCTTTTTCAAGGCGGCGCTGTCACGGGTTGATCGCCTCAATGTCATCGCCGAGTGCAAGCGCCGTTCGCCGTCGCGCGGCGTCCTGAAGGCGGATTACGATCCTGCGTCCATCGCCCGCGCCTACGAACGTGCAGGCGCCGCCGCGATTTCCGTGCTGACCGAGCCGGCCTTCTTCGATGGTCATATCGATCACCTCATTGCCGCGCGCCGCGTGACAGCGGTGCCGATATTGCGCAAGGACTTCATCGTCGATCGGTATCAGATTCTCGAAGCGCGCGCCGCCGGTGCTGATGCCGTCTTGCTGATTGTGGCGGCTCTGGCGCCGCCGGCGCTCACGCAGCTGCATCAGGAAGCCACCGAAGCGGGGCTGGATGTCCTGGTTGAGATTCACGACCTGTTCGAGTTGCCGATCGCGCTCGATGCCGGAGCCTCGATCGTCGGCGTGAACAATCGGAATCTGCGCACGCTGGCGGTGAATACCGACGTCAGCCACGCGGCCGTCGATCTGATTCCTGACGAGGTCATCGCAGTCGCCGAAAGCGGCTTGAAAAGCGCCGTCGACCTTCAGGATTTGAAGCGCGCCGGCTACGACGCGTTTTTGATGGGCGAGCGGTTCATGACCGCCGGCGATCCCGGCGAAGCGCTCGCCGGTCTGCTCAGGAGCGCCGGGCAGTGAATCAGCTCTTCGTGAAGATCTGCGGGATCACGCGTCCTCAGGATGCTGAGCTGGCGGCGGGACTTGGCGCTCGGGCGCTGGGATTTGTCTTTTGGCCAGGCAGCCCGCGCGGCGTCAGCGCAGCCGCCGCAAAGGCGATCGCCGCGAGCGTGCCGGCGAATGTATTGAAGGTGGGTGTGTTCGTGGATCAGCCCGTCGCCGAGGTGGCGCACACGATGGACGAGGTCGGGCTCGATGTCGCGCAGTTGCACGGGCACGAGAGCCCAGAATATTGCGAGCAACTGATGGTCCGCCTGAAGGCGGACACTAGCGAGGTGAGAACCCCAGACGTAGCGTCCGCCTTCAAGCGGACCATTTTCAAAGCGGTCGGGATGACAGACAACGGCTCGGTGAGCATTGAAGGCTTCCATCCTGACGTCGTCTTGCTCGTAGACGCGCACGATCCAGAGCGCTTCGGTGGAACCGGCAAGACCGTCAACTGGGACGCCGCGCGCGAGATCGCCGCGACCCGGCGGACGATTCTTGCCGGCGGATTGAACGCCGCCAACGTCAAGCTGGCTATTCGATCCGTTCGCCCGTACGGCGTCGACATCTCGTCGGGCGTGGAGTCGGCACCAGGGATAAAAGATCCAAACCGGTTGCGATCGTTTTTTGAGGCGCTACATGACTGACACACGATTCGGCCGGCGCGATCCGAACGCGCGCGGCTACTACGGCGACTATGGGGGAAAATTTGTCCCGGAAACACTCGTGGCCCCCGTCGAAGAACTGCAGACTGCGTATCTCGAGGCGCGACAGGACGCCGCGTTCCTGGCGGAGTTCGATCGCCTTCTGGCGCACTACGTGGGCCGGCCCACGCCCGTCTACGAAGCCCGGCGGCTGCGCGCATCGCTCCCGAAACCCGCGGCGCGCATATTTCTCAAACGCGAAGACCTGGCGCACACCGGAGCGCACAAGATCAACAATGCCCTCGGACAGGCGCTCCTCGCCAAGCGCATGGGAAAGAGCCGCGTGATTGCCGAGACCGGCGCCGGCCAGCACGGCGTTGCCACGGCCACGGTCTGCGCGCTTCTAGGCCTCGAATGCGACGTCTACATGGGCACCGACGACATGGCTCGCCAGGCCTTGAACGTCGTGCGGATGCGTCTTCTGGGCGCCACGGTTCGAGAGGTCACGGCGGGCAGCCGGACGCTGAAGGATGCCATCAACGAAGCGATGCGGGATTGGGTGACGAACGTCACCAACAGCTATTACCTGCTCGGCTCGGTGCTGGGTCCGCATCCCTATCCGCTGATGGTCCGCGAGTTCCAATCGGTGATCGGCCGCGAGGCCCGCGAGCAGATTCAAGCGCTGACCGGCCGCCTGCCGGACGCGGTTGTCGCGTGCGTCGGCGGCGGCAGCAACGCACTCGGCATCTTCGATGCGTTCATCCAGGATCCATCGGTGCGGCTGATCGGCGTGGAGGCGGGAGGAGAAGCGCTGACCGCCGGACGCCACGCCGCCCGCTTTGCGACGGGGCTCGCGGGGGTCCTCCAGGGCACGCGCACCTACGTGCTGCAGGATGCGGACGGCAACATCGAGCTGACCCATTCCATTTCCGCGGGCCTCGACTATGCGGCCGTCGGGCCAGAGCACGCGTGGCTCAAAGATCTCGGCCGCGCCGAGTACTCGTGGATAGGCGACGAAGCAGCGCTCGCCGCTTTTCAGCACCTCGCCCGGACCGAAGGCATCATCCCCGCGCTCGAGTCGTCTCACGCGATCGCATATGCGGCGACGCTCGCGCAGACGCTCGGTGCGGATGCGCACATCCTCATCAATTTGTCGGGTCGGGGCGACAAAGATGTTCAGAGCGTCTCGCAATATCTGGAAATGAAGGCGGGGGCCGAAGTTGGCGCCTAGGCTTGCGGCGGCGTTCGAACGCATACGCGCAGAGAAGCGCACCGGGCTCATCACCTATGTAACGGCCGGCGATCCGGATCTGTCACGTTCCGCCGATATTCTACGTGGGCTCGATCGCGCCGGTGCCGACGTGCTCGAGGTGGGAATTCCGTTCTCGGAACCGCTGGCCGACGGTCCTGTCATTCAGCGTGCAACGGAGCGCGCGCTCGCGGCTGGGACGACGGCGTCGGGCGTGCTCGATCTGGTCAAAGGCGTCCGGCAGAGTGTGAAGGCGCCGATTGTGCTCTTCACCTATGCCAATCCAGTGCTCAGGATGGGCATCGACACTTTCGGCGATCGTGCGCGAGACGCTGGGGTGGACGGCGTGCTCGTACTGGACCTGCCGATTGAAGAGGCCGGCGGGTTTCGCGACGCGATGGCCGCGCGCGATATCGACATGATCTTTTTATTGAGCCCGACGACGACCGACGTGCGGCTCAAGGAAGCCGCGAGGCTCGGGAGAGGGTTCCTTTACGGCATCTCGCGGCTCGGCGTGACGGGCACGCGCGACACGGTGGCCGACGGCGCCGGGGCGCTGGCTGGCCGCATGCGGGCCGCGACCTCTCTCCCCATCGCTCTGGGTTTCGGGATCTCGTCGCCGGAGCATGTCCGG
>Ga0184625_10001110_pt1 | contig 11049 bp, 1 predicted proteins | sample PLM3_30_b1_FD_133151 | JGI IMG/M metagenome (GOLD analysis project Ga0184625, IMG submission 133151) | Groundwater sediment microbial communities from an aquifer in East River, Colorado, USA - PLM3_30_b1 | ecosystem: Environmental > Terrestrial > Soil > Riparian zone | place: USA: East River... | reverse complement strand
CTGACCGTCGATCGTGAAGCGGATCTGTCCGTCCTGGACGATCCACCACGCGCGGGTGTCGGGATGGAGCCGGCGCGGCGTCCTCGCACCCGGCGCCATGGAGATGTAGTCAGCGCGCAGCGTGGCGTCGTTGACGATGGACTCGGTCCAGTTCGGCTCGCCTTTGTGCTTCGCGAGCAGTTCGGCAAGCTTCCAGTGCGGCCGGTTCGGCGAGATCCATTTCGACGGCTCAGTTGGCATCGGCGCCCACGCGAGCACGTCGCGTTGAGGCTGGGCGGACACACCGCTGCGCGAAACCGAGAGGCCGGCCACCCCGAGCGCCGCCAACACTACGCACGTGACCGATCGTGGTACGCCCATCGCTCCTCCTTCCGCGAACGATATCTCATTGCGTCTGCGGGGGGGTAGGCTCGTTCGAGGAGCTGACCGGAGGCCCGTTCGGTGCTGCGGCGTACAGACGCTGCGCTGACGCGAGTCCTACGATGGGCCTGGACGCGGCGCCGTCCGCGCCATCCATGCTTTCCCACCCCCTGACCGTCCGCGGGTTCCTCGCCGATGCGCACACCGGCGCGGGCCTCGGCGACCTGAAGGTCGAGCTATGGGCCGCCAACGGCGGCGGGCCGAGCCGCATGGCGGTCAGCCGGAGCGACGACACCGGACTATTCCGCCTTCGTGTCGGCGCCGACAAGCTGGCGTCGCATCCTACCCATTCGCTCGACGTCGAGCTGCGCGTCCTCGACGGCGCGCGCCTCGTGCTGAGTGAGCTTCGAGAGCTGCCGCTCGACGATCCGCCGGACCTCTCGCTCATCGTTCCGCCATCCACGCCCGAGGACGACGGCGAGGCGGCCGAGGCGGACGCGACAGGGGACTACGAAGTCTTCGGCAGGATCAAGGGAACCGTCCCAGCTGGCGCGACCGTTCAGGCCGTCCTCAAGACGCTGCGCGATCGGGCCATCACCGAGCGGGTGGTCGCCGACGCCGCCGTCGATGCCAGCGGCTCCTACCGCATGCGCTTCGAGCGGCCTGCCGACGGGACGGCGGCAGCGGACACCAGCCTCAGCATCCGGCTGCTCTCGGACGGTCTGCTGCTCGCGGAGTCGGCGCCGGTGTTGGCGCCCGGGCCAAGCACGCGGATCAACCTGCGGCCCCGGCAGGTCGCGGGCGTCCAGTCGGAGTACGACCTTCTCCAGCGGCGCATCGCCGACGGCCTGACGAGCGGCGTGGCCGCGCTGGATGGCGTCGAGGAATCGGCCGTCGAGGAGGTCTCCAGCTGGATCGATGTCGACGCCGATCGCCTGCTGATGCTGCAGCAGGCGCGGACGCTGGGCGACCAGACGAGTCTTCCCCCGGCGATCTTCTACGCCCTGGGGCGCAGCGGCACGGGCGCCAGCCTCGACGATCTGGTCGACGTTCCGATCGACGAGCTGCGGACGACGATTCAGGAGGCAGCGGCCGCCGGAATCATCGACTCGAGCCTGCTCGCGGACAGCGACGCGGTCGTCGAGCGACTCGCGAGGGAGGTTGTCGATCAGGCCATTCGCCCCGGTCGGGAAGCGCCCCTTCCAGGTCTTGCCGAGATACTCGGGGCCGCCGACATCCCGCGCGAGGCCATCGAACATACGCTGCGTCGCTATCAAAAACGCGGCGATGGCGCCGCCGATTTCTGGAGCTCGTTCGGCGAAGCCGACGGCGCCGCCGAAGCGATCGGCAACGACACGAGCCGCGACATCAGGACCGCCGTTCAATTGAGCGGCCTCGTCGGACCCGATCCGGCGCTCCTCCGGCGGATGCACGAGCTGCGGCGCGAAGGACGCTGGCGCAGGTCCGAAGATCTCACCAGCTTCACGTTCGACGACTGGTGCGAGCTGCTCGAAGCAGTCGAGCCGGCCCTCGAGTCGGAACTGAACCCGGAATCGGAAGAGGAGCGCGCCGAAGAGGTCGAGGAACGCGCCGAGCAGATTCTGGATGCACTCGAGGAAACGTATCCAAGCGAGTTCATCCGCAACCGCCTGTCGGCATCGGACGATGTGAGCCCGGGCGCCCGCATGCTCCTCTCGCGTGCGCCGGAGCACGACTTTCTCTGCGATTCGATTCGATCGCGCGTCGACGCCGAGCCGGGCCTGATCGAAGGGCTCGACGAAGGCGAGGCGTGGGCCGCGATGGAGGAAGTCGAGGCGGTGGAGCGCATCGCCCGCGTGACGAAGAACGCGGACGAGCTCGGCGTGCTCGTCGGAACCGGAATGCGATCGGCCCTCGACATCGGGTCGATGCCGTCGCGTCAGTTCATCGACATCTACGCCGAGGCGCTGGGCGGACGCGCCCAGGCGGCACGCGTGTACGGCGAGGCGCAGCAGGCCGCCGCGGCGACGAAGCTGACGACCCTGCGCCTGCTGCAGTCGCTGCAGCACATGCCGCTCGTCATCGGCGGCGCGCCGCCGGACATCAAGGACGTTCCCGAGCTCCGCACGCTGTTCAAGGCTGCGGGCGGCTTCTGCGACTGCGAGCACTGCGGATCGGTCTACAGTCCCGCCGCGTACTTCGTCGATCTGCTGCGCTACCTGAACGTCAGCACGCCGCGCGTCGAGAAGATGAAGAAGCAGCTGCAGGAGCGAGGCGCCGGCCCCGCCGCGCAGCACGCGCTCAACCGCTATCAGTTCCAGCCGCTCGACGTGCTGCTCAATCGCCGGCCGGATCTCGCCGATCTGCCGCTGACGTGCGAGAACACACTGACGCCGCTTCCATACATCGATCTGGTCAACGAGCTGCTCGAAGCCTTCATCACCGGCGAAAGCGCGGCGCACGACACGGGCAAGACGCCGGCCGACGTTCTGAAGGCGGTTCCGCAGCACATCTCGAAGGACGCGTATCGGCGTCTTCAGGAGGCAGTGCACCCGCTGGCGCTTCCCTACCACCAGCCGCTGTCGCTGGCCCGCGCCTACCTGGGACATCTCGGCGTCACGCGCGCCGAGCTGGTCCGGACGCTCGGACGCGGCGAGACGCGCAGCGAGGTGCTGAGCGCGGAATCGCTCGCGATGTCGCCCGAAGAATTCGGGATGATCGCACGGCCTCCCGCCGATCTCTGGCGCCATTTCGGGTTCGCGGCGGCCGAAGTCGGGAATCCACCCGCCTCCTATGTGAAAGCCCTCGAGCGGGTGCCGGCGTTCCTCGAGGCGACCGGCATCACGTTTCAGACCCTGATCGATCTGGTCAGCACGCGATTCCTGAACGCCGACAACCAGCTGCAGCTGGAAACGCCGTCGCCCGACTGCGACCCGGAGATCATCCGGATCGCCGGCCTCGACGAGCCGCGGCTGTCGCGCATGCTGCGGATGATCCGCCTGCAGCGCCGGCTCGGATGGCCGTTCGTCATGCTCGACCGGGCGCTGGTCGCGTTCGGCGCGAAAGATCTCGATGTCGCGGTGCTCGAGAAGCTGGCGGCCGCGCAGGACGTCGCGACGCGCCTCGATCGGCCCCTCGTCGAACTACTGGTGCTGTGGGCGCCGCTCGACGCGTGGGGCAAGGACAGCCAGTTCGACAAGCTGTTCACGACGCGCGCCGTCGCCTGGCAGACCCAGGACGAGCGCACGTTCCAGCTGCGTCCCGATCGAACGGAGCTGGGGGAAACGAGCGAACAGCTCGACGGCGTCGCGTCGGCGCTGCTTGCGGCGTTTCGCATCACGAGCGAGGAGCTCGCGCTCATTCGCGCGCTGCAGACGCGCCGCGGCACGGCGCCGCGCCTCGACATCGCCGGGCTCTCCGCGATCTACCGCGTCGTCGTGCTCGCGCGCGCCCTGCAGCTGCGGATCTCCGCCCTGGATCAGCTCCTGCGGATGACGCCGCCGGAAGCCAATCCATTTCAGCCCGGCGATCCGGCGGCCACGCGCCGGTTCATCGACATCGTTCACGAAGTGCAAGCGTCAGACTTCACGCCGGAGCGTCTGGCGTATCTGTTCAGACACGAGTGGGAGCCGCGGCGCGATCCGGGTCCATTGCCCGCCCAGGTGGAGGCCGTGCTCGGCAGCATTCGACGCGGCCTGTCAGACGCCTTTTCTGAAACCAGCCGGCCAGCCGAAGTCACCGGCGACACGCTGCGGCAGAAGCTCGGGTCGTGGCTCGACCCGGCGCTGCTCGATCCGGCGATCGAGGCGCTCGATCCGCGCAGCCCGCTGACGACCGCCCGGCGGCGGGAGTTCTTCAACCGGTATCTCGCGCGCATCTTCCCCGATCCCGCAGCGGCCGCCGCACGACTGTTCGGTGCGACACCGGAGCCGGTTCAGGCCGCGCCTCAACCATCGCCTGCTGCTACGCCGACGCCGGTCGCTCCTGCTGCGACGGAATCCGCCGCCGCCGCGACGGCCACATTGCCGGCCGCGCCGATGTCACCGGCCGGCCAGGCCGGTTCCGCAGGCGAAGCCGTCGAAGCCCTCTGGAAGGCGCAGATCCTTTTCGTTCTCGATCATCTGCTTCCACTGTTGAGAACGCGTCAGCTGCGCGGCGCCGTCGTTCAGACGCTGAGCGATACGCTCGGCCTCACGGCGCCGGCAACAGCGCGACTCCTGGACGTCGTCATGCGGTCGCGCCGGGTCCCCGGCCAGCCACTCCTCGCGGACTTCCTCGCGCTGCTTGGTCGCGGGCTCACCGGTACGTACTACGCGAATGCCGACTTGAGCGGCGAGCCGGCGGTGGTGCGCATCGACCCCGAACTGACCTTCGCGTGGGCGGGCGCGCCGCCGGCCGATGGCGTGCCCGGACGGCAGTTCAGCGCGCGGTGGACCGGCCGTCTGCTGGCGCGCAGCAAGGCCCCTCATACCTTCTATCTACAGACCGACGGCGCCGCCAGGCTGACGCTGAAGATTGCCGGAAACGACCGTGTGCTGATCGATCAGCCAACCGGCGCGGGACGGGTTGTCGAGCTGGCATCAGAGCCGGTCGATCTGGATCCCGCGCAGCTCACCGAAATCGGCGTCGAGTATCGCAACCAGGGCGGACCAGCCACCTTCGTGCTCCAGTTTGGAACCGGGCCCGCCGCCAAGCAGGTCGTGCCGCGGACGAATCTTTATCCATTGGATGGCCTTTCCTCATTTGCGCCGGTCGAGGACAGTTACAAGCGCCTCCACAAAGCCGCGCTCGTCCTCACCGGCTTCAGCATCACTGACGCGCAGCTCGAATGGCTGACCGGCGATCCGCCGTACGTGAATCTCGACGCGTTGCCGACCGCGCCGCCGGCGGAAGCCGAGAGCATCGCGCTCTTCCGCCGCTGGTATCAGCTCGCCCGGCTCTACGCGCTGCGCCGGAAGCTGCCGCGTGCCAACGTCGACCTGTTCGAGGTGTTCCGGGCAACCACGATGGCCGAGGCACTGGACCGCCTGGTTCTCGCCACGGGCTGGGAGCGCGGCATGCTCGACGCCTTCGTCGCTCCTGACGCGCTGGCGATCGGTACCGTCGAGGCGCTCCGGCCATCCGTTGACGCCGTCGAGGAGCCGAACATCCTGCGGCTGGCTCGTGCGATGGACGTCCAGCGCCGCGTTGGCGTCGCGCCGGCCACGCTGTACCTCTGGGCGAACACGGTGCCGGATGCCGACGCCGCCGCCAGCATCGTGCAGGCGGTCAAGGCGCGCTACGACGAGACGCGATGGCTGGAGGTGGCGCGCACGCTGAACGATCCGCTGCGCGCCGAGCGGCGCGACGCGCTCGTGGCCTACCTGCTCCCCCGCATGCGCGAGCTCGGCGTCAAGAACCGCAACCAGCTCTTCGAGTACTTCCTGATCGACGTCGAGATGAACCCCTGCATGCTGACGTCGCGCATCCGCCAGGCCACGGGCGCCGTGCAGACGTTTTTCCAGCGCTGTCTGATGAACCTCGAGGCGAAGGTGCCGGCGCGGGTCATCAGCGACAAGGACTGGCAGTGGTTGAAGACGTATCGCGTGTGGGAAGCCAACCGCAAGGTGTTCCTGTATCCCGAGAACTGGATCGAGCCCGAGCTGCGCGACGACAAGTCGCCGCTCTTTCAGACACTCGAGTCCACGATCCTGCAGCAGGAGATCAAGAAGGAAAACGTCGAAGCCGCGTTCGCCGATTACCTGGAAGGGCTGGACGAGATCTCACGGCTCGACGTGCGCGGCGTCTGGTTCGAGCAGCGCGAGCGGCATCGCATGGTCTCGCGGCCCGTGCCGAAAGAGCTGCGATTCCTCGAGGCCGCCACCCAGGAATCCAAGTGGGACATCGGCACCTACCACGTGTTCGCCCGCACCTTCAACGCGCCATACGTGTGGTACTACCGGCGGCTCGAGAATGGCCGCAACTGGACCGCCTGGGAAAAGATCGAGGTCGACATCGAAAGCGACCATCTGGTCCCGATCGTGTTTCAACGCCGGATGCACCTGTTCTGGACGCAGCTCCAGGAGGTCAGCAAGCCGCTTCCGCCAATGAACAAAGAGAAGGAAGGACCGCCTCCACCCCTTGCCAAGGACTGGGAGATCCATCTGGCCTACTCCGTGTACGACCGCGGACGTTGGTCGCGCAAGCGGATGTCCGCGGCCGGCGTCATCGACGACCAGACATTCGTCATCCACCAGGAAGATCGTAAGGAAGATGGCAGCCGCGCCCACCGCATTCAGATCGACGGCAGCCGCGTGCTGGAGCCCGGCGACTACACCCTGCGGGCCACGATCGCCGAAGGCGATACGTCGAGACTGCGACTGGGCGTGTATTGCCGCGCCGTCGAACGTTCGAGTTTGGCTGTCTTGTCGCTGACACGATCCGAGGTCCTGAAGGTCGCGACCTTTGAGCTGAAAGGCTGCAACGGCTCCCTGGTGCCGAACCGGCGCCGGTCGCGGTCGCGTGGACGCATCATCCACACGCGTCACGGCGGTGGTCTGTTCAAGAACGTGGAGTCCAGGGCGAGCGGGACCGCACAGGCGCAGTCGAGCTCGCATCCATTTCGATTGTCGGACGGCGGCGCGCTGAATGCACCGGCGGGATACAGCGTCGACGGCATGACATTCGCGGCCGCGCGCGACGCCACGCGACCCGATCAGCGGAGGCATCACGGCACCGCCAGCAACTCTCTGGCATTTCCTCTGGGAGACGCGCGCGGCACTGCGGTCGCGCTGCCGGCGAAGGGCTCGCGCGCGGATGTTCAGATCGTTCCGGTCATCGATCCAAGGAACCCCGCCGAGCGGGGCTTGTACCCGTTCTTCTATCAGGACAGCTTCCGCAGTTACTTCGTTCGGCCAGTCGATCTCGGATGGCGGATGCCGCTCCGCATCGCGATGCCGTTGTTCCGCAGGACGTTCGTACAACCCAGGCGGCCGGCACCACGGCCGTCCCCGGGACGCCCGCCGGCATCGGCACCGCGGCGTCGCGGCCGCGGCGGTCGAGGCGGGCGTGAGGACATCGAAGCGATCGACGCGATCTGGACGTCAACTCCGGAAGCGCTCGACGCCTGGGAAGACGAACAGGACGAGGCGTGGCATCCCGACGACGCCGCGGAGGCGCGACAGGGCAGGCAGCGACAGCAGCCGCCGCCGCCGACGCGTCGAACGTCGGCGCCGAGGCCGGCCCCGGCGCCACGGCGCCCGTCGGCGCCCGTTCGCGCGCCGATCCGCGGCGTGCGACGCATCGCGCCGCGGGTCCTGCGGAGCTATCGCGAACAGAAGCTGCGGTTCACGCCGTTCGAGCATCTGGACACCTGCCGGCTGATCTCGACCCTGAAGGACAGAGGAATCGACGGGCTTCTCGAGTTCAAGACGACGAGGCCGCCAGCGGGCAAGGATCACATCCTGGCGGCGAACGGCATCTGGACGCTTCGAGCCCCGACGTGGTTCGAGCGGCACTACGGCGTCGGCCCGCTCATCGATCGCGGGCGGCTGCCGCACACGGACATCGCCTTCGAGAACGACAACGCCTACAGCCTGTACAACTGGGAGCTGTTTTTCCACGCCCCGCTGCAGGTGGCGATCCGGCTGGCAAAAGACGGACGCCACGAAGAGGCGCAGCGCTGGTTCCACTTCATCTTCGACCCGACGACCGACTCGAGCGCGCCGAGCCCGCGGCGCTACTGGCAGTTCGCCCCGTTCTACGACAACAACGAGTACGCCAGTTCCCGCGAGCTGCTGCAGCTGCTGTCGTACGGCGGGGAGAACCAGACGATCGTCGACCGCCAGTACGAGGTCCGTGAACAGTTGTCGGCGTGGTGGGAGAAGCCGTTTTCGCCGCACGTGATCGCGCGCCTGCGCATCGCCGCCTATCAGAAGGCGGTGGTGATGAAGTACATCGACAACCTGATCGAGTGGGGCGACAAGCTGTTCCGGCGCGACTCGATGGAATCAATCCAGGAGGCGACGCAAATCTACATTCTGGCGGCCAACATTCTCGGTCCGCGGCCGGAAAAAATCCCGCCGATCGTGTCGAAGGAGCCGCTGACGTTTCAGAAGATGCGGCACGGCCTGGATCTGTTCTCCAACTTCGAGGTCCGGCTCGAGAACCTGCAGGTGCGGCGGCCGTTCCGGGTCAGCGCGCGGCCCGATCAGAGCGCCGCCTCGTCGGTTCTCGGGATGGCGACGCAGTACTTCTGCACGCCGCCGAACCCGCAGCTCGACAAGTACTGGGACACGGTCGCCGACCGGCTGTTCAAGATCCGCAACTGCATGAACATCGAAGGCATCGTGCGGCAGCTGGCGCTCTTCGAGCCGCCGATCGATCCTGGTCTACTCGTCAGGGCGGCCGCCGCGGGTGTGGATCTCGGCAGCGTCATCGCCAGCCTCAACGCACCGCCACCCCACTACCGCTTCCGCTTCCTGCTCGCCAGGGCCGTACGCCTCGCAGAAGAGATCCGCACCTTCGGCGCGATGACGCTGCAGGTGCTCGAGCGCCGCGACGCCGAGGCGCTCGCCGCGCTCCGCGCCTCGAACGAGGTGGCGCTGCTCAACGCGGTGCGCGACGTGCGCAAGAAGCAGGTGCGCCAGGTCGAAGAAGCCCTCGCCGAGCTGTCGGTGGAGCGCGAGCACGTCGACATCCAGATTCAGCACCTGAACGCGCAGCTGCAGCAGCTGATGAGCCCGCAGGAAGCGGAGAAGCAGAAATCGCTGTCCGCCGCCCAGGTGCTGTCGGGCGTTCAACAGGGCATCGAGCTCGTCTCGAAGGTGATGCACGCCATCCCGGAGTTCCAGACCGGCGCCGCCGGCGGCTTCAGCTCGCCGTTCGTCACCCTTCAGCTCGGTGGCCAGATGTTCGGCGACATCGCCGAGGCGTTCGCGTCGAGCGTCCAGAGCGTGATGAGCCAGAACGAGACGGCGGCGGACATGGCCGAGGCCCAGGCCGAATACCAGCGCCGCAAAGAGGAATGGGAGCACGAGCTCGCGCTGCTGAAAAAGGAGAAGGCGAAGGTCGAGAAGAAGATCGCGGAGACGAACCTGAAGCTCGAAATCGCCTCGGCGGAGCTGAGGTGCCACGATCTGGACGTCGAGAACTCGCGCAAGGTTCAGATGTTCTTCCGCGACAAGTACACGAACGAGCAGCTCTACGGCTGGATGATGGGACAGCTCTCGGGCGTGTACTTCCAGGCCTACAAGGTCGCGTTCGACGCCGCGCAGCAGGCCGAGCGCGCGTTCCGCTTCGAGCGCAGCGACTCCTCGTCGTCGTTCGTCGAGTTCTCCTACTGGGACAGCTTGAAAAAGGGGCTGCTCGCCGGCGAACGCCTGCTCCTCGATTTGCGGCGCATGGAATCCGCCCACGTCGAGGGCGACCGCCGCTCGCTGGAAATCACGCGGCACATCTCGCTGCGCGAAGACTTCCCGCTGGCGTGGCTGGAGCTCGTGGCGACCGGCCGCTGCCAGATCGAAGTGACCGAGGCGCTGCTCGACGGCGATTTCCCGGGGCACTTCTTCCGCCGCATCAAGACGGTGAGCCTGACCGTCTCCGGCGTCCGCACGCCGCACCGCAACGTCAACTGCACCGTGACGCTGCTGGAGAACCGCATCCGCACGAACGCGAACGCCAGCGGCGCCTACGCGCAGTCCGCGGACGGAGAAGACTCGCGGTTCTCCGTCAACCCGGTGCCGATTCAGGCGATTGCCACGAGCAAGCCGGACGCGGATGCAGGCGTGTTCAACCTGCGCTTCGACGACGACCGGTATCTGCCGTTCGAGGGCGCCGGCGCGATCTCGACGTGGCGCATCGAGCTGCCGCAGGCCGACAACGCGCTCGCCCTCGACGAAGTGAGCGACGTCGTGCTGAGCCTGTCGTATTCGGCGCGGACCGGCGGTGGCGCGCTCGAGGCGGTGGCGCGCGCGGATCGGGAAAAGGGGCTCGGGCGCGGCGGGATCAAGCCCGAACCGCAGCATCTCGTCAGCGTGAAGCGCGATTTCCCGGCCGTTTGGAAACAACTCGGTGACGCCGCCGCCGGCCAGGAGGTCGAAGCGTCGCTGCCGCTGCCGCCGGAGCTGTTCTCTGGACGCTTTCGCGGCCTCGATTTGCGCGTCGAGCGCGTCACGATGTTCGCGTACGCCCGCGGCGAGTTCGGCGCCGACGCGCTGAAGGTGCGGCTCGATCCGCCGAAGGGGTCCGGCACCGCCGCCAGCGGATGGGTTCCGCCGTGGCCGCGCTCGCGGGTGATGCGTGCGACCGCTGAAGTGTCCGGCCCGGCCGGCACCTGGAAGCTGGCCGTGACGCCGACCGGCCGGAAGCTCGCCGAGCTGGTTGACGACCTCGTGCTCGTGTTCGATGTCCGGGCGCGCAGGAAATAGCGCCATGCGACGGGCACATCTCTCTTCCCCCTCCGAGCTGTTCGACGCCGGGATCCACCTGGAGCGGTACGACGAGCTCGCGGAACTCGGCCTCGAGGTCGTGGCGCGTCCGGGCGAACCGGCGCCGGTCGACTGCGACCCGGACCTGCTCGTCATCCGGCGAGGCCTCGGGGAAAACCGGCTCGCCGTCATGTCGCCGGTCGGTCGGATCGTTGAAGGCCGCAGACGGCTCGAGGAGGACGGGAGTGCGTGTGAGGGCTGTGGCGAGGGCGTCTTTGCCGAGGAGGACGGAGAGCGAAGCCGG
>Ga0184625_10001107_pt1 | contig 11053 bp, 10 predicted proteins | sample PLM3_30_b1_FD_133151 | JGI IMG/M metagenome (GOLD analysis project Ga0184625, IMG submission 133151) | Groundwater sediment microbial communities from an aquifer in East River, Colorado, USA - PLM3_30_b1 | ecosystem: Environmental > Terrestrial > Soil > Riparian zone | place: USA: East River... | reverse complement strand
TCCAGCGTTCACGCAGAGCCATTCCGGCGAACCGCGCCATCAGATCGAGCTCCGAGGGCCAGACGTAGCGAAACGGCACCGAGTTGAGCTCGAGCTTGCCGTCCACCACCCGGTAGTGATGGGAGATCAGGCCCTGCGAGGCGACGTTGTACTCGTCAAAGCCGAGGTATGCGTCGCTTACCTCGAAGGCCCGGATCGTCTCCCCCGGGGGCAGGCGTTGAAGCGCCGGGACGCCGACCTCGATCACGAAGCACCCGCCCGGCTCGAGGTGCGCGGCGACGTTCTGGAAGCAGGCGATCTGCCCGTCCTGCGTCGTCAGGTTATTGATCGTGTTGAAGACGAGGTAGGCAAGCGAGAACGTCCCGTCGACGGTCGTCGTTGCGAAATCGCCGATCGTGACGCCGATGCCTTCGGCTCCGGGCTTCGCCCGCAGCCTCGCGACCATCGCCTCCGACAGGTCGATCCCGTGGACCCGTATCCCGCGTCGCGCGAGCGGGAGTGCGATCCGACCGGTCCCGATTCCGAGCTCGAGCGCGGCGCCAGAGCCTGCCAGCTTGGCGAGGAAGTTGACGGCCGGATCAACGACGGCAGGGTCGAACATCTCGGCGGACGACTCGTCGTACCGCTCCGCGACGCGCTCGCCGAAGTGGTCCTCGGGCACGAAGGCACTCTCTCAAAAGACCAGGCAACATCGACGACGGAAATGACGGGAGGTAATGATGTGGGAGACCGAACACAGCGTCGAGACGAGCGCAACGCCAGACCAGATCTGGCGCCTCTGGGCGATGTTGCGGGATGGCCCGAGTGGAACGGGGACATCGAGCGGATCGAGCTCATCGGACCGTTTGCCGCCGGCAGCACGATCCTCATGACTCCGATCGGAGACGAGCCGGTCGAGTTGCGCATCGCGGAGGCCGTCGAGCCGGAGCATTTTGTCGACGAGGCCGACATGGGCGAGATCGTGGTGCGAACGATGCATCGGGTAGAGCGCCTCGACCCCGAGCGCGCGCAAGTCACCTACCGCATGGAGATCACCGGACCGGCTGCCGACACGCTTGGACCACAGATCGGTCCGGAGATCAGCGGCGACTTTCCGGAGACGCTGGCCAGACTGGTCCAGCGCGCCGAGTCGTGAAGCAAGAACGCGAAACTTGACGCGGATGCCTGGCTCGCCACCGGCGCTCCCATTACCATCGGGATAACCGAGCGAGGGTGGTGCATTGGGGGTCAGAGATCGGCTTGGCAACGTCGCGGCCGAGATCGGCGACGTCCTCGGGAACGCCTTGCCGCCACGTTGCCCGATACCGTGGCGGCCGAACGCGTTCGCGCCGGTCTTCAGCGGCTTTCGTGACTATGCCCCGAGCCGCGCCGAGAACGCGCGCTTTCGCGCGCTGGGCGTCGACAACGTCGTGGTGGAGCTCGGCGCTCCGACCCGCCTGCGCGTGTGGTTCCCGAGCATCGGTGGAAGCCCGCAATACAACGAGATCCTGCAACCGTGCGGCCGGTACCCCTTGGTTGTCTTTGCCCATGGCATGTGCAGCGACCAAGCTGCTCCCGATCCGGCCGCGCAGGCCGCTCACTATTTGACGTGGGGCGACAATCCCATCGTCCGGCAGCAAGCGCGAGCTGGATACGTCGTCGTCGTTCCTCAGCTCGCAGGTGCGAGCCCCGGCTCCGAGCAGGACGTCGACACCCTGCGAAACGTCCTCGAATGGATTCGTACGGACTGGGAGTACGCGAACTTGTTGGCCGAGCCACCTGCCACGGCAATGATCGGCCACTCTCGGGGAGGCGTGCACGCGGCCCGCTTGGTCTTGGAAGGCGAGATTTCAGCCTATGTCTCGCTGAGCGGCGACTTTCAAGGTTTGGTTGCGGACGAGGCAATCAGCCTCGTCACCTCTATCAATGTGCCGAAGCTCATCGCCATCGGCGATTCGAGCGAGGGGCTGGATCCGAGCTGGAAGCCTCCCACGGACGGAGACGAAAGGTTGCGCGGCACCTGGCAGCAGCTGAGCCTCCCGAGGCACGAGGCCGTCATCGACCGGATGGCGCACTTCGACTATCTGGCTCCCGAGGTGGCCCCCTGCCAGGACGCACCGGGTCCGTGCCTGCGCGTGCCCAGATTGATCGCCGACATCGTGACGATGTTCTTGGCCCGATACCTTCCGCCTCCAGCAGTGTCCGGACTGCCTGCACAGGTCCCTGCGACACTCATTCCGCCGCTCGACTGGGATGCCGGCCTATCCATCAAGCAGATCTTCTACTCAGGTTCGTACCTGACCGGGGTCGGAGCGTGGCCGAGCTCACCACCCGAGTGTCGGCTTGTCTTGACGTTCGAAACATCGGGCTCCAGCGGCGTCGTCACTCTCCCTGAGTGACAGGCCGGTAGCCGGACGGCCCCTCGACGTCGCGCGCGGCTGGTTTCCTATCTGAGAATGGGCCGCCTGAACCTCATCGAGCGACGGACCGAGCGTTTTCTGCGGGAGCCGTTGTCGGTACGGAATGCTGCGGGCGTCATCGTCGTCACCACGGTTGTGATCGTCGTCGGTGCCGGGGTGCTGATCAGCCTGATCGACAGCACGGAGTATCCGAACGTCTGGATCGGGATGTGGTGGGCGCTGCAGACGGTCACCACCGTCGGCTACGGGGACGTCGCGCCGACGCATCTCACGGGCAGGCTCGTCGGAGCGGTCGTGATGCTCGAGGGCATCGCATTCGTTGCGATCATCACGGCTGTCATCACCTCGTCGTTCGTCGCGCGGGCGACACGCCAAGCAGAGGCAGCACAAGCAGCCGACGAGCTCAGCGACCGACAGCTGATGGAGAGGCGCTTCGACGAGCTGGAGCGAAAGCTGGATTCCCTCAGCGCGACGGGAGGGGCCGAAGGCGCCTGAGCTGGGGATTCACTGGGCTTCGGGTCGCCGCTCCCACAACGTGGCGTTGACGACGGCGGCGGCCACGACGACTCTGCTGAGCAGGTAAAGGCCGACGAGTAAGGCGGCGGCTATGCCCAGAGCTCCGTACGTCCCGTGCTTGGCGAGTGCCCACGGTGTGATCACGTACGCGACGACCACGTTGAGCACTTCGGCACCGACGCCAAACACGAGGGCACCGGGGACGAGCTCGACCCAGCTTGCGCCGCGATGCGGGAGCTGGAGCGAGATGAGGAGCCACAGGCCGGCGTAGGCCACGAACGCCGCGATCGTTGCGATCAGCCCAGGTGCAGCCGACCACGCGCGGAGCGCACCGACGACCGTGGTGACGGCGCCGAACGACAACAGCAGCACAAGCAGTCGGAATGTCGGGATGACTTTCGGTTTGGGTGCCGCAGCGCGCTCGTCGGTCCACACGAGTCGGTGTGCGCCGATCAGCACCCGGAGCAGGCTTCGCGTCGCCCAGAGCAGGACGGGGATGCCGACCAGGAGGGCGTACCAGCGGTTGGGGCTCTCCGCAGCGTTGGCGATCGAGTTCGAGATCAAGCCCTCGATGCCGAGCGACTCTGCCGCCTCCTCCGGCGAGTTGGAGGAGGCATCCGCAGCAAAGCCGAACCCGGCGACGGCGACGAGCGCAAGTGGCAGCAGCCAGATGAAGAGCCGGTAAGCGAGCGCGCCGGCGATGATTCCGCCGCCGACTTCGCCGTCGCGTTCGACCATCTGGAACACGGCGTCGACTGAGCGATGTCTTCTCCGTTCGGCCTGGGCCCGTTCCGCGAGCCGCTCCCCGTGAGCCCGCATCTGCGCCGCCCGCGACCGCGTTCGCTCGCGGCGCGACGGCGGCGCCACGAACTCCTGCGCGGGCTCTCGTTCTACGGGCTTCACCAGCTGACTACGTCTTCGGTGCGTTGTATCGTGCCGCACAAGAGCCGGGGATGAGCGAGGCAGACCAGGAACAGCCGAGCGGCTGGCGGAGTTGGTTTCGGTCGACCGGCGCGCCGCCTGCCTGGAACCTCGTGCGGTACATGGCGTGCGGCCTCTTCGCCGGGGCCGCGCTCGGCGCTGCCTTGCCCCAATTCCGGGGAACGCTCCTCGCCGCCCTCGCCGGCATCATCGTCGCCGCGGCCGGCGCCGCCGGTCCTTCCGGAATCTCTCGGCGATTGGCGCTGATCGCGGCTGCTTTGGGCCTTGCTCTGACGGTGGTGGCGTTCGCAACCGGAAATCACCCGGTCTGGGCGGCGCTCGCGATGGCGGCGGTCGCGCTCCTCACCTCGCTCGCTGCGGCTGCCGGTCCGCTTGGAGGGCTTCTCGGCTTCCTCCTCTCGCTCGCCTACATGCTCGTGGCGACGATGGCTCGTGTTGCGAACCTGTTCGAGCTCGTCTCCCTTCGGTGGGCCGCGGCGCACATCGCGGTGGGCTGCCTCGGCGGTCTCCTGGTCGTCTTCGTCGGCACGGCATTTCGCCGGGAGGAGAAGCGGACGACGTCAAGGCGGCCACCTCCCTGTCCCTCAAGCTCGAGTCGATGTGGGAGTCGCTCCGGAGCTTCGACGAGTATGCGCGCGACGGGGTTCGCCGCGCCATCCCGCTGGCGATCCTCATGTACCTCTTCCAGCTCGACGGCGGCCGCGACGCCTTCTGGACGTTCTTTGCGGCCTACCTGGTTCTCCTGTCGCCCGGAAAGAACGCCAAGAGCGTGGCGTTCGCCCGCGTCGGCAGCACGCTGTTCGGCGTCTTGGTTCTCGCCGTCGCCTCGCTCATCGTGCCCGATCGCGTGCTCTTCTCGTTCGGCATCGTCATCCTCTTCGCCGGTATCGGCCTCAGCCCGCCGTATCCGGTCATCGGCGGCGGGCTGACCACGATGGGGTCGGTCCTGCTGGCCGGCGCGCCGACCGGAGCAGTCGGAAACTGGGCCGAGCGCCGGCTTCTCGACACCGCCGTGGGTTGTGCGGTGGCTCTGGTCGCCACCTACCTGTTCTGGCCGAGAGACAGGGAAACGGAGACCCCCGTACCGGCGCCGACATAGCCTGCGGAGGGAGGTCGCCACCGACCGGCGTCGTAAGAGGACGGCGTGAGCGAGCCGGCGAGCGTGCGCAGGTCGGGGATCCGTTTCCCGACCGTCCAGGTGATCATCCCGATTCGGGCGCTCCTGGTTGGGACCGCCGTCGTGCTCGGCGTCTGGCTGCTCCTGTCACTTTCGGACGCGCTCATGCTCGTCTTCGTCGGTGCGTTTCTCGCCTTCGTGTTCGAGTACCCGGTTCGCCTGCTGATGGCGAAGACTCCGCTCGGGCGCGGGCTTGCCTCCACGATCCTCGTCCTCGGCGCCGTCATCCTCGTCACGCTGCTGGCGCTCCTGCTCGCCGTCCCGCTGCTCTCGAGCATCAGGGACTTCCTCAAGGACCTCCCGCAGATCGTCCAGAACCTGCGCGACTCGGGAGAGCTCGACTGGCTCGGGAATACGGGCGGCGCGGAGAATGCACAGGAGGGCTCCCAGCAGCTCGCGAACACCATCCCGACGGCGCTCTCCGCGCTCGTCGGCGTCGCCGGGAACGTCTTCTCCTTTGCCCTCGGCATCTTCACGGTCGTCTTCGTCGCGATCTTCCTGCTCGTCGACATGCCGAAGATCAAAGAGGCTGTGGCGAGCGTCCTCCCGCCTGAGTCGCGCGAGACGACTTTGAGCGTCTGGGAGCGCATCACCACGACGATCTCGCGCTGGGCGATCGGCGTCGCCGTGATCGCAGTCATCGCCGGCACGGTCCAGGGCGGGACTGCGGCGCTGCTCGGATCGAGCTATGCGCTGGCATTGGGCGTGATCGCCGGGCTGCTCGACCTCATCCCGATGATCGGGGCGACGATCGCGGGCTTCATCCTCGTTCCGACCCTGTGGGCCGAGGAGGGCCTCACCGCCGCGATCATCATGCTCGTCGTGATCTTGCTCTATCAGCAGGTCGAGAACAACCTGCTCACGCCGACCATCCAGGGCAAGGCGGCGAACATCTGGGCCTCACTCGTGATCATCAGCGTGACGCTGTTCGGCGCCTTCTTGGGCGCGTTCGGCGCCCTGGTCGCGGTCCCGCTGACAGCCTCGATTCAGATCGTGCTGCAGGAGCTCACGAAGGCACGTCGCGAACGGATCGCGGCGCTCGGCTCGAAGCCCGAGCCCGAGACGAGCTAGAGCCGGTCGAGGAGCTCGCGCTTCTTCCCGTCGAACTCCGCCTGCGTGATCACGCCGCGGTCCCGCATGTCCGCGAGACGGCTGAGGGCGGAGTCGACCTCCTCGGCCGAGGACGGCGCTTGCGGCTCCGGGCTCTCAGGCTGGGCCGATGCAGCTGCCACTGCCTCCTGCATGGCCCGGCCTCCGCCGACCTCGAGCTCGTGTTCTTGCTTTGCGTCGAGCAGCGCCCTCTTGAAGCCGTCGGCGTCGGGCAGGAAGCGGATCTTGCTCGTTCCGGCCTCGGACGCCGTCAGCAGGTCGATCTCGCCGTAGCCGAGGATCCGCCCGAGCCAGGGGTGGCCGACGATCATGTCGGTGATCGCCTGGAGCGAGGTGTCGCGCGAATACTTGTTGATCAGGCCGCCAGCCTCGATCACCCGACGGGTCGTGACGAGATAGCGCTCGATCCGCCAGACGAGGAAGTACCAGGCGACGCCGAGCAGGCCGATCGCCAGCGAGATCCAGAAGACCCAGGTGAGCAGGGTGCTCACGAATCCGGAGACACCGTCGTCCGAGAACGCCTGGTTGAGGACGAGCGCTGCAAGCGCAGCGCCCAGCGCGAGGACGAACCAGCGTCCGGCCTCCAGGAACGTCAGCCAGTGGCGCTGGCGCACGAGCAGCACACGCTCGCCGGTGGCGAGCAGCGAGTCGTACTTCGAGGTCTCGTCCTCCGGGACCTGGCTCGTCATGCCAGAAGAGTCTTGCACCCCCGGTGGCTCTGCAACACCCCACCGGGATGACCGCCGAAATCCTGACGATGTGACAATGGAGAGCGTGGCCTACGACGAGAAACTCGCGGCGCGCATCCGCGAACTGCTCGTCGGCGAGACCGGCCTGACGGAGCAGAAGATGTTCGGCGGGCTGGCATTTCTGATCCGAGGCAACATGGCCGTCGCAGCCAGCGGCCAAGGTGGCGTTCTGGCGCGCGTCGACCCGGCGCAGTCCGACGCGCTGGTGGCGTCGACAAACGCGCGGGTCATGGAAATGCGCGGACGGGAGATGCAGGGGTGGCTGCGAGTCGACCCGGAGGACGTTCGCACCAAGCGCCAGCTCGCCAAATGGGTCGAGCTCGGCAGGGCATACGCCCGCTCGCTGCCCGCGAAGCGCTAGTCGAGGCTGCCGCGCGACGAGGCGTCCGCCTCGAAAAGCCCGGTCTCGTAAGCGAGCACCACTGCCTGGACGCGGTCACGGAGGTTCAGCTTCTGGAGGATGTGCGTGATGTGGGTCTTGACGGTCGTGTCGCTGATGTAGAGCTCCTGGCCGATCTCGGCGTTCGAAAGCCCGCGGGCGATCAGGCGAAACACGTCCAGCTCGCGCTCCGTCAGGTCTTCGAGCTCTAGCGGTGGCGCGGGCCGCGGAATGCGCGCGAACTGCTTGATCACGCGTTTCGTGATCGTGGGGGAGAGAAGCGCGTCTCCGCCGGCAACGATGCGGATTGCGTCGAGGAGCTGTTCGGGAGGGTCGTCCTTGAGAACGAACCCGCTGGCGCCGACCCGGAGGGCCTCGTAGACGTACTCGTCGAGGTCGAACGTCGTCAGGATCAGGATCCTGGCAGTGTCGTCGGCAGCGAGGATCCGCCGGGTCGCCTGAAGCCCGTCGAGCTCAGGCATGCGGATGTCCATCAGCACGACCGTGGGTCGAAAGCGGGCTGCCTTGTCGACCGCCTCGAGCCCGTTGCTCGCCTCGGCGACGACTTCGATGTCCTGCTCGCTCGAGAGCAACATGCGAAAGCCGGCGCGGACCATGGACTGGTCGTCGGCCACCAGCACGCGGATCGTCACTGCCGGTCGCGACTCAATGGCAGGCGCGTGCTGAGAACGAAGCCGCCGCCGTTTTCGCTTCCTGCCGTCATCTCGCCGCCGTAGATCTTCACGCGCTCGCGGATGCCGAGGAGCCCGTGGCCGACGCCGTCGCTCGTCGAGCTGCCCTCACCGTCGTCGCGTACCTCGAGCTGCAGCTCGGTCAGCCCGTAGCGCACGGTCACATCCGCCTTGGTGGCGCGTGCGTGCTTGAGCGCGTTGGTCAGGCCTTCCTGAACGATTCTGTAGGCGGATAGGTCGATTCCTGGTGGAAGCTGAACCGGCTCGCCGTCGACATGCAGCTGGACGGGCAGTCCTGCGCGGCCGACCTCCTCCAGCAGTGCGTCGAGGCCGTCGAGGCCGGGCTGGGGCCCGAGCTCGGCTTCGTCCCCGTCGCTGCGCGTGGCCGCCAGCAGACGGCGCATCTCGGCGAGCGCTGTGCGGCCGGCCCGCTCAACGCCCTGCAGTGCGTCCCGGTCCTCGGCCAGTGCATCGGGGAGCTTGTGTCTGACAGCGCCGACCTGGAGGACCATCACGCTGACGGCGTGGGCGACGATGTCGTGGAGCTCGCGCGCGATCCGCGCCCGTTCCTCGGCCACGGCAATGCGTGCGGCGGCGTCCCGCTCGCGCTCTGCGACGGCCGCTCGTACTTCCGCTGCCTCAGCTTGCTCGGAGCGCTCGCGCAGAGCGAAGCCGGCAACCCAGGCGACCACGAAATCGATCGGGACAAAGACCAGCTCACCCGTCGTATGTCCGGGAACCTTGTAGACGATGAACGCCAAGCTGCTGACGACGACGACCAGGCCAATACCCGTCTGCCAGGCGTTGCGCAGGTTCCCGAGCAGGAATGCGACTGCGAGCCCGATTACGAAGAAGCTCTCCCGATCTGGGATCAGCTGCCAGTCGATGAGCGAGATCCCCGCTGCGAGCACGAAGTAGGCGAGCGGGCCGCCGAACGGAAAGCGCCGACGGGCGAAGATCGGGAGCACCAGGATCGCGATCGCCGGGAGGCCGAACCACCGCGTCGTCTGTGTGGAATCGCCTGTCGCGATCACCTCGAGCATCGCTGCTAGCGCGAGGGCGGCGATCAGCAGGTCGAACCAGTACTTGCGCGCGAAGTCTCGGACCTTCACGCCTTGAACGTACTCCACGTACTCTCCGGTCGCCTCCTACCTCGGTAGGACACGCGTTCATCGGTAGGTCCGAGCCCGATTCCGGCCTTCTGACGATGTGGGTGTGCCGCCGCCTTTCTAGCGTCGTCGGCGTGAGTTCTCGAACGCCAAGGAGGGATGCCATGTCCGCAAGAGCCCCCAACAACCTCGCGGCGCGCATGGGACGCTGGAGCGCCGACCACTGGAAGACCGCCACGTTCGGCTGGCTCGGGTTCGTCGTCGTCGCCTTCGCTCTCGGCGGTGCGGTCGGAACGAAGTTCATCGACCCGAACGCGCCCGGCCCGGGCGAGTCCGGTCGAATGGACAAGATCCTCGACGCCGGCTTCAAGCAGCCCGCCGGCGAGAGCGTCTTCATCCAAAGCACGTCGCTGCAGACCACCGACCCTGCCTTCAAGACGGCGATCAAAGACGTCGTCGCGGGCCTCTCGAGCCTGCCGGCGGTCCAGAACGTGCGGCCGGGAGCGATCTCCAAGGACGGGAAGGCGGCGCTCGTCGACTTCCAGATCCGCGGTGACGCCGACGACGCTGTCGACAAGATCGACCCGGTCCTGGCGAAGGTCGACGCCGTGCAGCGTGCGCATCCGGAGCTCTTCATCGGCGAGTTCGGCGACGCGAGCTCGGTCAAAGCGGTCGAGACCCTGTTCACGGACGACCTGGGGAAGGCCGGTGTGCTGTCGCTCCCGATCACGCTCGCCATCCTCCTGATCGCGTTCGGCGCGCTCGTGGCGGCGGGCATTCCGTTGCTGCTCGCGCTGACTGCCGTGTTCGCAACCTTCGGACTGATCGCGCTGCCCAGCCACATCCTCCCCGTGGCGAACGAAGCGCCTGCACTCGTGCTGCTGATCGGGCTCGCGGTCGGCGTCGACTACACGATGTTCTACCTCCGGCGCGAACGGGAGGAACGCGCCGCGGGTCGCAGCGAGCGCGCTGCATTGGAAGCCGCTGCAGCCACATCGGGACGCTCGGTGCTCATCTCCGGCCTGACCGTGATGACCGCGATGGCCGGCATGTTCCTGACCGGCAACGAGATCTTCGCGTCCTTCGGGGTCGCGACGATCCTGGTGGTCGCGATCGCGATGCTCGGTTCGCTGACCGTCTTGCCGGCGCTGCTCTCGCGGCTCGGCGACGGAGTCGATCGGGTTCGGATTCCGTTCGTCGGCCGCCTCCGGCGCGACGACGGCGAGGGCCGGATCTGGGGCGCGATCGTCGACCGGGTCATGCGTCGGCCTCGACTCTCGGCCGCCCTGGCGGCGGGGTTGCTGGTGGTCCTTGCACTCCCGGCGCTCCAGCTCCGGATGGCGAAGCCGGGCGTGGAGACGTTCCCGAAGTCCCTGCCGGTCGTAAAGACGTACGACCGGATGCAGAACGCGTTCCCGGGTGAGGCGCTCCCGGCCAACGTGGTCGTCAAAGCGCCGGACGTGAACGCACCAACCGTACAGGCTGCGATCCGGCGGCTCGAGCAACGGGCCCTGGCGAGCGGTCGGATGTACGAGCCGATCACCGTCGACGTCAACGACGCGGGCACGGTTGCGGACATCACTGTCCCGATCAAGGGAAACGGCACGGACGCTGAGTCGAACGCGTCCCTGGCCGCCCTGCGCGACGAGATCGTCCCCACGACGGTGGGTGCTCTGCCGGATGCCGAGGCGGGCGTCACGGGCCTCACCGCCCAGTGGATCGACGGCGCCGACGAAATCAAGTCGAGCTTGCGGCCCGTCGTGGCGTTCGTGCTCGTCTTCGCGTTCCTGCTCATGCTCGTCGCCTTCCGGTCACCGGTGATCGCGGCGAAGGCGATCGTGCTCAACCTGCTCTCTGTTGGCGCCGCGTACGGCGTGCTCGTGCTGGTCTTCCAGCACGGCGTCGGCAAGAGCCTGCTCGGGTTCAGCTCGACGGCGGGTATCGATCCAGTCGTCCCGCTGCTCTTGTTCGTGATCCTGT